>Ga0136617_10004735_pt1 | contig 12193 bp, 12 predicted proteins | sample AntDrymUQ3222106_2_FD_129672 | JGI IMG/M metagenome (GOLD analysis project Ga0136617, IMG submission 129672) | Polar desert sand microbial communities from Dry Valleys, Antarctica - metaG UQ322 (21.06) | ecosystem: Environmental > Terrestrial > Soil > Desert | place: Antarctica: Dry Valley...
CGGTCGCTCTGGTGATGGGATCTTGCTCCACCTTGAATCGATCGTCTTTGCGATCATCGAGTACGAGCTCAAGTCTGCACGTACATTTAATGCGACCGATGTATGTAATGTGAGAATCATGACTGAAAACTTGGTCTTTCGGTAGTGTTTGGTTGCGGCCCGAACGGGCTGCGCTATGTGATTTCGTGGATCCGAGTCCTGGCTCACGGAAGGCGATCCACGAAATCACACGAAAAACCACGAAATTGAAAGCAGCCACCGGAGAAGTGTATTGTGGACAACTACAGCCTACATAGAGGAACCCCCCGTTTCTGCTGGTTCGTACTCAATCGCAGCGGCCGGATCAGAAAATGAGAATCAAGATTGCTCAGTGGAATCCGCCGGTCGATTCGTTGACAGCGGCTCATTACGCCCGTAAAATATGACTTCCCGTCGCGCTTGTTCTTCAGGGTTTTTAATCACCGAGGTACCGCTGTGAGTCTAGTCAAGATCATCGTCATCACGGTTCTGATCATCCTGAGCATTCTGTTTTTGGGGCGCTTCTTCATATAGCTCGGGCTGACTGGATGCTCGTGCCCTCCGAAACGCGCAAAAAGAATCTGCCAACTCAAGATTCAGTTTGCTTACAATCGCTACGCAGATCTCTAGTTCTCTTCTCCTGTACACTACTTGCAATTGCCGCTTCACTGCCGGTTAAGTCACTAGCTCAGGACACCTCTGAGAACGACGACGTTATAAGTGTCAGCACTGATCTGCTGCTCTTCCCCATCCGCATCAGAGATAAGCGGGGACAGGCTGTGAAAGGCTTGGAGCAAAGCGACCTGGCGCTGAAGGATAAGGACCAGGTTACAGCCGGTCTGTATTTCTCTCCCGGCGCCGACCGGGTAGCTATCGTTTTCGCGCTCGATCAGTCCGGCAGCTTGCGCGCAATTATTTCGCAGCAGCATGACGCTGCGGTCGCCTTGTTTGCCCGCTTTAGCGATCGGTCAAGTGTCGCTGTCCTTCGTTTTGCGGAATCTCCGTCGCTAGTGGTCCCTTTTGGTCGCGACTCGGCCGCAGCGCGCGCGGCTTTCAGCTTCGCAGCCGGCACTAACCGACGCACGGCCATTTTCGATGCGGCCGCAAGAGCACTCAAGATGTTTGATGACCTTCCGCGCGTTCGGGCTGAGCGTCACATCGTTGTTCTGATTAGCGACGGCCTCGACAATGCGAGTCAGGCCAAAGCCAGTGCTGTGATCGATGCGGCGCTCAATAAACGCGTGTCTTTCTACGTAATTCACTTGCCGCTTTTTGAGCCGCGCGCTGGACGACTCGCCGTGCGTTCTCCCTCCAAGGGCTTTCGCGAACTCGCCCAGCAAACTGGAGGCAAGTATTTCTTGGTCGGGGATGCGGACGCCGCGCTGAAGCTGGATAGGAACAACGACCTCACGCCAGTCTTCCAAGCAATTGAAGAGGATCTAAGAAGTCAGTATCTGCTTGGATTCTACATTCGTGAAACTGCGCGCGATGGGCGCCGGCATCGCTTCAGCCTCAGTCTATTACCGACCGGTGTCGAGTACTCAATAGGACGATTTGGTTATTCGCGCACGCACGATTTTTTCGTGAATCTACCAAGCAACGTTACGAAGATTCCAAGCTAGCATTGCGGACAGAGAAGTCCAGAACAGCGTCTTCATTCTCTACGTATCCTTTTGCGTTCAACAACAGTATGACTGAAAACAACGATTTAGGGTTGCGGGCTATACGTCGGGCGTTGATCAGCGTCTCGGACAAAACTGGTATCGTCGAATTTGCACGCGAGCTAAGGCGGTTCGATGTTGAAATCATAAGCACTGGGGGAACCGCGAGGACTCTAAGAGACGGCGGTATTGAGGTACAGGACATTTCGGACGTCAGCGGCTTCCCGGAGATGATGGACGGTCGCGTCAAGACCCTTCATCCATACATCCACGGTGGGTTGCTGGCCCTGCGCAATAACAGCGAGCACCAGGCAGCCATGAAGCAACACGACATTCAGCAAATCGATCTCTTAGTAGTGAATCTCTATCCGTTCGAAGAAACGATTGCTCAGGAAGACTTAACGCTCGACCAGGCTATCGAGCAAATAGATATTGGTGGGCCGGCGATGATTCGTTCGGGGGCCAAGAACTGGCGCGACGTAGCGGTTGTTGTGTCCCCAGATAAATACGACGACGTTCGTCAGGAGTTACGACTCCACGCGGGAGCATTGTCGGTATCCACACGGCGTCGACTGGCCCAACGCGCTTTCCAACGCACTTCAAACTATGACAAAACGATAAATGAGTATTTCTCCAGGAAAGAAGACGAACTTTCGCCCGAAGAGTCCGCTCCTGGAAGAGGGTTCGCGCCTCTCCGTGAAGCCAATGAGCTCGCCTTGAGCTTACAGAAGGTTGCCGATTTGCGTTACGGTGAAAATCCTCATCAGAGGGCTGCTCTCTACAGCGCCGGGTTGAAGACTGGTGTGGGAGGTCTGGCGCAAGCAGAATTATTGTCTGGCAAAGAGATGTCATTCAACAACTATGTCGATGCTGATGCCGCCTGGGCACTTGTTAGTGATATTGACGAACTCGCTTGTGCGATCATTAAGCACACCAACCCCGCTGGAGTCGCTTTAGATGTAAGTTGTGAAACTGCTTACCGGCGGGCGCTCGCCACTGATCCTGTTTCAGCCTTTGGAGGTATTGTCGCTTTTAACCGCAGCCTTGACGAAGCAGGAGCACATGCAGTATCAGAGATATTCACCGAGGTAATAATCGCGCCAGATTATAAAGACGGGGCTCTCTCAGTACTACGCTCAAAGAAAAATCTGCGCATTCTTCGCATAAAACGCCTGCCAGGCACCGGCTTGTTGGAATGCAGATCAATTTCGGGTGGCATACTCGTTCAAACCTCCGATTCGCACAGCCTGACGCGTGACGACCTGAATGTCGTGACGATGCGCACTCCGACCGAAGATGAGATTGGTTCTCTTCTGTTCGCTTGGACAGTCTGCAAGCACACTAAATCCAATGCGATTGTGTACGCGCGCGACGGGCAGACCGTCGGAGTCGGAGCAGGGCAGATGTCGCGCGTTGATTCGGTAAAGATTGGGGCGATGCGCGCTCAACTTCCTTTACACGGTTCAGTGCTCGCGTCGGATGCGTTCTTTCCCTTTCGTGATGGAATTGACGAAGCCGCTCGACATGGGATCTCGGCCGTTATACAACCCGGGGGCTCAATGCGAGACGCGGAAGTCATTGCCGCCGCAGATGAGCATGAGATCGCGATGGTCTTCACTGGCATTCGTCACTTCAAACATTAGTCGCAAAGCTTAGGCAAAAGAAACCGGAGGGTTCGTATGCAAGCACGTAGGGTTTTGAGAACGGCAATGATTGTTTCCGCAATGCTAGTACTGGTTTCAACGGTAATCGCGCAAACGGGGAAAACAAAGCGGGTCCGATTTCTCCGCGGGCGAACCACGGAGGTTTTGCGGGGTGCAGTCGTGCGCGGCACCAACGATCGCTATATCTTAGGAGCGCGCCGCGGTCAGACGATGATCGTTCACATTAGCTCACGCGAGAAGAACGCGGTCTTCACGATCCTTGGACCCGATGCAATTGCACTTCAGGGCACTGACGAAGGTCTCGACGCGACCGACTGGACGGGTGAACTGCCGCTCTCGGGTGATTACTCGAACTGGGTTTCTCCCTCACGGGGTAACGCTACTTACATGCTGGAAGTGACGATTCGTTAGCGTTAAATTTAGTCTTGCTACGTTAGCGACGCTTGAACCATACTGCGAGCACTAACCGCACTTCTTGCTGAGGGAAAATGGTGGACTCAGATTCAGAGCTCGAGGCGACAGAGTTTGTGCGCTGCCGTTACTGCGGCCAGCGCAACCAGACGAAACCGGGAACCAGTGAGGCTCGCTGCGGGCGTTGCCGGCTTCTGCTTTCCGATGAGCCGCACAAGAAGTTTGCCAACCTGAATAAGGAGCAATACATTCACCCGGCTGATAGACGCGCGCTCGCTGCCCTGAAAGCAATTCCGGGAATTGATTCCGCATTGAAGAAACTACTGGTCGTCACCGGTGAATCGGCTATTAGAGTCATCTTCACAGCCAGTGCCGTCAAAGTGACTCCGGAGCAATGCCCTGATCTTCATGCCAAACTGAAGATCGCCTGCAACACGCTCGGCTTGGAAACTCCAGACCTTTTTGTGCAACAGAATCCCGTGGCCAACGCGTTTACGGGCGGGGTAGAGCGTCCTGTGATTGTGCTCTACTCGCAGCTCATCGAGCGCTTGACCGACGAGGAGGTATTGGCGGTAGTCGCGCACGAAGTCGGTCACATCCACGCCGAACATGTTCTTTACCTTACGGCCGCGCGCTTAATCGAATACCTGGCCAAGACCGCGGTCCTGGCATCGCCCTTGACGGGAATTGTCAAAGAGCTGCTGACCCTAACCATGCGGACGGCATTGCTTGCCTGGGCCCGACGCGCAGAGCTCTCCTGTGATCGCGCGGCACTACTCGTAACCCAGGACGCAAACGTGATCGGTCGAACAATGATGAAACTCGCCGGCGGGACATACGCTTCCAAGGTGGATTACGAGCGATTCCTCGCTCAAGCACGTGACTTCGAGAAGAACTACGACGCCAAGGCTCTCGACCGTTTTTGGGCCGATGTAATCACCGCCGGTCTTAGCCATCCCTTTCCTGTCTGGCGGGTGTCTGAGATTTTGAAATGGGTAGAAAGCGGTGAATACAAACAACTCCTGACTGGTAAGCCGCAAAGTGAAGCGGCGTAATATGTCCAACGTCCAACGTCCAAAGTCAATTTGGATTCGCGGACATTAGACGTTGGACATTGGATCTATGTTACAAAACAAATACGGAATCATCTTCGGTGTTGCTAACAAACGCTCGATTGCCTGGGCGACTGCTCTTTCGTTACATGGAGCCGGCGCGCGACTGGCGTTTGCTTATCAGGGCGAACGCCTCAAAGAGAATGTTGAGGGCCTCACCCGTGAGCTCATGCCCGACTCGCCCATTTTATCGTGCGACGTGACGAAGCAAGTTGAGGTGGATGAAACCTTTCGCCGAGTGGGCGAAGAGTTTGGTCGACTCGATTTTCTAATTCATAGCATCGCCTATGCCCCGAGAGAAGCACTAGAAGGTGAATATCTTGATACGAGTCGGGATGCCTTCGTAACGGCGCTCGAAATCAGCGCGTATTCACTGGCTCAACTTGCTCGTGCTGCGGTTCCTTTGATGACCGAAGGTGGCAGCATCGTCTCGATGACTTACTACGGTGCAGAAAAAGTCGTCGCTGGTTACAACGTTATGGGAATTGCGAAGGCAGCGCTGGAAGCGAGCACTCGGTACCTGGCCCTCGATCTCGGGCCGCGCGACATTCGCATTAACACGATCAGTGCTGGTCCCATTCAGACTCTTTCTGCTCGCGGCGTCTCGGATTTTACGACCATGATGAAGCATCACGCCGAGCGGGCGCCGCTGCGCCGCAATGTGGAGGCGCGTGAGGTTGGTGACACAGCTCTTTTCTTGTGCAGCCCGCTCTCGTCCGGAATCACCGGCGAGGTGATCCATGTGGACTGCGGTTACAACATCATGGGAATGTAAGTGGCATAGACTTTTAGTCTGTGGGTGCTCGCAACACAGTCTGTTGGAAATGGAAGTGAATCCTGCGCAGATTGATACACAGACCGAAGTCGGTGCGACTTATGGAGGCGCGATGGAAAAGCCAACGGAAGCAGAACAGCGGCATCCGCATTCGACCCAGGATGAACAACTTCTCGAGAGTCCGCGCGGTGATGAATTCACGCACACCGACACCTGGCGGGTGTTTCGTATCATGGGTGAGTTCGTTGAGGGTTTTGATGAACTGGCCAGTCTCACCCGCGGCATCTCCGTGTTCGGCTCCGCGCGCACGAAGCCTGACGATCCCTACTACAAAGCCGCGGAGCAAACCGCGGCCCTGCTGGCTCGCGAAGGCTTCGCGGTGATCACTGGAGGCGGTCCGGGCATGATGGAGGCCGCGAATAAAGGCGCTTTTGAAGCCGGCGGGCTCTCCATCGGTTGCAACATTGAGCTGCCTTTCGAACAAGGGGCCAACCGATATCTAACGCGTTCCATGACCTTCCGCTACTTCTTCGTCCGCAAGATGATGTTCGTCAAATATAGCCTCGGCTTCATCATCTTCCCCGGCGGCTTCGGGACTCTTGATGAACTCTTTGAAGCGCTCACTCTAATTCAGACCCGCAAGATCCGGAACTTTCCAGTGGTGCTTTTCGGGACACCATACTGGAACGGTCTGCTGAATTGGATCCGAGATTGCGCAATGAAGGAAGGAAAAATCTCCGAGCAGGATTTGAAGCTCTTACACGTGACGGACTCACCGGCTGAAGTTGTTCAGATTGTAATCAATAGCCAAAGCTCACTGCGAGGTCTGGACAAAAGCCTGGCAGACGACTACCGAGAACTGGAAACGAGATAGTGTCCGCTGTGAAACGATAGCGTCGCTTCTAGTTTTGTGAGCAAGATTGTGATCACAATCAGTCCCATGGGGACGGAATGCTTATAGATAGTGGACTGACATTCCGCCAGCTCCGTTATAGGAGGAGCGACATGTATCCCTCGACGAAGCCGTCGGCAGGAACATTTCGCTCCTTTTAAGGAGCTAAGACTAGGCCAAAGCCTATCATTACGATGTTTGGTTGTGACTCTGCTTTGCCTCGAGCGCAGTGCGATACAGGGAAAATCGAATTCGGACGTTACACTGTAACTTAGCTACTTTGCGGATTGAGATTGGTTGAAAGCCATTCAAGGTAGGGGGTAGAACCGGCGGTTATAGGTAATGCAATAATCTCAGGCGTCTCGTAGCTATGAAGCTGTCGCACCTCACGCTCTAACTCTTCAAACTTTGACCGCATCGTCTTGGCAATCAGTAGAATTTCGGCTTGACGCTCTATCTCTCCCTTCCAGCGGTAGACGGATTCCATTGCCGGCAGGATTTGAACACAGGCCGCGAGTTGCGATCCAACCAGCCGCTCGGCGACTCGTAGGGCTTCTTCGCGGTTAGCCGCGGTCATCAGCACCGCAATTGCTTCTGATGATGTTGTGGTCACGGCTCTAACTACGAAACAAACCCCGACATCATGAGTGCCAGGAAGAACAACCTAGACCCGCTTAGGGGACTGCCGTTCGGGCCAAGTTCTCGCTGCAGCTTTACGTATCAGCGATGTCCTCGTCCTCTTCCGCCGCTCCCCCGGTCAGCGGTGTCGTATCACTGCCGAAGAAGGCGCTATAGAGTTCCTGCGCGCGATCGAAGTCGCGCTCATCAACAAGCACGATGCTGCCTTCCGCAGTGGCGGACAGAAGTGGCGAGAGCGTATCAGCGCCTCCTGATTTCACCATAGAGCGAATTCCATTTTGCGTTAGAATGTCGTTGACCATCTCGGCTTCGACAGGCGAGCCGAGTTTGTGCAGCGGCAAGAAGCGCGCCTCGCTATCGTCGGAACCAGTGGTAGGGTCCAGACGTTCGACAAGTTCAGTGTTGTCGTCGGGACAGCGCCTTATACCAGGCTGGTACTCAGCTTCGCATACAGGACAAAACATGAACCCTCCATTGACGGTGACAGGTGACAGGTGACAGGTGACAGGATAAAGATTTACCTGTCACTTGTCACCTGTCACCTGTAACGGCCCTGCTGAAAGGGATCTCGTCGAAGTGGGTCATCTTTTTGAAGGTATGGAAGCGGTCGTTGATTTCTTCGTGGGTCAGCCGTCTGACGCGTTCGGTGCCAAACTCTTCCACGTTGAAGGAAGCCATTACGGAACCGAAGATCATCGCACGCCGCATGGCTGCTTCGTCTAGTTTCTCCTGGCTGGAGAGGTAGCCCATGAAACCGCCTGCGAAGGTATCGCCTGCTCCAGTGGGATCAAAGACAGATTCGAGCGGATAGGCTGGAATCGCGAAGTAGCTCTGGGTCGTGAACAATGCTGCTCCATACTCGCCCCGTTTCACGATCAGCGCCCTGGGTCCCCATGACAGAATCGTCCTGGCCGCCTTAATGAGATTAGGAATCCCTGTTAGCTGCCTCGCTTCAGCATCATTAATCATGACGACATCTACGCCCTTGATTGTGCGCAGCAGCGAATCCCTGGCAGTCTCGATCCAAAGGTTCATCGTATCGAGTGCTACCAGCTCAGCATTCGGAATTTGCTCCCGCACTTCGCGCTGCAGATCTGGCTGAATGTTTCCGAGGAAAACAAGCCGAGCTTTCCTCGAGTCCTCAGATAGCTTTGGTTTGAATTCGGCGAAGACGTTCAGTTGGGTGTCGAGGGTGTGGGCAACGTTTAAATCGTAATCGTAGCAACCCTGCCAACGAAAAGTCTTCCCGTTAGGGATGCGTTCAAGATCGCTGGTGTCGACACCGTGCTTATCAAATACTTCCTGTTCCGCTTCGCTAAAATCGCCGCCGACGACGCCGACAATACGAACGTGGGTGTAATAGCTGGCTGAGATCGAGAAATGAGATGCCGAACCGCCCAGCATCTGCTCGCATTTGCCAAACGGAGTTTCTACGGCATCAAAGGCTACCGAGCCTACAACAAGGAGAGACATGGGTTTGTTTTGGATTTCAGGTTCTTAGGTTTTGGTATTGTCTAGTTTCAGCTTTTCTTAGTTTCTTGTGCTGCGAAACAAGTCCGCAATCCTTGGTGTCGAAGCAACGTTGCCACCGACGACATAAGCGATCCATGAAAACTACACGAACTTGTTACTGTCGTTTCGTGTGATTTCCTAGCACCCCACGCGGGCTGCCCGCGTCGGGACCCAGCGTGGATCGTGCTTGACGGTACATTTGGCTGGTTCGAGAGCCGCGCTTCTCAAAACCAGGACACCAGACAGGTTTGGGGTCTTTCAAGTTGGTGTTGCTTGGGTCTTCAAGTTGGTGTTGCTTCAGATCTGATCTCAGATCTGAGATCCAAATCCTTCTGCTGGCTAGCCTATTTCTTTCTGTTTTCCGTCTTTACTTTCCCGCTGCCCAGCGCAGCCAGGTCTTCTTCAACTTGTTTCCGAAAACTACTATTCGGGTAATCGGTAATTAACCGCGTCAGGTATTCGCGTCCCAACTCCCTGAATTCGTCAGCCGAAAGCGTGCGTTTCGCGGTGCCATCGTAATTGACGTAAAGCGAAGGACTCTGCTTGCCCCTATTCTCAGCTAGAAAAAGGCTGCTCTCGCCAGCCATAAACAGAGCTTCTTCGATTCGGGCAAAGTTTGGATTGCCGGCAATAATTTCTTCACAGCGTTTTAGCGCCGCGACGTAGGCCTTCTTAAGTTTGAAATAATTTCGGGCGACCTCGAGATTGTGTAGGGAATCCTTCTCGAGATCCGGATCGCGAATCGTCGAAGAATCCGGGCCGGTTTTCGCTTTACCTTGCGCGATGACTGCCGGCGCACAAAGCAGCATTGCAAACATTACAAACGCGACTGGCAAAAGATACTTTCTCATAAATTCCTCCGACTAAATTTCCCATAACTTCGGTGAGCAGCGCCCGCCGCTCGACTCAAGATGCAGCGTACTTTCTGATGATCGCTTCCAGCTTCTTCGTTGTCGTCTGCGGCCAAAGTTCGGGAGCGGTAAATATTGCATTCTTGAGGGCCGACCCACACTTGCAACTTCGCGGACGCCCGGTGAGCCGCTTCACCGCCTCTTTCATTATGATCTGGGCGTTGCGGACATTCTTGTTCAAATACTCAACCACGGTATCGACGCTTACAGCATCGTGGCCTGAATGCCAGCAATCGTAGTCCGTCACGAGAGCAAGAGTGGCGTAGCAAATCTCTGCTTCACGAGCTAGCTTCGCTTCCTGCAAGTTCGTCATCCCGACAATGTGCACGCCCCACGCGCGATAAACGTTCGATTCGGCGACGGTCGAGAATGCTGGCCCCTCCATGCAAAGATACGTGCCACCCCGATGCGCTTTGACGTCGGCTGCCTTACACGACTCATGGAGCACTTCGCTCAAATCGTTACAGACAGGCTGCGCAAAGGTCACGTGCGCGACGATACCTTCCCCGAAGAAGGTCGACTCGCGGGCCCGGGCTCGCGTGCGGTCGAAAAACTGATCCGGGATCACCATATCCAGCGGCGCGTATTCTTCCTGTAGTGATCCAACTGCGGAAGCTGAAAGCACACGCTCAACGCCCAGCAATTTCATGCCGTAGATGTTTGCTCGGAATGGCACCTCGGTGGGCGTGAAGCGGTGTCCTCTCCCATGACGTGGTAGAAAAGCAACTCGCTGCCCTTCTAGCGTGCCAATAATGAACGCATCTGAAGGGCTGCCGAAAGGAGTGTCAACTTTGACCTCCTCAACGTCCTTCAGCTCCGGCATCTGATACAGCCCGCTGCCGCCTATGATTCCTATTTTGGCTGTGGTCATGGTTTTCTGTAGGGGAAGATTTCTCCTGTCTGCACTATCGCATTGGGGTCTTCGGCTGACTCACGGCGGAACCGGATGTCCACCCCTACTGTCTATAGTCAAACGCACGCAGCTTGCCGTTATCTTCGGCCAGCCTGCAAAGTGGCATATCAGGATCGTGATAGAAGAGACATAGCCACCCCTCCTGGGCAGCCCTAGGCAGCAAAGTCTTTTTCGCCGCAAGCGTTTCCACCGGATAGAGATCGTAGCCCATGATCCACGGAAACGATACGTGCGCTCTCATCGGCACTAGATCAGCAAAACCGAAGATGGTGCGACCATCCTGCTCCAGGCGCCAACACTGCATCGTGCGATTGTGTCCAGCGTGAGTTTCCATGCGCAGACCAGGTACCACTTCGTAGTCTGCTTCCTTCAACTCCAGCTGTCCGTTTTCTTTAACCGGCTGCCAATTCTCGGGTAGGTAGCTTGCTCGGTCGCGCTCGGTGGGCTGTTCGCCATGCTCAAACTCAGCGCGAGAGACAAAATACCTGGCATTCGGAAAAGCCGGAGTAAGCTTGCCATCCCCGTCCAATGCCGTGTTTCCACCTGCGTGATCGAAATGCAGATGCGTATTGATGACGATCGTTATTGCTTCCGGACCAACTCCGGCTATAGCCCGCAACGAATCTGCCAAGGGTCGCTCACGTGCGATGCCGTACATTCGTGTTTGCTTGTCTGAGAATTTCTCACCAATGCCTGTCTCGATCAGTATCCGTTCAGAACCAGTCTCGATGAACACGCAGTTCATGTTCATTCGGATCCGGTTATGATCGTCGGGCGGACACACTTTCGACCAGAGATTGCGCGGAACCACCCCGAACATCGCGCCTCCGTCGAGGCGAAACTCTGTGTCAGGCACAATCTCGACGCGGTAATCTGCAAACTGCATGCGGAATTTTCGAGAGTTACTTTTGGCGCGGCTTCGCGCTATTCTTTGAGCCCTCAGCTTTTGGCTTGTCCCGGTTTTGCGCTGGCTCTGCGGGATGAGCTTCCCCAGCCCCTCCCTGTCCCGGAGCAAATTGCGGGGGCATACCCGGCATCTCCTGCGCCTCCGGCATCTTCACTTGAAAGTTCTCGACAACGGTGACGTGCGAACGCTTTACGATGTCTTCGACAACCTTCTTCTGCTTTTCCTGTTCCACGGCAGCGCGCGCCTGCTCGCGTCCGGACTTTGGCGGTGCGAAGCGGTTGTCGGCTTGTCCGCTATCGCCAATCAAAATGTGCCGGGCGTGGACCTGTTCTTCCTTCTTGCCTTCTTTCATCTCCGTGCGACGGTCTTCGAGTTTGATGATGTGGTAGCCAAACTGGCTCTCAACCACGTCGCTGATCTCACCGGGCTTCAAAGCAAAAGCAGCTTTCTCAAACTCGGGCACCATCTGACCGGGACCAAACCAACCGAGATCGCCGCCCTTAGACTTGCTTCCATCGGTTGAGAACTCGGCAGCTAACTTCTCAAAATCCTCGCCGGCACGAGCTCTCTTCAAAATCTCTTCGGCCTTCCCGCGTTTTTGCTTGGGATCAAGCTCAGGGTGCTTAGCCACGTAGGCATCAATCTCCTCATCAGTGGCTTTCATTTTCTCTGCCAACTGCTCCTGAGCGTAGGTTTGGGCCAGCAAGCGAGAGTGCTCGAGCATGATCTGCAACTGCACACTGCGCTGCTTGTCCACACCGGCAGCAATTCCTTTACG
>Ga0136617_10004736_pt1 | contig 12193 bp, 10 predicted proteins | sample AntDrymUQ3222106_2_FD_129672 | JGI IMG/M metagenome (GOLD analysis project Ga0136617, IMG submission 129672) | Polar desert sand microbial communities from Dry Valleys, Antarctica - metaG UQ322 (21.06) | ecosystem: Environmental > Terrestrial > Soil > Desert | place: Antarctica: Dry Valley...
CGCAGCATGAAGGCGCAGATGAAGTCGGCCGATCGCAGCGGCGCCGCGTTCGCCGTGATCGTCGGTACGTCCGAACTCGATGCCGGTCAAGCCGTCATCCGCCCCCTGCGCCGCGACGAGCGCAGTCAGAGCGTCGTGGCCCGCCTCGACCTCGTCTCGTCCCTGACCACCGCAATCGAAAGCGAATCATGATGTGTACATTGCGTTCCCCGGCCACGCCGGGCGCCTGCGGCCGCTCCCTCGCTGGCGCCCGGCCGCTCGCACGTGCGTGCCGGTGCGCTCGTACCGGCGAAATGGTTCGCCGATGAGCGCGACCGCCATGCGCACGCACACCTGCGGCGAGTTGCGCCCGACCGACATCGGAGCCACCGTGTCGGTGTGCGGGTGGGTCGCTCGGCGACGCGAACACGGTGAGCACCTGGCGTTCGTCGACGTGCGCGACTACTCCGGGGTCATCCAATGCGTGGTCGACAACGCCGTCGACGTGCGCAGCGAGTACGTCGTGCGCATCACAGGAACGGTCCGCCGGCGCCCCGACGGCACCATCAACGCGGCGCTGCCGACCGGTGAGGTGGAGGTGGGTGATTGCACGATCGAAGTGCTGCGAACGGCCAAGCCGCCACCCTTCCCGATCGACTCGCGGGCTGACGACGTCGACGAGAACGTGCGCCTCCAGTACCGCTACCTCGACCTGCGGCGCGAGCGGATGCAACGCAACCTGCGGGTACGGGCGGCGGTGAACGGAGCCGTGCGCCGGTCCATGGACGCCCAGGGCTTCGTCGAGGTGGAAACCCCCATGTTGGTGCCGTCGACCCCCGAAGGCGCCCGCGAGTTCCTGGTGCCGTCTCGCAAGGAACCCGGCGCCTTCTACGCCCTCCCCCAGTCGCCGCAGCTGTTCAAGCAGCTGCTGATGGTCGCCGGCGTCGACCGCTACTACCAGATCGTCCGCTGCCTGCGCGACGAGGACCTGCGCGCCGACCGGCAGTACGAGTTCATGCAGCTCGACGCCGAGATGAGCTTCGTCGATCAGGACGACGTGCTGGCGGCGATCTCCGAAGCGGTGTTGGCGGCCACCGAGGCGGCGACCGGCGCACGACCGGGTCCGATCGAGCGGATGACGTGGCACGACGCCATGAACCGCTTCGGTGTGGACAAACCCGATCTGCGCTTCGGCATGGAACTGGTCGAGCTCACCGACGTGTTCGCGGCCACCGAGTTCAAAGCCTTCACGACGGCGGCGACCGCCGACGGCCACGCCATCAAAGCCATCAACGTCGTCGGCCGGGCGGGCGAGTACGGCCGCAACCAGCTCGACAAGCTGACCGATCGGGCCAAGGCCCTCGGCGCCAAGGGATTGGTGTGGCTCAAGGCCACCGACGACGCAACGTTCGATTCACCGGTGGCCAAGTTCCTCAGCGCCACCGAGGTGGCCTCCATCAACGAGCGCCTGGCCGTCGAGCCCGGCGACCTGGTGTTGGTGGTAGCCGACGAATGGGACGCGACGTGCGAGGTGCTCGGCGAGCTGCGCAACGACCTCGGTCGGCCGCCGGTGCACGAGGGTCCCTACCGGTTCGTCTGGATCGTCGACTTCCCGATGTTCGTCGGTCGCGACGCCACCACCGGACGGCCCAAGCCCGGCCACCACCCGTTTACCCAGCCCCACCCCGACGACCTCCCCCGGCTGGACAGCGACCCGATGTCGGTGCGCTCGCAGGCCTACGACCTGGTGCTCAATGGCTGGGAATTGGGCTCCGGTTCCATCCGGATCCATGAGAGCGACCTCCAGCGGCGCGTCTTCGCCGCCATCGGCATCGACGAGGCCGAGGCCGATCGCAAGTTCGGGTTCTTCCTCAACCCCTTTGAGTACGGCGCTCCGCCCCACGGTGGCTTCGCGTTCGGGCTCGATCGCCTGGTGGCCATCCTCGCCGGGGAGGAGAACATCCGCGAGGTGATCGCCTTCCCGAAGACCCAGTCGGGTGCCGACCCGATGACCAACTCACCGGTCGCGGTGGCGACGGCGCAGCTCGACGCTCTGGGCATTCGGGTGCTGCCGCCGGCCAGCAAGGGCTGACCGGTGCCCTGTCACCCGGCCGCCGGCGGAGCGAGGAACGCTACGTCGCGCTGGAAGAGGGCGTCGAGCGGGAACTGGGCGCGCCCGTTGTCGGAGGGTCGCAAGCGCACGGTGACCGCCCGGCCCGCCACGTCGGCACTCTCGACCGAGACGTACTCGCTGAAGGGGGCATTGGTCACGAAGCTGGTGCCGTCGGTCCACACCGTGCGCAGACCGTCGACACTGTCCGTGGCCGCCTGCTCGTCGGCGAACCCATAGACGACCTCGACCACCGAGTGGTCGCTGTCGGCGGACCAACCAATACCGACGGTGTCGAAGGGCTCCCACCGCACGGTGGCGTCGAGCTCGGCCTGGGCTTGCGAAGGGAGTGGCCGGGGGGAGTCGGCCGGGGTGAAGGCGGCCCGGACCATCAAGGCCGACACGCACCCGCCAGCGTCCAAAGCGCGCGCCACGTCGACCAGGGCGTCGTCGTCGGCGAGCGTCGGGCCGGACCCTTCCAGCCAGGTCGTCACGGGTGCCACCGTCGTCGAGGTGGCGAGGCGTCCGTCCCGCAACGCCACGTACAGCGGCGCTCCGAGCGGACGGGCCGCCGTGATTTGGTCGGGGTCGAACTCCAGCTCGTCCCCCTCGCCGACCGTGATGATGCCCGCCGGGTCAGGATCCAGGCCGGGGGCATCGAGCTCGCTGCCGAAGTCGCCCTCCATCACGGCGAACCGTCGCGGCGGCGCGGCGAACTCGACGTACCGATCGACGTCAACCACCGACCAACCGAGCTCGGCGTCGAACTCGTCGACCCGACCGAGGTTGGCCATGCCCAACGATTCGGCCCCGTAGAGGTAGACCGGCGGCAGCGAGTCGTCGGGGCCGATGACGCCCATCAGCGGCAACAACCAGCGCGAGATTCCCTCGATGTCCTCGGCGGACTCGACCCCGTCGGGACGTTGGACGCCGCCCACCTCCGTCGCCGCGTCGAGATCGGCCACCGTCACTTGGAACGGCTCCGACGCGTCGTCACCGCTCGGCACCTCGGCCAGGGCGGTCTCGACGCCACAGCCCGGCCCGACGTCGCCCGCGGCCGCCGCCTCGGCCTCGGCCTCGATCGTGCTGTCGGGTCCGGGCGGTTCGGTACTCGCCGACGCGACGATTGCCGTCGCGCCGGACTGGGGCACCAGCGCAGCGACGAGCAACCCGGCCGTCGCCAAGGCGAGCGGGGGAGCGGGAGACCGGCGTCGCATGATGGCCATGGTAGGTGCGGGCCGAGCATCGGTACGATCGGGCCCCATGAGTGATCTTCGACGGGATTTTGCACCCGGCGTCATCGTCGGCGCCGACGTCAAGGACGTGTTCGCCCTGGCCAAGGCCGAGGGATTCGCCCTGCCGGCGGCCAACGTCACCGGCTCCAACACCATGAACGGGGCCATGGAGGCCGCCGCCGCCGTGAACGCGCCGATGATCATCCAGTTCTCCTACTCGGGGGCGGCCTTCATCGCCGGCAAGGGCGTCGCCAACAACGCGGCCGACCGGGCCAGCGCCGACCGGACGTCGGTACTCGGGGCCATCGCCGGTGCCGCCCACGTGAACGCCCTGGCCGAGGCGTACGGCGCCCGGATCATCCTGCACACCGACCACTGCGCCAAGGACAAGCTGGGGTGGGTCGACGGGCTGCTGGACGCCGGCGAGGAGCACTTCGAGGCGTTCGGACGGCCCCTGTTCTCGTCGCACATGCTCGACCTGTCCGAAGAGCCGATGGAGGACAACGTGGCGACGTGCAAGCGCTACCTCGAGCGGATGACGGCGATGGGCATGACGTTGGAGATCGAACTGGGCATCACCGGAGGTGAGGAGGACGGCGTCGACAACAGCGGCGCCGACCAAGCCGACCTCTACTCCAAGCCTGAGGAGGTCGAGTACGCCTATCGCGAACTGACGCAGGTGAGCGACCGTTTCACGATCGCCGCCGCCTTCGGCAACGTGCACGGGGTGTACAAGCCGGGCAACGTGCAGCTGCGCCCGAGCATCCTGCGCGACTCCCAGGAGTACATCGCCCACAAGTTGGGCCAGCCGGGCCAGCCCGTCGACTTCGTGTTCCACGGCGGTTCCGGTTCAAGCGCGGCGGAGATCAAAGAAGCGATCTCCTACGGGGTCATCAAGATGAACATCGACACCGACCTGCAGTGGGCGTTCTGGGACGGCATCCGCCAGTACGAGGCCGACCAGCACGACTACCTCCAGGGCCAGATCGGCAATCCGGGCGGCCCGGACCAACCCAACAAGAAGCAGTACGACCCGCGGGTGTGGCTGCGGGCCGGGGAGGTCTCCTTCGTCGAACGTCTCCACGTGGCCTTCGCCGAACTCAACAACGTCGACACGCTGGTCTGACGGCGCCGACGACCGTGGACGCAGCTGCCTGGGACGCCCGCTACGAGGGTGCCGAACTGGTCTGGTCGGCCGAACCCAACCGTTTCGTGGCTGAGCACCTTGCCGATCTGGCCCCAGGTCGAGCCCTCGACGTGGCCTGCGGAGAGGGTCGCAACGCCGTGTGGTTGGCCGGTCGCGGCTTTGCCGTCACCGGCGTCGACTTCAGCACCGTGGCCCTGGCCAAGGCCCACCAGTTGGCCGACGCCAGCCGCGTCACCGTCGACTGGGAACCGGGCGACGTGACCGAATCGCTCCCCGACGGGCATTTCGACGTGATCGTCGTCGCCTACCTGCACCTGCCGGGTGACGCCATGGCCGGGCTGGTGGCGCGGGCAGCCGCGGCGCTGGCGCCGGCGGGCACGTTGCTCCTCGTCGGCCATCACGTCGACAACCCCGGCGAGGGGTACGGCGGCCCCCAGGACGTCGCGGTGCTGCACGACCATCGAGTGCTGGCCGGCCTGTTCGCCGACGATGCGGCGTACTCGGTGGAGACGGCCGCCCGGGTGGAACGACCGGTCACGACCGACGACGGTGAGGTCGTCGCCCTCGACGCCCTGGTGCGCGTCGTCCGCATCGCACTCGACTGACCGGCGGGGCCAAGCGCACCGCACCGCACCGCACGAAGAGGCTCGCCGGCGCGATACTGGGGCGATGGCCGACTCTGCCCGATCGCCCCGATCCGCTCGCTCGCTCCGACGGTTGGTCGGCATGATGCTCGTCGGCCTGACCAGCTTGACCGCAGTAGTGGTCGGTGACGCCGGGGTGACCTCGCGAGCGGACGCGGCGTGCGCCTTTTCCGCCAATCTGGGTCTGGGTTCGCGAGGTGCGGCGGTGCGCTGCCTCCAGGCCACGTTGAACGCGGCGGGCTACAACTCGGGGCCGGTCGACGGGGCCTTCGGCGGGGTCACGTTCCGGGCCGTCACGGCGTATCAGCGGGCCAAGGGTCTGGTCGTCGACGGACTCGCTGGGCGCCAGACCGCAACAGCACTGGCCATCTGGGGTCGGGCCAGCACGCCGGCGCCGACGACTCCCGAGCCGACCACCCCCAGCCCCGCGCCGTCGGCCGGTCGGTGTGCGGTGAACGCGTCGGTGCGCGTCGGATCGACCGGGTCGGGCGTGCGCTGCCTGCAGTCAGCCCTCATCGCCGCCGGGTACCCGGTGGGACCGGTCGACGGCCAGTTCGGCAACCAGACCCGGGCCGCGGTTATCAAGTACCAGCGAGCCAAGGGGTTGATCGTGGACGGAGTGGCCGGCCGGCAGACCGCGAGCTCTCTGGGCATCTGGGGCAGCCCGTCCAGCGCGCCGGCCCCGAGCGGCTCGTCCGCTTCGGTGTGCCCTCCGCCCAGGGGCCTCCCGGCCGGGGCCCGCCAGGTGGTGGTGGTGACGGCGTCGGGCAGCCGGGCCGATGTCGATCTGCTCGTGCGCCGCGGTTCGACGTGGACGTGTGCACGCACCAACATGTCGGGCCGGGTGGGCTCCAACGGCGTGCGCACCCTGGCCCAGCGCCGGTCGGGGGACGGCACCACCCCTGGTGGCATCTTCCCGCTGGGCTCGATGACGGCGCCCGACGGGCAGACGTTCCAGTTCTTCGGCAACGGGGTCAACCCCGGCGTGCAGGGCCCGTGGCGCCAAGTCCGCGCCGGCGACTGCTGGGGGGCGACTCCCAACACCGCCGACTACAACGTGCTGGTCAGGCGCACCGCCGGCAACTGTCGGGCGCCGGACGAGTATCTGCCCAACTTCCAGGGCGCCTACTCCCGGGCGGCGCTGATCGGCGCCAACATGGGCCCCAACCGTTCGGGCAACGGCGCCGGCGAGCCCGCCCTGGCCGCGGCCATCTTCCTGCACCGGCACTCCTTCGACGCCAACGGCAACAGCCGCCCGACCGCGGGCTGCGTGTCGCTGGCCAACGACGACCTGGTGTACGTCCTCCAGCAGCTGCGTCCCGGCGAGGCCTACTTCGTCGTCGGCTGACGACACCGGTGCGCCGCCACGGCGCCGCGCCGATCCTGTGTGGTCCAAACGGACAGATCTGTCCGCCTCGACCACACAGAATTCGTGATTCGGCGAAACGTTGTGACAGGCCCAGTGGAGCGGCCATGACTTGGTGACCGTGCGCCGCCATCTGGGCGACGTCTGAATGACCGAGGAGTCACAAATGTCTGTCAAGAAGTTCGCCATCCCCGCCGCCGTCGCCGCAGCCGTCGTGCTGTTGGGCAGTGTGTCGGGCGCCGAAGCGGCCCAGGGCGGAACCCCGTTCGAGGACGAGTCGGCTATCGGCCCCGGAACGATCACCAACGAGAATTCGGCTGCCGCCACTGGGGCGCTGAGCGTTTCGACCGTCAACCGAGGTGCCAACCAGGGCGGCTTGGCCCTCCCCGGGCTGTTGGGCGGGACGGGCGGCGCGACGACCGGCGGATCCACCGCCGGGGTGCAGCAGACCCACAACGTCGAGCCCGGCAACTACGTGGTCACGGTGGTGTGGACAGGGGCCCAGGGCGCCGAGTCCCACAGCGGCGAGGCCAGCGCCGACGTCACGCTCAGCGCTGGAGCCACCAGTAGTGTCGTTGGCGCCGAGGGCGAAGGTGGCGTTGGCGCCAATGCGCCGGCGCCGTCGAGCCCGAGCTCGATCTCCCGAACCCTCCCCGAAGTGGTGGTCGACCAGACCGGCGAGCTGAACATCAGCGCCGCCATCTACACCACCACGTTCGCCCGGAGCGCATCGGCCACGGCGGAGGCTTCCGGTTCGGTGGACTCAGTGTCGATCGACTTCCGCCTCGTGGGCGAGTCCACACCCGAGACCTCGCAGCCGGAGGCGCCGACCACCACCGTCGCTCCGGAGGCCCCGGTGGAGCCGGAGACGCCGACCACCACCGTCGCCCCGCCGGCCACCGCGCCCCCTGCCACCGAAGCTCCGGCCCCGGAGACCACGACGCCGGAGCCGACCTGCGTACTGGGCATCTGCCTCTGATCTGAGCTGATCGCTCCCCTGAGGGCTCGCCGCCCGAACTCTTTGTGGTCTCGGCGGACAGATAGGTCCGCCGAGACCACACCGAGTTGCCGGCACCTGTGGGCCGCTACGTTTCGGGAGTTCGCCGACCATCGCGCGGCCTCGTCCGGAGGCCGTCGGTGCCCGGCAGGGGGACAGCACGTGAAGCTCTTTCGACTCCTCAGCCACATCCGCTCGAGCCTCTGGTTCGTGCCGGTGGTGTGCGTCCTCGCGGGAATCGTGATCTCCATCGGCACCATCGCCATCGACCGGCACTACGACTACGACCTGGTGCCTGAGAGTCTCACCGGCGGCCCCGATGCCGCCGTGGCGGTGTTTTCGACGGTGGCCGCCTCCATGGTCAGCCTCGCCGCGCTGGTGCTCACCGTCACCATGGTCGTGGTCCAACTCGCCATGCAGCAGTTCTCGCCGCGCATCGTGCAGACGTTCCTGCAGGACAAGCCCAGCCAGTTCGCGATCGGACTGTTCGTCGCCACGTTCACCCACGCCATGGTGGCGCTGCGGGAGGTGCGCTTCGAGGCCGACGGCACGGTCCCCGGCGTCGCCGTCCTCGTTGCCTACCTGCTGGTCGTGCTGTGCATCATGGTGCTGGTCGCCTACGTGCACCACATCGGCCAATCGTTGCGCGTCGCCTCGCTTATCGAACTCGTCGGCAACCGCACCCGGGCCCTGCTTGACGAGGCTTATCCCGAAAGCGGCGAGGCCGGCGGGGACCGCGCGGCTGATGATGACGGCCGCTTCCTGTTGGCGCCCAAGTCGGGCGTCGTATCCAACATCGGCCACGACCGCCTGGTCGAGGTGGCCCGGGCCGCCGGCTGTTCGCTCCGGTTGATCCCGGCCTTGGGCGAATTCGTGGCGGCTGGCGCCCCGTTGCTGGAGGTGGAGGGCGATCCCACCGATCTCGACAAACGGCGGGCGGTGTCGTCGCTGGTGTTGAGCTTGGAACGAACGCTAGATCAGGATGTCGCCTACGGCCTGCGGATGCTCGTCGACATGGCCGAGCGGGCGGTTTCGGACTCGCCCTTCCTCGACCCCACGACGGCTGTGCAGGCCATCGACCGCCTGTACGACTGTCTGCGGCAACTGGCCGGACGAAGCTTTCCCGACGGCGTCCACCGCGACGCCGACGGCGAAGTGCGCCTCACGGTGAGCTCCATGGATTGGGACGCGTACGTCCATCTGGCCTTTGACGAGATCCGCATGGCCGGGGCCGCTTCACCCCAGATCAGCCGGCGGCTGCGGGCATCGCTGCTCGATTTGAAGACGGTGGCCTCGCTCGAACGCCAGGTCGTACTCGACGAGCAGTTGCGTCTGCTCGAGGCCAGTACGTCGGCTGCGCTGGGCGACTCCCCCGACGTGGCGCTGGCCATGGGCACCGACCGCCAGGGCCTCGGCGTGGCCGTCGGCTCAAGCTCCGAGTTGGTCAGCCCAACGGACGGATGACGAAGCCGGTGCGCAGCTTGGGGGTGAAAAATGTGCTCTTGGGCGGCATCAGCAGTCCCTCGCGGGCGGTGCGTTCGATCTCGTCCACACGTACCGGACGGATCAGCACCGCCGCCACCGCCGCGCCGGATGCCACGGCGTCGAGCACCTCGGCCAAGCCGTGCTGGTACGTCACCTCGGCCTGGGGAAGCTCGCGAAGAGCGATTTCCAGCCACGCCCCATCCAAGCCCCTGACGTCTCCGAACACTCCCGGCCTGGCGGTCAGCCGTCGCGCTCCGTCGGGTCCGACGAGCACGAGAAAGCCATCGCGTTCCATGTCGGCCAGCGTCGCCGGCGTTGGTGCCCCGATGGCCTCGAACTCGAAGGGCTCGGCGAGCGCAGCGGTGAGTTCCTCGGCGGCCACGCCGGTGTACAGCCGGTGGATCGCCTCGACGCTGAGCTGCTCGGCCACCAACTCGCCCACGAAGGCCAATGTGAGCTCGGCCGGGGTGTCGCCCCGCCCGGTGGCCGCACGCACCTCGTCGCGATAGGTCCGGGCGATGCCGTAGCGATGATGACCGTCGGCGATGAGCACGTCGTAGGGGGCGAGGTGGCTGCGGATGGCGGCCACCCTGGCCGGATCGTCGACCCGCTCGACCGTGTGGGTGACCCCGTCCACGACCACCTGGCCAACGACGGCGTCAGGTGCTCGCAACAGCTCGCTCAGCCCGCGGGCCAGCGACAGGCCCCACACCGGCGACAGGTTGGCCTTGGTGGCCCGGGTGAGGTCAAGCCGGTCGGTGGACGCCTTCGGGGTGGTGCGCTCGTGGGGGAGCACGCCGCCGGCCGCCTCGTCCACCACTTCCAAGGCACCGACAACGCCGACCAGTTGGCGTGCGGCGCCGGTGGCGTCCTGGAAGGCGAGGCGATAGATCGTGAACGACTCGGTCGGGTCGAGCACCATCGTGCCGTCGGCCACCCAGCCGTCAAGGATCTGGGCGGCCCGTTCGTAGCGATCGTCGCCGCCGTCAGGAACGTCGACGTGCACGATGTTGTGCGGGTCGCGCCCCGCCAGCACTGCCAGCTCGGCGGCCGACAGCACGTCGTAGGGCGGGGCGACGAGATCGTTGAGCTGACTCGACGAATAGCGCAAGGCACGGAACGGCTCGAAGCGGGGCACGCCGGACAGGTTGCCACGCCCGCCCGATACGTTCCACGCCCGTGGTTCGGCCCGAGATCATCCTGTGCGACCTCGATGGTGTGGTGTGGCTCGGCGGCACACCCATCGCCGGGTCGGTCGCGGCGGTCGCGCGGCTGAGGGCGTCAGGCCGCCGCGTCGTCTTCGTCACCAATTCCTCTGCCGTCACGATCGCCGAGCACACCGCGGTGCTGGCGGCGGTCGGCATCGAGGCCACCGGCGATGTCATCTCCTCGGCGACAGCCGCCGCCGCCCTCATCGAGCCCGGGCAACGGGTGCTGGTGTGCGGCGGCCGGGGCGTCACCGAGGCGGTGCAGGCGGCGGGGGCGACTGCGGTCGCCGGTGACGACGACGCCGGGGCGGCCGGCGGCATCGACGCCGTGGTGGTCGGTCTCCACCGCGAGTTCGACTATCACCGGCTCCACCTCGCCGCCTCTGCCGTCCGGCTCGGTGCCCGGTTCATCGCCACCAACCTCGACCCGATCTACCCGACGGTGAACGGGCCGACGCCGGGTGGGGGAGCGATCGCGGCGGCGGTGGCGACGGCGTCAGGTGGCGTACCCGTCACCGCCGGCAAGCCCCACCCGCCGATGGCCAAAGCGGTGCGGGCGATGGTGGGCGAGCCGGGAGAGACCGAGCAGCAGCTCGCCGCCCGCGTGGTGATGATCGGCGACCAGGTCAGCACCGACGGCCTGTTCGCCGTCGAGCTGGGCTGCCGGTTCGCGCTGGTCCGCTCGGGGAACACGGCCCCTGGAGCTCCCGTCGACCTGCTGCCGGCCTACGACGCCGCTGACCTCGCCGGCGCCACCGTGATGATCCTCGCCGGCTCCACGCCCACCGTCGCCGTCGCGGCGCCCCGCTAGGATCGGGCGATGGCGAAGAACCCGATTCAGAACCTCATCGACTCCGGCCTGGCGTTCGGCGAGATGCAGCGCAAGCAGGCCGACAAGCTCGTCAAGAGCCTGGTCAAGTCGGGCGGATTGCGCCGGGCCGAGGCCGAAAAGACGGTGCAGTCCCTCCTCGACCGGGGCCGGGAGACCACTGCCCTCCTGGCCGAGAGTGTCAAGGGCGAAGTCGCCAGGCAGCTGGGCTGGTTGGCCAACCGGGTCGACGATCTCGAGGATCAGCTGGAGGGCGTCGTCAGCCGGGTGAGTGCGCCGGCCGGTTCCAAACGAGCGCCGGCCAAGCCCGCCGCGTCGAGCGCCGGCGCCACTCCCGCCAAGCGGGCCGCACCGGCCAAGCGCACCGCCAAGAAGTCGGCGGCCAAGAAGTCGGCAGCCAAGCGCACCGCCAAGAAGGCCACGCCGGCCACCAAGTCGGCAGCCAAGCGCAATGCCAAGAAGTCGGTGGCCAGGAAGTCGGCCACCGACCCGGCGGCCACCAACCCGGCGGCCACGCAGGCCACCACCAAGCGGTCCGCCGGCAAGAGGGCGGCGACGACCACGTCCGGCGCCGCCAAGCGGACGGCGAAGCGGGCCACCGGGGCCGCCAAGTCGACGGCCAAGCAGGCCGCGTCGGCCGCCACCCCGGCGACCGACCGCGCCGGCTGAACCCGACCCTGGCTCGCCCCGGTGGCCAGCCGCCGGCGCCTCGACGTCGAACTCGTTCGGCGGGACATCGTGGACAGCCGCGCGCGGGCCCATGAACTGATCGACGCCGGCCGGGCGCTCGTCAACGGCGCCGTAGCCGACAAGCCGGCTCGGCTCGTGGCCCCGTCGGACAACCTCGTCATCGCCGGACCCCCGGCCCGCTTCGTCGGGCGCGGCGGCGAGAAGCTCGACGCCGCCCTATACGGCTTTGACATCGACGTGAGCGGGCGGCGGGTCCTCGACTGTGGCGCCTCGACCGGCGGCTTCACGGACTGTCTGCTCCAGCGTGGCGCCGCCCACGTGGTGGCCCTCGACGTCGGTCATGGCCAGCTGCACCCCAAAATCCGCGGCGACCCACGAGTGTCGGTGATGGAGCGTACGAACATCCGGGCGACGACCCGCGACCTCATCGGCGGCCCGGTCGATGCCGCCGTCGCCGACGTGTCGTTCATCTCCTTGCGGACGATCATCCCGCCGCTGGTGGC
>Ga0136617_10004737_pt1 | contig 12192 bp, 10 predicted proteins | sample AntDrymUQ3222106_2_FD_129672 | JGI IMG/M metagenome (GOLD analysis project Ga0136617, IMG submission 129672) | Polar desert sand microbial communities from Dry Valleys, Antarctica - metaG UQ322 (21.06) | ecosystem: Environmental > Terrestrial > Soil > Desert | place: Antarctica: Dry Valley...
CGGCGTCGAGGTCCAGTCCTCCGAGGTCGCCTGGCTGCCGAAGGCGCGCGTGCCGGTGGCCGAGGACGACGCGGCGAAGGTCCTGCGCCTCATCGACGCGCTCGAGGACAACGACGACGTCGACGCGGTGCACGCGAACTTCGACATCGACGCCGACGTGCTCGAGCGCGTGGCGGGGTAGGGCGCCCTCCGGCGTTCAAGGCCGCAGGCTCCGCCGCTGACGGTCGAGCGAGCGCATCGCGCGCACCGCGGCGGCCATCGCGGCCTGCGTCACGCGGGTCTCGCGGGCGGCGCTCGGGCGCGCGGGCGATCGGCCGACGTCGGACAGGTGCAGGACCGGCGTCAGCCCGCACAGGTCGAGGATCCGGCGCCGTGGCGCATCGAGCGCACCACGAGCCGCCTGGGGCGGCCGCCGTGCTCGTCGTGACGCGTTCTGAGCGAGGATCGATCGGTCATCTCAGCCTCGAGGGCCGGACCGTTGTACATAGGCCGTCAAGGACCGGCGTGAGGCACGACGACCGACAATGCGCGGCCGGCCGCGCGGTCGTCCCGGCTACCCGCGCAGCCGCGCGCGGACGAGCAGGTCGCCGACGATCGAGCCCGGCGGGCCGCCGGTCACGACGACGATCGCGGGGAACCACCAGCCCCAGAGCTTCTGCGCGGCGCCGCGCGCGGTGAGGAAGACCAGGATGAGGAAGCCGATCCCGTGGATCGGTCCGAGGATCTCCTTGTGGACCTCGCTGTCGGTGATGAACCCGTACACGAGGGGCACGAGCAGGATCGCGTCGAGGACCGCGACGACGAGGACGATGTTGAGCTGGCGCTTGATGTGATCCGTGGTCACGAGGCCGCGTAGGGTAGAGGCATCCGGCGCAGCGCGCAGAATCACCGAAGATGATCGTCCTCGGCATCGACCCCGGCACCGCCAACACCGGTTACGGCGTCGTCCACCGCCGCTCCGGGCGCCTCTTCGCGCTCGACGGCGGCGTCATCAAGACCCGCCCGGAAGCCCCGCCGCAGATTCGCCTGGCGAACATCCACCGGCGGGTGTGCGAGCTCCTCGACGAGCATGACGTCACGGTCGTCTCGATGGAGGACATCTTCTTCGGGCGCAACGCGCAGACCGCGTTCGCCGTGGGACAGGCGCGTGGCGTCGTGATGCTCGCGGCCGGCCAGCGCCGGCTGCCGTGCGTCTCCTACACGCCGCAGCAGGTCAAGCACGCCGTCTGCGGCTCCGGCCGCGCCGAGAAGGAGCAGGTCGGCCGGATGGTCCAGATGCTCCTGAAGCTCGACCGCCCGCCGCGTCCCGACCACGCCGCCGACGCGCTGGCGATCGCGATCTGCCATGCCAACGGCGCCCCGCACGCCGCCGCCGTCGCCCCGAGCCGCGTCGTGCCCGGCAACCGCGAGCTCGAGGAGCTCGCCGGCTACCGCAGGCCGGCGTGATCTCTCTCGTCCGCGGCGAGGTCGCGGTCCGGCGCTCCGACCACGTCGTCGTGCTGACCGGCGGCGTCGGCTACCGGCTGGCCGTCTCGGCCGAGACGCTGCGCCACGTCCCGGCCGTCGGGCGGACGGTCCTGCTCCACAGCCACCTCGTCGTCCGTGACGCCGCGCTGGCCCTCTACGGCTTCGCCACCGAGGAGGAGCGCGACCTCTTCCTCGCGCTCATCGGCGTGCAGTCGGTGGGGCCGAAGGTCGCGTTGGCCGTCCTCAGCGGCGGGCCTGCGCGCGACCTGCTCGCCGCGGTCGCCTCCGGCGACGTGGCACGCCTGCAGGCCGTCCCCGGGATCGGCAAGCGGACGGCCGAGCGGATCGTCGTCGAGCTGCGCGAGAAGGTCGCCGGCGCGCTTGGCGGCGCCGGCGAGGACATCGTCATCACGCGCGCCGACGACCCGCGCCGGCTCGCCCGCGAAGGCCTCGTCGAGCTCGGCTTCACGGTTGTCGAGGCTGACGAGCTGCTGCGCGACGCCGCCGACGACACGCCCGAGGCCCTCATCGCCCAGGCCCTGCGCACGGCGCGGCGATAGGGACGACGCAGGTGAGCCAGCCGCGCATCCAGACCCCGCAGCGTCTCGAGGACGAGCTGGAGCTCGACCGGTCGCTGCGGCCGCGGCGGCTGGAGGACTTCGTCGGCCAGCCGTCGCTGAAGGAGCAGCTGGCGATCTCGATCGAGGCGGCCGTCGCCCGGGGCGAGGAGCTCGACCACGTCCTGCTCGCCGGGCCGCCGGGGCTGGGCAAGACGACGCTCGCCCAGATCGTCGCCGCCGAGCTCGACGCCCCGTTCGTGCAGACCGCGGGTCCGGCGCTCGAGCGCAAGGCCGACGTCGCCGCCTTCCTCACGGCGCTCGAGCCGCGCAGCGTCTTCTTCGTCGACGAGATCCACCGCCTCCAGCGCGCGCTGGAGGAGACGTTCTATCCGGCGATGGAGGACCGCCAGCTACCGATCACCGTCGGCATGGGCGCCGGCGCGCGCGTGGTCACGCTCGACCTGCCGCCGTTCACGCTCATCGGCGCGACGACGCGCACCGGCCTGCTGACCGCGCCGCTGCGCGACCGCTTCGGCCTCCAGCATCGCCTGGAGCACTACGGCGTCGGCGACCTCGCGACGATCGTGACGCGCTCGGCGCGGATCCTCGACGTCGCGCTCGAGCCCGACGGCGCGCACGCGATCGCGGGTCGCAGCCGCGGCACGCCGCGGGTCGCCAACCGCCTGCTCAAGCGCGTGCGCGACTACGCCGAGGTGCGCTCCGGCGGCGTCGTGACCGCCGAGGCCGCCGACAGCGCGCTCGCGCTGCTGGAGATCGACGAGCTCGGCCTCGACCGCCTCGACCGGGCGCTGCTGCGGGCGCTGTGCGAGAAGTTCGAGGGCGCGCCGGTCGGCCTGTCGACGCTCGCGGTGACCGTGGGGGAGGAGCAGGACACCGTCGAGGACGTCTACGAGCCCTACCTGCTCCAGTGCGGCCAGCTCAAGCGAACGCCGCGCGGCCGGGCGGCGACGCGCCGGGCCTTCGCGCATCTCGGCATCGACCCGCCGGCGCGCGCCGAGAGCCTGTTCTAGCCTGAGCCGTCCCGCCGGCCGGCGGGCAGTTCGTGACACATCGACGAGGAGGTGGTCGCTCTGCGACCGACAGGGAGGATGCTGAAGGTCTGCGGGACGTTCGTCGCGGCGGCCGCCACGGGAGCGGGCGCGAGCGCGGCCGACGCCGTTGACCGCGGTGGCAGGCACCTCGGCGCGCAGGCTGCCGCCAAGCGAGCAGCCGGCGGCCACGTCTACGGCGGGATCACGCCGCAGAGCTGGCCGATCGTCGTCGACCTCGACAAGGGCGCCACGAAGGTCACGCGCATCGTCACCGGTCTGGACATGACGTGCACCTCGGCGGAGAACTTCGGCACGACCGACGGCTTCACCGACCTGAAGCTGAACTCCAAGAACCGCTTCCATGCGACGTACGGGCCGCAGCGGATCGAAGTCGGCGGCACCCCCGCCGACATCCAGGGCGCGATCACCGGCCGTCGCAGCAACGATCGCTCGTCGATGAAGGGAACCTGGACCTACAAGGTCACGTTCTACGACGCGGGCGGCACGACCGTCACGGACACGTGCGAGTCGGGGCTCGTGAGCTGGAAGGCGGAGCAGTAGGGCGTTTCTTCGCCCACCCTCACCGGGGGTTTAGGAGCGCTTGTCTAGGCTTAGGTTCGCCATGGCCCATCTGTTCATCTGCCCGAGCTGCGGGAACCGCAGCTCCGAAACCGATCGCACCGCCGGCTTCTCGCGCCAGGCGAAGGGTTGCGCGAAGTGCGGCTTCGGTTTTCTCTTCGAGCTGCTCGACGACTACTACCCGGCCCCGAACGCTGCATTCTTCGTCTGCGACCAGCAGGGCCGTGTCATCGGCTGCGGTCGCGGCTCCTTCGAGCTCACCGGCCTCGACGACGAGCGCGTCATCGGCCGCAAGGTCAACGAGGTGCTGGGGCTGCAGTTCGCCAACGGCGAGGATCACGTCAGCACCGTCCTGGAGTGGGGTGTGCGCGCGCTCGGCAAGGCGGTGCAGGTCAACGCCGAGGGTGACCTGCCCGCCTCCGCTACGGCGGACCTCTTTCCGGCCTACGACGACGACGGAGGACTGCTCCTCGTGCTCACGCCGGCGAAGTAACCTGGGGTCAGACCTGCCGTGAGCGAACGCCGCCGCAACCTCTTCGTCCTGCTGCTCGTCCTCGGTCTGCTGATCGCGTCGGCGGTCGTGATCACGCAGAAGCCGACGAAGCAGGGCCTCGACCTCCAGGGCGGCGTCGAGCTCGTCTACGAGGCCCAGCCGACGAAGCAGACGCCGGTCACCGACGAGGCGCTGGCGCGCGCGATCGACGTCATGCGCGAGCGCGTCGACCAGATCGGCGTCGCCGAGCCGGAGATCCAGCGCTCCGGCGATCGCCAGATCAGCGTGGCGCTGCCCGCGGTCAAGAACCTCGCGCAGGCGATCGACCAGGTCGGCACCGTCGCCCAGCTGGCCTTCTACGACTGGGAGCCCAACGTCATCGGGCCCGACGGCAGGCCCGCGCCGAGCGATCCGGCGGTGACCGGAGGGCCGTCCGCCGGCAGCGTCGGCGCGCTCAAGCTCTACGACGCGATCCTGCGCGCGAAGGACCGGCCCGCGAAGGTCGAGCCCAACAACTCGCGCGAGACGAGCCTCTTCTACGCCGTCGATGCGAAGACGAAGAAGGTCTTCCGGTCCGGCAAGGATCCCAACGCGCTCGCGGGCGAGAACACGCGCGCCGATGCGCTTGCGAACGTGCCGCGCGCCCTGCGCGACCAGGTGAAGGTCTACGAGGTCAAGCCCGACACGGTCATCATCCGCGCCGAGCAGCCCGACACGTCGGACACGACGAGCGACGCGTGGTACGTGCTCAAGGACGACATCGCGCTCAAGGGCCAGGAGATCAAGAACCCCGAGCAGTCCACCGACCAGAGCGGCGGCGGGCCGATCGTGACGTTCGAGTTCACGAAGAAGGGCCGTCAGATCTGGCAGGACGTCACCCGCCGCATCGCCGAGCGCGGGAGCGAGAGCGTCGGGCTGCTGCCGGGCCAGGACGCCTCCAGCGCCAACCAGCACTTCGCGATCGTGCTCGACGACGAGCTCGTGTCGACGCCGTACATCGACTTCCGCCGCAACCCGGACGGCATCGACGGGCGCACCGGCTCGCAGATCGAGGGCGGCTTCACGATCAAGTCGGCGCAGGAGCTGGCCAACGTCCTGAAGACCGGCGCGCTGCCGCTGAAGCTCGAGCTCATCTCGAGCTCGCAGGTCTCGGCCACGCTCGGCCAGCAGGCGCTCAACCAGGGCCTCACCGCCGGCATCGCGGGCTTCATCATCGTGGCGCTCTTCCTGCTCATCTTCTATCGCGTGCTCGGTCTCATCGCGGTCGTCGCGCTCGCCGTCTACGGCGTCTACTTCTTCGCGCTCATCAAGCTCATCCCGGTCGTCCTGACGCTGCCGGGCATCGCCGGCCTCATCCTCACCCTGGGGGTGGCCGCCGACGCGAACATCGTCATCTTCGAGCGCGTCAAGGAGGAGATCCGCGGCGGGCGCTCGGTCATGGCCGGCATCGCGACGGGCTACAAGAAGGGCCTGACGGCGATCATCGACGCGAACGTCGTCACGATCATGGTCGCGTTCATCCTCTTCGTCCTCGCGACGGCGGGGGTCAAGGGCTTCGCGCTGACGCTCGGCCTCGGCGTCATCGTCTCGCTCTTCACGGCCGTGCTCGCGACGCAGGCGATCCTCGGCACGATGGGCAAGTCGCGGCTGCTGAGCTCGCCGTCGGCGCTCGGCGCGAGCAAGCCGAAGGGCAACCGCCTGCGCCTGAACTACGTCGGCTACTCGCGCTGGTTCTTCAGCGCGTCCGGCATGATCCTGCTCGTCTGTGCCCTGGCGCTGGGCTCGAAGGGGATCAACTTCGGCATCGACTTCGAGTCGGGCACGCGGATCAACATCGCGCTGAATCAGAAGGTGGACGAGAACCGCGTGCGCAACGTGCTCGCCGGCGTGGGTCAGGGCGACGCCGAGATCCAGCGCGTCACCGCCCCTGGCCCGGGCACGAGCAAGTTCCAGATCTCGACCGAGAACCTGCGCCCGAACGAGGTCACGAAGGTCCAGTCCGCGCTCGATCGCTCATTCGACTTCGCCGACACCCCGAGCTCGACGTCGATCGGCCCGACGTTCGGCCAGACCGTCGCCAACTCGGCGGTCATCGCGATCATCGCGTCGTTGCTCGTGATCTCGGCGTACATCGCGCTGCGATTCGAGCCGAAGTACGCCGTGCCGGTGCTCATCGCCGTCATGCACGACATCCTCATCACGGCGGGCATCTACGCCCTCGTGGGACAGGAGGTGTCGACGGCCACCGTCGCCGCGTTGCTGACGATCCTCGGCTTCTCTCTGTACGACACGATCATCGTCTTCGACCGCATCCGCGAGAACGTGCCGCGGATGCCGCGGGCGGCCTTCTCGCAGATCGTCAACCGCTCGATGTCCGAGGTCATCGTCCGCTCGCTGGCGACGAGCTTCTGCTCCGGCCTGCCGGTCCTCGCGCTGCTGCTCTTCGGGGGCCAGACGCTGCAGGCCTTCGCCTTCGCGCTGCTCGTCGGGACGATTTCGGGCACGTACTCGTCGGTCTTCATCGCCGCGCCGGTGCTCGTCGCCTGGAAGGAGCGCGACCCGGTCTACCGCCGTCGTCGCGCGAGCATCGCAGCCGAGAACGGCGGCGTCGTGCCGGCCTTCGCGACGGGATCGGCGAGCGAGCAGATCGACCTCCGCTCGGGGCGTCGCCTGCGCGGCGGCGAGCGCCTGACGGCGCCCGACGATCCCGAGGCCAAGGTCTCGCGGTCGGAGTTCCAGGAGATGGTCCGTGACCTTCATGCCGACCCGGCGCCGCGTCGCGCCGCCGTCGCCGATCCGCCCGCGCCGAAGACGAAGCCGGCGCCGCCACCGCCGCAGGAGGACCCGTCCGCCGACGCGCTGCCCGAGGACGTCGTCATGCCCGACCGCCCGGACGTGAGTGCGAAGCGCAAGCCTCGTGCCGGGGCCTCACGCCGCAAGGGCAAGCACGGAAGGCCCCGCTGATGGGCGCGCTCGCCTGGACGATGATGGGCCTCGCCCTCTGGCACTTCACGATCTTCCTGCCCGACCGCTGCTGGGGGGGCATCATCGGCGCCTTCCTCGGCTCCGTCTTCGGTGCCGTCATCTTCGGCCTGCTCATCCACGGCTTCTCCGTGCCCGGCCAGAGCCAGACCGATCTGGTGACGACGCTCGAGGCGATCCCCGGGGCGATCCTCGGCTACGCGCTCTTCTACTGGCTCGGCGTCAGCAAGGAGACCAAGGACAGCGGCGAGCTCGAGCCGCTGCCGGGGCATTAGGTCGCGAGGCAGGGTTTCGCGATCCGCGGCCGTATCAGTGCCTGGATGGCGACTGAGGGACAGGGCTCGGCGCGGATCGTCCTCGTCGGCAGGACGCCGGAGGACCGCGCGCATACCGGCGAGCCGCAGCGGCCCGTGAGCGCGCGGCCACGGCCGCGCGACGACGCTCGCCCGACCGGCTGGACGGTGCGCCGGCTCATCAACGGCGCGTCGCTCGGCGGCATCGCGACCGTCGCCGGCGGGCTCGTCTTCCAGAAGAACTTCCAGCTTTTCGGCGACAACAACGCCCAGCTGCTGGCGATGGGCTTCGGGCTCTTCGTCGTCGGCATGATCGTCTTCACGCTCTGCCTCATCGGGCTGTCGGCGGCGGCGGTCCGCGCGCTCGTGGTGAGCCGGGGGTGGGGCGCGGCGGCGCTCGCGGCGCTGGCGGTCTCGTCCCCGCTGTTGCTGCTCGGGGTCGCGGGGATCGTGTCGTATGCGTTCCCGGCGCTGTTCGTGCTCATCGTGACCGGTGGGTTCGTGCTTGCGCTGAAGCGCTGAGGGGGCGCTGGCGGTGCTGGCGGGCGCAGTGCTGGCGCTGCGCGCGGTCCCTGCGTGGGGCGCCGGCGCCGGCGCACGGCATCGATGAGGGAGCGGGCCGGAGGCTGACGGCGCCTCGCGCGCGTCTGTGCGTGACGCCGCCATTTGGCGACTTCGTCGCGCGAGCGCCGAACAACTCGCCATTCGGTGAGGCGCGACGCGCGCCCGCTGGCATCAGGCGGGTGGCGCTCTGCGTCGGCTGCACCGCCGTTTGGCACCTGCTTCGCGCCTACGCCGAACAACTCGCCACGCGGCGGGGCGTGAGACCGTCGTTGGCGTGACGCTCGGCGCGGCGACACCGCCGTTTGGCGCCTCCTTCGCGCCTACGCCGAACAACTCGCCATGCGATGAGGCGCGGCGCCATCGTGTGGCGACTTCGTCGCCCCCAGCGCAAGGGGTTCGTGCCCGGGGCGGGACCTGGGCGTTCTTCGCACGCATGTCATGCGTTTGTCGACCCGCCGCGTGGTTCGTACTCCGGCCACACGGCCCGCGGAGCGGTCTGTGTCATCCATCCCACGGTCACATAGCGATCCCGGGATGGCACACACCGCGATTTTCACGCGCGACCGCCGACGAAACGCATCCCACCACGCGCTTCCCGCCCCACCACTCCTTCATTGATGCCGTTCGTCGCGCCATCAGCGCCGCGCACTCCCTGCGCCCGCCCGCCCGAACGTTCGTCGCGCCATCAGCGCCGCGCACTCCCTGCCCCCGCCCGCCCGAACGGCCCTAACCACCGTCAGCCCCACCCGTTCCGTCCCCGCCCGCGCGTAGCGTGCACGCCATGCCAGCGCACGAGCCACCCCGCCTGCAGATCGACCCGTGCGACGTCACGGCGGTGCTCGCGCTTCAGCGCGAGCTGGGCGTCAGCCACGCGCTCGGTCAGGTGCTCGTCCGCCGCGGCCTGGCCGGCGTCGACGAGGCGCGCGCATGGCTGGCCGCCGACGAGCGCCACGACCCGTCGGCGTTCGCGGGCATCGACGATGCCTGCGCGCTCGTCCTGCGCCACGTCGAGGGCGGCGGCCGGATCACGGTGCACGGCGACTACGACGTCGACGGCGTGTGCTCGACGGCGATCCTCGTCGGAGTCCTGCGCGCCCTCGGTGGCGACGTCGACTGGTTCCTCCCGAGCCGCACCGAGGACGGCTACGGCCTATCGGCGGCCACCGTCGCGCGGCTGGCACAGCGCGGCACGCGCCTGCTCGTCACCGCCGACTGCGCGATCACCGCCGTCGACGAGGTCGCGGCCGCACGCGCTGCCGGCCTCGACGTCGTCGTCACCGACCATCACAGCCCGCGCGCCGACGGCCGGCTGCCCGCCGCCGCGATCGTCCATCCGGCGGTCTGCGGCTACCCGTGCGCCGACCTCTGCGCTGCCGGCGTCGCGCACAAGCTCGCAGCCGCGCTGCTGTCCGCGGGCGGGCGCGATCCAGCCGGCGCCGACGCCGACCTCGACCTCGTCGCGCTCGCGACGGTCGCCGACTGCGTCCCGTTGCGCGGCGAGAACCGGCGGCTCGTCCGCGAGGGACTGCGCGCGCTCGCCGCCACGAAGCGCCCCGGGCTGCGCGCGCTCATGCGCGTCGCGCGCGCCGACCCGGCGCGGATCGACGCGCGTGCCGTCGGCTTCCGCCTGGCCCCGCGGATCAACGCCGCCGGCCGTCTCGAGCGCGCCGATGCCGGCCTCGAGCTCCTGCTCACCGGCGACGAGGCGCGGGCGGCGCAGATCGCCGACGAGCTCGACCGCCTCAACGCCGAGCGCCGCCACACCGAGACGCGGATCCTCTTCGAGGCCGAGGCGCAGGTCGCGCGAGCCGGGGAGCGGTCGGCCTACGTCCTCGCGGGCGAGGGCTGGCACAAGGGGGTCATCGGGATCGTCGCCTCGCGGATCGCCGAGCGCCACCACCGCCCGACGGTGCTCGTCGCGCTGGATCCTCATACCGGGCGCGGCACCGGCTCGGGCCGCTCGATCCCCGCCTTCGACCTGCTCGCCGGACTCGACGCCGCCTCCACGCACCTCGTGCGCCACGGCGGCCACCGCGCCGCCGCCGGTTGCGAGCTGCTCGCCACCGAGCTCGACGGCTTCAGGGCGGCGTTCGAGGCCCACGCCGCCGCGACGCTGCGCGCGGAGGACCTCGTCGCCGTGCAGCGCGTCGACGCCGTCGTCGCGGGCGACGAGCTCGGTGTCGGCCTCGCCGAGGAGCTCGAGCGCCTCGCACCATTCGGCACCGCCAACCCCGGCGTCTCGCTGCTCGTCCCGGCGACGCGCTGCAGCGACCCGCGGACTATGGGAGAGGACGGCAAGCACGTGCGCTTCAGCGTCGCCTCCGGCGGGGTGCGGGCACGCGCCGTGGCGTTCGGGATCTCGACGATCGATTGCGAGCAGCCGCTGGACGCGACGTTCTCGCTCGAGCTCAACGAGTGGGCCGGCAGCGTCGAGCCACGGCTCGTGCTGCGCGACGCCCGGCCGTGCGCGCCGGCGCCGATCGCCGTCGTCGGGGAGTCCGCCGACTACCTCGGGACGGTGCTTGACGAGCTCGCGCGCCCGCTCGAGGCGCTCGCGACGCCGCCCGAGCGGCTCAGCGTCCCTGTCCGCGACCGCCGTGGCGGCGGCATCGCGGGAATCGTCGCCGCGCTCGTCGCGTCCGGCGAGCCGGTCCTCGTCGTCACCGCCGACGCGCGGCTGCGCGGGCGCCAGCTCGCGCCGATCCTCGGCGGCTTCGAGCTGTGCTCACACGATGCGCTCGAACGCGATCCGGGGCTGGCCCGGGCAGAGCACCACGTCGTCGTGCTCGACCCGCCGGCCGGCCCGCTGCGAACGCACGGCCGGATGACACATCTGGCGTGGGGTCATCCTGAGCTACGCTTCGCGGAGCACATCCATGAGCGCGAGTACGGCCTTCGTGCTTCGCTCACCGCGACGTACCGGGCCCTGCGGGCGGCGGGCGGCGCGGCGGGCGAGGAGCTCGAGGCGCTGCTACGCGGAGATCCTCAGACGCCACGGCCGGCCACGCTGGCCGGCCGGGTCATCAGGGTTCTCGCGGAGCTCCACCTCGTCAGCCTCGACCCGGACTCCAGGACCGTGACCGTCCCGCTTGCCGAGCGCACCGCGCTCGAGCGATCGGCGGCATACCGGGCCTACAACCAGCGATTCGAGGACGGACGCAGATACCTGACCGGGGTGACAGCAAGGGCGGCGTAAGGGCCCCGGCCCGCCAGCGCGTCGGCGCCCGCCGCGCGCCGGTCGACGAGGTCACCGCGGGACGCGTGCATGCTCCCGTCGAGCGCGCCGATCTCACCGAGCTCGAGCGAAGCCTGCTGTCCGACGTCTTCGCGATCGTCGAGGAGCACGCCGACGCGTCGGCCGTTGAGATCGACCGCAAGAAGGTCGAGGCGGCGTTCGTCTTCGCGTGCAAGCACCACGCCGACCAGCGGCGGCGCTCAGGCGAGGACTTCATCGTCCACCCGGTCGGCGTCGCGAAGATCTGCGCGGGCATGCGCCTCGACACCGAGACGCTGTGCGCGGCGCTGCTGCACGACACCGTCGAGGACACCTCGGCCTCGATCGCCGAGGTGCGCCGCACGTTCGGCGAAGAGATCTCCAACCTCGTCGACGGCGTCACGAAGCTCACCGGCATCGTCTTTCAGTCGCGCGACGAGGCGCAGGCCGAGAACTACCGCAAGATGATGGTCGCGATGGCCAACGACGTGCGGGTCATCCTGATCAAGCTCGCCGACCGCCTGCACAACATGCGCACGATCGCCGCGATGCCGAAGCAGAAGCAGATCGACAAGGCGAAGGAGACGCTCGAGATCTACGCGCCGATCGCCCACCGTCTCGGCATCCACGCGATCAAATGGGAGCTGGAGGACCTCGCGTTCGCCGCGCTGCACCCGCGCAAGTACCAGGAGATCAAGGGCCTCGTCAACCAGCAGCGCGAGGAACGCGAGCGCTACGTCGACAAGGCCGGCGCGTACCTGCTGCGCGAGCTGCAGGCGCTCGGCATCGAGGCGAACATCTCAGGCCGCGCCAAGCACTTCTACTCGATCTACTCGAAGATGACGAAGAAGGGCCGCGAGTTCAACGAGATCTACGACCTCACCGCCATGCGCGTCATCGTCGACTCGGTGAAGGACTGCTACGGCGCCGTCGGCGTCGTGCACTCGCTCTGGAAGCCGCTGCCCGGGCGCTTCAAGGACTTCATCGC
>Ga0136617_10004741_pt1 | contig 12182 bp, 8 predicted proteins | sample AntDrymUQ3222106_2_FD_129672 | JGI IMG/M metagenome (GOLD analysis project Ga0136617, IMG submission 129672) | Polar desert sand microbial communities from Dry Valleys, Antarctica - metaG UQ322 (21.06) | ecosystem: Environmental > Terrestrial > Soil > Desert | place: Antarctica: Dry Valley...
GAGAAGCCCTCGAACTCGAAGTAGCCCTGCGCGGTCAGCGAGTCGCTGGTCAGGAACTCGGCGAGCTTGGGGATCTGGCCCGGCCCGAAGGCGACGTCGACGAAGGGAAAACGCTCGAACACCCTCTCCTTCATCGACTGCGACCAGCAGCCCCCCACTCCGACCACCCGCTCCGGGTTCTCGCTCTTGAGCCGCTTGGCCTCACCCAGATGCGCGACGAACCGGTTGTCGGCCGACTCCCGGATCGAGCACGTGTTGAAGAGGATCAGATCGGCCTCGTCGCGCGCCGGCGCCTCGCCGTAGCCGAGCGACTCGAGCATCCCCTTCATCCGCTCCGAGTCGTGCTCGTTCATCTGGCAGCCGAAAGTGGTGAGGTGATATCGCTTCACGATCGAGGAAAGGGCTGCTGGGAGACGTTGGCCGCGCGAAGGGATTGCCTATCGAGGGGCTCCCTGAGCGAGCGAAGCGAGCGTACCCGAGAGGAGGAACCCCGGAGCGCCTTATTTGGCGTAGTCGACGGCGCGGCTCTCTCTGATCACCGTCACCTTGATCTGACCGGGGTACTCGAGCTCCTTCTCGACATCGCGCGCGATCTCGTGCGAGAGCAGCGCCGCTGCGTCGTCGTCGATGTCCTCGGGACTGACGATCACCCGGACCTCGCGGCCGGCCTGCATGGCGAAGACCTTCTGGACGCCGTCGTGGCGCGTGGCGATGCCCTCGAGGTCGCGCAGGCGCTTGACGTAGTGCTCGAGCGACTCTCCGCGGGCGCCGGGGCGCGCCCCCGAGAGCGAGTCCGCGACCTGCACCACCACCGCCTCGATGGTCTGGAGCTCGACCTCGTTGTGGTGGGCCTCCATGGCGTGGGCGACCGCCTCGGTCTCGCCGTAGCGACGCGCGATGTCACCCCCGACGAGGGCGTGAGGGCCCTCGATCTCGTGGGTAACGGCCTTGCCGATGTCGTGCAGGAGGGCAGCGCGCCGGGCGGTCTTCGGGCTTGCGCCGAGCTCCGCGGCGAGCGTGCCCGCCAGGTTCGCGCACTCGACTGAGTGGGCGAGCACGTTCTGGCCGTAGCTCGTGCGGTAGCGCAGCTTGCCGAGCAGCTTGATCAGCTCGCCGTGCAGGGCTCCGGCCTCCGCGTCGAAGACGGCCTGCTCCCCGACCTCGACGATGTGGCTGTCCATCTCGGCCACGGCTTGGTCGTAGGCGTCCTCGATCCGCGCTGGATGGATGCGCCCGTCCTCGAGCAGCTTCTCCAGGGTGATGCGGGCGATCTCGCGGCGCACCCCGTCGAAGCCCGACAGCACGACCGTCGAGGGTGTGTCGTCAACGATGAAGTCGATTCCCGTGAGAGTCTCGAGGGAGCGGATGTTGCGGCCCTCCTTCCCGATGATTCGCCCCTTGAGGTCGTCGGAGCGAAGCTGGACCACCGACACGGTGGTCTCTGCCGCGTGACCGGCGGCAAGGCGCTGCATCGAGGTGGCCAGGATCGAGCGGGCCCGGCGATCCGCCTCCTGCCGAGCCTCCGCCTCGGCCTGGCGGATCTTGCGCGCGCTGTCGTGCTCGAGCTCATCCTCGAGCTCTCGGAGCATGATCTGCTTGGCCTGGCCTGCGGTCAGGCCCGCGATCCGTTCGAGCTCGCGCAGATGGTCGCGGCGAGCGCTCTTGACCTCCTCGTGGCTCGTATCGAGGTTGCGCTGGCGATCGGCGATCGCCTGCTCTCGTCGTTCGAGGTCGGCGATCCTCACGTCGATCGACTGCTCCTTGCCAAGCAGTCGCTCCTCGATGCGCCCAACCTCGGCACGGCGCTGGACGAGCTCGAGGTCGAGCTGCTCGCGCAGGTCGGCCGTCGAGGGGCCGGCGAAGGGGTCGGGACCTTCCTCGAGTTGACCGCTCGCGCGTGATTGGCCGGTCAGGGCCACCTTGTTCGACGCACCGGTGGTCTTCCCACCTCCGCCGGCGCTGTTGAGCGAGCTCGGCCCGGGGCGGCTCGGGCGGTCGGCGCCGGCGTTCTCGGTCCGCAGCCCACGGGCTCGATGGGTCGTGGTTACGGCAACTACCGCGGCTCCCGCCGCGAGCACCGCCAGAACGACCAGCAGGATCTCCATGTCCGGTGTCTCCTCGTTTCCACGTCAGCCGACGTGCGGTTCAAAGTCTTCTTGACTCGACCGGGAGCCGGTCCTCAGGGCACCAGAATCGTGTATTCCTCCGGTATTCGCGCAGCCATGGGCGGCCGCGCCACGTACGGCTCGGGACGCGCTAGTTCGCTCCTTCCCGTTCGTCCTGTTGATGGTCCGTGCGTGTCATGGGTCTACCTGTAGAAAGCGCGATAGCTGGAAACGTCACCTTTGGCGGCCGGCTCGGCCATTGGCTTACAAGGTTAGTACCGCTGGGCGTGCGGATCAAGGGCCGCCCGCGAGCGCCCGGCCCGGCATCAATAGGGCGGCGACTCGTACTCTCGCGCGTGGCGGCGTACCGCGGCGTAGGCGACGTCGGCCTCGTATCCGCGGCGCACGAGCAGCCCGAGCGCGCGGTTGCGGGCCCGGTCGTCGTCCAACGCCGTCGGCATTCGGTGTTCGAGCAGAGCGCACGCCGCCTCCAGCTCGTTCTCGGCGCCGTGTTGGTCGAGCGCTCGGTCGACGAGGTCACCGGCCACACCGCGACGGCTCCGCTCGCGCGCGATCCGCTCCCGCCCCCAGCGGTCGAGCCTGCGCCGGTCCTCGGCGAACCGGCGCGCGTAGTCGGCGTCGTCGAGGTATCCCGACGACGCCACCTGATCCAGAGCCTCGGTCGCGCTGTGAGCCTCGACCCCGCGCCGTTCGAGCAGGGCGCGCATCTCCGCCACGGTGTGAGCGCGACGCGAGAGCGCCCCCCAGATCAGCTCGAGCGCTCTGCGACGTCCCGCTTCCGCACCAGCAGAGGGGGCGCTCGCAGACGCCATCGAGCCCAGCTCGTCTGCCCCGGCGGCGCTCAGGCCGCCTGAGGAACCGCAGCGGGAACCGCGTCGGCGCCGTTCGTGCCGTTGGCCGCCGGACCCTCGGCGGCCGTCGCGCCGTTCGCGGTGGCGACCTGGGCCGCTCCGCGACGCTCCATGCCCACCGCCTCGTAGATGCGGTTCTCGATCGTCTCGGCGACGTTGGGATGCTCGCGTAGGTAGGCCTTGGCGTTGTTGCGCCCCTGCCCGAGCCGCTCGTCGCCCAGGGAGAAGAACGAGCCGGACTTGGTGACGATTCGGTGCTCGATCCCGAGGTCGATCAGGCAGCCCTCGGTGGAGATGCCCTCGCCGTACTCGATGTCGAACTCGGCTTGGCGGAACGGCGCGGCCACCTTGTTCTTCACGACCTTGACCCGCACGCGGTTGCCGATCGCCTCCGTCCCCTCCTTGAGGGTCTCGATGCGGCGGATGTCGAGTCGCATCGAGGAATAGAACTTGAGCGCCCGCCCGCCCGGCTGGGTCTCCGGCGAGCCGAACATCACCCCGATCTTCTCGCGGATCTGGTTGGTGAACAAGCACAGCGTCCCGGCCCGGTTGAGGTTGCCGGCGAGCTTGCGCGTTGCCTGGCTCATCATCCGGGCTTGGAGGCCGACCGTCTGATCGCCCATCTGACCCTCGAGCTCGGCCTTGGGGGTGAGCGCGGCAACGGAGTCGACGGCGACTACGTCGACCGCGCCGGAGCGGACCAGCACGTCGGCGATCTCGAGCGCCTGCTCGCCGTAGTCGGGCTGGGAGACGAGCATCTCGTCGACATCGACCCCGATGCGCTTGGCGTACAGGGGGTCCATGGCGTGCTCGGCGTCGATGAAAGCGCACGTTCCGCCCTGGCGCTGGGCCTCGGCGAGGACGTGGTAGACGAGCGTCGTCTTGCCTGACGACTCGGGCCCGAAGATCTCGACGATGCGCCCGCGCGGCAGGCCGCCGACCCCCAGCGCCAGGTCGAGCGAGAGCGCCCCGCTGGGGATGGTCGAGACCCGGACCGCAGCCCGCGGGTCACCCATGCGCATGATCGAGCCCTTGCCGAAGTCGCGCTCGATCTGCCCGAGTGCGTTCCCGAGCGCCGACTCGCGCGCCTTTGCCGCCTTTTCCTCATCCTTGTCCATCGCCTGGGCTCCTGGTTCTGGTGTGTGTCTCGGTCTTCCTAGCTGGGAGGAAGCTAAGGGTCGGATCGGACGTCGTGGGCGCGCTCGTGTGACGACTTCGCACCCAGTTTGTGACAAGAGCGGCGCTCGGCGCCGAGTCCGGACGTACGATGAGCGCTCGGGCCTTTGGAGTCGGGACGATCGCGGCCCATCTCCTTGACACCGCTTCCCTCTGAACTGATGCCCCTGCGAGCCCGTCCGCCCCTCGCGAGGCGGCTGATCGGGTTCGTCGCGATCGCCGCGGCGCTGACGGGCGTTGACGCCCCCGGTGCGACGCCCGCGCTTACGGTCCAGGCCGAGACCCTCTCGATGCGCGATCCGGCAGGGCGGTCGATCGCGGCGGCCGTGCCGGACGCCGAGGCGGTCGGCGGCAGGGCGCTGCGGCTCGAGGGCCCGAGGCCGGGAAGGACCGGCATAGCGGTTCTCGCACACACGCGGTCGGTCGGTGTGCGGCTGCGAGCGCCGAGTTGCGCGGGACGACCCTGGGTCAGCGTGCGCCTCGGGGGCCAGCTTGTGACCCACGGTGAGGTCGGGTCCCACTGGGTCTCGCGCGTAAACGCTACGAGCCTGAAGCCCGAGCGCCACGAGCTCGTGGTTGACCTGACGCCCGATCCTGCCGCCCGGTGCCGGACCGCGGTGCTGATCGATCAGGTCGTTCTCGACGCTCACGCCCCGCGCGACTCGGGCGCCACGCGCGATCTGCGGCTCGAGAAGGTCGTAGCCGGCCGCGTGGTCGAGGGGCGGCCCAGTCGCCCCGATCATCCCTCCGGGGCGATGCAGTCGAACGCGCGGTTCGTCGAGGGCAGCTACCCGAGCTGGAACATCAGCTACCAGAACACGGGTGAGGGGCGGATCATCGACGGCCTCGCGCGCGATGACGTCGAGGCGATCGAGCACGGGCTGACGATCTTCGACTGGGGCTTCGCGCGCCAGGAGCCCGACGGGAGCTTCTCAGCCTCGAAGCCGATCCTGGCCGCCGCCGGCGTGCCCCCTCGGACGCGGGCGAGCGCCACGGGCTCGCTCGTGCATAACACGTCGTTCTTCATGCAGGCGGTCGCGCACTCGGTGCTCCTGCTCGAGGCCTCGCCGCACGCCGACCGCTACGCGAGCAGGATCACCCGCTATCGGCGCGGGCTCGAGCGGATGGCGACCTGGATGAGCTCCGAGCCCGTCTGGCCGGTGGCCGCGCCCTACAACGCCGAGTACGCGCACCGCTTCTACCTTGAGGCAACTGCGCTCTCGCTCGCGGCTCGCGCGACAGGCGACGCCTGGCCGCTGCGGCGGGTGCGCGCGCACCTGCTCGCCGGTCTGGCTCGCCAGCGGCCCTCGGGGGTGAACCCGGAGGCCGGCGGACCGGATACGGGCTACCAGGCAGGAGGCCCGACATTCGCCACGCGATACCTCACCTACTCGCCGCGGGACCCGCTAGCCCCTCAGCTCGAGCGCATGATCCGCCGGGCGGTGCAGTGGGAGGTCTCGCGGATCGATCCTGCCACGGGGCGCGTCTCCACCGAAGGCAACACGCGCACCTGTGCCGCCGAGTACAAGCCGCTTGGGCAGCGCAAGGAGCCGAGCTACCCGGGGATTGCGAGGCTGCTCCAGGTGCGCAGCCTGATTGACTCCGATCCTGCGCTCGCCGCCCTGGCCACACTGGTGATGGACTACCGCGCCTCCGGAGCTCCCCGTTGCCACGACCGCTGAGCTGCCACGCGACATGACCGTGCCCCTCCCCCACGTCGACGGCGTCGAGCATCGCTGGATCGAGGCGGGCGACGTGCGTCTCCACGTCGCCGAGGCGGGCGCGGGCGAGCCGCTCGTCCTCCTCCACGGTTGGCCGCAGCACTGGTACGAGTGGCGCGAGCTCATCGGCCCGCTCGCGGAGCGCTACCGCGTCATCTGCCCCGACCTGCGCGGCTTCGGCTGGTCCGATGCCCCGCCCGGCGGCTACGACAAGGAGACGCTGGCCGGAGACGTGATCGCCCTGCTCGAGGCCATGGGTCTCGAGCAGGTGCGCCTGGCCGGCCACGACTGGGGAGGCTTCGTCGGCTTCCTGGTCTGCCTGCGCCGCCCGGACCTGGTGGAGCGCTACCTCGCGCTCAACATCATCCACCCCTGGCCGAGGGCGGAGCCGCGGGGTCTGCTCGACCTGTGGCGGCCCGCTCACGTCTATGTCCTGAGCGCCCCGGTTCTCGGTCAGCGCCTGCTGCGCCACGCGCCGGCGGTCGTCCGGGGCATGCTCGAGGCTGCTGCGCGGTCGGGCACCTTCACGCGTGGCGAGCTCGACGCGTTCGCCGACCCGCTTCGGGATCCGGACCGAGCTCGCGCCACGGCCGCGCTCTATCGGACGTTCCTCCTGCGGGAGATGCCGGCGCTCCTGCGCGGGCGCTACGCCGGTGCTCGCCTCACCACCCCGACGCTGTACCTGTTCGGCCAGGAGGACCTCGTGATCACCGAGCGCATGCTGAGCGGCTTCGAGGGCCACGCCGACGAGATGGAGCTGGAGATCGTGCCCGGGGTCGGGCACTTCATCGTGGACGAGCGCCCGGAGCTCGTGACCGAGCGGGCGCTCCGGTTCTTCGCCGGCCAGCGCTAGCCGGCAGTGACGAGACGGCGACGCTCGATCGGCTCGTAGCGGGCGCCGGAAGGACTCGAGAGCGAGCGGTAGAGGGTCACATGGTCGAAGGTCAGGGAGCCGGGCGGTCGGCGGGCGAGCTGCACGCCCGCATTGCCGGCCCTCGCCGGCCTTCCCCGCATACGCGCGAGGGTCAGGTGCGCCCAGAACGGGCGATCCTCCGGCTCGTGGAGGCGCTCGGCGGCCAGGGTGCTCGACACTGCCGCCGCGAGCTCCCGCGCGCGTCCGCGTGTGTCGTCGAGGTCCAGGGCAACCAACCGGGGCCGCCGGCGCGGGACGGCCACGACTCCCCTAGCGCCGAGGACCGGAGCGCCGAGGCCGGCCACCGACGAAAGCCCGGTTCGGGCGACCTCCGGGATCTCCGCGCCGGGGCGGCTTCCGAGGAAGGCGAGCGTCACGTGCAGAGTCTGCGGCGGGGGAAGGCGGAGCTCCGGCCGGTCGCCGAGAGCCTCCTCGCGCCACCCCGTGAGCGCCTCGCGAGTGGCGTCATCCGGGTCGAGGGCGAAGAAGAGCCGGGCGCGCTCGGCTTTCGCCGACGGCTCAGAGATCCGCGGACTCTCCACGCAGGAGCCGTCGCAGCAGGTGCAGGCCCACGGTGGTGGACCGGTCGCGCACGTCGGCGCGCTCGCCCGGGATGACCAGGTCGCGCGAGCGCTCCGAGCCGTCGGCCAGGCGAGCCGCGAAGCAGACGTAGCCCACGGGCTTCTCCTCGGTCCCCCCGCCGGGGCCGGCGACGCCGGTCACGGCCAGGGCCGCGCCGGCGTCGAGGCGGCCGAGCGCGCCTGCGGCCATCGCGCTCGCGACCGGCGGCGAGACCGCGCCGTGGCGCTCGATCAGCTCCATGTCGACGCCGAGCAGCCGGGACTTGGCCTCGTTGGTGTAGGCCACCACTCCGCCGGCGAGGTACGCGGAGGCCCCGGCCGGGGCGCTCAGGCGGCCCGCCAGTTCGCCCCCGGTGCAGGATTCGGCGACTGCGACCGTCCGGCCGGAGTCCGTGAGCAGCGCCACGACCTGATCGTCGACGCTGGCGCCGTCGTCGGAGAAGAGGTTCGGCCCGTGGCGGTTGCGCACCAACGCCAGCAGCCCTTCCCACGCCTCCTGCGCCGAAGGCTCGTGACGGACGGCGACCTCGAGCTCGCCACGGCGCAGGCAGGTGGTCACCTCGAGCCCGTCCAGCCCATCGATCCGATCTTCGCCGACCCGCAGGGTCTCGGCGATCTCGGACTCGGGGATCCCGACCAGGCGAAGCATCCGGTGCTCGAAGTGAGAGCGATTCGCTGTCGCGGACCTGAACCCCGCGGTCGCCACGGCCTCGGGCCACAGGCGGTGCAGCTCGCCCGGAGGGCCGGGGAGCACGACCGTGGCCGGGCCGGCGCGTCCCTCGGCCGGCGAGACGACCAGACCCGGCGCAGTGCCGGCGGGCCCGAGCACCTCTGCGCTCTCGGGGATCGTCGCCTGCTTGCGCGTCGAGATCCTGATCGCCTCGGGATCGAGGTTGCGCCAGCGCTTGAGCAGTGGCTCGACGATCGCGGCGATGCGGCGCTCGAGCAGGGGGTCCAGGTGCATCTCGCGGCCCTGGAAGCGGGCCACGACCTCGGCCGTGAGGTCGTCGGCCGTTGGGCCGAGCCCCCCGCTGGTGATGATGACGTCGACGCCCTCGCCGGCCATGAAGCGCAGCTGAGCGTCGAGATCCTCGCGGCGATCACCGCAGATGGCCACATGGGCGAGCTCGATGCCCAGCTCGGCGAGGCGGTCCGCGAGCCAGGGCCCGTTGCGATCCCGTACGCGCCCGGCCAGCACCTCAGTCCCGGTGATGACTATTCCCGCGCGGGCGCTCATGGCACGCGTGGGGGCGTTGCGCCCGCTCTCAAACGCAAGGGCGCTGGCTGAGCGGGAGCGGCCGGGGGCGTTTGCCCGGCGAGAAGGCGAGGCCGACGGGACGCCCCTCCGACCCGAGGTCGACGTCGCGCCCGTTCGCGCGGACCTCGGCCGACGGACGCCCCAGGTTCAGGCGCAGCCGCCGCCCGCGGAAGTTTCGCGTCGAGGTCAGGCTCCCCTCGAAGACCGGCGTCTCGCCCTCGCCTCGATCGACGCAGACGTAGGTCGGCCCCTCGGGGGTGATCTTGAGCAGGACCGATTTGGGCCGCTCGCGGCGCTCCGAGCGCTCGCGGGCACGGCGGCGGCGCGCACGGCGGTCGTCTCGCTCCCGCTCGGAGGCGGACGGCTGCGAGTCCGCTCCGCCCCCGGCCGGCGGCTCGTCACCGCCGGTGAGGCCGAGGACGAGGAAGAGGATCAGGACCGCGGCCACGGCGCCGCCGATGATCGGACCGGTCCCGGGCGAGCGCCGGTCGTAGCGGACGGGCTCACGACGGCGGCCCTGGGGCGCGCGGGACCCGAAGGCGGGAGCGGGCTCCTCGTCGGGCAGCCCCTCGTGGTCGGTGCGGAACTCTTCGACGAGCATTCGCGCGTCCAGCCCGAGGTGCTCGGCGTAGGTCTTGAGGAACGAGCGCACGAAGGTCGGTCCGGGGAGCAGGTCGAACTCCTCGTTCTCGAGCGCGCGCAGGTACTTGGCGCGGATCTTCGTCGCGCGCTCGACCTCGCCGATGTCGACGCCCTGGCGGATGCGGGCATCGCGCAGGGTTTCTCCGATCCTGGGCACGGCCCTATTCTGGCGCAACTCCGGGCCGACCCCCGGGCGTGGTCGCCCGGAGGGGTCTCAAGCCGTCGGGCGATTCCGGTGTCTGCGCCGCCTTCGTCTCAGACAGACGACGAAGAGCCCGCCGCCACCGGCTCGTCGAGCGCCGCCAGGACGCGCGGAACCTCGCCCTCCGAGATCAGCACCTGGCGGGCCTTCGAGCCTTCGTAGCCGGAGATGACCCCGCGCCGCTCCATCATGTCGATCAGCCGCCCGGCACGGGTGTAGCCGACGCGCAGCCGGCGCTGGAGCATCGAGGTCGAAGCCGAGCCGAGCTGCGCCACCGTGGCGATGGCCTCGCCCAAGAGCTCGTCGGCGTTGGGGTCGAACTCGCTCGGCGAGTCGCCGTCGTCGGCGGACTCGACCTGCTCGAGCAGCTCCTCCTGCATGTCGGGCTCGCCCTGGCGGCGCCAGTGGTCGGTCAGGCGCTCGATCTCCTCCTCGGAGATGAACGCCCCCTGGATGCGCGCGCCGCGCGACTCGGTGGCCGGGCGGAAGAGCATGTCGCCCTGGCCGAGCAGCGACTCGGCTCCGTTGGAGTCGAGGATCACCCGTGAGTCGGTCTGCGAGGACACCGCGAAGGCGATCCGGGCCGGCACGTTGGCCTTGATCATTCCGGTGATGATGTCGGCGCTCGGGCGCTGGGTGGCCAGCACGAGGTGGATCCCCACCGCGCGCGACTTCTGGGCCAGGCGGATGATCGCGTCCTCGACGTCGGCGGGCGCGACCATCATCAGGTCCGCGAGCTCGTCGATCACGCACAGGATGTAGGGCAGTGGGCGGTCGCCCTTGGCTTCGCGGATCTTGTTCAGCTCCACCAGGTTGCGCGCACGGACCAGGCTCATGATCGAGTAGCGCTCCTCCATCTCCTTGATCAGATTGGCCAGCACATTGGCGGCCACGCGCGGGTTGGTCACCACCGGGGTGATCAGGTGGGGGATCGACTCGTAGTGGTTCAGCTCGACCTGCTTGGGATCGACCAGCACGAGCTTGACCTCGTGCGGCGAGGCGTGCAGCAGGATCGAGGAGAGCATGGCGTTGACGCAGCCGGACTTGCCCGAGCCGGTGGTGCCGGCCACGAGGATGTGGGGCTGCTTGGCCAGGTCGGTGCCGATGGCCTTGCCGGCGATGTCCTTGCCCAGCCATACGGTCAACGGCGACCATCCGCTCGGGGCCTCCTGGTAGACGTCGCCGAGGTGCACCACCCGGCGGTGGCGGTTCGGGACCTCGACCCCGACGGCCGTCTTGCCCGGGATGGGCGCGAGGATGCGCACGTCGGTGGCGGCCAGGGCGTAGGCGATGTCGTCCTTGAGCTGGGCGACCTTGGACATCTTGGTTCCCGGCGCGAGGCGAAGCTCGTAGCGCGTGACGTGCGGGCCGGAGACCGTGCCGGTGACCGACGCGTCGATGCCGAAGTGCGAGAGCGCCTCGACGAGCTGGGCGGCGAGTCGGGTCTCCTCGCCCTTGTCGGCCGGGCGGCCGTTGTCCTTGGAGCGCTTGAGAAAGCTCGGGCGCGGCGCGGTGTAGACGAAGTCGTCGGCCTCGGTGACCGAGGCGCGCAGGCGACCCTGAGGGGTCAGATCCTCTGCCGCATAGCGGGGGGAGCCGGGCGAGGTCAGGGAGGCGGCCCCGGGCGTGACCGCCGTGACGTCGTCTCCTCCGGGAGTCTCGACCGTCGCGTCGGGGGGCTCGTCGGGCGCCGGTCGCTGCGAACCCTGGTCTGCTGCATCGCCGGCGAGCTCCGGCGGAAGGGTGAACTCGGGCACCTCGCCGTACAGGCCGTGGTCTTCGTCCACCGCCCCGTCGTCGCGCCGCGCCGGCATCTCCACGTGGGTGGCCCGAACGACGGGCTCTCCCTCGGGGAGGCCGAGGTCGTCGATCTCGACGAGCGGGGCCGGGCCGGCGGGAGCCTCAAAGGCATCGTGGCCGGGGGCCTGGGGATCGTCTGCCTCGGCGCTCGGTCGGCGGGGCGTCCGCACCCGCTTCGCGCCCGACTGCGTCCGCGGGGACCGACGGGTGACTACCGCGGCGAACTCGCTCGTCGACTCGCGCACGCGCCGCGAGGTCGAAGCCACCCCCTCCCCCGTGGCCCACAGGACTCCGGCGATCGTTGCCCCGGTGAGCAGCAGGAGCGCGCTCAGGAACAGGAAGACGGCGAGGATGTCGGCGCCGACATCCTGGAGGAGCAGTCGCGCCACCCAGAACAGAGCCTCCCCGACCGCACCGCCGTGCGCGCGGAAGAAGGCGGGATCGAAGAAGCCCACCCGAGGCGGGCGGTCGGGGCCGAGGCCGAAGGTCTGGGCGGCGAGACCGAGGAGGAGCGCGGTGAGCAGGCAGGCCGCCCCGGCCTTGAGCGGTCGGGTAGTGGCCAGCATCGGGCTCAGCACGAGCACCGCGCCGACCGCGAACACGGCCACCGGCGCCAGGTAAGCGACCTGCCCGCCCAGATAGACGAGCGCTTCGGCGAGCGCCTCGCCGAGCTCCCCCCCGGCCCAGCCGAGATAGAAGACGAAGGCGAGGAACGCAGCCAGGGCGACCAGCGCCAACCCGATCACGTCGAGATGGCGCTGCTCGAGTTGGGGCAGGCGGGAGCGGCGCGGGGGCTTGCGCCGCGCGCGGGGCTTCGCCTTCCGTGGCGGTCGTCGGGTGGCCATGGCCTGGCTGACTTCGACGCCGTCACGCGGGCCCCTTCCCCCGTCCGCAAACGCCGACGGGCAGTGC
>Ga0136617_10004742_pt1 | contig 12182 bp, 7 predicted proteins | sample AntDrymUQ3222106_2_FD_129672 | JGI IMG/M metagenome (GOLD analysis project Ga0136617, IMG submission 129672) | Polar desert sand microbial communities from Dry Valleys, Antarctica - metaG UQ322 (21.06) | ecosystem: Environmental > Terrestrial > Soil > Desert | place: Antarctica: Dry Valley...
CGGCTCAACGCGCAGCCCATGCTGCGCCAATCGCACGGTCAATGCCTGATACAGCGCCGTCACGCCGTCGTCGTTGAAGCGCGACGCGATCGTGCCAAACACGGGCATCTCTTCCGGCGCGGATTTCCACTGCTCCCGGTTCCGCTGGTATTGCTTGCGAACGTCGCGCAGCGCGTCTTGCCCACCCTTGCGGTCGAACTTGTTGATCGCGACGAAATCCGCAAAGTCGAGCATGTCGATTTTTTCGAGCTGCGAGGCCGCGCCAAACTCGGGCGTCATCACGTACAACGAGAGGTCGACGTGCGGAACAATGGCGGCGTCGCCCTGACCGATCCCCGACGTCTCGACGATAACTAAAGCGCTGCCCGCAACCTTGCACGCGGCAATCACGTCGGGCAATGCGTTGGAGATCTCGCTGCCCGCGTCGCGCGTCGCCAGCGAGCGCATGAAAATATTCGGATGCTCGATCGCATTCATCCGGATGCGATCGCCCAGGAGCGCGCCGCCGGATTTGCGCCGTGATGGGTCGATTGAAATGATCGCGATCTTCAGCCGATCGCGCTGATCGAGCCGGAAGCGGCGCACCAACTCGTCGGTCAGCGAGCTCTTCCCCGCACCACCGGTGCCGGTAATCCCGAGCACCGGCACCGTCGTCTTCTCCGCCGCGTCATACAATTCGCGCCGCAGTTTTTCGGGCACTGCGGAAGTCTCAAGACCCGTAATGAGCCGCGCCAATGCGCGGGTGCGCGCGAAAGCGTCACCATCAGTCAACGATGAAAGCGCGTGCGGCAGCGAGGAAGCGAGATCGACGTCGCATGCCGCAATGATTTCATTGATCATCCCCTGCAGGCCGAGCTTCTGCCCGTCCTCCGGCGCGAAAATGCGCGTGACGCCATAGGCGTGCAGCTCGGCGATCTCCTCTGGAATAATGACGCCGCCGCCGCCGCCGAACACCTTGATGTGTCCGGCGCCGCGTTCGCGCAGCAGATCGATCATGTACTTGAAGAACTCGACGTGGCCGCCTTGATAGGAAGAAATCGCGATCCCGTGCGTATCTTCCTGCAGCGCGCAGTTCACGATCTCCTCGACCGACCGGTTGTGCCCCAGATGGATTACTTCGCAGCCGGACGCTTGCAGGATGCGTCGCATGATATTGATCGCCGCGTCGTGCCCGTCGAACAGGCTCGCGGCGGTGACAAAGCGGATTTTATGGGCCGGCTTGTAGACGAGCGGCCGGCTGGTGGCAAGATCATTCACAAGCGAACTCTTCAAAGAGATTCGACCCGCGCCCAACCTGATCGCCACGACGCGGGTAGGGGTGACCGAGACGGTGGGAAGCAAGCTTACCCGATCCCGTCGAAAAGGGCGTCGAGGCTGGTTCTGATTGCTGCACCCTTAAACCATTCCCAACGATATATTACGTTTACGTAAACGTCAACACATGTTTAGCCAATTACCCGAGCGATGTGACTCTTGAAAACCAATGATGCCGTCATTTCGCACGAGGTTGATTAGAGACCGGGCCGCCCAAGGGAACGATTGACCTTTGGCCCAGTCTGCTACGAGAGCGCGCGATCGTTTACGCGCGAGACAGATCCCGCGCGCCGCTATATTCTCGGGCGCCTAACCTCTTCAGGTCGGCCATGGGCAAATCGCCTTCGCTACTGCGTTACGTCGTCCCCGTCGTTGCCGCGTTCTGTTCCGTTGCAGCGATCGCCGCGCTGCCCCCCGGCGTCATCCAAGGGCCGGCGATCGAAGGCATGACTGAATATCGGCTTGCCAACGGGCTCGCCGTGCTGTTGTTCCCCGATCCATCGAAACCGACGACGACGGTCAACGTTACCTACCGCGTCGGTTCCGTCCACGAAAACTACGGCGAATCGGGGATGGCACACCTGCTCGAACATCTGGTGTTCAAGGGAACGCCGTCTCGCGGCAACGTTCTGCAGGAGCTGGGCCGGCGCGGTATGAGCTTCAATGGAACGACGTCCTGGGATCGCACCAACTATTACGAATCGTTCACCGCGTCGAACGAAAACTTGGACTGGGCGCTCGCGATGGAAGCGGACCGGATGGTCAACTCGTTCATCGCGAAAAAGGATCTCGATAGCGAAATGACCGTTGTTCGCAACGAAATGGAGAGCGGCGAGAACAATCCATCGCTCATGCTCTTGTCCAAGATGCTCGCGACGGCTTACCAGTGGCACAACTACGGCAAGATGCCGATCGGCGCGCGCTCCGACGTGGAAAACGTCGACATCGAGCGGCTGCAGGCGTTTTACCGGCGGCATTATCAACCGGACAACGCAGTCCTCACCGTCGCCGGCAAGTTCGATCCCGACGCGACGCTCGCGCTGATCGCGAAATATTTCGGCACGATTCCCAAACCGACGCGCACGCTTCCCAGTTTGTATACAGCGGAGCCGGTGCAGGACGGCGAGCGCAACGTCACCTTGCGGCGCGTGGGCAGCAACAAGTTGCTGGGCCTTCTGTATCACACCGTCCCCGGCGCCTCCCCCGAGTACGTCGCCGCTGATACGTTGGGCGAAATCATGACGCTTGCGCCCTCGGGGCGCATGTACAAGGCGCTCGTGGAAACCAAGAAAGCGGCGAGTGTTGATTCCTGGCACTGGGGAATGCGCGATCCGGGTCACCTCTCGTTCCTCGCGCAGATTCCCGAAACCCAGGACATCGAGCCTGCTCGAATCGCGATGCTGGCCACCATCGAGAACTTGAGCAAGGAGCCGATCACCGCCGCTGAGGTCGCACGAGTAAGAGCCAAGGCGGCGAAAGCCTTCGACGACGTCATCAACGATCCGCAAAAGCTTGGTGTTGCGATTTCCGAATCGATCGCGCTCGGCGACTGGCGGCTCTTCTTTTTGCAACGCGATCAGTACCGCAAGGTCACCGCGGAAGACGTGCAAAGAGTCGCACTCAACTTCTTCAAGCGTTCGAATATGACCGTCGGCGAGTTCGTACCGGACGCCAAACCCGATCGCGCTCCGGCGCCTCCCACGGTCGACGTGACGGCAATGCTCAAGGACTACAAGGGCGACGCGACCGCCGCCGCCGGCGAGGTCTTCGACACTTCCACCGCAAACCTCGACGCGCGGACGCAGCGATTCACGCTTCCCAACGGGATGAAGGTCGCGCTGCTGCCGAAAAAGACGCGGGGGGAAGCGGTGACGTTCGCGTTGACGATGCACTATGGCGACGAAAGATCGGTCTTCGGCAAGCAGGCCGACGGCGCCTTGACCGCCGCGATGCTGAAGCGCGGCACCGCGAAAAAGAATCGGCAGGAGGTTGAAGACACGCTGGATACGCTGCGGGCCAAAGTCAGCGTCGTCGGCAGCGAGGTTGGCGCGGCGGCCTCGGGACAGACGTTTCGCGCGCAGCTGCCGGACACGCTGCGACTGGTCGCGGAAATTCTGCGCCAGCCGTCTTTCCCGCCGACAGAGCTCGACAACTTGAAGCGCGAAAGAGTCGCCGCGCTGGAATCCTCACGCACCGAACCGCAAGCCGTGGCGCAGCGAGCGCTACGCCGCCATAACAACCCTTATCCGGCGGGCGACCCGCGCTATGTCCCGACCCTCGACGAAAGCCTGGCAACGGTCAACGCCGTCACTCCGGAATCGACCAGCAAGTTCTATTCACAATTCTACGGCGCGAACAATGCGGAACTCGCGATTGTCGGCGACTTCGATGCCGCTGCCATCCGCACGTTGGTCACTGAGCTCTTCGGCGAATGGAAGAGCCCGAGCACCTACAGGAGGGTACCCAACCCACTGGTGCCCAATAAGCCCGCCGCGCTTAAATTCGAGCTGCCGGATAAAGCCAACGCTATGCTGGTGGGCAAGCTCGCACTGCCGCTGAACGACATGAGCCCCGACTACGCGGCGTTGCGCGTGGCGAACTTCATACTCGGCGATTCGAGCGATTCGCGCCTCTTGAACCGGCTGCGGCAGAAGGATGGGCTGTCCTACTCGACCGGCAGCTTTTTCAATCCGTCGCAGTTCGAGCCCAATAGCTCGCTTGGCGTCTACGCAATTTTCGCGCCCGAGAATCTGGACAAGGTGCGAGGCGGACTGAGCGAAGAGCTCGCGCGTGCATTGAAAGAAGGGTTCACCGACCAAGAGGTCGTTGATGCGAAGGCGGGCCTGTTGCAAGAGCGGCGTCTCGCGCGCGCCGAAGATGCGGCCGTTGCAGGATCACTCGCAAATCAGCTCTACCTTGACCGCACTTTTGCGACCCAAGGTGAAGTCGACGCCAAGATCGAAAAACTGACGACGGCAGACGTCAACGCGGCTTTGCGCAAATACTTGAAAGCACCCGAGTTCGCGTTCTCGTTCGCTGGCGACTTCGCCAAAATCAAACGATAAACTACGCCGAACGCAACAGGAGACGACAATGCCCAAGGCGACCGCAAACGCAGTGCCTCGCAAGAAGACGCAAACCGCAAATCGCAAGACCCAAGACGACGCAGCCACCAAGGCCCAGTCGTCGCGGACGAGCGCCGCTCTCTCGCCTAAATCTCATGGCGCAGAGCTGGCTCGCGGCGCAGCGACGGCGAACAGCGCCAACATCAGCTCCAACGTCGCGCGTACCCCCAATACGCCGGTCCCCAACAAGGCGGGGTATCAGGAAACGGCGCCAACGACCGGAGCGATGAAACGCGACCGCGAGGCCCGCGCCAACGAGACGTTGACCCACCGGGCGCGCACGTCGGACGAGAGCAATCAGGGTGCGGGTCCCGCGTTCCTCGAGCCGCGCAAGACCGGCAAGCGCTGATCGCAAGCGCCCGCGATCTCCTCGATCCAGAACGACACGTCAGACTTCCACTGCGCGGTGCTCCTCAAGCGACCGGCGCAGCGCGATGGCGATTCGCGTCGCTTCGGTCGCGTCCTGCAATGTGACGGCGGGTGCGCGATCGTCGAGTACCGCCTGTACGAAATCGCGCTCCTCGCACAAGAAAGCTTCCTCGAAACGCTCGTAGAACGTTGGCGTGCATTCGTTGCGCACGCCGTGCACATCGGCGATGTCCACGCGATTCAGGCGCGCGTCCTGGCCGATGGTCAGCCGGCCCGCGGTGCCGATCACCTCGGTTAGCGTCTCGTGGCCGTGCGCCATCGTGCGCGACGCATAGAAACACGCGATCTGGCCATCGGCGAACTCGCATATCGCAACGCCATTGTCGACATCGCCGCAGGCCGCAAGCCCCTGGTGCACGGCAACGGTTCCGGCGGCGAAGACACGCACGGGCCTCGGATTGCCCAACAGCCAACGCGCGAGATCAATGTCGTGCACGCTCATGTCCAGGAAGATGCCGCCACTGGTCGGTGCGAAACGCACGAAGAATCCGCTTGGATCATTTTGATCACACGTCTGGGCGCGCACCAGAAACGGCCGGCCGATCGCGCCTGCCGCAATCTTCGCGGCCGCGTCACGATAGTTGACGTCGAACCGGCGCACGTAGCCGATCATCACCTTGAGGTGCGGATGCAGCTGCGCCTCTGCTTCGACGCGATGGCAGTCGGCGAGTTCGAGCGACGTGGGTTTTTCGCAAAACACGTGCTTGCCGGCTTTCAGCGCCGCAATGATCTGCTCCGCGTGCAGGGTTGTCGGGGTCACCAGAAACACGGCGTCGACGCCGGGATGCGCGAGCAGATCCGCGTAGTCGCGGAAGAGGTGCGGTACTCCGAATTGCTCGTTCGCCCACGTCAGTTCGCTGGCGCTGGGACTGCACGCGGCAACCAACTCGGCATCCGGCACCCGGCGCGCGAGATTCTCCGCGTGACGACGACCGAGCCGGCCCAGACCGGCGATACCGACGCGCAAACGGGAAGTGGCAGTCACGGATCGGTCACTTGCCTGTTCCCCGCTTTTGCGCGTTGGTGTCTGCGAGTTTTAGGCATCGTAGGCATTGACGGTCTCCGAGGCGCGCAATCCTAGACGTCGACCACCCGCTGCTCGCGCCACGACTGTGTTGCGGCTTCGGCCAATTCGAGCGCGGCAACGCCATCGTCGATGGTCGTGCGCACCGGCCCACCGGAAGCGAGTGCAGCGAAGAAGTGCGCCATCTCGCTTGCGTAGGCTTCGCGATAGCGTTCGAGAAAAAAATGTTCGGGCTTGTCGGAGGCGACACTGGCAGCAGTGGATGCGCGAACTTCGGTCGGCCTGTGGTTGCCGGCCTGCAGCATGCCGCGGCTGCCCAGGATTTCGAAGCGCTGATCGTAGCCGTACGCCGAACGCCGGCTCGTATTGATTTGCGCAAGGAGCCCGCGGCGGGTGCGAATGGTGACGGCGGTGGAATCGATGTCGCCCGCCTGCGCAATGGCCGGGTCGGTCAGACAACTGCCCGTGGCATACACGCTCGCTGCTTCATCGTCCAGGATCCATCGGAAGATATCGAAATCGTGGATCAACATGTCCTTGAAAATGCCGCCCGAGCGTGCGATGTATTCGGGCGGCGGAGGACCCGGATCGCGACTCGTCACCACCAGCATTTCCGGGTCGCCAATCTCCCCGGCCGTCAACCGTGCCTTGAGTGCCGCAAATGTCGGATCGAAGCGACGCTGGAAGCCGATCATGCACGTGAGGTTTGCTTGCGCGACGGCTTGCGCACACTCTCGCGCGCGGCCGACCGTGAGATCGACCGGCTTCTCGCAAAAGATCGCCTTCCCGGCGCCGGCGGCGCGCAGGATCAAGTCGGCGTGGGTGTCGGTGCTGGTCGCAATGACGACCGCTTGCACTGCGCGGTCCGCCAATACCGTTGCTTCGCCTACGACCTCCGCACCGTGCGCTTCCGCCACCTCGCGCGCCGCGACCGTATTGACGTCGACGACGAACTTGAGCTTGACGCTCGGCTGCCGCGCCAAGTTGCCGGCGTGGATCCTGCCGATGCGGCCCGCGCCGAACAGCCCGACCTCGATCATTGCGACTTGGCCATGCGCTGTTCAAGAACCAGGACGTGGAGTGCTGACGGGCGGTTTGATCATCCACTCGTGCGCCGGATCGTTCTTGAAATGCCACTCACGCTTCGGTCCCGCCATCACATTCAAGTAATACGAATCGTAGCCAAAGGGCACGACGACCGGATGGTAACCCCGCGGCACCATCACCACATCGTGATCCTCCACGGCGTGCGATTCATCGAGCGAGCGATCGTCGGTGTAGACACGCTGAAACGCGAATCCCTGAGCCGGATTCAGGCGATGATAGTACGTTTCCTCGAGCGAACTTTCTTGCGGCAAGTTATCCGTATCGTGCTTGTGCGGCGGATAGCTCGACGAATGGCCGCTGGGCGTCCGCACTTCCACCACCAGCAGATGCCCCGCCGGTTCGCTCTGCGGCAGGATGTCGCAAACGTAACGCCGGTTGAGCCCTTCGCCGCGCACCGAGCGTTTCATCGTTGCCGGTTCGAGTAGACGCGCCGGCACGTTACCCTTGCCGGGGGCGCTTGCCACGGCAATCTCGGCCCGTGTTTGCGCGATGACGCGTGCCATTTCCGCATGCGGCAGATACACGGCATATGGCGCAAGCTCGTCGAAGACACTCATGCGTTCGCCGATCTCATGCCATCCCTGGGCCCCGGTGCGCACGCTGACGATGCCGCTCAAAACGACGATGCACGCTTCGGTCGCAGGTAGCGCGAGGGAGATTTCCTCTTGCGGCGCCAGACGGTACGCGGCGAAGCCGACGAACTTCCAGCCTGCCGATTGCGGTGTCACTCGCACGATTTCCGTGCCGTTACCGCGGCCCTTGACGAGTAAGCTCATGCGTTCGGCCTCCTCGTTCCGGATTCGCCGAACGACGGTTCCGTGTCGGCCCCAGGCGCTGATTCGCGATTGCTCGCATCCCCATAATGCGGCCCCTGCTCGCCGCTCACAGCGCCGCCACATTGTGGCATCGAAGCCACGATCTCCCGCAGGTAGCGGTAACCCTTGTCGGCGTACGCGTAACTTGGCGCGATCGCGGGATCCTGTTCCGCTTCCACGACCAGCCAGCCCTCGTATCCATTTTCGTCGAGAATATCAAGCAGCGGTTTAAATTCGATTGCCCCGTCACCAGGGACCGTGAACGCGCCGTTGATGACCGCCTGCAGAAAGCTCCAGTTGCGGTTGCGCGCCAGCCGGATCACGGCGGGCCGTACATCCTTGCAGTGCACATGGCATACGCGCCGTATATGTTTGGCCAGAACCTCGGCCGCGTCGCCGCCCGCAAAGGTGATATGCCCGCTATCGAACAGCAGACCGACGTCGTCGCTGGTGAGCGCCATCAACTTGTCGACATCGTCGGGCGTCTCCACGTATGCGCCCATGTGATGATGATAGGCGGTGCGTACGCCGCGGGCGAGCGTATGGTGCGCGAACACGTTCAACTTCTCGGCGTACTCGACCCATTGCTGTTGCCGAATGAAACGCGGGCGCTGATACAGCGGCGCGGAAGCGCCCTGAATGGTGTCCGCGACTTCGCCATAAACGACGACCGTTGCGCCGTTGTCCGCGAGCAATCGCAGATGCGCGTCGGCGGCGGCGATTTCCACTTCTGCCGAGCGCTGCGCAAGCCTGCCCGAGTACCAGCCCGACACCAGCGCCAGTCCATGCTGCGCGAGCACGTCGCGCAGCGCCGCCGACTCCCGCGGAAATTTGTTGCCCAGCTCGAACCCCTGGTAACCGATTGCCTTGCCTTCGGTGAGCGCGACTTCCAGCGGCGTCTCGCCGCCCAGCGCAGGCAAATCGTCGTTGCTCCACGAGATCGGATTGATGCCGATCTTGACGTTGAACGGCTTCTTCATGTGTGGGCTCAACTTCGCTGCCGTTCTTTGTCTTTTTCATATTGCGCCCGCGCCTGTTGCACTTTCTCGCCTTGCGAAACTTCAGGCACGGCCACTTCCCACCACCATCCGCCTTCTTCGGTGGTCCGCGCGGGATCGGTCGGAATCGCGATCAGATACGTGCGATCCGTTGCGCGCGCGCGCCGCATCGCCGCTTCGAGTTCGGGTATGGTCGTGACGTTTTCCGCCATCGCGCCGAGGGAGCTCGCGTGCGCGGCATAATCGATCCGCGGCGCCCCACGCGATCCCTGCACGCAGTCCTCGAACAGATTATTGAACGGTTCACCCCCGGTGGCCTGCTGCAGGCGATTGATGCAACCATAGCCGCGATTGTCGAGCAGCACGACGATGAGTTTGTGGTCGAGCATCACCGACGTCGCGATCTCGGAATTCATCATCAGGTAGCTGCCGTCGCCGACGATGACGACCACTTCGCGCTCGGGCTTTGCCATCTTCACGCCCAGGCCACCGGCGATTTCGTAGCCCATGCACGAGTAACCGTATTCCACGTGATAGCCGCCGTGCGCAGCGGTGCGCCAGAGCTTATGCAACTCCGCCGGCAGAGTGCCCGCCGCGCAGACGACGATATCGTTGATCGTCGAATCGACAGCCGAACGCTGCACGGCGCCGATCACGTCGGCCTCAAAAGGCAATCCCTCTATCGATCGGCTCGTGATCCGTCCGATCGCGGCACGCCAGTCATCGGCCGCACGCTTCGCCTTCTGCTGCCACGCGACGTCGGCTTGCCAGGACGAGAGCGCGCGCGACAACGCATCCAATCCCAACTTCGCATCGGCCACCAGAGCGATCCCGCGCCCCTTATGCGCGTCGAACGCATTGACGTTGAGGCCGATGAGTTGGGCCTGCGCGAAGAGCGAGTGGGAACCCGTGGTGAAATCGGAGAGCCGGGTGCCGATCGCCAGCACGACGTCTGCCTTGTGCGCGAGGGCGTTGGCCGCCGGCGAACCGGTAACGCCGATGGCACCCTGCTGCAGCGGATGATCGAAGGGCAGTGCGCCCTTGCCGGCTTGCGTCTCGGCCACCGGCACACCGTGCGTGTCGGCGAAGGCACGCAACGCATCGCTGGCCAAACCGTAGAGAACACCGCCGCCGGCGATAATCAGCGGTCGGCTGGCCGCGCGCAGCACCGCAATCGCGCGCGCGAGCTCGGCGACGGCGGGCGGCGGTGTTCGGAAGATCACGGTCGCCGGCGCGAAGAAATCGACCGGATAGTCGAACGCCATCGTTTGCACATCCTGCGGCAATGCCAGTGTGACCGGCCCGCACAATGCCGGGTCGGTCAACACGTGGATCGCGCGGGGCAGTGCGGTCAACAACTGTTCCGGGGTATGAATGCGGTCGAAGTAGCGCGAAACCGGTTTGAAGCAATCGTTGGCCGAGACTCCGCCGTCACTCCAGTCTTCCAACTGTTGCAGCACGGGGTCGGGCGCGCGCGAAACAAAGACGTCACCGGGGAGGAACAATACCGGCAAGCGATTGACGTGCGCCAGTGCCGCTGCGGTGATGAGGTTGGTCGCGCCCGGCCCGATCGACGTCGTGCACGCCATCATGCGCCGGCGCATTTGCGCTTTGGCGTAGGCGATCGCCGCATGCGCCATCGCCTGCTCATTGTGCGCGCGATACGTGGGCAGCTCGTGGCGATGCTGGTAGAGCGCTTCGCCGATGCCCGCGACGTTGCCGTGACCGAAGATCGCGAACACGCCGCCGAACAACGCCTCAACGCCATGTCCGTGGTCCGCGTGCAAAGCAGCGAGGTAGCGGACCAGCGCCTGCGCCATCGTCAGTCTCTGCGTGTCCTTCACGCCGCGCGCTCCCTCTTGGCACTCGCGCGGACGTCCTGCCAGACACCAATCAGTCCCTCGAAGTTGGTCCGCGTCGCGCGCACCAGCGCGCCGTCATCGATCTCGCCTGCCAGCCACTGTCTGCTTGGCTCGTGGAAAATCGTTCTGCCCACTGCGAAGCCGCGACAGCTTCTGCTCATGCGCGCCTCATAGAAGCCGGCGGCGAGCTCCGCGACGCTCGCGTTCAGGCCGAGCAGAACCACGCCGCGACAATGTGGATCCCGTTCCAAAATCAACGAATCAATTGTCTGCCACTGCGCTGCGCTCATCGGCTCAAGCTTCCACCATTCAGGATAGATGCCAAGATTGTAGATTCGCTGCAACGCGCGATAGACGGTGTCGCTCGCACGCGGCAGATTCGCAGGAGGAATGATTTCCAGCAACAGCTCGTGTCCACTCGACTGCACGGCGTCGTACAACGCTCGTATCTGCGCTTCCTGCTCCAGTCGGTGCAGGACCGGCTGGTCGGGATGAAAACCGATGAGGCACTTGACGACGTGCTCTTGCGGCCAATGCAAAAGATGCGTGCCGACGGAGCGGCCGCGGTCGAATTCGACTGGATTCGACCCCGGCAACTCGATGGGACGTCCGATCCACAAGCCGCGTCCGGTCGCCGCATTAAGAGCATCCTGCCCATAGCGATCATCGCATAGAAGCCCGATCTTCCCGGGGAGTCCGAGCGCCTGTTCAGTCTCGATCACCGCTCTCGCGAACAGAAGCTTCAAGGCTGGTAGACGCGCTTCACCCGCGCTGGTCTGTTGCGCCAACTCGAAAAACTGATTGCGATGGTCGAATGCGAACGCGAATAGCACATCTCGTTGGGTGCGCGGCACCGTCGCTCGATGCAACCGCGCGAGTGTGGCGTCCTGATCCGGACGAACGATGCGCTCTGCGTTTGTGAGAAAATAGTCGAGCTCGACGCGGGAGGGCATCGCCGGAGCACATCCGTGCCTTGATACGACCAGCGCACCGCACGCATTGGCGTAGCGAGCGCATACGTCGTAATCCTCGTTGCGCACCCAGCCCGACAGAAACCCTGCGGAAAATGCATCGCCCGCGCCGAGAACGTTCAGCACATCGACGGTGACGCCGCTTCCATTGAAGGCGGCGTCGAGCGAATCGGGTATTGCGGCATCGATGACCGCGCACCCGAGCGGGCCGCGCTTAACCACGAGCACGCCGGGTGTGAGCCCGCGCACCGCACGTAGCGACTCGACGATGTCGGTTGCGCCGCCGGCGATGTTGAACTCCTCGATCGTGCCGATTACGAGATCGAACTTGGGCAGAATCCGCTGCAAGTGTGCGGTGACCGTGTCGGAGCGGACGTAGCGCGTCTCTCCATCGCCGCGCTTGGTCAACCCCCACAGCACCGGACGATAGTCGATGTCCAGCACCGTGCGCACGTTGTTGCGTCGCGCGTGCTCGAGCGCCAGGCTACAGATCCGGTACACGTGCTCGGTCGAAAAATGCGTACCCGTGATCAACAG
>Ga0136617_10004743_pt1 | contig 12182 bp, 9 predicted proteins | sample AntDrymUQ3222106_2_FD_129672 | JGI IMG/M metagenome (GOLD analysis project Ga0136617, IMG submission 129672) | Polar desert sand microbial communities from Dry Valleys, Antarctica - metaG UQ322 (21.06) | ecosystem: Environmental > Terrestrial > Soil > Desert | place: Antarctica: Dry Valley...
CTCGGGTCGCGACACCGCCGTGCGCTCGATCCAGAACACCGGCATCGAGGTCACGTCGATCAAGGACGTCACGCCGGTGCCTCACAACGGTTGCCGCCTGCCCAAGCGCGGAAGGGGCTGATCATGGCTCGCTACACCGGACCCAAGGTGCGCCTGTCGCGTCGACTCAGCACCAACCTGTTCGAGAACGACAAGGGTCGCCGGGCCCTGGAACGCCGTCCGTTCCCCCCGGGCACCCACGGCCGCACCCGGCGCCGGAACAACGGTTCGGAGTATCTTGCCCAGCTGCAGGAGAAGCAGAAGGCCAAATACATCTACGGCGTGCTCGAGCGCCAGTTCAAGCGCACCTACGAAGAGGCCAACCGCCAGCAGGGCCCCACGGGCGAAAACCTGTTGCGGATGCTGGAACAGCGCCTCGACAACGTCACCTATCGGGCCGGCTGGGCGTCCACCCGGCCTCAGGCCCGCCAGTTCGTCAATCATGGCCTGGTCCTGGTGAACGGCAAGCGGGTCGACATCCCCAGCTACCGGGTGCGCAAGGGCGATGTGGTGTCGCTTTCCACCAAGTCGGCCGGGATGATCGTCATCCAGCACAACATCGACACCAACGACCGCACCATGGTCGGCTGGTTGGAGCGCGGCGAGGCCGGCAAGCAGGTCACCGTGCGGGATCTGCCCCAGCGCGACCACATCGACGTCCCGGTTCGCGAACAGCTCATCGTCGAGCTGTACTCCAAGTAGTCGGCGCGGCCGGTCGGGTTCGCCCCACCCGGCCCGGCCCGCCCCTTCCCCCTCGTCCTCCGCAGCAGCCGTCCCCCTCCCGAAGAAGAAGAGAAGGTCATCGCAGCCATGCTCGTCATGCAGCGCCCCACCATTGAAGCCGTCACCGAAGAATCAGCCAACCGTCAGCGGTTCGCCCTCGGACCCCTGGAGCCCGGGTTCGGCCATACGCTCGGCAACTCGCTGCGGCGCACCCTGCTCTCGTCGATCCCCGGCGCCGCCATCACCATGGTGCGCTTCGACGAGGCCCTCCACGAGTTCGACACCATTTCCGGTGTCGCCGAGGACGTCACCGACATCATCCTCAACCTGAAGGACGTCGTGCTGACCTCGGAGTCGCCCGATGCGGTGACCTGCCGGCTCGACGCCCGTGGCGCTGGCGAGGTCACGGCGGGGGACATCGAGACCACGGCCGACATCGAGGTGTTGAACACGGACCTCGTCATCGCTCACCTCAACACCAAGGGCCGCCTGGCCATCGACTTGACGGTCGAGCAAGGCCGGGGCTATTCGTCCAGCGACCGCGACACCGAGAATCGCACGATCGGCGTGGTGCCCATCGACGCAATCTTCTCGCCGGTGCGCCGCGTCGCCTTCGAGGTCGAGCCCACCCGGGTCGAGCACAGCACCAACTACGACCGTCTCGTCATCGACATCGAGACCGACGGCTCGGTCACGCCGGCCGACGCCTTGGCCTCGGCCGGCGCCACGCTGCGTTCGCTGGCCGAACTGGTGGCCTCGATGAGTGACGAGCCCCAGGGCCTCGAGCTCGGTGAAGTCACCGATGCCGCCTCCAGCTCGCCCGACCTCGAGCTGCCGATCGAGGACCTCGACCTGTCCGAGCGCCCCAGCAACTGTCTGAAGCGGGCTCAGGTCAATACGGTCGGCGAGTTGCTCACCAAGACCGAGGACGACCTGCTGAACATCACCAACTTCGGCCAGAAGAGCCTCGACGAAGTGAAGCAGAAGCTCGACGAGCGCGGCCTGTCGCTGCGCGGCTGAACCCCGCTCGACGAACGAACGATCGACGACGAAGGACAGACCAACGATGCCGACCCCCCGCAAATCGAAGCGCTTCGGTGGCGACGCCGCTCACCAGCGCCTGATGATGGCCAACCTCGCCGCGTCACTGTTCGCCGCCGAGGCCATCATCACCACCGAGGCCAAGGCCAAGGCGCTGCGCCCGTTCGCCGAGAAGCTCATCACCAAGGCCAAGAAGGCCCAGGACGAGGGCAGCTCGGCACGCGTCCATCAGCTGCGTCAGATCCAGGGCTTCCTCGGTGACCGGGAGATGACCCACAAGCTGGTGAACGAGGTGGCTCCCCGGTACACCGATCGCAACGGCGGCTACACCCGCATCCTGAAGTTGGGCACTCGCCAGGGCGACCGCGCCGACATGGCCCGCATCGAACTCGTCTGAGGCACCCGGCGGCGTAGCCGCTCGGAGACGGACGCCCGCCTATCGTGGTGCAAGAATGAGTCGACGGGTGCGTCTGCTGGTGGCGTACGACGGGCGCCGATTTCACGGGTTCGCCCCCAACCACCACGTCCGCACGGTCCACGACACGCTGACCGCCGCGGTGGAGACCGTGGTTCGTGAACCGGTGCGGCTCGCCGGTGCCGGCCGCACCGATGCCGGCGTCCATGCGTGGGGCCAGGTGGTGTCGGGTGACCTGCCCGACGGAGTCGACCTCGACGGTCTGGTGCGGCGGCTGAACAAGTTGTGCGCGCCGGACATCGCCGTCCGGGCCGCCGACTGGGTGGACGACGACTTCCACGCCCGCTTCTCGGCCCGCTGGCGTCAGTACCGCTACGACGTGTGGAATGCCACGACGCCCAACCCGTTGATGCTCGGCCGGGCGTGGTGGGTGGCCCACCCGCTCGACGTCGAGGCGATGCGGGCGGGGGTGGCGCCGTTGCTCGGTGAGCACGACTTCTCGTCGTTCTGCCGGCGGGTGCGCGTGACCGACGACCAACCGGAGCGAACCAGGGTGCGCCGGGTGATTGCGGCCACGTGGACCGAGCTGGAGGCTCGAACCGTTGCTCCGGGACTGACTGAGGCCGCCGCCGACTCTGACCGTGACGGTGGCTCCGTCGGCGATCTCTACGGCGACGGCCGCCGGTTGCGCTTCGAGATCAGGGCCAACGCATTCTGTCACCAGATGGTGCGCTCGATCGTTGGCACCCTCGTCGATGTCGGATTGGGCCGCCTCGGCGCGGCCGAGGTCCCGGTGATCCTGGCGGCCCGATCACGCGACGCCGCAGGACGGGTGGCGCCCCCCGGTGGGCTAGTGCTCTGGCAAGTCAGCTACCAGGAGCCAACGGCCGGACATCCCGCCTCGTAGGGCTTGAGCGGATGGGCCCGCCCGCTCACTGCGACACGGCTTTGTCGGGCCTGCTCCGCAGGCTCCGCAGCCCGACAACGCGGCCATAATTCTTGGTCGCCTCGCCTATCGGCTCGGCTCGTAGCGGCGCCGGCAGCGACCGGTCCGCGTGGCGCTTCCCGGGACATCGGGGCCGGCCCGACGTCGTCACGACCATCAGCTCAGTGGCCCTTGCCGCCTTGGCGGGGACGCCCACCGGGCTGGCCACCCGCCGGCTTGGCGCGGAACCCACCGGGCTTGCCGCCGGGTTGGCCAGCCGCCTTGTCGCTGCGTTGGCCCCCGGCGAACGACCGACCGGTCTTGGCCCCCGGCGCGCCGAACGACCGGCGATCGCCGCCGCCGGCCGGGCCGCGTTCGGGCCGCCAACTCGTTCGTCCACCGCCGTAGGGCTTGCGCCCGTCGCCCTCGCTGGGCTCGTCGGCGTAACGGCGCACCGCCACCGTCTTGCCGCGCACCACGGCGTTGCGCATGGCGCCGATGACGGTGTCGACCGACGCCGTCGGTACACCAACCACCGAGGAGTGCTCGGTGATGCGGATGGGGCCGATCTCGCGACCGCTGAGTCCGCTCTCATTGGCGATCGCCCCCACCAGGTCGGCCGGGCGGATGCCGCCCTTGCGCCCGACGGCCAGGTGGACGAAGGCGGTATCGCCGTTGCCGGCCGGTGGGCGCTGGCCCCGCTCGCCGCGCCCGTCACGGTCGCGGCCGTGGCGATCGGGCCGCTCGGTGTAGTCCGGGATCTCCGGTTCCTCAGCCGTGGCTCCGCTTGCCTCGTGGACCAGCTTCAGGGCAGCCATGGCGACCTCGCCCACGTCGTGCCCGGCGGTGAGCGTCTCCAGTACCTCGCGATACTCGTGGAGGTCGCTGGCGTCGAGCGCCTCGCGCACCGAGGTGACGGTGAGCTCGACCTGCTTGGCCCGCAGATCGGCGATGCTCGGCACCTGCTCGATGGTGATGCGCTGCTTGGTGAGGCGCTCGATGTTGGTGAGCTGGCGCCGCTCGCGCGGCTCGGCCAGGGTGATGGCCACGCCCTGGCGGCCGGCCCGACCGACGCGGCCGATGCGGTGCACGTAGCTGTCGGCGGCCGAAGGAACGTCGTAGTTGACCACGTGGGTAAGCGTGTCGACATCGAGGCCGCGGGCCGCCACGTCGGTAGCGATCAGCAGCTCAGCCGTGCCGTCGCGCAGCCGGCCCATCACGCGATCGCGCTGGGCCTGGTCCATGCCGCCGTGCAACGCCTCGGCGCGGTAACCCCGACCGTTCATCGTCTCGGTGAGGATGTCGACCTCGGTGCGCGTGCGGCAGAACACCAGCGCCGCCGTCGGCGACTCGATGTCGAGGATGCGTCCGAGCGCGGCCGCCTTGTGGGCCCGTTGCACGATGTAGGCCTTGTGCGTGATGAGCGCACGCGCCGCCGACGACTCGGCCACACCCACCTGGATACGGACTGGATCATTCAGGTAGCGCTTGGAGATGCCGTTGATGCGGGGTGGAATGGTGGCCGAGAACAGCAGCGTCTGGCGCTGCTCGGGCAACGACTCGAGGATCGATTCGATGTCGTCGGCGAAGCCCATGTCGAGCATCTCGTCGGCCTCGTCGAGCACGACGGTGCCGATGTGGTCGAGCGGTAGCGAGCCCCGCCCGATGTGGTCGATGACGCGCCCTGGCGTGCCGACGACGACGTGCACGCCGCGGTCGAGCGCCTGGAGCTGGCGAAAGATCGGCTGGCCGCCGTAGATGGGCACGACCTTCACGCCGATGGGGCGGCCGTACTTGAAGATGGCCTCGGACACCTGCATGGCCAGCTCGCGGGTGGGCACCAGGATCAGCGCGGACGGTCGGGCGCGACCGCCGGTGTCCAGGGCGTTGAGGATCGGCAGGGCGAACGCCGCCGTCTTGCCGGTTCCTGTTGCCGCCTGACCGACGAGGTCGTGGCCGGCGAGCAGCTGCGGGATGGTCTGACGCTGGATCGGCGTCGGCTCCTCGTAGCCCAGCTCGTCGAGAGTGGCGACCAGCTCCGCCCGCAGGCCCAGGTCGGCGAAGGCGTTGGTGGGCTCGGCCCCGGTGGGGTTGGTGGGCTCGGCCGGTGTCTCGGCGCCGGCGGACTCGGGGCCGGCGCCGGCGGACTCGGGGCTGGTGGTGGTGGTGGTGGTGGTTTCGTCGTCGCTCATCATCAGGACCTCAAACTGGCCGCTCACGCGGTCATTGCATCGTGTCACGCGAACCCGACGCTTCCTCCCCCGAGCCCGATCTGTGACCTCAGCGCGCTGTATTTGTGCGCTGGCGTCACAGTTCGTGTCGACCGCCTGGCGCCGGGTGGATCTGTGACCTCAGCGCGCTGATTTCGTGCGCTGGCGTCACAGTTCGCGTTGACCGTCCGGTAGTTGGGCCGGGATCTCGACGGGATAGGTGGTTGCGTAGTGGCAGGCGGCGAACTGGCCGCCACCGAGGGGGCGCAACGCCGGCGAGGTGTCGGGGCACAGTTCCTCGCGTACCTCGGGACAGCGGGGGTGGAACCGGCACCCCGAGGGTGGGTCGGCGGGGGAGGGCACGTCGCCGGTGAGCAGGATGCGGCGGCGGTCGTTGCGGCGCGAGGGGTCGGCGACGGGCACCGACGATAGCAACGCCCTGGTGTACGGATGACCCGGGCGGTCGAACAGCTCGTCGCGCGTGCCGATCTCGACGATGCGGCCGAGATACATCACGGCCACCCGGTCGCAGAGGTGCTCCACCACAGCCAGGTCGTGGGACACGAACAGGATGGTGAAACCGAGCCGGCGCTGCAGATCGCGCAGCAGGTTGAGGATCTGCGAGCGGATCGACACGTCGAGCGCCGAGACCGGCTCGTCGGCGATCAGGAACTGGGGCTCGACGGCGAGCGCCCGGGCAATGCCGATGCGCTGGCGTTGACCACCCGAGAACTCGTGCGGGAAGCGCCTCGCCACGTCCGGATCGAGTCCCACGAGATCCATCACTTCGGTCACCCGGCGCTTGCGGTCGCCGGCCGCCACGCCGTGGGCCCGCAGGCCCTCGCCGATGGAGTCGCCAACCGTGGCCCGCGGATCGAGCGACGCGTAGGGATCCTGGAACACCACCTGGATCTTCTGGCGCAGGGCGCGCAGGTCGGCGGCCGACGCCGCCAGTAAGTCCTGGCCAGCGAAGCTCAAGGACCCCTCGTCGGGGTCGAGCAGTCGCAGCAAGATCCGCGAGAGCGTCGTCTTGCCACAGCCCGACTCGCCGACGAGGCCCAGCACCTCACCCTCGTGGATGTCGAGGTCGACGTGGTCGACGGCGTGTACGGCACCGCGCACCCGCCCCAGCGTGCCGCCGCGGAGCGGGAAGGACTTCACCAACCCCCGGGCCTGAACGAGCGCTCTCATGGCGTTCCCCGGCCACGCAGGCCGTAGGTGACCGCTCCCTCGCTGGCGCTCGGTCGTTCGCATGGTGCGACGCAGTTCATTGTTCTCATGGCGTTCCCCGGCCACGCAGGCCGTAGGTGACCGCTCCCTCGCAGTTCATTGTTCTCATGGCGTTCCCCCGGCCGTCACGGGAACGGGCGTGCCGTCATCGACTGCGTCGCTGTGCAGGAAGCAGCGCACCTGGCGCCCCGGCTCGATCTCCACCAGGGCTGGCGTGGCCTGCGTGCACTGCTCCATGCGCATCGGACAGCGATCGGCGAACCGGCAGCCCGGCTGGGGATCGATCAGGGTCGGCACCCGCCCCTTGATGATCGTCAGCTCGTCGGTGCGCCGGCCGATCACCGGGATCGAGCCCAGCAGGCCGATCGTGTAGGGATGCTTCGGGTCGGCGAACAACTCGTCCACCGGCGCCTGCTCGACGATCTGGCCGCCGTACATCACGGCCACCCGGTGAGCCATCTCGGCGACCACCCCGAGGTCGTGGGTGATCAGCACCACGCTCGTGCCCCGGTCGGCCTGCAACTGGCGCATGAGGTCGAGGATCTGGGCCTGGATCGTGACATCCAGGGCCGTGGTGGGCTCGTCGGCTATCAACAGCTCGGGTTCGGCGGCCAGGGCCATGGCGATCATCACCCGCTGGGCCTGGCCGCCCGAGAGCTGGTGGGGAAACGACTTGGCCCGCCGCTGCGGATCGGGGATGCCGACGGTGCGCAGCATCTCCACCGCCTTGTCGGCGCCCCGGCGACGCCGGGAGTTGCGGTGGATCTCGTAGACCTCGTTGATCTGGCGCGCGGCATTGAAGCACGGGTGCAGGCTGGCGTTGGGCTGTTGGAAGACCATCGAGATGCGGTTGCCCCTGATGGACTGCAACTCCTTACGGCCGAGTGACAGCAGGTCGGTACCGTCGAAACGCACCTGCCCACCGACGATGCGGCCCGGCCGGTCGATGAGCCGCAGCACCGAGAGCATGGTGACGCTCTTGCCCGATCCCGACTCGCCGACCAGACCGAGCACCTCGCCCCGACCGACGGTGAGGTCGACGCCGTCGACGGCGTGGACGTCGCCGGCGCGGCCGCTGAAGTAGGTGCGCAGTCCGCTCACCTCCAGCAGGGGTGGGGCGTCGACCGGCGCCGGCTCGCTCACCGGGGTGGCCAACACGGCGTGCGACTCGGCCTCGACGTCGACATCGTCGGGCAGCACGTCGGCCAGCGACACGTCATCGGAGGTCATCGGCGGGTGCTCCGTTCATGCTCGGGGGCTGCGCCCCCGGGACCCCATCGGCAGCCGCCTCGCTGGCGCTCGCGCGGCTGCCCGGAGCACCGAAACGTCATCGGCGGGTGCTCCGGGGATCGAGGGCGTCGCGGAGGGCGTCGCCCAGGAGGTTGAACGCCAGCACGTTGATGAAGATCAAGGTGCCGGGGAACAGCACCAGGTGGGGCGAGTTGAAGATGTTGCGGTACGCCGCCGAGATCATCGTGCCCCACTCGGCGTCGGGTGGTTGCACGCCGAGTCCGAGGAAGCCGAGCCCGGCAATCTCGATCACCGCAGTGGCGAAGCCAAGCGTCGCCTGCACCACCAGTGGCGTCAGCGCGTTCGGGAAGACCCGGTGCAACAGCACTCGTCGGTTGGTCACCCCGAGGGCGCGGTCGGCGGTGACGAAGTCCTGCTCCTTCAACGACAGCACCTGGCCGCGCACGACCCGGGCGTAGGTGGGGACGTACACGATGGAGATGGCCAGGATGCTGTTGAGCAGCCCGCGCCCGAGCACGGTCACGATGAGGATGGCCAGCAGCAAGGACGGGAACGACAACAGCACGTCCATGCTGCGCATGAGGACGTTGTCGAGCCGGCGGCTGTAGAACCCCGAGATGAGCCCGATGGTGGTGCCCACCAGCACGGCCAGGATGACCGCGGCGGCGCCGGCGAGCAGCGAGATGCGGGCGCCGTGGACCACCCGGCTGAACTCGTCCCGTCCGTTCTCGTCGAGGCCCATGAGGTGCTGCACCTCGTCGTCGGAACACCCGAGCACGTGAACACACGGGGTTTCCAGCTTGGTCTCGCCGTCGGCCGGGCTCAACAGCACCTCGGTGGGGCCGTAGGGGGCGATCAGCGGCGCCAGCACCGCCAGACCGATGATGAGCGTGGCCAGCGTCAGTCCGATGCGCCCCGACCACGACTGCACCACCAGGCGCAGCACGTCGCCCCAACGGCTCGACGATGGTGGTGCGGCCCGCTGCTCCCCGGTGGCCGCGGCCGCCGACGTGCTGGGAGCGACCCCGGTGCTGAGGTCGTCAACCGTCATCCGCCCACCTGGCATCGTGCGAGCCACCGAGCGCCAGCGAGGGAGCGGTTCGCAGCGGCCCGCGTGGCCGGGGAACGCAATGATGTTCGCTCACGACACGCGCACTCGCGGGTCAAATACGGTGTAGAGGAGGTCGGTCAGCAGGTTGATGAGCACGAAAGCCACCCCGACGATGAGCGAGACGCCCTGCACCACTCCGTAGTCGCGCGCCGAGATGGCGTCGTACAGCGTCTTGCCGACGCCGGTCAGCGAGAACACGGTCTCGGTGAGGATGGCCCCGCCGAACAGGCCACCGAGCGACAGCCCGATCACGGTCACCACCGGCAGCAAGCCACTGCGCAGCGCATGCCGGCGCACCACCAGCAACTCCTTTAAACCCTTCGCCCGGGCCGTGCGCACATAGTCGTGGCCGAGCACGTCGCACACGCTGGAGCGGGTCATGCGGGCGATGATGGCCAGGGGGATCGTCCCCACGGCCATGGCCGGCAGCAGCAGGTGCTGGCCGGCATCGACCACGACCCGCCAGTTCCACTGCAGCAGGCCGTTGAACATCTCGAAGTTGGAGATGAACTCGAACAGCCCGTTCTGGCCGATGCCCCACTGCTCGTAGAAGGGCTTGGGTACCAGCCCCGGCGATAACCGGTTGCTCGAGGGCAGCGAGATGAACGTGTCCTTGAGGATCACCGCGAACAGATACTGCAGCAGCAGGCCGAGCACGAACACCGGCATCGACACCCCGGCGTTGGCCACCACCATGGTGCCCACATCGGCGAGCGAGTTCCGCCGGTAGGCCGCGATGACGCCGAGCGGCACGCCGACGATCACGGCGATGACGAGCGCCACCAGGGACACCTCGATGGTGGTCGGCAGCCGTTCGATGAGGATGGCCACGACGCTGCGGCGTTGGCTGAACGACTCGCCGAAGTCGCCGGTGAGCACGTCGCCCAGGTACCGCAGGAACTGGATCCAGATCGGCCGGTCGAGCCCGACGCGGGCGCTGAAGGCATCGCACGTGGCGGCGGTGGCCCGCTCGCCCAGTGCGGCCCGACACGGGTCGCCCGGGATGATCCGGGCCAGTACGAACACGGCCGTGACAATTCCGAACAGGACGGGGATCGACGACAGCAGCCGGTGGACGATGAAGCGGATCATGATCGGGTGCGCAGGTGGCGATTCAGGTCAGCACGGATCGGGGGCGGGCCGCAGCCCGCCCCCGATCGGCATGAAGGAGCCGAGCCGATAGGCGAGGCGACCAGGCATTACGGCCGCCTTGTCGGGACTGCGGAGCCTGCGGAGCGGGCCCGACAGCACCGTGGCGCAGCGAACTCGCCACCTATTCGCTACAACCCCAAGTGTGGCGGGCGGGTCAGCCGGCCGCGGTTGTGGCTGGCGCCGACTCGGTCGGTTCGGTTGACCCGGTCGGCGGCGCCGACCCGGTCGGCTCGGTTGATCCGGTCGGCTCGGTTGATCCGGTCGGCTCGGTTGATCCGGTCGGCTCGGTTGATCCGGTCGGCTCGGTTGATCCGGTCGGCTCGGTTGACGCGGAGGGCGCGGCTGCCTCCTCTTCCGGCGGGGGCGGTGGGTTCAAGAACCCGCCGAACAAGGCACCCCAGTAGGCGAAGTCGCCGGTGCGACCTACATGGCGGGGATCCGCCGCGTCCCATTGCACCCGGTAGCTCTCGACGACGTCGCTGGCGTCGAACGTGGAGCCGTCGTGGAACGTCACGCCGTCGCGCAGCGTGAACGTCCACACCGTGAGGTCCTCGTTGGGCTCAAAGCTGAGGGCGAGCGACGGGACCGATTCGGTTCCGCCGACCTCGTAGGCCAACAGCGACTCGCCGATCTGCTCGCATACCCGCAGGGACTCGCCATCGGTCTCGTCGGCGCAATACAGGCCACCCGGCTCGCCGTTCTGGACGAACACGAACTGGTCCTGACCCTCGACGCCCATCACAGCCAGCGACTCGTTGCTGAGCGGGCTGGCGTGAGCACCCTCGACGGTGGCCTTGTAGGCGACGGCCGAGCCGCCGTAGGCGATCGGCACCATCGGGATGTTCTCCTGGAGCAGCGGGTTGATCGTCTGGTAGAGCTCCAGGCGGGCCTCCGGGTCGAGGGTGGCCCCGGCCTCGGCGATGGCGTCGTGGATCTCCGGGAAGCCGGTGCCGAACTGCACCTGGGCCGGATTGAAGTGGAAGTCGAAGAAGTTCGCCGGATCCGGGAAGTCGGCACCCCAGCCGAGCAGGAAGAACGGCAACGACGCGGAGTTGACGTTGTCGATGAGCGTCGTCGACTCCTGCAGGTCCAGCGTCACGTTGATGCCGATGTCGGCCAACTGGGCCTGAATATCGGTGGCGATCGGGGTGGGCTGGGGCAGGTAGCCACGGGCTTCCTCGCGATAGCTGAGCGTCACGTCGAGACCGTCGGGGTACACACTGGCCACCAACTCGGCGGCGGCCTCGGGGTCGTACGCGAAGTCCACGAAGTCCTCCTGGTAACCGGGGATGCCGGGCGGCAGGAACTGCGTGGCGGCGAGCGAGCCACCGGGATAGAAGTTGTCGACCAGGCGCTGACGATCGATGCCCAGGGCGATCGCTTCGCGCATCACGGGGTCGTCGAACGGCGCCATGTCGACGTTGAAGCCGGCATAGAACACGTTCAGCGGCTCCCGCTCGACGAGTTGCAGGTCGGCGTTGCTGCTGATGCGCTCGAAGTCATCGGTATTGACGTTGTCGATGCCGTCGGCCGATCCGGACTCCAGCTGCACGAGGCGCTGGGCGCCTTCGGCGTTCCACTGGAAGACGGCGCTCGACGACAGCGGCGCCTCACCCCAGTACTCGGGGTTGGCCTCGAGCACGATCTGGCTGCCGCGCTCCCAGGCGCTGAGCAGGTAGGGACCGGTACCGATGGGCGCGTTCACGAGGGCGTCGGCGTCGGACAACAGCTCGCTGGGGGCGATCTGCAGCGACGAGAAGGCCACCTTGGCGGGGATGGCCGGATCGGGATTGCACAGCGTGAGCACGAACGTGTTCGGCGCCGTGGCCTCCAGCTTGGCGATGTTGCTGGCGTTGGTCTCCGTGCCGCACGACGCGCTCTCGTCGTAGGAGATCAGATCGCCGCCGGCCGCGGCCGAGCCGGCTGGCTCGGTGCCGGTCGCTTCGGTGCCCGCTGGCTCGGTGCCCGTCGGCTCGGTGCCCGTCGACTCGGTGCCCGTCGGCTCGGTGCCCGTCGACTCGGTGCCCGTCGGCTCGGTGCTCGGCGGTGTGGTTGCTGATGCGGTCGCGGTGACCGCGGCCGCGA
>Ga0136617_10004744_pt1 | contig 12177 bp, 7 predicted proteins | sample AntDrymUQ3222106_2_FD_129672 | JGI IMG/M metagenome (GOLD analysis project Ga0136617, IMG submission 129672) | Polar desert sand microbial communities from Dry Valleys, Antarctica - metaG UQ322 (21.06) | ecosystem: Environmental > Terrestrial > Soil > Desert | place: Antarctica: Dry Valley...
AATCCGAGCTCCCTTTGATGACTTCGCTGCGGAAAATTTCTCCAATTAGCCTTGCGCACTGGGGAAGGACGCGTTCGTTGCGCCTGCACCGCGCGCTGGTGTGCGCGTTAACGACCCTGAGCGTTGCGGCATGCGGTGATTTAGCCAAGTTGCCGGTCTCCGCCGGCACAGGTCCGAGCCCGACTCTCCCGCCGCCAGTCAGCACACTTATTCCGACAGTCAACATTGCGCCGGCCAAGGGATGGCCGGCTGGTGCGACGCCGGTCACGGCGCCGGGGACGGTGGTCGCGCGCTTCGCCGAGGGGCTCGATCATCCGCGCTGGCTCTACGTGCTGCCGAACGGCGACGTGCTTGTCGCCGAGACCAATGCGCCACCCAAGCCCGATGGCCAGGGCATCAAGGGCTGGGTCATGAAGCAGGTGATGAAAGTGGCGGGGGCGGGGGTTCCCAGCCCCAACCGCATCACATTGCTGCGTGATGCCAATGGCGACGGTGTGGCCGAGACCCGCTCGGTGTTTCTCGAAGGATTGAACTCGCCGTTCGGCATGACGCTGGTGGGCAACAATTTCTACGTTGCCAATGCGGATGCGCTGGTGCGCTTTCCCTACACGCAAGGCGAGTTGAAGATTGCGGCGCTAGGGACGAAGGTGGTCGACCTACCCGGAGGCCCGCTCAACCATCATTGGACTAAGAATGTCGTTGCCAACCCCGATGGGACCAAGCTCTATGTGTCCGTTGGCTCCAACAGCAACGTTGGCGAGAACGGCATGGAAAACGAGCAGGGGCGCGCGGCGATCTGGGAGATTGACTCGAAGACCGGTAGCCATCGCGTCTTTGCATCCGGCCTGCGCAACCCCGTTGGAATGGCCTGGGAGCCCGAAAGCGGCGCGTTGTGGACATCGGTCAACGAGCGCGACGAAATCGGCAGCGACCTCGTCCCGGATTACATGACCTCGGTGCGCGATGGCGGCTTCTACGGTTGGCCCTACAGCTATTTCGGTCAGCACGTCGACGTGCGCGTGCAGCCGCCGCGCCCGGATCTCGTGGCGAGCGCGATCTCTCCCGACTATGCGTTGGGACCGCACACTGCTTCGCTCGGCTTGACCTCCGCGCAGGGCACGGCACTCCCGCCACAGTTCGCGCGTGGCATGTTCATCGGGCAACACGGCTCGTGGAACCGCCAGCCGCGCAGCGGCTACAAAGTCATCTTTGTGCCGTTCAAGCAAGGCAAGCCGGCTGGGGAACCAGTCGACGTCTTGACCGGATTTTTGACCGACGATGGTAATGCGCTCGGGCGGCCGGTTGGTGTGGTCATCGATCGCCAGGGTGCCTTGCTCGTGGCCGATGACGTGGGCAACATCGTCTGGCGGGTGAGTAGCGCACAGCGGTAACTGGGCTATCCTCAGCACTCTCCCGGCAAACCTCCATTTAGGTAAACGCCGTTTCTTCAATCACCCCTAATGCCGTCCTCCGTTTTCCATCCAGCCGTCGACACGTGGTTCCGCCGGCATTTCCCCGCGGCGACCGAACCCCAGGCGCAGGCTTGGCCACTCCTGCACGCAGGGCAGCACGTGCTGATTGCTGCACCCACGGGCTCGGGCAAGACGCTGGCGGCGTTTCTGGCTGCCATCGACGGGCTCGTGCGCCGTGGTGTCGAAGCGCCGCTACCCGACGAGACGTTCATCGTTTATGTGTCGCCGCTGAAGGCGCTCTCCAACGACATCCAGCGCAACCTCTCAGCACCCCTCGCGGGCATTCGCACCGAGCTCAACGTGCTCGGTCTCCCCGACGTGGAGATCCGCACGTTGGTGCGCACCGGCGATACGCCCCAGGCAGAGCGGGCCAGCATGCGCAAACGGCCGCCGCATATCGTCGTGACGACACCGGAATCGCTCTACGTGCTGCTCGGCTCGGACTCGGGGCGCACGATGCTCGCGACTACGCGGACCGTCATCGTCGATGAAATCCACGCGATGGCTGGCAACAAGCGAGGCAGTCATCTGGCGCTCTCGCTCGAGCGGCTCGACGCGCTGACGGCGGAACCGCTGGTGCGGGTTGGGCTTTCCGCGACGCAAAAGCCGATCTCCGAGATTGCGCGCTTTCTCGTGGGCACACGAGAAGGAAGTTGCGCCATCGTCGATACCGGACACGTCCGCCCGCGCGACCTGGCGCTCGAGGTCCCGTCATCGCCGCTCGAAGCGATCATGTCAAATGACGTGTGGAAGGAGATCTACGCGAGGCTCGCGGAGTTGACTCTGGAGCATCGTACGACGCTCATTTTCGTCAACACTCGGCGCATGGCGGAGCGCGCCGCGCGGCACCTCTCCGAGTTGCTCGGTTCGGAGCATGTCATGTCCCATCACGGCAGCATGGCGAAGGAGCTGCGGTTCAAGGCGGAACAGCGGCTCAAGAACGGCGAATTGAAGGCGCTGATTGCCACTGCATCACTCGAGCTTGGCATCGACATCGGCGACGTCGACCTCGTGTGCCAGTTGGGTTCACCGCGCTCCATTGCGGCATTCTTGCAACGCGCCGGACGCGCCAGCCACCAAGTCGGCGGCGTGCCAAAGGCGCGGCTGTTTCCGTTGTCGCGCGACGAGCTCGTCGAATGCGCGGCGTTGCTCGACGCTGTTCGCCGCGGCGAGCTCGACCGCTTGAAGATTCCACCGCAGCCGCTCGACGTGCTGAGCCAGCAGATCGTGGCCGAGGTTGCCGCGCGCGAATGGCCGGAAGACGCACTGTTCGAACGTGTGACCGGTGCCTACCCGTACGCTCATCTGACGCAAGAAGACTACGCAGATGTCGTACGCAATCTCGCCGATGGCTTCACGACCCGGCGCGGCCATCGCGCAGCGTATTTGCATCGCGACGCGGTGAACGGCGTGCTGCGCGGCCGCCGGGGCGCACGGCTCACTGCCCTCACCTCCGGCGGCGCCATTCCCGACACGGCGGACTACGATGTGGTGATGGAGCCCGCCGGCCAGCTCGTCGGCACGGTCAACGAGGACTTCGCCGTGGAGAGTCTCGCAGGCGACATCTTTCAGCTGGGCAACACGTCGTACCGGATCCTGCGGATCGAAGCGGGGCGCGTGCGGGTGGAGGATGCCCACGGCCAACCGCCAACGATTCCTTTCTGGCTTGGCGAAGCGCCCGGGCGCAGCGATGAGCTGTCGCACGCTGTCTCGCGCTTGCGCGCCGAAGTCGAAGCACAAGCGGACAAGGCGTCCGCCGTTGCGCAACTGAACGGGCAAATGGAAATCCTGCCGGCGGCGGCCGAGCAACTCGTCGACTATCTGTGCGCGGCGCGAGCTGCGCTGGGCGTCTTACCCACGCAGAAGACGATCGTGCTGGAGCGCTTCTTCGATGAGTCGGGCGGCATGCAACTCATCATCCATTCTCCGTTCGGCAGTCGCATCAACCGCGCGTGGGGCTTGGCACTGCGTAAGCGGTTTTGCGTCAAGTTCAATTTTGAGCTTCAGGCGGCTGCGACCGAGGACGCCATTGTCATTTCGCTGTCGACGAGCCACAGCTTCCCTCTCGCCGACGTCGCGCGCTACTTGCACTCGAACACCGTTCGTCCGATCTTGATTCAAGCGATGCTCGATGCGCCGATGTTTGCGGCGCGCTGGCGCTGGGTGGCTGGAACATCGCTTGCGTTGCCGCGTTTCCGCGGCGGCAAGAAAGTGCCCGCGCCGCTGCAGCGGATGCGGTCAGAGGATCTGCTTGCTGCGGTGTTCCCGGACCAGATCGCGTGCGCCGAGAACATCGTCGGTGAGCGCGAAGTACCCGACCATCCGCTGGTGCGCCAAGTCGTCTACGATTGTTTGCACGGGGCGATGGATATCGATGGCCTCGAGGCGTTGTTGGGTCGGATCGAAAGCGGTGAGGTCGAAGTGGTGGCGCGCGATCTGGTTGGACCATCGCCGCTGGCGCTCGAGATCCTCACCGCGCGACCTTATGCGTATCTCGACGATGCTCCGCTCGAAGAGCGCCGCACGCAAGCCGTGATGAGCCGCCGCTGGCTCGATGACGAAGCCGCCGCCGACTTGGGCCGACTCGACGTTGGCGCGATCGAGCGCGTGCGCGCCGAAGCTTGGCCGGAGGCGGTCAATGCAGATGAGTTGCACGATGCGCTGCTCGGCTTGGGTTTTCTGACCCAAGAGGAAGTGCTCAGTCGCTGCGAGTGGCTGCCATTACTTGCGACGCTTGCGGGCGATCGCCGTGCGACATGCATAAACGTGGATGGCATCGTCGGCGCACCCGAGGCACCTGCATTGGTTAGCGCGGAAACACATGGCAAGGGATTGTGGGTCGCGGCGGAGCGGTTACTGCAATTTAAGTGCGTGTACCCGCAAGCGGAATGGTCGCCGCCGATCGCCGCACCCGCCGAATTCGCGCGCCGTGTGTGGTCACGGGAAGAGGCGCTCGTCGAGATCGTGCGCAGCCGTCTTGAAGGGTTAGGGCCGGTCACCGCAGCGGCGATCGCCGATTCGCTGCAACTTCCTCGACAGGATGTCGAACCGGCACTGCTCAAATTGGCCGCTCTAGGTGTCGCGATGAGCGGCACGTATACGCAGCAATCCGCGGAAGTCGAGTGGTGCGATCGAGCGCTTCTCGCTCGTATCCATCGCTACACGGTCAAGCGGCTGCGCCAGGAGATCGAGCCGGTCTCGAGCCAGGACTTTATGCGCTTCCTGTGCCGCTGGCAGCATGCGATAACAAGCGAGCGGCGCCAAGGGCCGGATGCGCTGGACGCGATCATCGTGCAGTTGCAGGGGTTCGAGGCGCCTGCCGCCGCATGGGAGTCGGAAATCCTCCCGGCGCGTCTCGAGAACTACGACTTCACGTGGCTCGACGACCTTTGTCTATCGGGTCGCGCGGTGTGGACACGTCTCACGCGCCCCACCTCCAACACCGCTGCGAACAATCCGGGCCCGATTCGGACGACACCGGTGACGTTGCTGCCGCGGCGCAACGCGTCGCTGTGGACGCGCGCCGTGCCCGCCACGTCGGGCGAGCCTCCGCACTTAAGCTCGCGCGCGCAAGCCGTCGCCGACCATTTGCGCGCTCACGGCGCGTCGTTTTACGACGAGATTGTCGAGAGTAGCGGCTTGTTGCGCACGCAAGTCGAAGAAGGATTGGCAGAGTTGGTGACGCTTGGACTCGTCAGCTCGGACAGCTTCGCGGGACTGCGCGCGCTGCTCACACCGTCGGAGCGGCGCAAGCCGCTCAGTGGCGGCAAGCGCCATCGACGCAGCGCGTTGTTCGGGATCGAGGACGCCGGACGCTGGGCACTTCTCAAGCGATCGCCGCCGAGTGCGACGGTGGCGCGCGGCTACCCCGAGGCAGACGCGGAGACGACCGAGCACATCGCGCGCACGATGTTGCGGCGCTACGGTGTGGTGTTCTGGCGACTCTTGCAGCGCGAAGCGGCGTGGCTGCCGTCGTGGCGCGAGCTGCTGCGGGTGCTTAGGCGCCTGGAAGCGCGCGGCGACATTCGCGGCGGCCGCTTCGTCGCCGGCGTCTCGGGTGAACAGTTCGCGCTTCCCGAAGCCGTTGGCATGTTGCGCGACACGCGGCGTGCCCCTCTGTCGAACGCGTTCGTATCCGTCAGTGGTGCCGATCCGTTGAATCTTGTCGGCGTCATCGTGCCAGGGCCGAAGGTCCCGGCACTCACCCATAACCGCGTGCTCTATCGCGACGGCGTGCCGATCGCGGCGCTCATCGCCTCTGAAGTGCATTGGATCGAAAAGCTCGAGTTGGCGGAGACTCGGGTCGCGGAGGATGCGCTCATCAAGCGGCAGGCTGGATCGCCTTTGATGGCGTACCTGCGCTAGCACTGATCATTCGTTGCGTATCGCCGCGAAGCGACGCGCAGTCGGCATGCGTTGGCAACTCGGCTGACAAGGCCGCGGGCGATTCGTGCGAAGCCGATCCCACCCACGCGGGTGACTTTGTCGGCGACATCTATAACGCGTATCCCCCGGGCGCAACCGTACGTCGGGATTCGCGCATCGATGTATTGCACAATTTGCCTGTAAGGCCATAATGATTTTGTCATAGGTGCTCAATTGCTCAAAGGACTAAAGGCCATGCTCAATTTCAATCGCCGTGATCGCAGTGCCGATGCCAAGAATTCCGACAAATCCGTGCTCCGGCCCGCGATTTACGATCCGCCGAGCCCCCTTGCCAAAGTCCCGGGAGGGATTGCTGCGCGGCCATCCTCGTTTGCGTCATCGCCGGATACCGTCGTGGCCACCTCTGCATTGCCGCGTGATGGAGCGGCGCCGATCGTGACGTCCGCGCCGGGGAGCACCGCGCTTGAGACGCAAGGGAGTATGGCTCCGGGAAGCAAGCTGTTCGTCGGCGTCAATATCAAGCTCAAGGGCGTGGAAGTTTCCGATTGCGACCACCTGATCATCGAGGGGCACGTGGAGGCGACCGTGCACAGCAAGGGTATGCAAATCGCCAAGCCCGGCACGCTTAAAGGAATCGCACTGATCGACGTCGCCGAGATCCATGGGGAATTCTCCGGCGAGCTGACCGCCCGCACCCGCCTTGTCGTGCACGGCACCGGCCGCGTTTCCGGGACGATTCGTTACGGAAAGCTTGTCGTCGCGGAAGGCGGCGAGGTCAGTGGGGACGTGAAGCGGCTAGACGCTTCGGTCGAGCATGTCCAGCCGTCACGCGCCGCAATGCCGGGTTCGCGCCACGCCCTAGCCGCTGCGAGCGACACCGGGACTCACTAAAGCACGCTGGGCATTCGGCGAGCGGCGCGCGAGCGGCCGCGCGCTCTCGGACGTTCTGCTCGATTGCGCAAACGCTTCTCGCGCCTTTGCGCGCGAGGTTTTGGCTGCTACCGCCGCGCGCGACCCGACGATCAGCGCGTCACTTGTAGTTGTTGTCGATCTCCCACACTGATTTCTGCACCAGGCGCTGCACCATCGTATCGAGCGAGACGCCGCCTTGCTGTGAGTTGGAGACACCAAGCGCCGAGGACGAAGTCGCGCCGACCTCCATCTTCTCTTCGGTGTAACCCTGCGCCACTTGCTCGGTGGTCTCGGCGTCGATGATCTTGTAGCGCATGCCGATGATCCACACGCCGGACGACTCGCCCGAGCGCACTGAGCCGACGGCGGTGCCTCCCACCGCGCCGGCCTGCGCCCCGCCGCGCGAGCCGCTGTAAGCGCCCAACAGTCCGGCCATCTGGCCGAGCACGCGACCGTCGAACCCGGATTGCGCGGCGGCAACCTGCTCAGTTTTCAGAATGTCGAACTTCACGACGAACTTGGTGCTCTTGAGCTTGCCCATGCGCAGCATCTTGCGCGCTGCATCGGGGTCGCCCAGGTTGTAGGCGAGCTCGAACTCCTTGAGAAGCGGGCCCAAATTCGAGCGCTCGAGCACCGGGAAGTTGGCGCTGCTCAACTCGACTTCGGCAAAGTCCGCGATATTGTTGGCCGTGAACTTTTGCACGAAGGTCGCGTTGTTGCTTTTGATTTCGCCGGGAATGACGACGAGCGCCGGTCCCTTCTTCTTGGCGTTGGTGTATTCCACCGATTTGTAGAGCGCTTGATCCGCCGCCTGGTTCGCCTTCTGCGATGTTTCGCTGCCCGCGGTCGGTGACGGATTGCCGAACCTGGGTTGCGCGATGGCGAGCGATGTTCCGACAAGGAGCATCGCGCCGAACATCACTTTCGGGTAGCGGTTGGAAATGCAATGGTTCATGTGAATTCTCCCGTGTTGGTTCGTATCGATTGTTGGTTGCGAGCTTTAATTTGCCTTCTTTCCTTTCGCATGGCTCTTCCCGGCATTCCGACAATAGTCGGCGTAGAGCGTGCTCACCACCTCATCTGCTTGTTCGTTCACGAGCGTCAGCGCCATGCGGGCGACGTCGGCACCCGCATACGAGCTGGAACTCGCCTCGGTATCGGAGACCATCTGGCCGTTGCTGCGCGCCAGCGTAAACCCCATGCTCACCGACACCTGATTGACGGCCATCATCGGATTTTTTTGTGCTTTGGCAGAGATCAAGCCGCGCAGCACAAAACTGGCCCCGAGGCGTTTCCCCGCAGCGAGCGCCGCATCAGGATCATTTCGGAAATACGCATCGATCTCGGCCTGGGCGATCTGCTTGCGAATTTCTTCCGGCGTGTAGGTCCGGAGTCCAAGCGCGCGCAGCCGCTTGTTGATCGCCTGGAAGTGGGCTCCATAATTCTGCTGCTGCGCGCTGATGATGCCGTTCGACTGTACCTCGCCGATAATGACCATGATCTTCTTGTCTTTGAGATCCGTCCGACATGGCACCGACAACCGTTCCTCGATACGGTCTTGGCGCTCCTCCTTCTCGATTCTATCCGTGTCGTCCGGCCGCGAGAATTTGAACCCCTGTCCGTGGGCGGGGTTGGTGGCCAACGGGGCGAGCATGAGAAGCACGGCGAGGAGGCACATCGATCGCATGGCGGGCAGGCGGCGGGCAGGGAGTGCTGGAAAGAACGAAGCGTAGCCCAACGAAACTCGAAAATCTATTCGAGCTTCCACACGGTCGAGAGGCGGCTCACCGAGTTGCACTTTGCCCGATGTAGCGCCCGGCCGGCGCCTGCGACTGCGGCCAGGGCTGCCTGATGGACGTGTCGGGAACGTCGCCTGCGCTTGAGGCGAGGGCTGCCCGGTGCACGCGTCGGGAAGGTTGCCTGCGATTGGTGCCCCAACGCGCTCCTCAAGCCGCGCGGCTTAAGTTCGCTTGCTCTGCCAGTCGAGCTCGAACACTAAACGAGGCCTTCGAGAAGGTCCACTGGGTCACCGTAACGCGAGGCGAGCGCGACGACTGCAGGGTCACGCAGCGCCATCAGGAAGCCGCGGTCGATGACGGTCGTGTCGCCCGCGGTGACGGTCGTGTCGAACGTCACAAGATCCTGGTGGATCGGCGGCTCTTCCCACATCGGCATCACTTTGCGGATGAAGTCTGAGGGCTTTGCCAGGTCGATGCCGAAATGCAACGCACCCGGCGCATTGGAACCGGCCGGATAGATCGTATGCCGCGGTGCCTTCGGATTGAAGCCGCAACCGCCGCCCTCGATCAGCGTCCCGCCTAACAGCATGTCGCGCAGGATGCCGGCCTCGTCGGAAACGCCGCGCACCGCGGTCACGTGACGGTTTTCGAAGACGATCGCGATGTTCTCGGCAAACGGATGCGCGAAGCCGATCGCCCACTGCGGATGCAACTCTCCATCGATTGGTATCGCCGCTTGCGTATCGTTTTGCATCGCGGTGCTGTCCCAGAAATTGGGCCCGTGCGTCGGCAGGTAATGCACATAGCAACCCGGCTCGTCGGCCGTCATCTTGCCGCGCCAGCGATTGCCCGCGAACATTGCCGCGCGCATGACACGCGTGTAGGGAATCGTGAGATCGGTGCCGCGCTCGTCGGTGAAACGGAGCGGGAAATCGGCATCCTTTGGGAAACGGCGTTCGGTCGCGCGAATAATCTCTCCCAAGAGCTCGATGGGGAAGCGCGCCTGTGGTGTATGCAGGAGGTCGACGTCGCGGAAATAGGTGATCTTGACCCAGCGCTGCCCAGCCTTGCGCTGCGCGACGTTGAACGGATCCTCGATCGAGCAAAACCACGTCGACACGACGAACTGCGCCTGCGCCAGCAGTGGCTTCAACTCCTCGGGAATCCCGGGCAGACTCGTCGTCGGCGCCATGAACACATTGACAGTTGCGCCGCGCGCCTTCGCAAGGCCACTCACCGCATCGACAACGCGCGGATCGAGCAAGGGATCGGTGAGCATCATCACGCGTTCGCCGGGCATGATTGCGAAGACGCGAAAGAAGTTGTCGAGCGCCTGGAAGTAATGGCGCGTCTCGGTCAGCGAAGCTTTCGCCGGCGGCGGGAGGCCGACGTAGTTGGCGGTTTCTACAGGAGCGTTCATGCCGCGCGCGTCCTCACGTGCGTATCCGTAGACTGCTGGGTATCGATGTTACGCACGTTTCCTGCTTGCTTGTCGATCCTGCGCGACCCAACGCTGCGGCGTCCGATGACCGCGACGATTGGGACTAACCGGTGCGTAGGGCGAACGAGACCGTCTGCCCGCGTTAGTCAACCTTCGCGCCCGAATCCTTGACGAGCTTGATCCACATCGGATACTCGCGTGCAGCGTGTTGCGCGAGATCGTCGGGTGATCCGGGCACGGGGAACGCGCCGCGGGCGATCAGATTGTCGCGCACCTGCGGGTCCTGCAGTGCCTGGCGGAACGCGGCGTTCAACTTCTCAACAATGGGCGTTGGCGTTCCGGCCGGCGCGTAGACGCCATCCGATGCGGCCATATCGAACCCCGATATTCCGGCTTCGTCGAGCGTGGGTAATTCCGGCGCTGTCGAGACACGCTGCTTGGTCGTGACCGCCAGGCCTTTCAACTTTCCCGCCTTGGCGTTGGGATAGACGCTCACCATGAGCTCGATCATCATCTGCACATCGCCCGCAAGTATTCCGGTCATCGCCGCCGCGCCGCCCTTGTACGGGATGTGTTCGATGTCGGTTCCGGTCAGGTTCTTAAACAACGTCCCCGCGAGATGCGACGTCGTGCCGTTGCCGGCGGAGGCAAACGACACCTTGCCCGGATTCGCCTTGATATACGCGACCAACTCCTTGACGTTCGCCGCCGGCACGCTGGGGTGCACGACCAGCATCGCCGGGATCACGGTAAAGCGCGCGACGGAAACAAAGTCCTTGACCGGATCGAAGCCAGTTTTCGCGTAGAGCGCCTGATTGATGCCATGCGTGCCGTTGGTGCCGTGCAGCAGCGTGTAGCCGTCGGGTGTCGCGCGCGCAACCTCCGCTGCACCGATGTTGCCGCCCGCGCCCGGCTTGTTCTCGATCACGATCGGCTGGCCGAGTAATTGCGAGGCTTTCGGAACGATGGCGCGCGCCAGGTTGTCGGCGCCGCCGCCAGGAGGGAAGGGGACGACGAAGCGGATGGGCTTGTCGGGGTAGGTCGCCTGCGCATGCGTAGGAGCGACTGCCAACACGGTTGCGCAGATTGCGAATGCGAGGGTGCACGGTCCAGTGGACTTGATCGATAGCATGTGGCCTTTCGGTCTATTTGCTTGCAATGGTTACGACCTTTGAGATGCCGGCCACGCGACTGCACGAACGTGATGTCTGACGCAGACTGTGCATGCTTCTTTAGGGTGGATTACTGCCGGATTTTCTCTTGTTAATGTTAAGAGCCGATATCGGATGTACATCGGCAATTTCAAAACCTGCATCTCCGTCGCTCGGGGGCTTCACCTCCGGCCTGAAGTATCTGGACTTTGTACTGACCGTCGGCGGCTGGGATCGCTTCTTGAAAAAGTTCTTGATAGTCGCGAAATGGTAGAAACAATGGTTCCGCTTGATCGTCCCAAATGAAAACTATGAACGATTCGAACCCCTGCAATTGACGAAGATCAAGTTCGCGCAACCCGAAAAAAGTGCGCCGGCCGGGATGAACTTTAGAGTAACGGATGTAGAGTGGAACGTCGTAGCCACGAAGCTGGAAAAGCGATTCACTATAGGGTAATTTGCTTAGCGTGCCGAAGCGTACTGCTAACTTCAACAGGAAGTCCGCTTTGGTCGAGTTCGCCATGTACGCCGCGACGCTACGCCGGAATGAGATCCGTCATGTGCTCCGCAATCCACGCTGTCCCGTAAAGCTACGTACAGTGTGCGCGATGGCAGGAACAGGCGCGCTCGCTTACGCCGCGACCGCCAACGGCAATTGGAACCGCCCTTCGACAATGCCCTGCACCGTTAGATCCTCGTCGATTTCATTCCATCTCAAAGCAAAGCCATTGAGTCGCAACTGAACGCGCTTTAGTTGCTCGTCGGTGGCTTGGCTCAGAATACGAAAGCGATCAGCCGGGAAGCCGACTTGCCGGCCATCGGTCAGCTCAACGAAGACCATACGCTCGACTACCCAGACCCTGGTGGCAACAGCTTCCAACTTAGTTGTCGTGGATGGCACGATATTTCTCCAGCAGAAACTGTTGATGTTCGAAGACGATTCGCTCGGCCCGGCGAACGTCATTCGGTGGCATGCCACGATTCGGGCAAGTGCGATGGGATCGAGCTAGAACTTGCATTCCGCACTGCCGTGTGCGACATGTATATGTGGGGGCTCCATGCCTTCGTTTGAGTAG
>Ga0136617_10004746_pt1 | contig 12175 bp, 15 predicted proteins | sample AntDrymUQ3222106_2_FD_129672 | JGI IMG/M metagenome (GOLD analysis project Ga0136617, IMG submission 129672) | Polar desert sand microbial communities from Dry Valleys, Antarctica - metaG UQ322 (21.06) | ecosystem: Environmental > Terrestrial > Soil > Desert | place: Antarctica: Dry Valley...
CGGCGGCATCATCAATCCGTCCAATCTTCGCAACCGCTCATTCGCCCGTCTCCTAGAGCGGGCCGGGCTCTCGCCGCGAAGCTCGGGCGTGCGCTTCCACGACCTCCGGCACACATGCGCCACGCTGTTGCTCTCCCGGAACGTCAACCCCAAGATCGTCTCCGAGATGCTCGGGCACGCCACCATAGCCATCACCCTCGACACTTACTCCCACGTGCTCCCCGACATGCAGGAGAAAGCGGCGCAGGCCCTCGAAGAAGCCCTATCGTAACCGCGTTGCTGCACCGTTGCTGCACAAAGCCCCCGATGCAAAGACCGGGGGCTTTGGTTTTGTTGCATTTTGTAGGAGCTTCGATGGTGGAGCCGAGGGGGATCGAACCCCTGACCTCCGCGCTGCCAGCGCGGCGCTCTCCCAGCTGAGCTACGGCCCCAAAAGCTTCCAGAGTATAGGCACGGAAGGGACTTGTGTCAACGTGTTACGAAGCGTACCGCTTGGTGCTCCGCTAGTCCTCCCAGTGTTCCTGGGGGGCGCCGCGCCACAACGATTCGAGGCGGTAGTAGTCGCGGGCTTCGTCGGTGAAGACGTGGACTACGATATCGAGGAAGTCCAGACTGATCCAGGCGGACCCCTCATCGACGCGCCGCGTGCGGGGCCTGTAGCCTTCCTCCCTCATCTTGTCCAGGACCTCCTCGACAATGCGGCGCGTCTGGCGGTCTGTCTCGGCGCTCGCCACGATGAAGTAGTCCGTGTAGGAGACGAGTTCCCTCAGATCTATGATAACCACGTCTCTGACGAACATACCGGCCGCCGCCCTGGACGCCGTCTCCGCCATATGGCGGGTGATCTCATGTCCCCGGCGAGCTTCTTCGCTATGCACTTCGTTGACTTGTTGCCGCCTCATCACGAACTCGTCGCGGTTCACGCTTCCTGCCTCCAACTCAAACGTCCCTCCTGTCTCGCTTGCTCTTCATCTTTTCGCGCACCGTACAACCCCCTGTCGTGTATGGTCTCGTATACCCCGTCCGGCACCAGATACCGTACGCTCTCCCCCTTGGCGAGCATCCTCCTTATCCCGGTGGCCGAAATATCTACCCGCGTGCATTGAACGGGGATAATCCTATCGAAGTTATCGAGCACTTGCTCTAGATGCTTCAAATCGGAGATATCGTAGCCGGGCCTCGTCGCCGCCACCATCGCGGCCTCCTCCAGTAGCCTGTCGGGGTCCTTCCAGGAGAGGAGGTTCGAGACCTCGTCGGCGCCGGTGACGAAGAACCACTCGTCACCTGGCTCTCCCCGGCGCTCCTTGATGAGAGGGACCGTCTCGACGCTGTGCATCGGCCTCCCGGCGTCTACCTCCACGCGGTCCACCTCGAACTTGTCGTTGCCCCTGACGGCGGCCTGTACCATCTCGAAGCGATCCGTGGGGCTGGCCTTGACGCTGGAGGCCGTCTTGTGCGGCGGGACACCACCAGGGACGAAGATCACGCAAGCCAGGTTCAAGGCTTCGGCGACCTGCTCCGCGATGATCATATGTCCCTGATGTATGGGATCGAAGGTCCCCCCAAATATCCCCATCCGGCTCATTTCCCACCCCTCTCATCACCCTTACTGAAAATCGAACTCTACCTCCCCGATCCGGACCTCATCCCCAGCCTCCGCGCCGGCCCGCCTGAGCGCAGCCACGACGCCCTTCCTCTCAAGCTCCCTCGTGAAGTTCGCCACCCCCTCAGGATTCTCCCAATCCGTCCGGAGAGCGAGCCGCTCCACTTCCTCCCCGGAGACCACGTACACCCCGCCACCGGCCCTCTCGACACGCAACCCCCTCCACGTCGGCCGGAAGACCCGGTACTCCGTAGAGCCAGGATCGGTCCCATCTGTCTCCCCCCTCTCCCGCTCGCCCAACTCCCGCAGCCGCTCCTCGAAGAGGTCCCGCAACTCCACCACGCCCTCACCAGAGAGCGCCGAGACCTGGACGGCCCCCGGAAAGGCCTCCGAGAGGTACTCTCGCAACTCTTCATCCACAATATCCACTTTGTTCAGGACCACGACCACCGGCCTCTCCGCGAGTCCGGCGGCGTAGAGCTCGGCGCGTAAAGTACCCTCCGCCCCCTCGGGGTCTTCGGAGGCATCGAGAACGAGGGCGAGTAGGCGTGCTCTTGCTACGTGCCTCAAGAAACGGTTCCCGAGCCCCCGGCCCTGGCTCGCGCCGGAGATGAGGCCGGGGATGTCCGCGACGACGAATGCATCGCGGTAGGTCTTCTCATCCACCACACCGAGCGCCGGGGTAAGTGTTGTGAACGGATAATCGCCGACCTTGGGCCGGGCGGCGCTCAAGCGCGCGAGCAACGAGGACTTCCCCGCGTTCGGGAGGCCGACGAGACCCACGTCCGAGAGCACTCGGAGCTCCAGACGGACCTCCCGCTCTTCGCCGGGCAGCCCCTTCTCCCTGAAGGCCGGCGTCTGCCGCGTCGAGGTTGCAAAGGAGCCGTTGCCTCGCCCGCCGCTCCCGCCCCGCGCCGCGGCGAACTCCGCGCCAGGGTCTGAGAGGTCGGCGAGCAAGCCATCTTCGTCGTGAATAAGGGTTCCTATGGGGACGTCTACGATGACATCGGCGGCCTTCTCGCCGGCGCGGTTGTTACCGGAGCCGTGGCGACCGCGTTCCGCTTTGATCAGCTTGCGGTGGTCGTAAGGTTCGAGGGTCTGAAGGTCTTCGGTGGCGCGGAAGATCACCGACCCACCATCGCCACCGCGACCGCCGTCCGGACCACCACGCGGCTTGTATTTCTCCCGGTTGAAGGAAACGCTCCCATCCCCGCCGCGCCCCGCGCGAACGACGAACCGGGCTTCATCTATAAACTGCAACGGGGCTAGACGCCCCCTACCAGGATCGCGTTCAGATCGTGGTCCCTATCGGAGCCCCCTCCGGAACGACCCCGTTAGGTACCACGACGTGAGCGACGCTCCTGCCGCGGGACTTGGCGAACTTCACCTGCCCCGAGACCCTGGCGAAGAGAGTGTCATCAGACCCCTTCCCCACGTTCAGGCCCGGATGGACCTTCGTGCCGCGCTGGCGGACGATAATGCTCCCGGCCGTAATAACCTGACCACCGTAGCTCTTTACACCGAGCCTCTTACCCTCGGTGTTGCGACCGTTTCTCGAAGACCCGCCACCCTTTTTATGAGCCATCCGCTATACCTCCACTACCTTGATGCGGGTCCGCGACTGGCGGTGCCCGGTCTTCTTCCGACTGTTCTTCTTCGGCGTGTACTTGTAGATGTGGATCTTCTTGCCCTTCATGTGTTCGAGGATCTCCACCCTCGCGGTACCGCCGGACAGGTCCACATCATCTCCATCGGCCGTAAAGCTAACCGGAACCTCGACTGAGTCCCCGATCTCACCGGCGAGACGATCCACGACGATCTCCGTGTCCCTTGCCACCCTATACTGCTTGCCACCGACCTTCACTACTGCAAACATACCCAAGCTCCTCATTGCTCTCTAAAACCAGACCAGCATGCCCGAAAACAAAGCAGCGCGTCGAAATCCTTAGTCGCCTAGTATACCCGCCGGAGCCCTTCCCGACCACTAACTACGAACCTCCTGGATTCAAACAGACTATGACAACCGCGCCACGGCCGCCAGGTTCCGGCCGGTCCTCGGCCCTTGCTTGCGGTGGGAGAAGAACAGATCCGGCCGGCAGCCGGTACACAGCCCGAGGTCATGCACTTCACCAACCCCGACCAATTCGAGGTTCCGGCGGATCGCATCCGGCAACGAGAGATACCTGCCTTCGATCACCTCTGGTCCGAACCTCCCGGCGAACCTCTCCGCAAGCTCCTCGGAGACTTCGTAGCAACACTGGCGGATGCACGGCCCGATGTAAGCGCGCAACGCGCCCGTATCTCCCATCTCCCGGGCAGCCTTCGCGGAGATCTCCGCTATCGTGCCGCGCCAGCCAGAGTGGACCAATCCCACGGTCCTGGCTTCACCACCCACGAGCGCCACAGGGACGCAGTCGGCGATGGCGACGGCTAACGCGAAGCCTTCCTCCTCCGTCACCAGCGCGTCGGCGACCCCGGCGACCCCGGCTTCCCTGACTCGCACGACCCCATCGCCCGCGACCTGGCGTACCCAGGCCGAATCACGTCCGCCCATGGCAGCGCGTATTCTGTCACGGTTCTCGGTGGCGGCTTCGGGGTCGTCGGGAACCGCGGTGGAGATGTTGAGGGAGTCGAACGGCGCCTCGGAAACGCCGCCGCGCCTGGTGAAGAACCAGATCCGGGCGCCTTCGGGTTCGGGCTCCGGCGCTACGTACTCCACGCCCCGGGCGGAGTAGAGCGTCCAGTTAGCGCCGCTCTCGCGCGTCTCGCTCTCTACCCTGTTCTTCATGCTATCCCTTTCGCTACTTTCACTAGTGTTGAGAGGTCGAGGCCGTCTCTTCGCCGACCGTCTCGGCTATGGGCTGTGCGTAAATTCGCACGTCGTCGGACGTGAGGCAGCGGCCGGTGGCGAGGTCGAACTGCCACCCGTGCATCATGCACGTTAGTATGCCATCCTTGGCCTCTCCAAAGCGGGTAAGGTCGGCTTTGAGGTGCGGGCAACTGCGCTGGACCATGAAACCGGAGCACTCCCAGAGCTGACGCACCGGCGCAGACTGCGCGTAGTACTCCTCGGAGTAGGCCAGGCGCTCGGGGGAGAGGACTTTGAAGAAGTTGTAGACGTATTCGTTGTAGGCGCCCTTGCGCTTCGCCTCGAATCGACACGAGAGGAAGAGGCCGTTGATCCAATCCTCCTCGTGGTTCACGATCTGGTGCTCGACCAACGCCGGGTCGATCCGGAAACGATAGTCGAAAACTTCATCCTCGTTGGAACCATTGGGCTCGTATACTCGGCGGTTCTGAAAATCGAGGACCACACTTTGATCCTCGAGGTCCAGCAGCACCCGTCCGTTGACCCCAACGCAGTTCATGTCGGCCTGCTCCAGCAAAGGCTCGAACCACTCGCGCAGCTCCGCGAGGATGTCCACCTGCCCCCGCGGCAGACCAGCCTTGATCTCATCTATCACCGGCTGCTTGCGGGCCTTGTACTCCTCCAGATAAGCTCGCTTGTCCGCGAAGATGGCCCTGACCTCTTCGTCCAGCATGCAATGCTCGACGCGGCACTCGCCCCTCTCGAACTCGGCGACGCTACCAGGTATGGTCAGGCGGCCGTTCTCCGCCCCCTGCTCCTGCATGAACTCCAGAAACGCGGTCTGGTCGGGGAAGATGTTTGACGCGTCGCGGTCGAAGTCGTTGAAGTGGTAGAGGTCGTCGTCCAGGAAGCACGGCGGCCCGGCCGTGGGGAAGACGTAGGCCGCGCCGACCTGCCGCGCGTAGCTCAGAGCGCGGGACATCTGGTTGGCGCGTTTCTTTCTACCGAGGGCCTGCTTCGCCTTCTCCGGCATGTCGTAGACCATCGGATACCAGATGGCGCCGGAGAACTGCAGGAAGTGCGCGTCGTAGGGGCCGAAGTCCACGAGGGTGTCGACATCTACCGGGCGCGAGTCGTTCTGGTTGAATATTCGCGTCTCCCCGTCGTCCACGATCAGGCCAGAGTCCCCTAGAGGCCCGTCGGTGGGGGCGACAAGCGAGGAGATGGTCACGCGCAGCCCGTCGAGGTCCACGGTCTCGAAGTTCTTCGTGTGTACGAAGCTGTCGAAGCCGAGCCCGCGTAGCTCGCGCTCCATGAAGTCCAGGGGGAAGTCCGGCAGGAGAACGGTCGTCTCTTTGGAGACGTGATCCCGCAGCCACCGGGCGTCGAAATGGTCCTTGTGCAGGTGCGAGAGGTACAGGTAGTCCGGATGACGGAACTGCTCAAAGTCCAGGCCCTCGTTGCTCGGGAAGGGGAACCAGGAGGCGAAGTACGCCGGGTTGAACCACGGATCACAGAGGATGCTTCCGTACCGTGTCTCGATAAACAGACCAGCATGACCGAGCGATGTAACTTTCATCGGACCTCTCTTCCTATACATCGAATCTTACAGAATCCGGGCAACCCGAAGTCGATGATTTTACCTACAGAGGCCTGCGTGGTCCAAGTCGACGGGAGAGCTTGCCACCGGAGCGGGTTTTCAGGCGTCCTTCTTCTTTGAGCGGATGGCGATACTCTGGAGCAGTCCGAGAGAGATCACGCTGACCACCAAGTTACTCCGCCCGTAGCTAATAAACGGCAGCGGGATGCCGGTAACCGGCATGAGCCCCATCGTCATCCCAATGTTCACGAAGACGTGGAAGAGGAAGATAGTGGCGATGCCAACGGCGATGAGGACACCGAAGCGATCCCTGGAGACGGTCGCGACGTGCAGCATGCGCCACACGAGAATAAAGAAAAGCCCGAGCAGCAGCACTCCGCCGACGAAGCCGGTCCTCTCGGCCAGGTTGGAGAAGATAAAGTCGGTGTGGTCTTCAGGCAGGAAGCCCAGGTTCGCGAGGGTGGTCGCTTCGAGGCCCTTGCCGGTGACGCCACCGGAACCTATGGCGGTCTTGGACTGGAAGACCTGGTAGCCCTCATCGGTGAGGCCCGTGGGGTCCATAAACGCCGTAAGGCGCGCGACCTGGTAGTCCTCAAGTACCCCGAGCTGCACCGAGAGCACGGCGAGTATGACCGCTGCCGCCACGAGGGCGCCGATCTGGTAGAGCTTCGCCCCGCCGACAAAGGCCATCACGAAGAAAACGGCTGCGAATACGAGCGCGGTCCCGAGATCCGGCTGCGCGAAGACGAGGAGCGCCGGGAGGCTCAAGATGCCCATTGCCTTCAAGAAGGTCGTGTTGTCTCCTAGCCGATGCTCGGAGAAGTACCCGGCGAGCACCACGACCACGAGGAGCTTGGCGAACTCCGAAGGCTGGACCTGCACGGGACCGATGTCGATCCAACGCTGTGCGCCCTTGGCGCTGACGCCCACGACCGTGACCGCCAGCAGCATGACGACGGTGAGACCGTAGATAAAAGGTAGGTATCCACGCAGCCGACGGTAGTCCACGAGGGCCAGCGGCACCGCCCCAACCAGCCCCACGGCGAAGCCTAGAGCCTGGTTCACGGCGTAGCCTTGCCCATCGTCGGAGCCCGCGACGTACACCGCGAGGATGCCAAATCCGGTAAGCGCCAGCGAGGTTACGAGCAGTATCGGGTCGACCGCTCCGAGCCTTTGGAAGGGTCCAATAGTCGTACCGCCACCCATTGGTTTGCTCCTGCTCAGCTCCATCTCAGGTCCATCTCTCTTCCTTCGTTGTTATCAGCTTTAGTATAAAGCCGCTCGCGAGATAGGCCAGCAAAGTATTCAGTAACACGTCGGGGATCATACCGCCAACGAGGTAGCCTGTGATGGAGGGGCCTCCCTGACCGGCGAGGAGCGGGGCGAGGAGGCCGATGAGATCGTACACCGCGACCGAGGCCACGGTCGCCTGGGCCACGAAGAGGCGCGTCTCGCCCTTGCGGCGCGCGGACTCGATGCGCAGCGAGATCGCCGCCGCCAATACTCCTCCGAAGGCGGCCACCCCGAAGAGCCCGCCGCTCAAAGCGTCAGTGAGCACACCACCGAAGAAGCCCAGGAGCAGTGCCTGCAGGTCGCGCAGGCCCGTAACGGCCAGGACCACCCCGATAATAAGGAACCTGGGTCCCACCCATCCGAAAGTCAGGAGCGGCGACAGTGCGACTTCCAGAAGCGCCGCGAGCGCCACCAGGAGCGCCGCTCGTGCAATGTGTGTCTGTACTCCTCCTAACAACACGGCCTCACCAGTAACCTGCTACTACCGATCGAGGATCACCCGTACCTCCTGAAGGTCGTCCGTCTTTACGGCCGGCGTTGCGACGATGTTCTTGTACTGGCTGATGTCCTGCGAGCTTACTGACTCGATCGTCCCCACGAGGAGACCCGGCGGGAAGAGAAGTTCCCGCTCCCCGGCACGCCCGCTCGTGATCACGAAGTCCCCCTGCTCGGCCTCGGCGCTGAGGTCCACGTAGTCCACCCCGAGGTAACCCTCCCAGTTCGTCCTGAGTAGACCCTCCCCGTGCGAGTTCCCCTCAAGGTCCGGCGCCGGTACGGAGCCCTCGTCCGGTTCATCCTCCGGGGCCAATGGAGGTACGATCCTAACCCCCGCCGCGAAGTTCTGTTCGTTGATCAACAACACCTCGGCGGTGTTCGGAGTGACCCGCTCGGTGGTACGGCCGACGAGGGTGTTATTCCCGACGACGACCGGCTGCTCCGGCTCGATGCCGTCGTTCGCACCAATATTGATGACCACCCGCCTGGTGAGCTGGCCGCCCACGGGAGCTACTACCCGCGCCAGAGGACTATACGTAAACGACGCCTGCTCCCCATCGAGCAGCGCGCGCAGCCGCTCGTTCTCCTGCCTCAAGCGTGCCGCCTCCGCTGCCTCTTCCTCGTACTCGAGCGCCTTCTCCTCGAGCGCCCTCACCTCGCTCGCGTCCAGGACACCCTCGACCCTCTCGCTAGCCGCGGACAACGGTGAAGTAGCGAACCCGAACAACCCACGTACAGGTCTCAACACCTCCGCTGCCCCCAGTTGGACGGTATGCAGAGGCCCGGAATCTCCCTCCTTCACATACACCGTAAACAAGACGAGGCTCGTCACGCACAGGACGACAAATGCAGCCAGGGTACTCGCGGCGTTGGGCTTCCGGTTCCCCAAGACTGTCCTAAGAGGAGGAGAGGGCGCTGCGGTAGTATTCGATCTCTTCGAGGCACCGCCCGCTGCCTATCGCCACGCACATCAAAGGCTCATCCGCCACATGCACCGGTATCTGTGTCTCCCGCCGCAAACGCTCGTCGATGAGCCGCAAGAGGGCTCCGCCCCCCGCGAGCACCATCCCCCGATCCATAATATCCGAGGCGAGCTCAGGCGGCGTGCGGTCCAGAGTATCGCGTACCGCCGCCACGAGCGCATCGACCGGTACGCTTATTGCCTCCCGCACCTCCTCGCTTGTTATAACGATCGTCTTCGGAAGCCCCGTAACGAGGTCCCGCCCCCGGATCTCCGCCGACTCCTCGCCCTCCAGCTTGAAGGCGCTACCGAGCTCTATCTTCAACTGCTCGGCGGTCTGGGTGCCTATGGCGAGCTTGTACTCCTTCTGGATATAGGTCGTGATAGCGTCGTCAATATCGTCTCCGGCGATCCTGATAGACGACTTCGTCACGATCCCGCCGAGCGAGATCACCGCGACCTCGCTCGTACCGCCGCCGATGTCCACGATCATGGACCCCTGCGCCTCATTCACCGGCAACCCCGCCCCAATGGCCGCCGCCAGGGGCTCCTCCACCGTATATGCCTGCCGCGCCCCGGCCGACTCCGTCGCCTCTTTCACCGCTCGAAGCTCCACTCCCGTGACCCCGCTCGGGACGCAGACCACGACCCGCGGCCCGATCAGGGACTTGAACGCCATGCGCCGCGGCTGTGCCTTGCGAATGAAGTACGAGAGCATCTTCTCCGTCACCTCGAAGTCCGCTATCACTCCATCCTTCAACGGCCGCAGGGCGACGATGTTGCCCGGGGTTCGCCCGAGCATCCTCTTCGCCGTACTACCCACGGCGAGGACCTTATCCGTCTTGTTGTCGATAGCGACCACCGAGGGCTCCGACAAAACGATCCCCTGACCCTTCACGAACACCAACGTGTTCGCCGTGCCGAGATCTATCGCAACGTCCCTCCCAAACAGCCCTCCAAGCATCTCTTACCCCATCCTTCAGCCGACATCTCCGCAGCCCACGCACTGGTGCGCTAGAGCATCCCATGTTCTTTCAAACTAAAGTAACCATCACCCACGATTATGTGGTCCAACACCTCTATACCCAGAATTGCGGCAGCTTCTCCGAGCCTTCGTGTTATCTCGCGGTCATCCTTGCTCGGCTCGACCTTGCCACTCGGGTGGTTGTGCGCGAGTATTACACTCGCCGCACTCGCCCGGACGGCCGGTTTGAACACCTCCCGAGGATGGACCAGAGACGCAGAGAGCGTGCCTACCGAGACTGTAGAGGTCTCGATCACCTCGTTCTTGGTATTGAGTAACACGACGACAAAATTCTCCCGGTCGAGGTTGGCTATACGCCCCCTCAAGAGCCTATCCACATCCGCGGGCGATGATATCACGGGCCGTCCAGGGTTGCGAACCTGCCCAATCCTCCGCCCCAACTCCACAGCCGCCAGGATTATGCACGCCTTTGCTTCACCGATTCCTTTGACTTTCGTCAGCTCATGGACGGAGACATCGAAGAGACCGTGCAGGCCGCCAGATTCACTGATCACCTCTCCCGCCAGTTCCACCGCCGTCTTCTCGCGGGTCCCAATGCCAAATAGCAAGCCCAGAAGTTCCCCGTCCGAGAGAGCCGAAGGGCCAGCGGCCAGTAACCGCTCGCGGGGTCTCAGCTCCGGGGCGAGTTGCTTGATCGTATACCGGCGGCGCCCTGACGTCTCCACCTCAGTACCAGCGCACCCCGTAGCCCTCCAGCATACGGCTTGTGAGCGAGAGCGGAAGACCGACCACGTTCGTGTAATCGCCCTCGATCGCCTCCACAAAGAGCGCCGCCTTCCCCTGAATCGCATACCCCCCGGCCTTGCCGATGCCCTCCCCGAGCTCGACGTAAGCGGATACTTCGGCCTCCATGAGACCACGCAACCGTACCCGGGTCATCAGACTTTGCGTGGAGACTTCCTCGTTGCGCGCTACCGCCACGCCCGAGTACACCTCGTGGACGCGGCCCTCGATGAGACCGATCATGCGGCGCACGTCATCCCCGTTCTTCGCCTGCCCGAGCGTAGCCTCTCCCGAGGGAAGCTCCGGTAAGTAGACGATAGTATCAGCCGCGAGAACGACCTCACCCGGGAGCGCCGAGGCAACGGCCAGTGCCTTGCCGCGGGCGTTAGCCTCGACGGTCTCTCTCGGATCGTCGAGGACGACCTCGGGGAAACCGCTCTTACGGGCCGCGAAGTTGTAGCCGGCCATCCGCAGGAGATCCACGCGTCGGGCAGACTCGGAGGCGAGGACGAACCGCACCTTGTTCTTCTAGCCGCCGAAGAAGAGCTTGAGCTCCCGCTTGGCGCTCTCGGGGGAGTCGGAGCCATGGACGAGGTTGTCCGGGAGGCTGAGGGCGAGGTCGCCGCGGATGGTGCCGGGGGGCGCTTCGGCGGGGTTGGTGGAACCCATGAGTCGGCGCATTACCTGGATGGCGCCCTCGCCCTCTATCCTCAAGGCAACGACAGGGGTCGTGGTGATGAACTCGACCAGCTCTTCGAAGAAAGGTTTCTCGCGGTGTTCGGCGTAGTGCTCCTCGGCCAGCTCCCGGCTCACGTTCATTAGCTGCATCGTTCGGATGTCGAGGCTCTTCGCCTCGATGCGACGTACAATCTCCCCGATCAAGCGCCGTTTTACGCCGTCGCCTTTGACCAACACAAGCGTTTGTTCCATCTCGTCCTCCTACCAGTTGATGTTCTTTTTGCTCTGCATAGTGGCGCAGTATGGGCAGGTTTTCCAGTTGAGGTCCAGAGGTTTGCCGCAGTTCACGCAGGGTTTCTTGAGGTCCCATCCGCACTCCGGGCAGAGGAGGTAATCCTTCTCGATCACGTTGCGGCAGTTTGGACACAGGCTGACCCGTTGCTTTAGCTCCCTCTCCAATACAGCTAACTCCAGCTCGCGTTCGCGCGAGTCGAGCTCGTATTCAGGAGGGCGGACTATCAAGTAGATCAAACTCCCGAGATAAGGGAAAATGAGAGCTACTATCCCCCAGAAAAACTTCGCGGTCCCCCGTCGCCCGGCGTCGGCGAAGGTCCAGTAAGCGAGCGAGAGCCACAATACCACGAAGAACAGCGCCACGACCCGGAACCCGATAGTCAGGTACGGGCTCTCTAGGAGCTCGCTAATTGCCTCGAAAGGATCCGGCCCCTCCTGCAACACAAACGCCAGACCTAACACACCCAAGCTATCCGCTCTCAAGTTATGAACCTCAACACGGCGAAGTAACCGAGGATGAAGAACGCGACCGCGACCGCGACGAGGAGCCCCACGAGCTTCAAAGCTCCTTTACCCACGGCTACCGCCGCAACGCAACCACCTCAGAACGCCGCCCCCCGTATGTAGAGACCCGGTCACCAGAACGGCCCCTCCTATCTTCTCCATCTCCCCCA
>Ga0136617_10004747_pt1 | contig 12175 bp, 14 predicted proteins | sample AntDrymUQ3222106_2_FD_129672 | JGI IMG/M metagenome (GOLD analysis project Ga0136617, IMG submission 129672) | Polar desert sand microbial communities from Dry Valleys, Antarctica - metaG UQ322 (21.06) | ecosystem: Environmental > Terrestrial > Soil > Desert | place: Antarctica: Dry Valley...
CTCCGGCGCCACGCCGACCACACCCACAGCCGCGTCCTCGCCCTCCATAACAGTGACCATCCCACGACATTCGCCGCCGCACCCCATCCCACCTCCATACACCTACCAAAGCACTACTAGCCGGGGCTTGGAATGGGCAAGCGACTGCACTTCAACCAGGAGGCACGCCGGCTGCTTCAGGCCGGCGTCGACGAACTGGCGAACACCGTGAAGGTCACGCTCGGTCCGAAGGGACGCAACGTCGTGCTCGAGCGCCTGACAGGGGCGCCCACGATCACGAACGACGGCGTCTCGATCGCCCGCGAGATCGAGCTGTCAGACCAGTTCAAGAACATGGGCGCGCAGCTCGTCCGCGAGGTCGCCAACAAGACGAGCGACCTCACGGGCGATGGGACGACGACCGCCACGCTGCTCGCCCAGGCCATCGTGCGCGAGGGCATGCAGGCGCTCGACGAGGGCGTCAACCCGATGCTGCTGCGCCGCGGCATCGAGGAGGCGACCGCCTGCCTCGTCGCCGAGCTGCGGCGCGTGGCGCGGCCGGTGGAGGGACGCGACGAGCTCGCGCACATCGCGACGATCGCGGCCAAGGACGACGAGCTGATCGGCGAGGCGGTCGCCGAGGCGCTGCACCGTGTCGGCACCGACGGTGTCGTCACCATCGAGGAGTCCGACATGCCGGGGATCGCCCTCGAGTTCGTCGAGGGTATGCACGTCGAGAACGGCTGGGTCTCGCCGTACATGGTGCGCGACACCGCGCACATGGAGACCGTGTTCGAGGACCCGTACATCCTCATGACGAGCAGGCCGATCTCCCATCCCCAGGACCTCCTGCCAACGCTCGAGCAGGTCATGAAGGCGCCGCGGCCGCTCGTGATCCTGGCCGAGAAGGTCGACGGCTCGGCGCTCGGCATGCTCGTTGCCAACAACCAGCACCGGACGATCGAGGCGGTCGCCGTCCGCGCCCCGGGCTTCGGGCACCGGCGCATCCATCACCTCGGCGACCTCGCCGCGTTCACCGGCGGGCAGGTGATCGCCGAGGAGGCCGGGCTGACGCTCGCGCACGTCCGAACGGAGTCGCTCGGCCACGCGCGCCGGGTGGTCGTCACCGCGGACTCGACGATCTTCATCGAGGGCGCTGGCACCCACGAGGCGGTCGAGGCGCGGCTGTCCGAGATCCGCGCCGAGCTCGCGCGGGCATCGCAGGACCGCGACGTCGAGGTTCTGCAGGAGCGCCTTGCGCGGCTCGCGGTCCGCCTCGCCGTGATCCGCGTCGGCGCGCCGACCGAGGTCGTGCGCAACGAGCGCGTGCGGCGAACCCACGGCGCGCTGGCGGCCACGCAGGCGGCGGTCGCCGAGGGCATCGTGCCCGGCGGCGGCACGGCGCTCATGCGCAGCGCGCCGGCGCTCGAAGCGCTCGCCCAGGACGGCGAGTACGGCCGCGGCGTCGACGTCAATGCGCAGCGTGCTGAGCGAGCCGCTGTACTGGATCGCGTCGAACGCGGGCTACGACGGCCAGGCGGTGATCGACCAGGTCAGGGCGATGCCGGAGGGCCATGGGCTCGACGCGCTCACCGGCGAGTTCGGCGACCTCTACGACAAGGGCGTGATCGACCCCGTCCGCGTGACGCGGCTCGCCCTCGAGCACTCGGCCTCGGTCGCCGCCCTGATGCTGACCACCGAGGCCGTGGTGGCAGAGGAGCTCATCGCCCAGCCGGGCGCGATCATGGCCCCGGGATTCGGGGATCTGGCGGCGGGGCTGGCGCGCCCGTCGTCGCCGATCTGATCCGCGAGCGGCGGGCCTTGCGGGTGCGGCTTGTCCGAGCGGCGCGCGGTCAATGCTTCGCGCCGTCAGCGAGCCGTCTTCGCGCGCCCGCCAGGGTCAGGGCGTCGAGCACCCAGTCATCCGGCGGCGTGCCGCGCAGGCCCTCGGCGCTGGCGAAGAGTCGGCATTTGATGCCGAAGTCCGTGCGCTGCTCGGCGCCCGGCTCGACGTCATACCCGTCGATGCGCAGCGTCGGCGAGCCTAGGAACCGCTCGCGCTCTGCCGCCTCGTGCGACGCCACGCAACGCAGGGAGACGTGTTCATCGACGCCAGCCTCTGCCAGAAGGCCGGTCAGACGCGACACAAGCGCGTCATGGTTGGGGCAGCCGTCGACGTAGAGGACCTCGATCTTCATCAGTCTGCAGCCTACGTCTGGGCGGTGCGTTCTGCTGTCCTCTACACGATCGATGCGGGTGTGCGGTGGTGAGCCCGTATCTACGCGCAGCAGCGCTCGTGGCAGACGTCGGGCTGCTGAGCGGCTGCGGGCGGTGGCGGGGCTACGCAGCAGCCCTCCCCGCGCCAGGCATGGACCGGCCGGTCGGGCAACTGGGCGGGCTGACCTGAGACGTTCGGGCCGCGCTTCTAGAGCCAGTCGCGGCGGCGGAAGGCCCAGAACAGCCCGCCGGAGAGCAGCACGATCAAGGCGCTGGAGACCCAGAACCCGGAGCGATCCGAGAAGCCGGGGTACGGGACGTTCTGGCCGTAGAAGCCGGTGATGGCAGTCGGGACAGCGATGATCGCCGCCCAGCTGGTGACCTTCTTCATGATGAGGTTCAGCCGGTTGCCCTGGATCGTCAGGTTGGTCTCCAGGATCGTCGTCACGAGGTCGCGAAGCGATTCGGTCCATTCCGTGGCGCGCAGGACATGGTCATAGACGTCTTGGTAGTAGGGCGTCATGTCCTCGGTGAGGATGTGCAGGTCGCGGCGCATCAGTGAGTTGACGACCTCGCGCATCGGCAGCACCTCGCGCCGCAACCTCACGAGGCTCTTGCGCAGCTGGAAGGAGCGGCGCTGCACCTCGATGTCGTGCGGGCGATCGTCGAAGAGCAGGTCCTCGAGTGCCTCGATCTCGGTGTCCAGTGCCTCGACGGCTTCGAAGTGCCCGTCGACGATGTAGTCCAGAAGCCCCCACAGCAAGAATGAGACCCCGTTGACGGCGAGCTCGGAGGATTCGTCCCAGCGCCCGGTGACAGCGTCGATCTCAAAGCCCTCGTCCGTTCGCACCGTGACCAGCGCGTGGCTGGTGATGAAGGCGTCGACCTCGGTGCTGTGCAGCTCCCCAGAGCTGACGTCGAGCTTGACGGCATAGGCGCTGAGAAACAGATGGGAGTCATAGCGGTCGAGCTTGGGGCGCTGGTGCGGGTTGACGGCGTCCTCGATGGCCAGCGGGTGGAGGCTGAGCTCCTCGGCGATCGTCGAGAGGTCCTCGGGCGTCGGCTCGCAGTAGTCCAGCCAGACGCAGACATCCGGCTCCTCGATGTACTCCGAGATGTCCCCGGCCGGGAAGTCCTCGGCCTCAAGAACACCTTTGCGATACAGCCTCGTGCGCGCCACAAGATCACCCTACGACCATTCTCAAAACGCCCCTGACGTGGTTGCGAGGTCGTATGGGGCGACGCGTAGGGTTCCGCGGGGCATGGCCAATTCCCCGCGAAGTCGTACTGGACCAGTCAGTACACACCACGGCCGGTACGGTGGCCCAGGTTGCCACGATGTAGACGACTACTGCCGCCACTGGCTAGCAGGACACATCCGCAAGGTGCCCAGCGCCGCAACCGCAATCTCGCGGATTCGGCATGGGCCACGCTGAAGGGAGCTGAATTCACAGTGAGCACCTACCCGGAACTGCTCGAGGACGGCAAGGCTGAGCAGCGATCACTCGTCAAGCTCGAGCGCAAGGAGAACCGCGCGGTCCTTACTCTTTCGGACCCGGGGCGGCTGAACTCGCTGACCACCGGGTTGGTGCTACAGCTCCGGGCCCGCCTCGCCGAGCTGGCGAACGACCCGGGCTTGCGAAATATCGTCATCACCGGCGAGGATCCCGCGTTCTCGGCAGGTGGCGACCTCGAGATGATCGAGACCGGCTCGAACGCGATACGGGAATCGACGCAGCCGGCCGACACGACCGACGCCTGGCGCTGGATCCGGCGCCAGTTCGGGGGTGTCGTGAGAACGATTGCCGGCACCGACAAGGCCTTCATCGCCGCAGTCAACGGGCCGGCGGCGGGAGTCGGGCTCGCCATCGCCCTTGCCTGCGACATCATCGTGGCCTCCGAACGCGCCGTGCTCATCCCCGCCTTCGGGCGTCTGGGGCTCGTCCCCGAGGTTGGGACGAGCTGGCTTCTGACCCGCCGCCTTGGCTATCACGGCGCAATCGCTCTCTATGTCCGGGGACGCCCCATCGACGCCGAAGAGGCCCTCCGGCTCGGCCTCGTCCAGGAAGTTCATCCGCACGACGAGCTGCTCACCGCCGCCGAGCGTTGGTGCGCGCGGTGGACAAGCTTCCGGCCCACGCTTTCGAGATGACCAAGCCGCTGCTTCGCGCAGCCGTCGACGTCCCGTGGGAGCATTCCCTTGCGCTCGAGGAGTACGCCGAGGGCAACTGCTTCTCGACAGCGACGTTGTCACGCGCAGCAGCCGCCATCAGGGCCGGGGAGGGCTGAGCTACGCTCGCCCCCATGCCTCCTCGGCGTCGAGACCGGCGCGCCTGCCTATCTCGACTGGATGACCGGCTCCGTCAGGCTGCCGGGCTGAGTATCCTCCACGGCGCATGAGCCTCGTCATCGGCATGAGCCAGGCGATGACCGACACGATCGGCCTCGCCTTCACGTACTTCGTTCTCATCCCCGCGATCGCGACGGGCCTGATCGTCGTCGCAGTCGTGTCGGCGCGCGGGGAGAAGCGCGAGAACGAGAAGCTCAGCGGTCGCTGGGGGCGCAAGCGCGGGCCCGCCGGCGGCGCCTGAGGCTGCTCGCCTAGATGAGTAGTTCCACGGCCGCGGCTGGGGAGCGCGATCGGCGTTGGAAGGACTCGACCGGATACGCATCAATCATGTAGTCGAATTCGCATGCACGCGTGACCTCGCCGGGGGCTGCACGAGGACCGGGGTCACGTCTGCACGTATGTCGTGCAGACGTGACCACGCTGGCGGCGTCGGGACAAGCGGGGTCAATTGTGCATGCCGGTCAGCTCACCGCGCTGCGCGACCGCAGGCACGACGTCATTCCGCGTGGCGAGCTCGTCTACTAGGCCGGGCGACGCGTCGCGCGCAGCCCGCCTGCGCCGGAGTCCGCGATCTCGGCGTAGACCTGGGAGGTCTGCTCGGCGACGTCGGCCCAGTCGAAGCGCAGCACGTGCGCCGACGCCTCGGCGACGAGCCGGTCGCGCAGCGCGTCGTCGGTGAGGACCCGCTGCATCATCGCCGCGAGCGCCCGCGGGTTGCGCGAGCGAAAGCGCAGCCCGACGTCGGCGCTGGGCACGACCTCGCGCAGGCCGCCGGTGTCGGCGACGATGCACGCGCAACCGCTCGCCATCGCCTCGAGCGCGACGAGCCCGAACGGCTCGTAGATGGACGGAACGACGCAGAGGTCGGCGATCCGGTAGAGCGAGTGCAGGACGTCGTCGCCGATCCAGCCCATGAACGTGCCGTGGTGCATGAGCCCGAGCCGCTCGGCCTGCGCGCGCAGCTCGGCCTCGTGCGTGCCCGAGCCGGCGACGAGGAAGCGCACGTGCCCGGCGCGGCGGATGACGCGCGGCATCGCGTCGAGGGCGAGCTGGAAGCCCTTCTCGTAGACGAGCCGGCCGACGAGCAGGACGAGCCGCTCGTCGGGCGCGGCGAAGCGGGCGCGCAGCTCGCCGAGGTCGCCGACCGGCTGCAGGTCGGCCGGATCGATGCCGTTGGGAATGACCGTGATGCGCCGCTCGTCGATGTCGAAGACGTCGGCGACGTGGCCGCGCATGTAGTGCGAGCACGTGATGACACGCTCGGCGCGGCGCGCCATCCACGTCTCGATGCCGTGGATGTAGGCCTGCGGATGCTTGTCGACCCACCCCTGGTGGCGGCCGTACTCCGTCGCGTGGATCGTCGTGAGGTACGAGCAGCGCAGCCGCTCGGCGATGCCCGCCGCAGCGCCGGCGACGAGCCAGTCGTGGCCGTGGACGATATCGAAGCGCAGCCGCTTGCCGAGCTGGCGGCCGGCGGCATGCATGTGCGCGTTCATTCCCTCGACCCAGGAGACGAACGCATCGAGGTCCGAGGGCACGACCGGCTCGGCGACGCGGTGGATCCGCACGCCTGCGCGGACCTCCTCGGCGACGTGCTCGCGGCCACCGCGCGTGAGCACGTGGACCTCGACGCCCTGCGCGACGAGCGCCTCCGACAGCTTGCGGACGTGGCGCGCGAGACCGCCCGCCACGATCGGCGGGTACTCCCAGGAGAGGATCAGGACGCGCGGGCTCACGGCGGCGGACGAGGCGGGCGATCCTACCCGCCGCCGGTGACACGGCTCGTGACGGTCGCCTGAACGGGTCGTCGTCGTCCCGATCCGGTGCAACTGGATCGCACCCGGTGCCCGCGCGCAACCGATCGCCTACCCTCGCGTTGAGCAACGGATGCCCCGCCGTCTCCTGCCAGCCGCGCTGCTCGTCGCGATCGCCTGCGCGGTGGCGATCGCCATCGCCTTGCGCGGCGAGGTTCGCGGCCCTTCCGAGCGCGGCACCGGGACGACCACCGCCGCGGCAGCTCTGCTGCAGAGCGCCGGCGGCCCCGGGGGCAGCAGCGTCGTGACGCTGCGCCGCTGGCGCTACCGCCCCGACCCGGACGATCACGGCCGCCGCGACGGCTGGGCGAGCGGCGACTGGCGCGGGCAGCTCGTGCTCGTCCCCCACTCCCCCAACGCCGGCGCCATCAGCGGCGCGGCAGGACGGCTGGCGTACGCCGGCGGGGTCGGCTGGTTTGCCCGCTCCGTCGACGCCCCCGTGGCAGGGCGCTACGCGATCGCCCTGGAGTCCGCGCACCACCGCGCGACGGTCTTCGTCGACGGCCGCCCGGTGCGCGCGCACGTGGGCGCCTACGAGCCGTTCGCCGCTCGCACGCACCTGGCCCGCGGGCGGCACACGATCGCCGTGCGGGTGGACTGGCGCGACCCCAAGCGCCAGGCGGCCGAGGGCTGGGCGCGCGGGTGGTTCAACTACGGCGGCCTCAACCGCCCGGTGACGCTCACCCGCCTCGGGCGCAGCGAGCTCGGCGCGCTGACGCTGCGCACCCGCCTGCTCGGCGGCGGCCGCGCCAGCGTCGACGTCTCGGTGCGCGTGCGCAACCGCGGCGCGTCGCGGCCGCTGCACCTGCGCGGCGTCCTGCGCCACGACGACACGACGATTCCACTGGACTTCGGCGTCGCCGGCGTCCCCTCGGGCACGTCGCGTGCGGTGCGGGCCGTGGCGACCATCGACGAGCCCGCCCTCTGGTCACCGGACGATCCCGAGCGCTACGACCTGCGCATCGACGACCCCGGCGAGGCGACGCTCCAGCGTAAGGTCGGCCTTCGCGAGATCTCCTGGGGCGCGGACGGCCTGCGGCTCAACGGCGAGCCGCTGGTCCTGCGCGGCGCCGCGCTGCCGCCCGACGCGCGCGGTCACGGCGACGCCCTGACCCCCGCCGACGAGGAGCGCATCGTCGCCGACCTGCGGGCTCTGGGCGCGAACGCGACGCGCTCGCAGATGCCGCTGTCCCAGAGCATGCTCGAGCGCCTCGACGCCGCCGGGATCCTCGTCTGGCAGGTCGTCGGTCCGTGAGAGCCGGCGGGCCGCTGGCGCGCCGAGACGCCGTCGCAGATCGCCCGCGCGCGCGACCGCGCGCTGCGGACGGTCGAAGACCAGCAGGCGCACGCCGCGATCGTCGCCTGGACGCTCGGCAACGAGGTCTCCGGCGAGGGCCAGCCGGGCGAGCGGGCCTACATCGCGCAGACTGCTCGGCGCCTGCACGAGATCGACCCCACGCGGCCTGTCGCGGTCGACCTGTGGGGCTCGCGGCTCACGCGCTCCGGCGGTCCCCCCTTCTCCGAGCTCGACGCCATCGGCATGACCGACTACGTCGGCTGGTACGACGAGGCCGATCGCGACGCGGCCGGCCAGGCCGCGGTCACCGAGGAGCGCCTCACGCGCCTGCGTGGCCTCTTCCCCGGCAAGCCGCTCGTCATCACGGAGCTCGGCGCGGCCGGCAGCGACCTCAGCGCGCCGGAAGCGTTCGGGGGGCGGCGCTTCCAGGCCGACCTGCTCGCGCGCCGCATCCGCTCGCTGCGCGCCGACCGGCGCCTCAGCGGCACGCTCGTCTGGTCGCTGCGCGACTACGCGCTGCGACCCGACTTCCGGGGCGGCTCGGTGCTGCGCAGCAGGCCCGACCTGAAGCTCAGACCGGGGCTCAACGAGAAGGGGCTCTACGACTTTGACGGCCGGGCCAAGCCCGCCCTGGAGGCCGTCCGGCGGGCGTTTGCAGATTCTCGGTAAATCGGCTTGACCGCGGGGCACGGGAGTGAGATGGTCGCGTCCGGAGGGGGACTGCAAGGGTGGGAGGAACCGACGTGACCGCGATGGTGCATGTCCGCAGCAGGGCGTCCGTTTCCGGACGCGGAGGCACGGCGGGCGCCGCCGCGTGCGTCACGCCACGACGCCGATGGCGGCGGAGCGTTTCCCGCGTGACGGTGAGCGTATGGTCGTTGGCAGCGCTATCCGCCGTCGTGCACCCGAGCGGAGCCGCTTCCTCGTCTTAGCGCCGCCGCGAGCGCCATAACCTGCGGCCCCCAGAGACCTTCGCCGTACACGGCGTTGTTCGCGTTCTTCGTCCTGACGGGGAAGTGACGAGATCGCCGCTGGCCTCGTCCCCCACCGACGTCCGCTCCCAAGGGCTCAGACCTCCGCGAAGGGGTGATCGGCGGGCGGATCACGTCCGAGAGATCGGTCCTGTTCTCGGGGTCGCCGCTCGGCGTGCGTCTGCGCAACGGCCAGGCTTCCGGAAACGGCAACGACCACGCCTTCGACAACATCCTCGTCTCCGACGCAAGCCCGCAGCTCGACAAGGCCTTCGGCGCGGCCTCGATCACGCGCGGCGACGCGACGTCGCTGACGTTCACCGTCACGAACACGGCGGAGCTCGTCGCCAAGAACGGGTGGTCGTTCGCCGACACGCTGCCCGCGACTCTGCGGGTCGCCACGCCCGACGGGTCGTCCAGCACCTGCCCGGGCGGCGTCGTGACCGCCGCGCTCGGTGGGCAGAGCATCCAGGCGACCGGCAATCTCGCGGCCGGGCAGGCGTCGTGCACCGTCACGGTGAACGTCGTCGGCGTGCAGTCCGGTGTGGCGTCCAACGGCGCGGTCGAGCCAGGACTCGGCTGCGTCATCAACGGCGTCTACGTGCCGCACAAGAACAGCGAGTCCTCGATCGCACCGCTCGCACAATGCGCACGCGGCGCCTGCGGTTGACCGACGTCTACGGACTCCGCGGACGCACCGTGCCGCGAGGCGTCGCCGGGCCCGAGTCCGTCGGCGCGCAGGTGGCGATCTTCTCCTCCTCCTCTGGCAAGCAGGCGGCGGCCGCGACGGTGGCGGGCGACCTGTCCTTCCGCACCACCGCGGCCCTGCCTCCGAGGCGATCCGCAACACGAACGCCGCTCGCTTCCAAGCGCGTCTGGGCCGGCAGCGATCCCTGAGGCTGAAGTTCGCACGTCGGATGACGGAGACGGTCGCGCGGCGACTGGATGCCGCGCACGTGCTGATCGGCGGCCGCGTCACCGCTCCCCTGGCGGGGCCGATCGCCGCGGTGATCGTGCGAGCGAGCGCGCGCTGTCCCGGAGGTACGTCCTTCCGGGGATCGATCGTGGCGCGCGGCATTCACGTGCAGCGCGACGGACGCTGGACGGCGACGATCACGCTACCGCCATCGCTTCGCGGGTCGCGCGTGTTCCCGCGCGCCGAGACCCGTGTGCGCAAGACGAACCGCAACCCGAAGCGCTTTCGTACGTTCAGCCTGATCCAGGGGGTGGCGCTGAGGTAGTGTGCGTGGAGCGCCTCGGTCGGAAAGCGGCCAATTAAACGCGAAAGCGAAGCGGCGCCAGGCGCCGCTTCGCGTAACGCGGGGACGCGGAGCGGTGCTGGGCACCGCTCCGCGTTTGCCTCAAGCGATTACCAAATACGAATGACCTTCCCGTTCAGCTCGCTGTTGTTCGCGACGTCGCAATCCTTCTGGCCCTGAACGGGGAGCAACGTGAGGAGTTGCACCTGCGCCACCCCAATGTTGAGGCAGTTGAGCGCGGCCACCTGGGCGTTCACGTTATTCAGGAGAACGACCTGATTACCATTGATGTCGCCCACGAGCTGGAATCCGCAGCCAACCAGGGCGGTGCAGGTGCCCGACGTTGTGGTCGGCGTAGAAGCACTCTGCGTGCTTGCATTGGCGAGCCCGACCGGCGCGAGAACGGCGGCGCTCGCGGCCAGCGTGATAAGACCCATCTTGAACTTACGCATGATTTTCTCCTTCGAATAAGAGTGTGACAACTCGCACGCGTCGCCGTAAGGATCAGCGCGTCTGGTCACTCCCGTGATTTGATGAGGTGTGGCAAATTGCACGCGTTACCGCAAGGATCCGCGCGACACGATGTCACTCCTCGGTGATCTGTATGTAGTGGGCGCATTGCCCACGGATGCCACTGATCCAGAACTGCGGTAGTCAGTGGATCTGGCCCTATCCTCGCGTCGCCCCTGTGGCGGCGCGTCCCCTTGCCCTCCTGCGTCACCCTTGGCGACGCTTCCCCGTGATTTACATTTGCCGGGCGTTTTATCGCCCACCGCACTATTACCGTCCTCAGGTTCGTGCGAAACCTAAAGATGACAGGGATTTAACGAGGGTGCCATACCTTTTTTCTGGCAATCATGCCGTCGTCGCGAAATCCTAGATTTCTGGCAACGACGCACCGGAAAGTCGTCCGGTGCCTCGGACATCGACTGTCGCCGACCGGGACGGAGGTCGCCTCAATTCCTCTCTTTCGCCGGAGCCGACGCCCCGCCTGTTCTCTTCTGGCTCGCCGATCGTGCGCGCGAGCGGTCCGCTCTCGCGGACCCCGCGACCAGCAACCGGTCAGCTGGCGGGCGTCTCGTAGTTCGGATCGGGATGCAGGCCGCCGTTGGCGGGCGAGTAGACGGTGACGATCCCCTCGTCCCAGCGGATCTCGTAGCGCGGGTTCGGATCGCCGCGCAGGACGCGCTCGACGACGCCGTGACGCCCTGGGCGCATCGGCGCACGCGCGGTGCGGCGGCGGCGTCCCGATTTCTCGGCGATGACTCGGTCTCCGACTTCAAATGCCATGGCTTCCTCCGTCAAGTTCTGGGTACCCAGCGTGCGCCGTGCGGCGCAGGGCCGCACGCGCCGGCGGGATGATGTTAGGGCCTACGGCGACACGCTCCGGCTCCAGCCGCGCTCAGCGGCGTCGTGACGCAGTTCTGCGCTGTGTTGGCTGCGCTCCCAGCAGGTCGGGCGGGAAGGAGCTGGAGGCGGCCGGGACGCGGCTCACGAGCCGTCGCTGAACGCGCGGCGCGCGAGCGCCACGCCCTCCCTCGCACGCTCGAGGAACCCGTAGGTCCCGTCCTCGCGCAGCTCCCGCGCCGCCTCGGCGACCGCGCCAAGTGCGGCGAACGCAAACGCGCCGCCGACGGAGATCCGCTTGACGCCGGCCGCGGCGAGCTCGTCGACCGACGGCGCGCCCGGGTACGCGAGCACGTTGACCGGCCGCCCGACCTCGGCCACGACGCGGCGGATGTCCTCGATCCGCCTCAGGCCCGGCGCGTAGAGCACGTCCGCGCCGGCCTCACCGTAGGCGCGCAACCGGGCGATCGTGTCGTCCAGGTCCGGGCGGTCGTGGATGTGGTTCTCCGCGCGCGCGGTCAGCACGAGGTGGACCGGCCCGGCATGCGCGGCCTGCGCGGCCGCCGCGATCCGCTGCGCTGCCAGGTCGGCGTCGTAGATCGGAGCCTCGTCGTCGCCGGTGAAGTCCTCGATCGAGCAGCCAGCGAGGCCGTCGCCAATCGCGAGGCGCACCGTCTCGGCCACGCCTGCGGGGTCGTCGGCGAAGCCGTTCTCGAGGTCGGCTGAGACGGGCAGCTCTGTCGCGGCCGCGATCGTGGCCGCGTGCGCGAGCGCCTCGTCGCGCGTCACCGACCCATCGAGCCGCCCGAGCGTCGCCGCGAACCCGCCGCTCGTCGTCGCCAGCGCCTCGAACCCGAGCGACGCCAGCAGCTTCGCCGAGCCCGCGTCCCACGGGTTGGGCAGCAGCAGCAGCGGCCGCTCGCTCGCATGCAGCTCTAGGA
>Ga0136617_10004748_pt1 | contig 12172 bp, 12 predicted proteins | sample AntDrymUQ3222106_2_FD_129672 | JGI IMG/M metagenome (GOLD analysis project Ga0136617, IMG submission 129672) | Polar desert sand microbial communities from Dry Valleys, Antarctica - metaG UQ322 (21.06) | ecosystem: Environmental > Terrestrial > Soil > Desert | place: Antarctica: Dry Valley...
CCGGGCTCGACGACGGAGTCGAGGTCGGGCCACTGATCGACGCCGCGGCACGCCAGAAGGTCACGTCCCTCGTCGAAGACGCGGTGGCCCGTGGCGCCCGGTTGCTCACCGGCGGCGCGCCGGCAGACGGCCCCGGGCACTTCTACCCACCGACGGTGTTGGCCGACGTTTCCGGAGATGCCCTGCTGCGTCATGAGGAGATCTTCGGCCCCGTCGCGCCGGTGAGCAGCTTCACGACCGAGGACGAGGCGGTGAGCGCGGCCAACGACACCGAGTTCGGCCTCGTGTCCTACGTGTTCACTCGCGACTTGGCCCGGGCCGTGCGCGTCTCCGAGCGCCTGGAGACCGGGATGGTCGGTCTCAACCAAGGGGTCGTCTCCAATCCGGCCGCTCCGTTCGGCGGGGTCAAGCACTCCGGCCTCGGCCGGGAGGGCGGGCGGTGGGGCATCGAGGAGTTCCTCGAGACGAAGTACATCGCGCTCAACGTCGGGGACGAAGGCGGGTGACCTCGACGTACCGGATCGCATGCATCCCCGGCGATGGCATCGGTGTCGAGGTGACGGCGGCAGCCCGCGGCGTGTTGAATCGTGCCGCCGATCGGCACCAGTTCGCGTTGGCCTGGGCCGAGTACGACTGGAGCTGTGAGCGGTACCTGGCCACCGGTCAGATGATGCCCGAGGATGGCATCGACGAGCTGCGTCAACACGATGCGGTGTTCCTCGGCGCCGTCGGCTTTCCTGGGGTGCCCGATCACGTGTCGCTCTGGGGATTGCTGATCCCGATCCGCCGCTCGTTCGACCAGTACGTCAACCTCCGCCCGGTACGGCTATGGCCCGGCGTGGCTTCGCCGCTGGCGGGGCGCGGTCCCGACGACATCGACATGGTCATCGTGCGCGAAAACAGCGAAGGCGACTCCTTGATCGGCGGCCGCCACGGCACTGGAGCCGCTGAGTTCGCCGTGCAGCAGTCGGTGTTCACCCGCCGAGGTGTCGAGCGCATCGCCCGCTACGCATTCGAGCTGGCCGAGCGCCGACGTGGCTCGGTGTGTTCGGCCACCAAGTCCAACGGCATCGTCCACACGATGCCGTTCTGGGACGAGATCGTGGCGGGAGTGGCGGCCGAGTTCCCGGGGGTCGCGTATGAACAGGTGCACGTCGACGCCCTGGCGGCGCGCTTCGTCCTGGCACCGCAAGAGTTGGACGTGGTGGTCGGCTCCAACCTCTTCGGTGACATCCTGTCCGACCTGGCGGCGGCGGCCGCCGGCAGCCTCGGCACCGCGCCGTCCGGCAACATCGACCCCAGCCGGAGGCACCCGTCGATGTTCGAGTCTGTCCACGGCTCTGCGCCCGACATCGCCGGGCTGGGCGTCGCCAACCCGGTCGCCCAGATCCTCGCCGGAGCGATGATGCTCGAGCACCTCGGTGAGCAGGCGGCCGCCGACACGGTGCGATCGGGTGTTGCGGACATCGTCGCCGAGGGGATCGCCGTCACCCGGGATCTGGGCGGCATCGCCACCACGTCGGAGTGTGCCGACGCCATCGCGCGTGCCGTCAGCTGTCCGGTGACCGGTGAGGCGACGGTCGGACCGCGATGACCAGTCGGTCGACGGTCGCCGTGATCGTCCGCGACGGCGATCCGCTGCCGCCAGGGCTCGACGCCATCATCGATGGCGCCGACATCCGCCTGGTCCGTACCGCTGCCGACCTCGCCATCGACCTGCTCGAGGCTGACGTGCTGGCGGTGTTCGACTTCAACAGCACCCTCGTGCGCGACGGCTGGCGCCGGTCGGGCCGGGTGCGCTGGATCCACGCCGGTAGTGCCGGCGTGGACGCCGTGCTGTTCCCGGAGACTGCGGCAGGCGATGTCGTGATCACCAACTCCCGTGGCGTGTTCGGCAACGCCATCGCCGAGTACGTCCTCGGGCTCGTCCTGTTGTTCGCCAAGGACCTGCCGACGACGTTGGCGCTCCAGCAGCGGCGCTCGTGGCGCCACCGCGAATCCGAAATGATCGCCGGCTCGCGCCTGCTCATCGTTGGGGCGGGCTCGATCGGACGGGCCATCGGCCGCCTGGCCCGCGGCGTCGGTATGGAGGTGGAGGGCATCGCTCGTTCCGAGCGGCCGGAGACCCCGACTTCGGCCGCGTGCGGCCGTCGAGCGAGCTTCGCGGCGCCTTGGCCACCGCTGACGTGGTGGTGATCGCCGCTCCGCTGACCGACGAGACACGGGGTCTGTTCGGCCCGCTGGAATTCGCCGCGATGCGCCGGGGGGCGCGCCTGATCAATGTCGGACGTGGCGCCATCGTCGATCAAGCCGCCTTGCTCGACGCGCTGACGGCGGGGCGCTTGGGTGGCGCTGGGCTCGATGTCTTCGACGATGAGCCGTTGCCCCCGGACCATCCGTTCTGGGGGTTGGCGAACGTCGTGGTCTCCCCGCACATGTCGGGCGACTTTGTTGGTTGGCAGGAGGCCCTGGGTGCCCTGTTCGTCGATAACTTCCGCCGATGGCAACGGGGTCAGCCGTTGCTCAACGTCGTCGACAAGCAGTGTTACCTCGCGCCAGTCGGACGGGTGCCATGAGCTCCGCCGCTGCCAACGCCGACTTGGCCCTGCGACCGGCGATTGAGCTCGTCGAGCTGTTCCGAACTGGCGAGATATCTCCGGTGGACGTGACCGAAGCGGTGTTGGCCCGCATCGACGAGTTTCAGCCGATGGTCAACGCGTACTGCCTCGTCGACGCCGAACGAGCGCTCGCCGACGCCAGGGCGTCGCAGGATCGGTACCACCGCGGCGAGCCCGTTGGTCGCGTCGACGGGGTGCCGATCGGCGTGAAGGATGTGTTCCTCACCGCTGGGTGGCCGACACGGCGAGGCTCGCTGCTGGTCGATACGGCGGGGCCTTGGGACGACGACGCCCCGGTCGTCGCCGCCCTGCGGCGCGAAGGCGCCGTCCTTCTTGGCAAGACGACCACCCCCGAGCTGGGATGGAAGGGCGTCACTGACTCGCCGCTCCAGGGCGTGACCGGGAACCCGTTCGATCCGACGCGGACCGCCGGTGGTTCGAGCGGGGGCAGCGCGGCGGCCGTTGTGTTGGGCCTGGCCACGCTGGCGCTGGGGACCGACGGAGGCGGCTCGATCCGCATCCCGGCCGGGTTCAGTGGCCATCCCGGCTTCAAGCCGACCTACGGCCGCGTCCCGCTATGGCCGGCGAGCCCGTTCGGCACACTCGCGCACGCCGGACCGATGGCTCGCACCGTCGCCGACGCCGCGCTGATGTTGTCGGTCATCGCCGCGCCCGACAGTCGCGACTGGACCGCGCTCGCCCCAGACCCCACCGACTATGTAGGCGCGCTCACCGGTGGCGTCGACGGTCTGCGGGTGGCGTTCAGCCCCGACCTCGGGTACGTCTCGGTCGAACCCGAGATCGCCACCGCCGTCGCAGCCGTGGCCGCCGCGTTCGAGCGGCTCGGGGCCCGGGTCGATCTTGTCGACCCTGGCTTCGACGACCCGGTCGAGGCCTTTCACACGTTGTGGTTCGCCGGCGCCGCCGATGCGCTCCACGGCTACTCCGTGGACCAGCGCAGGGTCCTCGACCCGGGGTTGGCCGAGGTGACCGAGGAGGCCACCACGTTTGGCTTGGCTGACTACATGGCGGCGTCGCGCCGGCGGGCCGAGCTCGGCATCCTCATGGGCCGGTTCCACGAGCGCTACGACCTGCTGCTGACGCCGACGCTGCCGATCGCGGCGTTCGCCGCCGGCCGGGAGGTGCCCGACGGCTGGACGCAGCGGCGGTGGACAAGCTGGACGCCGTTCACCTACCCGTTCAACCTGACCCAGCAGCCCGCCATCTCGATCCCGTGTGGATTGACCAGCGACGGCCTTCCGATCGGCGCTCAGATCGTCGCGGCCCGCCACCACGACGCACTCGTTCTGCGCGCCGCCCACACTCTTGAACAGGCTCGATGAACCCGGCCCGAGCGCGGTCCGCAGCTGCGGCGCACTTGCCGAATCGACTCCCGGGCCCGTCAACGGCCGTCGCCGTGTTCATGCCATGATGCGCGCGCTGGGACCGCGAGCATCCTGACATGAACCCTGGCCTGGTCCGCGGCACGACGGGAAGAACCGAAGCAGTCGTCGCCGGTGTCGTCGGAAGCTACGCATACAACGCCGCCTGACTCCGGCTCGGCCAGGGCGGCGGGCGGCGGCCCCGTCGACCGGGTGCGGCCGGAAAGTTTGTGACACCTCGGGGTTCTGGGCCATGAACACGTGACACCCTGCGCTCGCCATCCGGCGGGCACTGCACTTGGAGGACCAGTCATGCGCCATTTTCTCGCCGCCGGAGCGATCGCCGGAACACTGCTGCTGATCGTTGGCTCGCCCGCGTCGGCCACCGACATCACGTATTCCCAGGACAACAGCGGGGCCACGCCTGGCGCCGGCTCGGCAACCGCGAGCGCGACCGCCGACCGTGGCACGGGCGCCTCACCGCCAACGCCTCGGCCACGGGTGGCGGCGGCGGCGAGGCCAACCCGATCGAAGGCATCCTCGGTGACTTCCCCGGTGGCCTGCTCACGGGTTTGCTCCCCGGCATCTTCGGCCCGTCCGGCCCGAGCCTCGGACGCGGCGAGGTCTTTGTCAACGGCGGCGAAGGCCTGACCGCCGGGACGTACTCGGTCACCGTGACCTTCACCGGAGCCGACACCGATGAAGCCACAGAGGGCAACGGAACCGCACGCGGCTTCGTCAGCTCAGAGGCCACGTTCTCGAACGGCGGCGAGAACTTCGCCGTCATCGGCTCCCGCACCGCCGAGCTGCCCGACGACCCCGCAACCGTCGTGCTGCAGTACGAAGTCGACCTTCCCATCGACGCCGGCATGACCGTGAACGCCACGCTCAGCTCCGATGCACAGGCAAACGGTGAAGGCAACTCGGCGACCACCGAGTCCATCGTCCAGGCCACCACCATCGAGATCGAGCGCACTTCGGCTCCCGACCCGACCGATCCGGCGGCCACAACGACCCAGCCGACGGAGCCACCGACGACCCCGAGCCCGGTCACCACACTGCCGGCGCCTGCCGACTCCACCAGTCCCTCGGAGCCGGCCACGACCGAGCCGGCCACGACCGAGCCGGCCACGACCGAGCCGGCCACGACCGAGCCGCCGACCGCGACGAACCCCGGGACCTGCGTACTCGGCATCTGTGTCTGACCAGCTCGGTCAACCAGCTGAACCACACCAATCACGGCCTCGCTGTCGGGCACCACGGTGCCCGACAGCACCGCGCCCATCCCGGTCCGCCCGGCGTCAGCGCGTTGCCCGCTCACGTCGGATCAACGCACGACAACGCGAACCCATCATTGGTGAGCCCACCAGGCAGAAACCTGCCACCACAGCTCACCATTCACCGAAACCGAATCAGCTTTGGCGGCGGGCGAAGCTGATCGTCTCGCCGGTGACGCCGTTCATCCACATGTCCTGGGCGGCGACGGCGAGTTCTTCCAAGCCCTCCTCGATGGACGCGAAGACGTTCCCCGGCACCCACCCGAAGTCGGGGTTGAGGAGCAGGTTGTTGCGCCCGTAGAACACGGCCAGGTCGACGAGACGTTCGCCGGGGGACTGCTCGCGATAGCCGTGGGTGGCTGCAGCCAGCTGATAGGGCTCGAAGCCGAAGTAGACGACGTCGCCGGGAATGGGGGTGATCGTCGTGTGCTCGGGGCCCGGTTCAGGATCGGCGAACGCCGGAACCAGCGCGTAGATCTCATTGCGGGCGTACTTGGCGTGGTAGGCGTCACCCGCACGTGGCAACGCGTCCCAGATGGCTTCGCACGTGCGCGGGGCGCGCTCGTCGAGGAGCCGGGCGACAACCGCGACCCCCCGCTGCCGCAGGCTGATCTCCATGAACCGGGCCATCTATCCCCTCTTTTCTCGTGGTTCGAACGGTGACACTGTCTGACCCGGTCCTAGTCGGGGCGGGCTGCGGTGCGGACGAACAGCTGCTGGTCCATCACCGGGCGGCGGTCGACAGCCCGCAGCGCCGCCCACATCGTCACCTGGTTGGCGCTCAGCACCGGCTTACCGAGTCGGTGCTCGAGTTCGCCGATCGCGTCAAACGTCGGCAGGTTCGTGCAGCTGAGGAACACCGCGTCGGCCCCGTCATCGTCGGCGGCCGCGGTGAGACAGGTCAGCGACGCGGGGGTGACCCGGTCGACATCGCCGCGTAGGCCGAGGTAGGCGACCGACACCACGTCAACGCCGGACTCGCGGAGGAAGTCGGCGAGACGACTGGTCACCTGCTCGTCATAGGGGGTCCCGACGGCAAGGCGACGCACGCCCAGCGCCGCGAGGGCATCGAGCAGCGCGCCGCTCGTCGTGATGGCGTGACGTGCTCCTGCTGCCGTCATGATCCGTCGGATGCGTCGTTCGCCCGCGCGACCGCGAACGAAGCTGCCGGACGTGCAGGCGTAGACCATCAGGTCCGGATCGGGTGACACGAGGTCACGGACGGCGTCGCGGATCACGTCGTCATCGCTCACCGCCTCGACCAGGTCGATACCGAGCGGTTCGTCGACGTGCGGCGTCCTAGTGACGTGCAGCGTGATGTCGTCGGGCACGTAGCGCCAGTATTCGCGGTCGAGCGCGAAGTCGAACGGCACGATCACGCCGATCCGGCGCTCAGGACGGTCCTGGCGCAGCTCCGGCGCCACCTGGCGCAGCGCGGTCACCGGATGTCGGCCTTCGTCAACGCCAAGGAGAACATCTCCAGCGCCTCGTCGATCTGCTCGCTCGTGACGATCAGCGGCGGGACCCATCGCACGACATTGCCGTAGGTGCCGCACGTGAGCAACAGCAATCCAGCCCGTTCGGCCTCGACCTGCACCCGGCGGGCCACGTCGGGGGCGGGCTCGCCGTCGGTCGCGGTGAACACGGTCCCGATCATCAGCCCGAGACCACGCACGTCGGCGATGGCCGGATGGTCAACCGCCAGGCGCCGCAGGCCGTCGCTGAGGTACGGGCCGAGCTCGGCGGCCCGCTCGACGAGACCCTCCTCTTCAACGACGTCGAGAGTGGCCAACGCGGCGGCGCAGGCCACGGCGTTGCCGCCATAGGTCCCGCCCTGTGATCCGGGCCAGCCCTGGCTCATCAGGTCGGCGGACGTGGCGATCGCCGACAGGGGCAGGCCGCTGGCCAGGCCCTTGGCGGTGACGAGGACGTCGGGCGCGACGCCGAGGTGCTGGTGGCCCCAGAAGCGACCGGTGCGTCCGATACCGGTCTGGATCTCGTCGATGACGAGGAGGATGCCATGGCGGTCACAGCGTTCGCGCAGGCCCTGGGCAAACGCAGGCGGTACCGGAACGTATCCACCCTCGCCCAGCACGGATTCGAGGAACATCGCGGCGGTCTCGCGGGGCGCGCTCAGCGTCTCGAAGACGAAGTCGAGCTCACGGAGACAGAATCGCACGGTCGCGTCGACGTCCCACCCGTAGCGGAAAGCGTCCGGGAACGGGCTGACCACGACGCCGCCCATAACCGGCTGCAGACCGGCGCGCAGCCCGATCCGCGACGTCGTCAACGACAGCGAGCCCATCGTCCTTCCGTGGAACGAGCCGTGAAAGACAACGATGTTCGGCCGGGCGGTCGCCTGCCGGCACAGTCGCAGCGCGGCTTCGATCGCCTCGGTCCCGGCGCTGGCGTAGAAGAAGCTGTCGAGACCGGTTGGCGTGAGCCCACCGAGGCGCGCCGTCAGCTCGGCGAGCCGCGGGTGGAGCACGGTCGTGTACTGGCCGTGGATCAGCTGCGCCGCCTGGCGCTGGATCGCCTCGACCACCCGCGGGTGGCAGTGTCCGGTGCTGACGACGCCGATACCGGCCGTGAAGTCGAGATACCGCCGCTCGTCCTCGTCGAAGAGGTAGAGGCCCTGGCCGCGGACGGCCCGCACCTCACTGGAACGCTGCAGCAACGGGGAGATGGTCGCCATGTCGGTCCTTTCGTTCGTGTGGTTCGTCGGCGTTCGAGCGTCGTCCGGAGAGCATGTCGGCGCGCCCATTGACAGCCTCCTTCGGTGGATCGTAGATTGTCAACAACTGACAATCCAACCGGTGGCCGCCTGCGGGGGTCCGACGGAGGGGGACATCGGGAACAGGGCCACGAAAGGGTGATGAACATCGGCGATCTCGAACCCGTCAAACGGGAGACGACGGCCGGGATCATCGCCGATCGCATCCGCGGGGGGATCACCGGCGGGCGGTTCCGGCCCGGCTCGCAGCTGGGCGAGGCCGAGCTGGCGGCGCAGTTCCAGGTGAGTCGCGGCCCCGTCCGCGAGGCGCTGCAACGCCTGATCCAGGAGGGTCTCCTCGAGAGTGTCCCCAACCGCGGCGTCTTCGTGGTCGAGCTCGGTGTCGCCGACATCGCCGATATCTATCTGGCTCGGCGCGCCGTCGAACACGCCGCCATCGCCACCCTGTTTTACGAGGGCCGAAGCGACTCGCTGAAGGGAGTGGGGATCGTGCTGCGGCGCATGGAGACGGCGGCGCGCAACCGGCGCTGGGCGGCGGTCGCTGATCTCGATCTCCAGTTCCACCAGGCTCTCGTCGCCGCATCGGGCAGCGCCCGCCTCGCCCGCATCGAGAGCACGCTGCTCCTCGAGACACGACTCTGCATGGCCGCGCTCCAGCGCGCCTACCCGATACGAGAGGACCTCGTCAGCGAGCACCGTCAGATCTTCGACGCGGTCTCCTCGCGTGACGAGGCGCTGGTCGAACGGCTCATCGACACCCACATGGACGACGCCGTCAAGCGCCTCACCCACGCCAACCACGACATGACCGGGCGGCTCGCCGAGGACGGTCAGTCGTGACGGCCCGACCCACACTCGTCAGGTCAGGGCGCCGCGACCCCGCCGGTCGGCAGGGCGAACAGATGGCCAAGACGGTCGGCGCTCGCATGCTGGCCGGCGAGGCGCAGCGCCTCCCAGAACGTCACCTGGTTCGCCGTCAAGACGGGCTTGCCGACCGCGTTCTCGAAATCGTTCAACCACGGCGCGGTGTGCAATGCGGTGTCCGGCACCAGCACCGCGTCGGCGTCGGCGTGATCGGCGGCAGCCACGAAACGGACGGCGCGTTCCCGATCGATCGTGCCAACCTCGGCGGCAGTGAGGATGTCCTCGCTGGTGACCGACACCACCTCGATCCCGTCGCCCCCCAGGAACGCGGCGAACCGCTCCGTGACGTCCGCTGGGTAGGTCGCCGCCACGGCTACCCGCCGTGCCGCGATGGCGCGCAGCGCCTCGATGAACGCCAACGATGTGCTCGACACGGGAACGCCGAGGGCGCGGCGGAGGTTCTCAACCTGCTCGCGGGCCCCATCCCAGCCGAACACGAAGCTGCCGCTGGTGCAGGCCCACATCACGACATCTACCTGACCAGGATGGAGTTGACGGGCGCCGTCCATCAGCCGCTCATGACTGCCGAGATCGAGCAGGTCGTCCACCCGGTGGGCATCGACGCCGACCGACGTGTGGATCACGATCGCCTCGACCGTCGCCGAGACCATCGCGGCAAGTCGCGGGTAGTCGTCCTCGGCGGAATATCCGGGGTAGAGAAACGCCAGTCGCGTCGGGTCGGTCACGCCCCCCATGGTGGACGATCGCCGGGCGTCGTGTCCAACGGGTGCCGACCGGAGCCGGCCGGCATCCGCGCTATTCACCACCGATCACCGATTAGCCAACCACCAACCAGCCAACCACCTATCAGGGGGACGTCATGACACCCAAGAAGCGCTCCATCGGCAGCAACCACCGGTGGCGGGCATATACAGCCGCGGCCGTCGCTATCGCCGTCTCAATCGGCGGCGGCACCGCCGTACGCGGAACGACGGAGCCCCCGGCCGACGAGACGAGCACCGCCGCCACCGAAGGAGGAGGGGACACATCGGTGACCCCCGCGGAGCCGGGTGGCCTACTCGAACGGGCCCGCGAGGGCGGGATCCGGATCGGGTTCGCCAACGAGCGCCCCTATGGCTTCGAGGGCGATGACGGCCCGACCGGTGAGGCCCCGGAGGTGGCCATGGTCGTGCTCGAACGGATGGGCATCACCGAGGTCGAGGGTGTCGTCGTCGATTTCGGTGCGCTCATCGGCGGGCTCAACGCCGACCGTTTCGACGTCATCGCGGCCGGTATGTTCATCAATGCCGAGCGGGCCGAGCAGGTGTTGTTCTCCGATCCCGACTACTGCGGTACGTCGGCGTTTGCGGTGGAGGAGGGCAACCCCGAGGGGCTCACGGACTTTGCGTCGGTGACCGAGACCGGGGCGACGATCGGGGTGCTCTCCGGAGCGGTTGAGGATGGCTACGCAGTCGACTCCGGCGTGCCTGACGATCAGATCAGCCGCTTCGATACCACGCCCGACCTGTTCGACGCCCTCAGCGCCGAACGCATCGACGCCGTCGCCCTCACCGCCATCACGGTGCGCGAGCAGGTGGCGGAGCTGGACGGCTTCGAGGCCACCGATGGCTTCGTCCCGGTGATCGACGGGGTCGAGCAACTCGGGTGCGGCGGCTACGCCTTCCGCATGGACGACCAGGAGTTCCGCGACGAGTTCAACCGGGTGCTCAACGAGATGAAGGATAACGACGAGATCTTGCCCATCGTCGAGGAGTTCGGGTTCACGAGCGCGGAGATCGACGCCGCCGTCGGCGTGACGGTCGAGGACCTCATCGCTCCCGCGCCGGAGGGTTCGATGCCGGAGGGCTCGATGCCGGAGGGTTCGATGCCGGAGGGTTCGATGCCGGAGGGTTCGATGCCGGAGGGTTCGATGCCGGAGGGTTCGATGCCAGAGGGTTCGATGCCGGCGACGAGCGCACCCGCTTGATGCCGCGGTCGCCGGCGCACCGTGTCCCACGACGCCACGAGAGCGCCTGGGTGGTCACACCAGGGGTCACGGCGATGCACTGGTGCTGAGCCGGGACCTGTACGGCGATCTCCTGGGGGGAGCCCTCGTCACCCTCCAGGTGACTGCCCTCGCGGCGGTGGTCGGCACAATCCTCGCCCTGGTGGGGGGCATCGCTGCCCTGTCCCGCAAACGAGTGGTGCGCTGGTTCACGATCGTGTACGTGGAGCTGTTCCGAGGCGTTGCCGCGATCATCCTGCTCTTCTGGATTTTCTACACAGTCCCTCAACTCTTCGACATCTTCCTGTCCCCCATGCAGGCCGGGGTGCTGGCGTTGGGGACGAACATGGGTGCGTACGGCACCGAGATCGTCAGAGGAGCCATTCAAGCCGTTCCCAAGGGTCAGTCCGAGGCTGCCGTCGCCGTCAACCTCACCGGCGCCCAACGGTTGCGCCACGTGGTGCTGCCGCAGGCGGCCGTCACGATGCTGCCGCCGTTCGGCAACCTGCTCATCGAGGTCTTGAAGGCTTCTTCCCTGGTCTCGGTGATCACGCTGCGGGACTTGACCTGGGAGGCGCAGAACCTGCGCCAACTACGGGCCGCCGAGAGCTGGCAGATCTTCGGCAACGCGCTCGTCATGTACTTCGTGGTGTCGGGCGCCATCACCCTCGCCGTCCGTCAGGGTGAGAAGTATTTCAGCCGTGGCTTGCACGTGCGACCCCCGCTCGGCACGCGGCGCTGGGCCCACCGGCTGGCGACGGTGAAGCGATGACGGTGAACCGGTGATTGCCGGTGACGGCGCCCAGGACGACGGCCCGGCCGCCTGGGACTGGGGCTTCGTGCAGGAGATCATGCCGGACCTCCTCGAGGGCCTTTTGGTGACAGTACAGGCGACCGCGGTGGGCATCGTGATCGCCCTCGTCCTCGGGCTCGTGTTGGCCATCGCTCGTCGCTCGACGATCAAGCTGATCTCCTGGCCCGTGGCCGCATTCGTCGAGTTCGTGCGCAGCACACCGCTGCTCGTGCAGCTGTTCTTCCTCTTCTACGTACTGCCCGTCACGCTGGACATCACGTTGTCGGCGTTCGTCACCGGAGCGTTGGGTCTCGGCATCCACTACGCCTGTTACACGTCGGAGTCCTACCGGGCCGGCATCGAGAGCGTCGACCGCGGTCAGTGGGAGGCGGCCACGGCCAGTCACCTCGACGTCGTCACGACGTGGACCAAGGTCGTCCTGCCTCAGGCCATCCCCACCGTCATCCCAGCCCTCGGCAACTACGTCGTCGCCATGTTC
>Ga0136617_10004749_pt1 | contig 12170 bp, 11 predicted proteins | sample AntDrymUQ3222106_2_FD_129672 | JGI IMG/M metagenome (GOLD analysis project Ga0136617, IMG submission 129672) | Polar desert sand microbial communities from Dry Valleys, Antarctica - metaG UQ322 (21.06) | ecosystem: Environmental > Terrestrial > Soil > Desert | place: Antarctica: Dry Valley...
CGAGCTCGGCCGCTTGCCCGGGGTCGGTCCCAAGAGCGCGCAGCGTCTCGCCTTTCACCTGTTGACCGTCGACTCGGCCGACGCCGAGCGTCTCGCCGCCAGCATCCGGGCGATCAAGGAGCGGGTGCGGTTCTGCAGCCGCTGCTTCAACGTCTCCGAGCTGGAGCAGTGCCGGGTGTGCCGTGACCCCCGGCGCGACGCCTCGGTGCTCTGCGTGGTGGAGGAGCCGCGCGACGTCCTGGCCATCGAGCGCACCGGCGAGTTCCGCGGCCGCTATCACGTGCTCGGCGGCGCCATCTCGCCGATCGACGGCGTGGGTCCCGACGACCTGCACATCAAAGAGCTGGCGGCCCGTGTCGGCGAAGAGGACGTCGCCGAGATCGTGCTGGCCACCAACCCCAACATCGAGGGTGAGGCCACGGCCAGCTACCTGTCGCGACTGCTGAAGGCGATGAGCACCGAGGCCCAGCCGCTCCACGTCAGCCGCATCGCCTCCGGCCTGCCGGTCGGTGGCGACTTGGAGTACGCCGACGAGGTGACCCTCGGCCGAGCCTTCGCCGGCCGTAGGGCGGTCTAACCCCATCCGGCGGTCGTGTGCGTCCAACCGCGTTGGCGGCGGAACCCGCACACGGTTTGTGGCGTGCGCGAGTCGTGTGCGTCGGACCGCGTTGGCGGCGGAATCTGCACACGGTTGCGGGGACACGACTGCGGGGGGCCGGTTGGTCACGCCGTTGCGAGCGCGTGCCCGGTTAGCCTGCAGGTGTGATCGTCGTTCAAAAGTATGGCGGGTCGTCCGTCGCCGACACCGACCGCATCAAGCGGGTCGCTGAGCGTGTGGTGCAGGCCCGTCGCGACGGTCACGATGTCGTGGTGGTGGTCTCGGCCATGGGCAAGACCACCGACCAGTTGATCCGCCAGGCCGAGGAAGTCTCGAGCATCCCGCCGGCGCGCGAGCTGGACATGCTGCTGACCGCCGGCGAGCGGATCTCGATGTCGCTGCTGGCAATGGCGATGCACGAGCTCGGCTACACCGCACGCAGCCTCACCGGCAGTCAGGCCGGCATCATCACCGACACCACCCACGGCAAAGCCCGCATCATCGACATCACGCCTGGGCGCATCAACAGCGCGCTGGCCGAGGGCCACGTCGTCATCGTCGCCGGCTTTCAGGGCGTCAGCCGCGACAGCAAGGATGTCACCACTCTGGGGCGGGGCGGCAGCGACACGACCGCGGTGGCGCTCGCCGGCGCGCTCGGCGCTTCGGTCTGCGAGATCTACACCGACGTCGACGGCGTCTACACCGCCGATCCCCGGATCGTCAGCGGTGCCCGCAAGCTGCAGCGGGTGTCCCACGATGAGATGCTGGAGCTGGCGGCCGGTGGCGCCAAGGTCCTGCAGGTGCGCTCGGTCGAGTACGCCCGCAACCACCACGTGGCCGTGCACGTCCGCAGCTCGTTCTCCTACGGCGAGGGAACGTGGGTGGACGAGGCGGCAGACGCATCGGAGGCAGCTATGGAGCAGGCCGTCGTCTCGGGGGTCGCCCACGACACCGGTGAGGGCAAGCTCGTCATCCGCCGGGTGCCCGACAAGCCGGGGGTCGCCGCGCTGATCTTCACCGCCCTGGCCGAGGCCAACATCAACATCGACATGATCGTGCAGAACGTGTCGGAGGACGGCACGACTGACATCTCCTGCACGGTCCCGCTTGCCGACGGGCCGCGAGCGGACCTGCTGCTGACGGCCCTCCTACCCGAGATCGGGGCGGAGGGGATCTTGTTCGACAGCGACGTGGCAAAGGTGTCGCTGGTCGGGGCGGGTATGAAGACCCATCCGGGCGTGGCGGCGTCCATGTTCTCCGCGCTGTCGGACGCCGGGGTGAACATCGAGATGATCTCGACCTCCACGATCCGCATCTCGGTGGTCGTCCGCGCCGACCAGGTCTGCGCGGCAGTGCGAGCGGTGCACGACCGCTTCAATCTTGATGGCGAAGTCGGAACGTCATGACCCGCACCGTGGCGGTGGTGGGTGCGACGGGGGCCGTCGGTCAGGACCTGCGCCGGTTGCTGGCCACCCGCGATTTCCCTTGCGACGAGGTGATGTTCATCGCCACCCGCCGGTCGGCCGGCAGGGTCCTACGCTTCCGGGACCGCGACGTGACCGTGCGCGCCATCGACGACGAGAGACTGTTCGATGGAGTGGACCTCGCCCTGTTCTCGGCGGGTGGCGGCACGTCCCGCGAGCAGGCGCCGCTAGCTGTCGCCGCAGGGGCGATGGTGGTCGACAACTCCTCGGCCTGGCGGATGGACCCCGACGTCCCGCTGGTCGTCACCGAGGTCAACGGCCATGCGCTGGCATCCCGGCCCCCCAAGGGCATCGTGGCCAACCCCAACTGCACCACGATGGTGGCGATGCTGCCGCTCAAGGCGCTGCACGACGCCTTCGGGCTCACCGGCTTCGTGGCGACCAGCTTCCAGGCGGCCGGCGGTGCTGGGCAGAAGGGCATCGACGAGCTGGCCGGGCAGATCCCGGTGCTGGCCGAACAGGCCGAGCTGCTGCGCACCGATGGCGCGGCGGCCGCCAAGCTGGTGGACGCGAGTGTCCACGCACGCACCCTGGCGTTCAACGTGGTGCCGTGGCTCGGGACCGAAGCCGAGGCCGGCTACAGCGACGAGGAGATGAAGCTGCGCAACGAGTCGCGGCGGATCCTCGACCTCCCGCAGCTGGAGGTCGCTCCGACCTGTGTGCGCGTACCCGTAATCGTCGGCCACGCCGTGGCCGTGCGCGCGACGTTCGAGCGAACGGTCGACCTGGGCGAGGCGCTGCGCAGGTTCGACGCCTTCCCGGGTCTGGTGGTCGACGACCTGCCGACTCCGCTGGAGTGGGCGGGCCGCGACGAGGTGGCCGTTGGCCGGGTGCGCCCCGACCTGCACGACCCGCGAGCCCTGAACTTCTTCGTCGTCGGCGACAACCTGCTCAAGGGCGCGGCGCTGAACACCGTCCAGATCGCCGAGGAGCTCGTCGCCCGCCGCCACGTCTAGCCCTTACGGCTCTCCCAGGAGCCAAGCGTGGTAGGCGACGACCGCGGTGCCGCGCGGCCCGCCGACACCCGCCTCGCTGAACGGCGTTCCCGTGGCATCGACGCCGAACTGGTACGTGGTCGCGCCAGTGCTGTGGCTCAGGGCCGCGTTCCATCCCTGGCTTGCCGTGTTCGGAGAGACCGTCAACGAGACGCTGCGGCCGGCGGAACCCAGCCCGCCGCCGACGTACACGTGCCACCCCGACCGCAGGCTGCCGGCGGCCTGCTTCATGACACCGCCGGTCAGCGCCACGCCGCGCCAACCGTAGGTGAGGTTGACGTCGGCGTAGCCTCGCTCGAACAAGGCGCGGGCGTTGGCCACGGACAGTCCGTTCATTCCGTGTGCCCTTCTCGGACGGCGAACCCACGCTCGCGGGCCGTGGTGGCGAGACGATCATCGAACGTGGCGACCGCGGCGCGCGTCTGTTCCGCCGCCAACAGCACGCAGCAGTCGGGCAACTTGAGGTTGGTGCCGGCCCGCAACGCAGCCAGGCGCAGCGCAGCGTCCTGTTCCAGGCTTACGCTGGTCACGTCGAGTTGCCGCAGCGCGGCGGTGACGCAATCCATTCGGCCGACACGGGCGGGCCCGACCAGCACCTCGGCGAGTGTGAGTGGACTCGCGGCCAAGGGCTCGTCACTGACGCCGAGCAGCAACGTACCAGCCCGGTCGTGATGGACGTCGGTGGCGTCGAAGTGAGCGATGAGGACGCTGGCGTCCAACACGATCACGCCGGCCAGTCCTCTCGCAGCTCGGTCAGATAGTCCCGCCCGTAGACCCCGGTAAGGGCGCCGCTGGTGCGAGCGATCGCCTCGTGGCGGGCCGCGACGCGGTGGTCGTGCTGTGCGGTCACTGCCTGATGCCCCTCGTCGACCAGGCGCAGGAGGAGCTTGGCGCGGCTGCTTTCCTCCGGCCAACGCCTGGCAGCATCGTCAAGGGCCCGAGCGATCTGCTCGGTCTCGGTGACCACATGACGCGGACGAGTGGTCGGCATGCGGGCAGTGTATCACCGACATGCAAGTGTGGCACCGGTGGCCGGCGAGTTACCGCGCGGCTGTGTTGGTTAGCCAGGGCGGTCACCGGGCACCGCCGGACCGATGCCGTCGGCGGCGGGCAGGCTCGGGGTGCCGCGCATCCGCAGCGCCACCGGGCCTGCGGGCTCGCCCCGTTCGATGACGACGTCCAGCGCGCTGTCCGGCCAGCGGCAACGCAGTGCGCCGTCGTCATCGCTGATCGACGCGCCCAGCAGGGTCCACAGCGTCCTCGCGCGGTCCAGGTCGGGATGTCGCAAGGTCGGACCGAGCAGCTCGGCGGCACCGGGCGCGGGTGGCTGGGGAGTATGGCCGATGCTGGCGGCCCATTCCTGGTCGCTGTGGCCGGACCAGGCCAGCTGCACCACCAGCCCACCGACCTGCGACGGGCGCAGGAATCCCTCGTGCCACACCTGGCCGCTGGTGTCGACGTCGACGACATCCAGGCCACCGGCGCGCACCACCTCCAGCGCCGCGCCCAAGTCCGCCACCTTGAAGGTGACATGGTGGATGACCGAGCCGAAGCGCTCCAAGAATCGGCGCACAAAGTTGCCCGGGTCGTCGGAGGCGGGACGCAGCAGCTCCAGCTTGGCGCCGTTGGCGAACCGCAGCTGCCGACTGGCGAAGACCCCGCTGCCACCCCAGGCGACAATCCCACCGCCCAGCTGGTCGCGCCAGCGACGCTGGGCGGTCTCCCAGTCGGGCACGGCAACGGCCACGTGATCCAGGTGCGCGGACAAGCGATTGGTCACGGCGACGGAAGCTCCTCGATGGTGGTGTGGTGGTCGGCCGCGACCGCAGCCAACAGGGCGGCACTGTGGGCCCAACCCGAGCCTTCTTGTGGTTGGTTAGTCGGGATGCCGGGATTCGAACCCGGGGCCTCCACGTCCCGAACGTGGCGCGCTAACCAAGCTGCGCTACATCCCGGTGCAACCGCGCCAGCCTAGCCGGAGGGGGAAGTGCCCTCAAAGGCGTCGTGACGGACGACCAGGTCCAGCAGCGTCGCCTCGGGGCGGCAGCCAAGGCGCACCGGTGCGAACTTGGAGTTTCCCATGCCCGCCGACACGTGCAGCCACAGGTCCGCGCCTTCCCGGGACAGCCCCCGCGACTTGCCCAGCGGCAGGTCGCAGTTGTTGACCAGGGCACCCAGCAGCGGGGCGCGCACCTGCCCACCGTGGGTGTGACCGGACAGGACGAGGTCGAAGCCATGGCGGTCGAAGACGTCCAGCGGCGCGCGGTACGGCGCGTGGACCAGGCCGAGGCGCAGCGCGACGTCGTGGGTCGGCGCGGCCCAGTCGATCAGCTCGGGATGGTCGTGGCCGATGTGCGGATCGCCCAATCCAGCCACGTCGACCGGTCCCGCTGGCGTGGCGACCGTCTTGCGTCGGTTGTGGACGACCGAGTAGCCGGCCTCGCTCAGCCCGGCGGTCAAGCGTGCGGTGTCGAGCGGCATGCCGTAGCGGCGGCGGCCCGGGGCGAGGAAGTACTCGAAAGGGTTCTTGGCGGTCGACCCCCAGAAGTCGTGGGCGCCGAGCACGGCGACGCCCACGCGACCGCGGACCACGGTGGCCAGCGTGTCGACCACCTCGTCGATCGCGGCGTCTTCCTCGAGCAGATCGCCGCTGGCCACGACCACGTCAGGTGCGGTGCCGGCGCAGGCGCGGACGAAGGCCAGCCGATGCGCTTGGCCGGCCACCTGGTGCAGGTCGGACAGGTGCAGGACTCGCAGCGGCCGGCTGGCGCCGGGCCGTAACACGGGGACGGTGGCGTGGCGCAGGGCGTACCAGCGGCGCTCGATGAGGATGGCCCATCCCACGGTAGCCACCCCCGCCGCGACGGCGCGCGCGCGCCAGGCGGATGAAGCGGTCCGCGTCAACGACGGCGCCGCGGCGGCGTTGGCGGGTCGGCGACGAGCAGGGTGATGGTGCCGCCCAGCTGAGTCTGCCGTCCGGCGGCGGGCTGCTGTCCGATGACCGTGCCGGGTCGAATCCGGCTGGGAGTCGGCTGCACGGTTGGGCGGAACCCGAACGTGCCAGCCAGCCGGCGCGCGCCCCCGACGGTGCGGCCGACCAGGCTGGGCACGGGTCCGCGGGGCAACGGTGGCGGCTCGGCGAAGTCCTTGACGGGCAGGTCCAGCGTTGACACCGCCCGGTTCATGAACCGCGACCAGATCATCGTGGGCAGGCAGCCGCCCGTCACCGGGCCGCCGCAACGGGAGTCGGTCAGGGCGCTGGTCCCGCCAGGGTCGCCGACCCACGTGGACACTGACAGCTGCGGCACGTAGCCGGAGAACCAGGCGTTGCCGTAGTTCTGCGTCGTGCCGGTCTTGCCGGCGGCGGGGCGGTCCAGGTCGGCGTTGGTGGTCGCGGTACCTGCTTCGATCGGCCCGCGGAGCATGTCGGTGGCGCGTGCGGCGATGCCCGCCTCGACGGCCCTGGCGCAGCGCGGGCGCTCACGCAGCAGGGTGCGGCCGTCGCGGTCGCGGATCTCGCTGATGGCGTAGGGCGTGCAGCGCATGCCGCCGTTGGCCAGCGTGCCCATCCCCACAGCCATGTCAAGCCCGAACACTTCGTTGGTGCCCAACACCGTGGAGCAGTACGGCGTCAGGTCGGCGGTGACGCCCATGCGTTGGGCGACCTCCACCAGCTTTTCGGGACCGGTGAGGTCCAGCAGGTGCGAGAAGTAGGTGTTGGACGACACCGCGGTGGCGTCGTACATGTCCAGCACGCCTTGGCTGGCGTCGGCGTAGTTGCCTGGCTCGTAGCCACGGCAGTCTGGGCGCCGGAACTTGTAGCTGGCGCCGGCGTTGTAGGTCAGGGTCGGGCTGAGACCGGATTCCAGGGCCGCCACGAGCTGGAACGGCTTGAAGGCCGAGCCGGGCTGGCGGCCGACCGGCGAACCCAGTCCGGGCACGGCCGGCGTCACCTGCGTCTGGTCCTTGCTCTTGCCGAAGCGCTTCGGTCCGACGCCGATCGCCAGGATCTGCCCGGTGCGCGGGTCCACCGCGGTGACGGCCGACTGGGCTCCGTCGGGGCCCGGCAGGATCTCCTCGATCGAGCGCACGGCGTCGCGCTGCAGCTTGGGGTCCAGCGTGGTGTAGATGCGCAGGCCCCCGCGCAGCACGGCTTCCTCCCGGGCCTTGACCCCTGGTCCCAAGACCGTGGAGTTGCGCAGCAGGTGGCGCACGTAGGCCACGAAGAATGAGTCGCCGCGTCGCAGGGGTCCTTGCAGCCGCAAGCGCAACGGCTTGGCCACCAGACGCTTCGCTTTGCGGGCGCCGAGAAAGCCCTGCTCCACCATCTGACGAAGGACGATGTTGCGCCTGGCGCGGGCGGCCTTGGGATGGTCCACGGGGTCGTTGCCGGCCGGCGTGCGGATGATGCCGGCAAGCACGGCCGCCTGCGGCACGGTCAGCTTGGAAACACGGCGGTCGAAGTAGTACTCGGCGGCGGTCCCGATGCCGTAGACGCCGTGCCCGAAGTAGGCGACGTTGAGGTACTCGCCGAGGATGTCACGCTTGGTCAGCCGGCGCTCCATCTGGGTGGCGAGCACCGCTTCACGCAGCTTGCGCCGCACGGTCAGGGAGCGGTTGCGCAGCACCACGTTCTGAACGAGCTGTTGGGTGATCGTCGATGCGCCGGAGCGAATCTCACCAGCCTCGGCGTTGCCCATGGCCGCGCGGGCAACCGCCCGCCAGTCGACTCCGCGATGGCGGAAGAACTCCGAGTCCTCGGTGGCCAGCACCGCCTGTTGCACGTGGTCGGGAACCCGCCGCAGCGGCACCATCCGCCGGTTCTCCAACCCGTGCAGCACCGCCAGCACCGAGCCGTTGCGGGCGTAGATGACGGAACGCTCCGAGGGCTCGCCAAGGTCGGCAGGCAGCGGATCGAAGTTGAAGACCTGTTCGTCGATGGTGTTGACGGCCGTCGACGCCACGCTGACGGTCGGGGCGAGGCTGGCCGCCAACAGCACGGCTGCCCCCACCATCACCACCGCGAGCCCCGCGATCCGCAGCAGCAGTCGGCCCCACGCTGTGGGGCTGCCGAGGCGCTCGGCCAAGGCGTCGAGGCGGGTCGGTTCCATCGCAGGCACGCTGTCGTCGGCGCGGCGCCAACAGCGTCGCGTCAGGCACCGATCATAACTGTGGGTAAAGATGCCGGCCGATGGCCGTCAGTCCGGGCAAGTCGTACACGTCGGTGGCCATCAGGGGCACCTGGACTAAGGCCCGGGGATCGATGCCCTGTAGCGCCGCGGCGATCGCGCGTCGCTCACGCTTGGCCACCTCGACGCGGTCGACGTGCAGCCGCAGCAGGGCGGCGGCCGCGCGGCCCTCGGGACCATGTTCATCCAGGGTTGCGGCCGCGGCTCGGGCCGCTTTGGGCGTGACTGCGGCGAGACCCGCCGACGGCGGTGGGGTGACGCGGTTGACCACCAGCCCGGCGGTCGGCATTCCGTCGGACTCCAGGCGCTGCAAGAAGAAGCGTGCCTCTCGCAGCGCCGGATCCTCGGCGCTGGCAACCACCACGAACGCCGAGGTCGGCTGCTGTAACAGGCGGTAGACCGCCTGGGCACGGTCCTTGAAGCCGTCGTACATGCCCTCGAACGACTGGAAGAACTCGGCGAGGTCGCCGAGCACGGCCTGCCCGGTGATCCGCGACGCGGCCCGCATGAACAGTCCCGCACCGAAGCCCGCGGCGCGGGTGGCGAGCTTGCCCGCCACCATTCCCGGAGCGAGGAACATCTTCAGGAAGCGTCCCTCCAGAAAGTCGGTCAAACGGCGGGGCGCGTCCAAAAAGTCTAGGGCGTTGCGGGTGGGAGGGGTGTCGATGACGATGCAGTCGTAGCCGCCGGTGCTGTGCAGGTCGTACAGCTTCTCCATGGCCATGTACTCCTGCGTTCCGGCCAGGGAGCTCGACATCTGCCGGTAGAAACGGTTGGTCTTGATCCGCTGCGCTCGAACAGGTTCGCTGGCGTGACGATCGATGACCTCGTCGAAGGTCCGCTTCATGTCCAGCATCATCGCGTCGAGCCCGTCGACGCCGGCCACCGGCCGGGGCCGGTTGTCCAGCCGGCCCAATCCCAGCGACTGTGCCAGACGGCGGGCTGGGTCGATGGTGAGCACGATCGTGCGCCGCCCTCGACCCGCCGCCCCGAGCGCCAAACAGGCCGCCGCCGTCGTCTTGCCGACGCCACCAGGGCCCGTGCAGACGATGACGTGCCGGTCTGCCACGACGGCGCTGAGGTCATGCAACCGGGCCGCTGGTGCTCGGCTCACCCTTCGACCGCTCGCTCGATCAGGCCGGCAAGGATCCCGACCTCGTCGGCGGCGAACCGCTGGCTGTAGACGTACGGCAGCTCCAAGGTCGTCCCCCGCAGCTGCGTGGTCAGCTGGGTGCGCAGCTTGCGCTGCAGTTCCAGCCGCTTGGTCGACGCGGCGCCCGCGTCCAGCAGCCCCGCCGCGGCCTCATCGTCCACCTCGAGTCCGGCCGCGCCGAGCAGCCCTCGCAGATCCGCCACGGACAGCTCGGCCAGCGCCTTGCTCGCCGCCTTGTCGGTCCGTTGGGTCAGCACGCGGTTGATCACCACGGGGCCGATCGTCACGCCCAGCTCGCGCAGGGCAGCGGCGCTGTCCAGCGTTTCGGAGACGGGCATCTCCTCCAGCAGGGTCACGAGCACCAGATTGGTGCGCATGGGATCGGAGAGCATGTCGATCAGGCTCTGCGCCTGCTGGCGGATCGGGCCGACGTTGACCAGCTGGGTGGTTGCGTCGGGCGCGCGCAGAAAGTTGACGATGCGGCCCGTCGGCGGCGCGTCGAGCACCACCAGGTCGTAGCAGAACCGCCCGTCGGGATTGCGCCGGCGCTCCACCTCCTTGACCTTGCCCATCAGCAGCACGTCTTTGATGCCGGGCGCGGCGGTGGTGGCGAACTCCACGGCTGTCGAGTTGGCCACCAACCGCGACAGCCGCCGCGCTCCGTAGAACAGCTCCAGGTACTCGCGCAGGCTGGCCTCCGGATCGATCGCCATGCCCCACAGGTTCGGCCGGAACTCGCGCTCGTCGAAGTCCCACGCTTGGGTGTCGAACAGCCGGGAGAACGTGGAGCGTCCTTCCACCTCGACCAGGCAGGTCCGCCTGCCCGTCCGCGCTCCCGCCAGGGCGACGGCCGCGGCCACCGAGGACTTGCCGACGCCGCCCTTGCCGGTGACGATCAACAGGCGCGGGTCGAGCAGCGCTGACGTCTCCACGAGCCCTGGTATACCCATGCGCGCCGGGGGACCGCACGGCCACACGGTACGATGGCATTGTCCTACCGCTTCGCTACTTGAGGACGGTCTTCTGTCCTACCGCTTTCGCTACATGAGGACGGTCTTCTGTCCTACCGCTTTCGCTACATGAGGACTCGCCCCATGCCTCGCCCTCGTCGCCTGCGCGGTTGCGGCGCCGTCATGCTGCTCGCTGGGCTACTGCTCAGCCTGTTCTCCAGCACCGCCGGCGCCCAGGCGGACGGGCCGCTGATCGATGTCGTCGAGGTCTCCGGGATCATCGACCAGTCCATCGCGGACTACCTGCGGGAGACGATCGCGCGGGCCGAGGCCGACGGCGCCGAAGCGGTGGTGCTCCAGCTCGACACCCCAGGGGGGCTGGGGGTGTCCATGGAGGAGATCGTTGGGCTGGTGACCAACAGCGGCGTGCCCGTCGCCGTCTGGGTTGGTCCGTCGGGGGCTCAGGCCGCCAGCGCCGGCATGTACATCGCCTACTCGGCGCACGTCCTGGCGATGGCGCCCGCCACCACCATGGGCGCCGCCACGCCGGTCGACCTCGGCGGCGCAGACTTGGACGCCAAGGTGAGCAACGCGGCCGAGGCCCGGCTCGTGGCCTTGGCCGAACTGCGCGATCGGGACGTGGACTTCGCTCGCGCGGCGGTACGCGACGGTGCGGTCGTGGCGGTCGGCCAAGCCGAGACGCTGCCAGAGGGCGCCCAGCTGCCCGAGGGCATCGAAGCCGCCGACGTGCAGGTGCGTTCCGAGACCGAGCTGGTCGACAGCGGCATCGCCGACGTGGTGGCGGCCAGCCTTCCCGATGTGCTGACCACGCTGGACGGCCGCGAGGTCGAGGTGACCGGCGCCGACGGAACCGTCGAGTCGCGCACGCTGGACATCGACCGGGCCGCCGCCAACGTGCGCTTCAACAACCTCGGGCTGGTGCGGCGTGTGCTGCACACCGTGGCCAACCCGAGCCTGGCCTACCTGCTGGTGGTGGCGGGCGCCCTGGCCATGCTGTTCGAGGTGTTCCAGCCAGGCTTCGGCGTGGCCGGCGTGTCGGGCCTGATCCTGTTCGGTCTCGGGCTGTACGGCGTGAGCGTGCTGCCGGTGAACTGGCTGGCTTTCGGGCTGCTCATCGTCGGGCTCGCCCTGCTGGCGATCGACCTCGCCGTGGCGGGATTGGGGGCGCTGAGCGCCGGGGGTGTGATCGCGGTAGCCGTCGGCTCGTTCCTGCTGTTCAGCGGTCCTTCGCTGCTGCGCGTGTCGGTATGGCTGATCGCCCCCGTGGTGGCCTTCACCGCGCTGTTCTTCATCGTCATCATGACCACGGTCCTGCGCGCCCAGGGCAACCAGGCGATGGCCGGCGCCGAGGGCATGGTCGGCAAGGTCGGGGTCGTGCGGTCGATGCTCAACCCCGAGGGTCACATCTTCGTGGCCGGAGCGCTGTGGCGGGCACGGGCGCCATCCGACGCCGGCAAGGTCAAGACCGGCGCCAAGGTCCGGGTGCTGGGCATCAACGATCGGCTGACACTGGACGTCGAGCTGGTCGACGATCCCGCGGACGCCAACGTGGTGGGTTAGGGTGCCGGCAAGCGGAAGGTGAATAGCTCATGGGCCTGATCTCGGCACTCGTCGTGCTGTTCCTGTTGCTGGTGGTGCTGGCTGCCTCCGTGCGCATCGTGCAGGAGTACGAGCGGGGGGTGATCTTCCGCCTCGGCCGGGTCATCGCCGGCGCCAAGGGGCCGGGGCTGTTCTTCATCATCCCGTTCGTCGACCGCATGGTGAAGGTCAACCTGCAGAC
>Ga0136617_10004750_pt1 | contig 12169 bp, 9 predicted proteins | sample AntDrymUQ3222106_2_FD_129672 | JGI IMG/M metagenome (GOLD analysis project Ga0136617, IMG submission 129672) | Polar desert sand microbial communities from Dry Valleys, Antarctica - metaG UQ322 (21.06) | ecosystem: Environmental > Terrestrial > Soil > Desert | place: Antarctica: Dry Valley...
CGCATCGACGACGAGCCGAAGCCGTCGGCGTAGAAGGCGGTCCCCGGAACGTACGCGACGCGCGCGGTGACCGCACGCGGAAGCATCGCGCCGGTGTCGAGACCCGCGGGCAACGTCAACCACACGTAGAAGCCGCCCGCCGGACGAGTCCAGGTCGCCGAGGCCGGGAAGTGCTCGGCGAGGGCGGCCAGCATGGTGTCGCGCCGCTCCTCGTACATCGTGGTGAAGCTCTTGATCTGCGCCCTCCAGTCGTGGTGGGTCAGGTAGGCGTTGACGGCGTGCTGGCTGAAGGTCGGTGGGCACAACGTCGCGGATTCCTGCGCCAGCACGAGCTTCTCGCGTACGGCGTGCGGTGCCGCGACCCAGCCGACTCGAAATCCGGGGGCGAAGGTCTTCGAGAAGGAGCCGAGGTAGACCACCCGCTCGTCGTCGCTGGCCCGCATGGCCGGGATCGGCTCGGAGTCGAAGCCGAGCAAGCCGTACGGGTTGTCCTCGACGACGAGCAGGTCGGCCTCGGCGCAGATGTCGAGCACCTCGTGGCGTCGTGGCGCGCTCAGGGTCACACCGGCCGGGTTGTGGAAGTTGGGGATCGTGTAGAGGAACTTCGCTCGCTTGCCGGCCGCGCGTACGGCCTCGATGGCATGCCGCAGCGCATCGGGCGGCAGTCCGTCGTCGTCCATCGCGACGTGGACGACCTCACACTCGTAGGCCCGGAAGACGCCGAGTGCCCCGACGTAACTGGGCGCCTCGCAGATGACCACATCACCGGGGTCGCAGAAAACCCGGGTGACCAGGTCGAGGCCCTGCTGGCTGCCGACGGTCACGACCACATCGTCGGGATGGGCCGTCACGCCCTCCAGTGCCATCACCACGCAGATCTGCTCGCGGAGAGCCGGGTCTCCTTGCCCCGAGCCGTACTGCATGGCTCGTGCGCCGTAGTCGACCACCATCTGTCCGAGGATCTCGCCGATCGCGTCGAGGGGCAGACCGGAGATGTTCGGCATGCCCCCGGCCAACGAGACCACTTCCGGCCGGCTCGCGACCGCGAACAGAGCCCGGATCTCCGACGCCTTCATGGCTTGGGTGCGGGCGGCGTACCGGTCGACGTACGAGTCCAGACGCGTCTGCCTGCTTGCCTTGACAGGTGTCGCAGGTGTCGCAGGCGTCGTGGGCTCGGCGGGCACGGATCTAGACTGCCTGCTAGCCGGTACCGCCGTCGAACCGGGAGGGGTCAGATGTCACGTCGCCGATCGCGTCGCCTGGCCGCTGCCACCGGGCTGACCGGCCTCCAGGTCGTCGCTGGGTTGGGTCTCGGCGCCTGCCTCGGCTTTGCCGCCGCCCTGCTTCGCCGCCGACCCGCCTCGACGTACGTCTCGAGCCTGCGCGCTCCGGTCTCGGCGGCGCCGGCCCGATGAGCCGCAAGATGGTGCCGATCACCCAGGACAACCTCGAGGACCTGCCCAGCCCGTGTCGCACCTGCGTGTTCTGGGAGCTGGGGCATCGCCGCCCGGACGCGTCCGGGAAAGCCGACTGGGTGTCGTCGGTGCTGCTCGACTGGGGCAGCTGCGGACGGCTGCTGTACGTCGACGGGGAACTGGCCGGGTTCGCGTTGTATGCCCTGCCGCAGTACGTCGCCAGCGAGGCAAGTCCGGCGGTGCAACGGACCAGCGCGGACGCGGCCCTGCTCATGACGGTACGGGTGATGCCGGAGTTCGCGGCGTCGGGGTTTGGCCGGCTACTGGTGCAGGCGGTGGTCAAGGATCTCCTGCGCAGGCGGGGGGTCAAGGCGATCGAGGCGATCGGCGACGCGCAAGGCCACGAGCTGTCGTGCGTGGTGCCGGCGCGATTCCTCACGGCCGTGGGGTTCAAGACCGTGCAGCCGCACCCCCGCTACCCGCGACTGCGACTTGACCTGCGCAGCGTGCTGACCTGGCGGGCCGAGGTCGAGGTGGCGCTGGAGCGGATGCTCGGGGCCATCCGTCCCGACCACGCCGGTCGCCCGGTGGGCCTCAATCCTCGCGACGAGTCCAACTGAGCAATCTGGCTGGCTATGCCGCTGTTTCCTGCGGCGTGGTCGCACGGCGGTCTCGCTGCAGTACGTTGCAAGACTCGTGCAGGGTCAGGCGATAAAGTCCTCGAGCTGCTTGAGCAGGGCGGCCTTCGGCTGGGCCCCGACGATCTGCTTGACCAGCTCGCCACCCTGGTAGACGTTCAGCGCCGGGATGCCCGTGACGCGGTAACCGGCCGGGGTGACGGGATTCTCGTCGACGTTCATCTTGACGAAGTCCATCTTGTCGCCGTGCTCGCCGGCGATCTCGTCGAGGATCGGACCGACCTGGCGGCAGGGGCCACACCACTCGGCCCAGAAGTCGACCAGGACCGGCTTGTCGGCCTTGAGGACGGTCGTGTCGAAGTCAGCGTCGGTGACGGCGGGCAGGTTGCTCATCAATGCTCCTTGGCAGGTAAGAGGTTCAGACTTCTGCATGTGGCAGGTTCCGGTTTCGGGTGGCGGCTCCGACGTTACGTCAGGCGTCCGACAAGGCAGTCAGGTAGCGCTCGGCGTCCAGCGAGGCCGCGCATCCGGTGCCGGCCGCGGTCACCGCCTGGCGGTAGACGTGGTCGACGAGGTCGCCGCAGGCGAAGACGCCGGTCAGGTTCGTGCGCGTCGTACTGCCGTCGACCAGGACGTACCCCTCGTCGTCGAGCTCGACCTGGCCACGCACCAGCTCGGAGCGCGGGTCGTGCCCGATGGCCACGAACAGGCCGGTCGCGTCGAGGGTCCGGGTGTCGCCGGTCTGAATGTCGCGCAGCACGACGCCTTGGAGCTTGTCGTCGCCGACCACCTCGGCCACTTCGCTGTTCCAGGCGAACTCGATCTTGTCGTTGGTCAGCGCCCGCTGGGCCATGATCTTGCTGGCCCGGAGCTCACCGCGGCGGTGCACCAGCGTGACCTTCGAGGCGAAGCGGGTCAGGAATGTGGCCTCCTCGACCGCCGAGTCGCCGCCGCCGACCACGGCGATGTGCTGGTCGCGGAAGAAGAACCCGTCGCACGTCGCGCACCAGCTGACACCGTGCCCGGACAACCGGTCCTCGCCGTCGACGCCGAGCTTGCGGTAGCCCGAACCCATCGCCAAGATCACGGCGCGGGCACGGAAGGCGTTGCCGGCCGAGTCCCGCACGATCTTCACGTCGCCGGCTAGATCGACGTCGGCGACGTCGTCGGGCACCAGCTCGGCGCCGAACTTCTCGGCCTGCTTGCGCAGGTCGTCCATCAACATGGGGCCCATGATCCCGTCGGGGAAGCCCGGAAAGTTCTCGACGTCTGTGGTGTTCATCAAAGCGCCGCCGGCCGTCACCGAGCCCTCGAAGACGAGGGGTTTCAGGTTGGCGCGGGCGGCGTAGATCGCGGCGGTGTACCCCGCCGGACCCGACCCGATGATGATGACGTCACGCACGTCGGACACGGTGTCTCACTGCCTCGCTTCGCGATGCCCGAGGTCGGGCGGGTACGGAATAGCTTCGCTGCGGGTCACTCCGAGGGAGCGGGCGCGTGGTGCGCGGTCGCGGGGAAGCACACCGGCACAACCCATCCTAGGCGCCCAGCATTCCGTGGCGGCCGGTACCAGCCGCGCGCCTCCCCTTCGCCCGGACACGCATCGGCCCGGGTACGACCGGGCAGAATGCCGGACCTGTCATACGGAAGGGGTGCCCCGGTCACAGGGGGCCGCGGTCCAGGCGATTGGTCGCCGCACAGTCGAACACGACGTAGCGCTCGTCGTCGGGGTAGACGACCAGCACCTGCGGCTCACCGTTCACCGTGATCTGGGAGACCAGAGCGTCGGTGGCACGCGGTGGCACGGCACACGGGCCGAGCGCCACCGGCTCGAGCGTGCCGTCGACCAGGTCCTGAGCCGTGGCGCGAGGGCGCTGGTCCGGCGACGCCGGCGGTTCGGTGTCGAGCGACTTGGACGGCGAGTCCGAGGGGGCAGCCTGTGGCTGTTCTTCCATGGATCCGCCTTGCCCGGCGCCTTCAGGATCGCCACTGAGCGCGTCGCTGCCCCCACCGGCACTCGAGTCGCTGGCGCCGTCGTTGCCCGTGATCACGGCGACGCCTACGACCGTGGCGACGACCACGGTCGCCGCGGCCACCAGGCCGGTCGCGAAGCCATGCCGGCGCCGGGCCTGGCCCTGGGACCGATGGTCTTCGAGCGAGGGGACCCCGGCGGACCTCTCTGCAGCCACCCGGCCGATCGCGGCCTCCAGGCGACCCGCCACGTCTTGAGGCATGGTGATCGGCGTACGTCCCTCTGCGCCGAGGTCGGCCCGAACCCGGTCCAAGCCGGACATCAGTCCGGCACAACTGGCACACCCCTGCACGTGCCGGTCCACCGCCGCGGCGAGGTCACCGGGCAGCAGACCCTCATGGCGGTCCGCCAGCAGTTCGACCGGCGGGTGGTCGGTGCCGTTCACGGGGTTCTTCCTTCGGTCTCGGCCCTCGGCCGTGCGTGGGGTTCGTCGGGTCTGGGCACAGGTCTGACGTGCTCGGATCCTGCGCGGTTCCCTCCGTCGAGATCGAATCGTGACCCTGGGGGGTCAGGGTTCGGAGCTGGTCCCGACCGGTACTGGGTCAGCAGCGGGACCAGCTTGAGCCGGCCCCTCGAGCAGCGGCTCTTGACCGTTCCCGGCGCACAGTCCAGCAGCGTCGCAGCCTCGTCGACCGAGTAACCCTCCATGTCCACCAAGACGAGGGCAGCGCGTTGGTCCTCGCTCAGCCGAGCCAATGCCGCCATGACGTCGGCGCGGCGCTCACTGACCTCGGCGACGGAGTCCGTCTGGTCGTCGGCTGCCAACTGGTCGTCACGATCCTCGGTCTCGGGAAGAGGGCTGGTCGGGCGCGCGTTGCGCCGGCGCATCCGGTCGAGGCAGGCGTTGACGACGATCCGATGCAACCAGGTGGTCAGCTGGGCGTCCCCGCGAAAGGTCTGCGCCCGGCGAAACGCCGAGATCAGCGCGTCTTGCAGCGCGTCGGCCGCCTCCTCGCGGTCGCAGGTCGTCCGCAGGGCCACCGCCCAGAGCCGGTCCCGGTGCCGTCGCACGATCTCGTTGAAGGCATGTGGGTCGCCGGCGATGTGAGCCGACATCAAGGCGCGGTCGTCTCGGGTGTCCTCCCGGGCCCAAGACCCGCGGTCGACGGGCCGTCCCGCGCCTGTCGTCACCCGGCGACCTCGACCTCGGCGATGGAGGCGCGGAACCCGTCCGGCACCGGCGGCAAGCGGGTCAGCCACACAAGCAGGTAGCGGGTCTGCACCGGCTCGTCGAGCGCGAACGTGACTTGGTCGCCTCCGCCCGCGGCGGAGGTCACCGAGCCCTCCCGCGCCACCAGCGGGTACTCGTCGGCAGCAGCGACCGGCGCCTGCGTGGCGTCCTCGGGGGCCGCCCGCAGCTCGAGCGCCGGCACTCCCTCGGTCAGAGTGATCCTCACCCGGGCCACCTCCTGCACCTGGCCGACGTCGAGCACTACCCCCACGCCGTCCTTGGTGCCGCCGAACTCCGCCGAGCCGTAGTAGGTCTCGGTCCGCCACGCGGTAGCGAGGTCACCGTCGTACAGCGCGTCGACCAACTCGGGATGCTCGTCGCCCGAACCCTGAGGTGGTGGGTCGAAGTCCTGCGCCGCGACGATCGAGACCGGTGTGAGCTGGTTGGGTGCGGACGCCGCGGGTGAGGACGGCGATTCGGGTGGAGGGTCGCTCGGGTCGCTCTCGCGCTGCCCGATGAGGTACGCCAGCAGAAGGACGCCGACCACCAAGATCGCGACGACGAGCACCAGCAGCACCCGGCGCACGCTGGACGGTGCTACGGGCGAGTCTTCGGCCTGCGCGGGCAGCTCGCCCGAGGGCGGGTCGTCGCGGTACAGCAGCGCGGGCGGGGGTCCGTCTTGGGCAGGCCCCGGAAGGGTTGGGGTGGCGGCCAGTTCGGCCAGGCCACTGGCCCGATCGTCGGCCAGCAGTTCGCTGAGGGCGTCGGCGATGGCCGCGGCGCTCGTCAGCCGCTCACCGTTCCGAGGTGACGTCGACAAGATCCGGTCGCAGAGGGCGTCGAGTGGGCGCGGAACGCCCGCCCGCACCTGGCGCGGGCGCAGCAGCCGGCCGTGCTCGGTCGGCGCGGCCGGCAGCGTTGCGGTCGTGCCACCAGGCCACCGGGCGGTGAGACAGGCATAGAGCAGCCGACCCAGATCTTCGGCGTCCTGACCCTGGCCGGCGGTGGTGTCCGGGATGACAGGGATGGCTCTCGTGGCCATGCTGTCGGTGCTGTCGGGCGTCACTTCGGACGGGTCCGCATCGGATGTGCCCTCGTCGACCAGGGCGGCGTACGTCGCGAGGCCGATCACCTTGATGCCGCTGGACTTGGTGAGGACGACGGTGTCGGGTGCGAGTCTGCGGTGCGGGATCCCCATCCGGTGCGCATTGGCCATCGAGGCAGCGACCTCACGCACCAACCAGGCCGATCGGCGCGCCGGCAGCGGGCCTTCGGCGAGCACGACGTCGAGCGAGCGCCCGGTAGCCCACTCGCGTACGACGTACGCCAGGGTTCCGTCGTCGTCGGCGTCCAGGACCTGCAGCACCCGAGGGTCGACGACACGGGAGGCACGCTTGGCAGCAGCCAGCATCTCGGCGGCCCGCGGCGACGACGACGGCACCACCTGGAGCACGACGGAGCGGGACAAGATCTTGTCGTGGGCACGCCACGACGCCGACCCGCCCTCCTCGGACAGCAGATCCTCGATGACGTAGCGATCGGCCAGGACGGCACCGGGCTCGACCACGTGCGATCCCACTGGCCTCCCGCCTCGTACGACGCCTAGTACCCCCGGTCAGGCACTCGTTCCGACCTGGGCTTTCGGCCGGTCGGACCCTGCCCATCCTAAGACGCGAACGAGGACAAGGGGCTCAGTCTCGTCCGCCCGAGCCATGGCGTCATGGGGAGGTGGAGCGGGAGGCGACCGTAGATTGAGCCGAGTGCGTGATCTGATCGACCGGTGGCGCTCCGCGCACGCCGACACGGTCATGCGGGGGTGGGACTTCGGTGTACTCGAAGGGCGACTCACGACGGACAAGCCGCCCTGGGACTTCGACGGGATCCGGCGTCGGCAGCTGGCACACGCCCGCCACGTCCTCGACATGGGTACGGGGGGAGGCGAACAGCTTCTCATCCTGCGCGACACTCTCCCCGACGACAGGTGGCGACGGAGGGCTGGGCGCCGAACCTGCCGGTCGCCCGCCAGCGCCTGCAGACGATCGGCGTCCCGGTCGTGGAGTACGACCCTGACCGGGGCCGCCCGATGCCGTTCGACGACGCCCGGTTCGACCTGGTGATGAACCGGCACGAGTCGTTCGACGTACCCGAACTCGCGCGCGTGCTAACGCCCGGAGGTGTCTTCGTGTCCCAACAGGTCGGGGGTGACGACATGCCGGAGATATTCGGTTGGTTCGGCGGCTCACCGGTCGCCCCGGCCAACGAACTCGAGCCCGCCTGCGCCGAGCTGAGTCGTGTCGGGTTCACGGTCGCCGAGGCCGCGACCTGGGCCGGCATCGCCTGCTTCCATGACGTGGAAGCGCTGGTAATCTACCTGGCCCTGGTTCCCTGGGCGGTGACGGACGACTTCGCCGTCGGCGACCACCTCGACACCCTGCTGGACCTCCACCGTCAAGCAGAGCGAGGTCAGCCCATCGAGGTGACCGACACGAGGTTCTGGTTCCGGGCGGTCAAGCCCGCCGCAACCGCGTCGTGAGCACCCCGAGGATCTGGCCGATCTCGTGCACCCGGAGCAGTCGAGCCAACAGCAGGTACGTCGCGACCCCGACCACCCCACAGGCCGTCAGCAGCACCAGCGAGTCGAGCTTGTCCGTCTCCTCGAGGCCGAGCGCGGTCAGGCCGACCAGAGTCAGTGCAGCCAGGGCCGCAGCAGGTACGGCCGCGAGGACGACGCGAACGGTGAAGCCGAGCACCGAGCGAACACCTAGGCCACCGAGTCGGCGCGACAAGATCACCAGGGTCGCGACGGTGCCGGCCGCCCAGCCTGCGCCGTAGGCAAGGGCAAGACCGGGAGCCACGTCCTGCGGCTCCAACACGCTGGTCAGGCTCAGGGCGGTCACGATGTTGACGGCCGCGACCACCACCTGGATCAGGAACGGCGTCCGGGTGTCCTCGACCGCGAAGAAGGCTCGGACCAGGACGTACTGCGCGCTGAACAGCACCAGTCCGGGGGCGAACGCGATCAGGGTCGAGCCCACCACGTCGGTGTCCCCGGCAGCCTCCCCCCAGCTGAACAGCACGGTCGCGAGCGCAGGCGCCAGCACGACCAGGGCCACCGCGAAGGGGACGATCACGGCCAGCACGAGCCGCAGCGTCCGCCGGGTCTCGGCGGCCACCTCGGCGAGCTTGCCGTCGGCTGCCAGCGCCGAGATGAGCGGGACGGTGGCGGTAGCAAGCGAGACGGTGATGATCGAGTGCGGCACCTGCGTGAGCAGGAACGCGTTGCTGTACACGGTGTAGCCGCTGCCGGTGTCCCCGCTGGTCTCGCCCGCAGCCACGCCGCCGGTGGCGATGCGCACCATCACGTAGAACGCGACCTGGTTGACCACGGCGAGACCGACCGTCCAGGCGCCGAGCCGTACGGTCTTCGACAAGCCGGTACGCCGGAAGTCGAACCGCGGCCGGACCCGGAAGCCGGTCGCGCGCAGGTACGGCACCAGCACCAGCGCCTGCGCGACGATCCCGACGGTGGAGCCGAGGCCGAGCAACACCTCTTGCCGGGCGGTGAAGCCGCCGCCGGCCCGCGGGTCGTCGTACAGCACCAGGTACGTCGCCACGACCGCGATGGCGATCAGGTTGTTGACGATCGGCGCCCACATCATCGGCCCGAACCGCCCACGCACGTTGAGGATCTGACCGACCAGCACGAACATGCCGTAGAAGAAGATCTGGGGCAGGCACCAGCGGGTGAAGTCGAGCAGAGACTCGCTCTCGGCCGCCAACTCCGGCTCCGTGAACCAGGCGCCGTCGACGAGGAGCCGCAAGAGGTACGGCGCCAACAGCATCAGCGCCGCCGTCACGCCCGCGAGCACGATGGCCCCGAGGGTGATGATCCGGTTGGCGTAGGCGTCCCCGTCGTCGCCGTCGAACTTGGCCGCCCGCACCAGTTGCGGCACCAGCACGGCGTTGAAGACACCCCCGGCGATCAGGATGTAGAGGCCGTTCGGGATCGTGTTCGCGACGTTGAACGTCTCGCCCTGGGTGGCCAGGCCGATCGCCGCTGCCAGCATCCCGGCCCGGACGAAGCCGGTGACTCGAGAGAGCAACGTCCCGGCAGCCATCACGGCGCTGGCGTGGAGCACGGGCGTACTGGCACCCGCGATCGCGGCGGGGAGTGGCTCGGGAAGAGGCTCGGACTGCGGCTCGGGGAGGGGCTCGGCCACGGAAGGGTCTGCCGCGCTGGTCGACTCAGGCGCTTCCGAGGGGGGCCCACCGGCGCGATGGCGTCCCGGCGGCCTCACGGACTGGGCTTCTCTCGTGGGGTCAGCCCGGTGGTACGGATGCGCCGGGTGATCTGGACGGCCGCCGCGACCAGGACGATCCCCGAGCCCACGGCGATTACCACCCAGATGGCTGCACCGATTTGCGTTGCCCGCACGTCGAACTCGTACGGCTCGCCGAACGCCCGGTCGCGCACCGTGGTCAAACGCACCCGGACCGCGGTCACGCCGGAGCGGTCGGAGCTGGTGCGCACCTCGATGTCCACGCTGTCCTGCGGTTCCAGTTGCAACGGCTCCAGCGGATCGATCCGCAGCGCTGGGTTGTCCGGCCTGACGCGGATGGCGACGGTGATGGCGGTGTCGAGGCCGTTGGTCACTGTCAGTGGGAAGCGACCGGACTCGCTCGACAAGGCGACGAAGGTCGGACCGGTGACGGTGACCTGAGACAGCGCCTCCGAAGCCAGCCGGGCCGACCGCCGGATCAACGCCAGCCGAAGCTTGGACCGGGTCACCCACTGCGAGGTGCCGGCCGACGCCAGACGCTGTTCAAAAGAGTCGGTGGCTGCCACCTTGTCGGTCAGCAGGTCCGTGATCGTGGTCCCCTGCTGACGCAGCCGGCGTACTGCGCTGACCAGCTCACTCGGCGGCGAGGCCTGGGTCCGGCTCGGCTCGATCGGGCCCTGGTACGGGACCGGGCTGCTGAGCCGGGCTAGCGCCAGATCGACCGGTCGGAGCGGCCGAAAGCCGTACCCCGCATCGAGATCGACGGAGTCCGCCGCCGGGCCGGGATCCCAGCCGAAGGGGGTGGCCAAGACCCAGGGACCGGCGGCAGTCGGATCGCCACGTTCGGCATCGAGCATCCGAACGGTCGCCTCGGCCATCAGGTGCTGCCGGAAGGCGAGCGCCGACATGTCCAGGTCGAGCTCCGCCCCGGCGATGGACCGCGCATAGACCGTCGCCGTGAGCGAGCCCTGCGAGGTCGGGACGTCGATGATCGACGGCGGGTACGACGACTCGGGCACCGGTCCGAGGTTAGGCAGCGAGTCGGTCGACACGATCTCGATGTCGGCGCCTGCCGACCGTGCGACGACCAGTCCTCGCCGAGTCGATCCGCCGCCGAGCTGCCAGTGCACGAGCGGCGCCAGCAGCCGCCGGTCGAGGGCGTAGCCGCCGCTCGCGTCGATCGCCGCGTCCACCACGATCGGCAGTTGGGCCCGAGCGTAGGCGCTCGCATCGGGGAGCTGCCATGCAGTCAGGAACAGCGTCTGGGACGCCGTGACCCGATCGAAGTCACGGATCCAGACATCGGCGTCCTCGACGCCGGTTCCGTCGCTGCCAGTGGTTGCGTCGTCGCTCTCTTGCTCGAACGTCGTGACCACGTACCCATCGGCCATGTCGCGAACGGCCTGCAGCAGCGCCGGGTCGGCGACGATCTGTAGCGAGTCAGCAGGCGCGTTGAGTACGAAGTCCAGCAGATTCCGCAGCTGGCCGCCGCGGGACAGCGCCGAGGCAAGGCGTTCGTCCACGAAGTTGCCGCTGTCGTGCCGAATGATCGGGAAGGTGACCGGCACCAGCGTCACGATCCTCGTGGGTGCCACTGGGCGGTTCTGGTCGGGCTGCAGCGGGAGCCAGGTGTCGCTGCGCGCGCGCACGTCCCGGCCGGTGTCGTCACCAGCAATCACGCGAACCCCGACGCGGTACACCCCGAGCTCGCCGCTCAGGCCGAGCTCGTCGAACGGAATCCTCAGCCGAAAGGACTTCGTGCTCGCGCGCTGTAGATCGCCGATCTCGTCGAAGAGCCCAATCGTCACGATGCGTTCGCCGAAGTCGTCGTCATCGTCGAACGCGTCGAGATCGGTCTTGGTCGTCGTCGGCGTGGTGGCGATATCGAGGTAGACCTTGGCGTCGTCCCAACGGGTACTGCCCTGGTTGATCACGTCGCCGCGCAGTCGCAGCGGCTCGTCGGGGCGGATCGCTGCGGGGCGGATCGCGTCGATCTTCATCGAGAGACCGGTCTCGCGTTCGAGTTCCGTCCGGTCCTCACCTGTGGTGGTGTCCGTCGCACGAGTGGCGGCGGGTGCTCCCATCGACGCGCCGGCCGTGGTCGCGATCGGGAACCCGAGGACAGTCGCGAGGACGGCTAGGGTGATGACGATCCGGACCGGCATCGCGCCCATCAAGGGCAGCGCTCATCAGCCGGCTTCGTCACCTGGGCATGGTATTCCAACGCCGTACCCAGCCCTGGGGTCTGCGGACACGGCGGTGTCGCCGGTACGTGACCGCCGTCGCCGCCGTCGGAAGCAGACGTCGCGATGGGGCCCGCTCACGGGGCACTAGGGTGGTCCCTCGTGTCGACGTCCGACGGTGCGCAGAACCATGCGCAAGAAACTGCTGTGCGGCAGTTGCTGCGGGCGTCCCCGGTGATCGAGGAGGTCGGACGCCGCTTCGCGGCTGCCGGACACGAAATCGCCCTGGTCGGCGGCTCGGTGCGCGACGCCCTGGCCGGTCGGCCCGGCGACCTCGACTTCACCACGTCGGCGCGTCCGGACGAGACCGAGGCGTGCCTGACCGACTGGGCCGACGCCCGCTGGGACGTCGGGCGTGAGTTCGGCACCATCGGCGCCCGGGTCGGGTCC
>Ga0136617_10004751_pt1 | contig 12167 bp, 11 predicted proteins | sample AntDrymUQ3222106_2_FD_129672 | JGI IMG/M metagenome (GOLD analysis project Ga0136617, IMG submission 129672) | Polar desert sand microbial communities from Dry Valleys, Antarctica - metaG UQ322 (21.06) | ecosystem: Environmental > Terrestrial > Soil > Desert | place: Antarctica: Dry Valley...
CGACAGTCACGGCGATCCACGTGGATCACGGTTCGCGCGCCGGGTCAGCCACCGCGGCGACGGAGGCGGCTGCACTCGCCGATCAGCTCGGTGTTGCCTTCCGGCTCGTGCGCCTGGACGTCGCCGACGGACCCAACCTCGAGGAGCGCGCCCGTGACGCCCGCCGCGGCGCGTTGCCGCCCGGCGTACTCACCGGGCACACGGCCGACGACCGCGTGGAGACACTGCTGATCAATCTGCTGCGCGGCAGCGGGCTGCGTGGGCTCAGCGCGATGGGGCCCTTGCCAACCCGTCCGCTGCTGGCGCTCCGGCGCACGGAGACGGCGGCGTTGTGCGCAGCGCTCGGGCTGGACGCGGTCGACGATCCGACGAACCGGCTGTCGCGCTTCTTACGCAACCGCGTGCGCGGCGAATTGCTCCCGCTGATGGACGACATCGCCGGCCGCGACCTGGTGCCGGTGCTGGCGCGCACCGCCGATCTGCTCGCCGCCGACTTCGATCAGCTCGAGAGCGATGCCGCCGACGTCGACCCGACCGATGCCCGCCGCCTTGCCACGGTCGCCACGGAGGAGCCGGCTGTGGCCCGTCTGGCCGTGCGCCGGTGGTTGACAGGCGACGGCTCGCCCCCCGATCTGGCCTCCGTCGAGCGGGTGCTCGCCGTGGCCCGTGGGGAGATCCGGGCCTGCGAAGTGATCGGCGGTCGACGGGTCGAACGGCACCTCCAGCGCCTTCGCATCGTGGAGGTCGGGCCGGTACGATCGGCCCCCGACGACGGGACCCGGGGAGCGAGCTGATGGCGACACGATTGCGCGGCCGGTGGGCCCTCGGCATCACGCCGCGTCACTTCACGTGGTTCCTCAAGGACAAGCTCGCCGTCTGCGAGCGGCCCGGGGGCTACGGGGAGAACCACCGTCGCGTGCGCCGTCAGGAAGAGATCATCTGGCTGCGCGAGAACGGCTTCGGCTGCGTCATCTCGATCATCCCGGCGCCCCACAACTTGCACAACTACGACGAGCTCGGCGTCACCAGCCGGCACCGCCCGTTCAACGGCGATGAGCTGGAGACGTGGCTGAAGTCGCTCTACCGCGAGCTCAACGACCTGCTCAAAGCCGGCACCAAGGTCGTCGTCCACGGCGAGGAGGTCGGTGATCGCCTCGTCGGCATCATGGGCGGGTACATCCGCTGGGCCGGTCTCGTCGACGACGACACCAACGCCATCACCATCACCGAGCGGCTCGCCGGCCGCCAGCTCGATCCGTTCGCCCGCAACGTCATCCTGACGGCGACGAAGCTGCGCTGAACCTTCGGCTCGTCCCGGCTGTGCGGGACGCCTGCCGGCGAATCTGCCTAGCCTCGGGGCATGACCAGCACTCCTGCGAACTGGTATCCGGATCCGACCCAGCGCCATCAGCTGCGCTACTGGGACGGCAACGCGTGGACCGACCACGTCAGCACGAACGGGGCGACGGCGACCGACCCGTTGCAGGGGCCACGGATGGACCGCCTCGACGACTTCATGGCCGTCGGTGACGAGGGCCGTCCCGACAAGCTGCAGCAACAGCTGCACGGCACGGGGCGGCGCGGGGCAGGGATCCGGGGCAAGGTCGCCGGCGGCGGCGGGACGCTGTTCGACGAACCGATCCTGATCGTCAACCAGAAGGCCAAGGTCGTCGAGCTGCGCAACCAGTACCAGGTGTTCGACCAGCACGGCAACGTGCTCGGCCGCGTCGAGCAGGTCGGTCAATCGACGGCCAAGAAGGTGCTCCGCCTCGTCAGCAGCCTCGACCAGTTCCTCACCCACAAGCTGCAGATCGAGGACCTGACCGGGGCCGTGCTGCTGCAGCTGACCCGTCCGGCCAAGGTGTTCAAGAGCACGATCGTCGTGTCCGACGCCGCCGACCAGGAGATCGGGCGGATCGTGCAGGAGAACATGACCGGCAAGATCCGCTTCGGGCTGGAGTCCGGTGGCCAACGCCTCGGCGGCATCTTCGGCGAAAACTGGCGGGCCTGGAACTTCCGCATCGAAGACGCTTCCGGCGCGGAGGTGGCGCGCATCACGAAGACGTTCGAAGGCGTCGCCAAGACGCTGTTCACCACGGCAGACAACTACGTGCTGCAAATTCACGCCCGCCAACCCGACCCGCTGCACCGCCTGATCGTCGCCGCCGCGTTGTCGGTCGACACGGCGCTGAAGCAGGACGCCCGCGGGTTCGGGTAGCGCCCGGCGCAGGTCCGGCAGCGCGCGTCGGGGTGCTCCCCCGGTCTTCACAGTGGTTCTGCCCCGCGTCGGTGCGAAGGCGCGGCGACGGGTTTCCCTCCGGCGCCGACGATGCCGGCGAGGTGACGGCGGGGTTCGGACGTGCGCATCGGAAGAACGAGCATGGACGTGGCGAGTCCACCGATCACGATGATCCACCAGATCCGGTCGTAGACGCCGATGACGGCGCCCGACGTCCCCAGGAACGCGATGGTGAGCGCAACACCGAACGTGCCGCCGAACTGGCGGACCGCTTGCGCGGCGGCGCCGCCCACACCGGAGCGGCCCGGTGGCAGCGCCTGTGCTACGACGCTGGACAGCTGCGGGAAGACGAAGGCGACTCCGAACCCGCTGAGCACCATCGACGGCAAGTAGTCACGCAGGTAGTTGGCATCCGGGCCGAGGATCGCCAAGCGGTAGAGGCCGCTGCCGGCGAACAGGACGCCGCCGACGATGAGGAGCGGTCGCTGCCCGATCCTTCCGGCGAGCTTGCCGGCCCGGGGTGCGACGAGCCCGACGACGATCGGGCCCGGCGCGACCCCGCAGCCAGCCTGGAAGATCGACCACCCCCAGACTTCGGTAAGGAAGAGGATCGAGCCGAAGAAGAGGGCTGCGAACGCGGTGCCGAACAACAGCATGGCGAGGTTCGCCCACCTGAAGTTGGCGATGCGGAACAGCTCGAGGTCGAGCGTTGGTGCCTTTGTGCGCTGTTGATGTGCGACGAAGATCGCCAGCACGACCAGTCCCGCGCCGAGCACCCCGAACGTTCGGGCGCTGAGCCATCCGAACTGCTCGGTGCCGACCACGCTGTAGGACAGCAGCCCTGCGGCTCCGGCGATGAGGACGACACCCACCGGTGACGGGACCTGGGTCTCCGGATCGGAAGACTCGTGAAGGCTCCTACGCCCGGCGAGCACGGTGTAGATGCCGACGGGGAGGTTGATGAAGAACGCCCACCGCCACCCGAGTCCCTCGACGATTGCTGCGCCCAGCGTGGGTCCGAGGGCCCCGGCGACGGCACCGGCGGCGCCCCAGATCGCCACGGCTCGCGGGAGCTGGTCGTGAGCGTAGGCGTGCATCACCAACGCCAACGACGACGGGATCAGCGCGGCGGCGCCGACGGCCTGGACGATGCGAAACACGATGAGGAGCTCGGCAGTCGGCGCGAGGCCGCAGGCCATCGAGGCCACGGTGAAGAGCGCCGAGCCGGCCAGGAAGACCGCTCGGTGCCCGACTCGGTCGGCCAGCTTCCCGGCCGGGATGAGCAGCGCAGCGAACACGATGGTGTAGGCGTTGAGCACCCATGACAGCTCCGACGAACTGGTATCGGTGAAGGTCGCGATGATGTCCGGGAACGCGACGTACAGGATCGTCGTGTCGAGGAACGTCGCCAGGACCGCCAGCGACGCGATCGTCAGCGTCCGACGAGAGTGGCCGTACACGCCGTCACGTTCCGCGCAGTGAGTCGGGTCAGCCACGACGCAACCGTCACCGTGCCGTCCACCGGCACGTTCGACGATCAAGTTGCGTCATGGAACGCAGACTGGCACAGTTCAGTTCTGTCACGCAACTCAGGTAGGGTCGGCCCATGCGGAAGGCGTCGTTCGCTGACATGCACTGTTCGATCGCCCAGTCGCTCGAGGTCGTCGGCGAGTGGTGGACGTTGCTGATCCTGCGTGACGCCTTCCTCGGAGTCCGCCGCTTCGACGACTTCGTCGAGCGCTTGGGAATCTCCCGCAATGTGCTGGCGAGCCGACTCGACACTCTCGTGGAAGCTGGCGTTCTCGAACGTCGCACCTACGACGAAGCGCGCGGCCGCTCCGACTACCTCCTCACCGACAAAGGCCGCGACCTGTGGCCCGTCATGACCGCGCTGCGCCAGTGGGGCGACCGATGGATCTACGGCACCGGCAACGAGCCGTTGCTCCTCGAGCACCGCAGCTGCGGGTGTACGACCACGGCACAGATGACCTGCGACACGTGCGGCGAATCCCTCGACGCCCGTTCGGTGCGCGCGCTTCCCGGGGCCGACTCCGCATGTGCTCAGCTCGCCGATCATCACCGGGGCGCCGGCGCACGGTGAACAGGCAATGACGGGTGCGTGAACGGGCCGGCAAGTACGTTCTAGGGCGTGGCGGCTGGACGGCGGGTCCTCGTGAGTGGGATGGGTGGGGACCTCGGGTCGCGCGTCGCTGAGCGGTTGGAGCAGGAGTCGTGGGTCGGGTCGCTGATGGGGATCGACGTGGACCCGCCGCGGCGGCGGCTGCACCGCTCCGAGTTCCATCTCATGGCACCGACCGAGCACGACCGCATCGTCGACACGATCACCGCGTTCGACCCGCACGTCGTGGTCCACATCTCGGTGTGGGAGCCGTACAGCCGCGCCACGCCAGGCCTCGCTCGTCGGCTCACCGATGACGCAGCAACCTCGATCCTCGGCGCCGCCGCCGAGTGCCGGGCGCTCGAGTCGGTCGTCGTGCGCAGCGGCATCGAGGTGTACGGGCGAGCGCGTGGCGCACCGACACGGCCGGACGAGGCTGCCGACGTCGCACCGACGAGTGACTACGGCCGGATGCTGGCGGGGATCGAGACCACGGCGGCGGCGATCGGCGCGCGCATCGGCGTCGCCGTGTCGGCCATTCGCATGGGCACCGTGCTCGGCCCGCACGTCCCGAGCCCGCTGGGCCGGCTGTTGCGGATGCCCGCCGTGCCGTTCAGCGTGCTCGCCGATCCGCCGTTCGCCGTGGCCGAGGACATCGAGGTAGCCAAGGCGTTCGTCGAAGCGGCCCGACGGCGTCTCGCCGAGCCCGTCAACGTCGTCGCCAACGGTGCCATCACCACGCTGCAGGCGCTCCGCCGGGGCCGTCGCGTGCCCGTGCCGTTGCTCGGACCGGACTGGCGCATCGCCCAGCTCGTGAGCGGCTTGTTCGGCGCACCCATCCCCGACCACGTCCTCGAACTGCTGCACCGCGGCCGCCTCGCCGACAACTCGCGGATGGAGGAGCTCGTCGGCTTTCGCCCCCGAGCGACCACCGGCGAGGTCATCGACCGCCTCTACGCCTGGCCGACCGTCATTCGCATCCCTGCACGCGAGCAGGTGGCTTGAGTGACGGACTCCACCTACGAGGCCCGGGTGATCACCCTGCCGGTCGAGCGAACGCTGACGGCGGCTCGGCGGCGCGCTGCCGAGGCGGCGACGCGCCAGGTCGCGCCGTTGGGCGGGGGTATCGGGGGTGTAGACGACTGGGGTCGCGACCCGTCGCTCGTGAAGCTGAGCGCCCGGCTCGGCCGGCTGCGTTGGCGCACCGTCGTCGGCGGCCAGCAACAGCTGCCCACGCGCGCCGGCGCGCTGATCGTCGTCAACTCCCGCCACTACGCCCTGTCCGCCGTGTGGGCGGCGATCGCCCTCGGCGAGGCGACCGGCCGGACGGTGCGCTTCGCCGGACGCAGCGACGTCGCCCCGATCGGCGCACTGGCCCGCCGACTCGGCGGTTTGCTGTCCCGACCGGACGAGGTCGCCGGAGCCCTGCGCGCCGGCGAGCTCGTGGTGATGGGAGCAGCACCCGTGTTCCACCCCCGCCGTGTCGGGCGCGTCGATCACCGTCTCGTCGGTGCCGCCGTCGCCACTCAGACGGCGGTGTTCCCGGCAGCAACGGCGAGCTCGCCGTTGGGGCGCGGCGCACGTGTCGAGGTCGGTCCGGCGGCGCGCAGCCGACGCCGGCGGCGCGGTCCACTGACCGAGCTGGAGCTGGCCGATCAGGTCGAGCGACGGATCGGACAGCTGCTCGACGAGCTCGGAGGAACCCAGACGGGGACGCCGCTCGACTGGCTGCCGCTGAGCGGGATGGGCGGCAGCTGATGTCCTACGCCACCGCCGCCGACGGTGTCCGCCTGCACTTCGAGATGACCGGTCGCCGGGGGCAGCCGCCGATCCTGTTCATCCAAGGTCTTGGTGCCGACAAGCACGGCTGGGACATGCAGCGCCTCGGGTTGGCGTGGTCGTATCAGGCGATCGCCTTCGACAATCGCGGGGCTGGCCGTAGCGACAAGCCGCTCGACGCGTACTCGTTGGAACAGATGGCGCTCGACGCCGTCGCCGTGCTCGACGCCGCCGGAATCGAGTCGGCGCACGTCGTCGGCGCCTCGATGGGCGGGGCGATCGCCCAGATGCTGACGATCGGCTTTCCGGAGCGGGTGCGTTCACTGACACTGGCCTGCACGTCGTGTCGAAATCACGAGTGGCGTCGCGAGCTGCTCGCCAGTTGGGGCGAGTCGGCACGTCAGCACGGGATGGGGGCGATGACCCGCGAGGCGGCTCGCTGGGTGATCGGGCCGCGTTCGTTCCGCCGATTGATGCCGGCGTTCGGCTGGCTCGGACCGCTCGCCTTCGGTCGGCCGCGGCACGCCTTCGCCAACCAGGTCGACGCCATCCTCGCCGCGGACGACCGCGTCAGCGACCAGCTCCGATCGATCACCGTGCCGACGCTCGTGGTCGTCGGCAACCAAGACATCCTCACGCCTCGCGGCGACAGCGAGGAGCTCGCCGAGCTGATCCCGACGGCCGAGCTGGTCGTCATCAGCGGCGCCGCCCATGGCCTGATGGTCGAGCACGCTTCGACGTTCAACCGCGTGCTCGGCGACTTCTTGCGACGCAGCGAGACAGCGTACGAGGCGCGCGCGGCCAGCCTCGGCGACCTCGCCGCGCCCGCCGCCGGCTGAGCGACGACGACCGGTACAGTCCGCGCTCGTGGACGACGCTCCGCAGCGGGAGGGAGGCCCGAGGACGTGGGTCGTGCTCGCCCTCACGGCCGTCGCCGCAGTGCTCGTCGCCGGCGTGTTCGCCGGCTGGCGGGTGTGGCGTGGTGACGACGCCGACGAGGCTGCTCCGGCGACGGTCGTCCCGTCATCGGCGGTCCCTGAGACCACCACCGTCCCCGACGACGAGCGCGAGATGGTCCGTCGCACGACCGACGCGGGCGTCGAGCTGCGGATGCAGCTGAGCAACTTCAACGGCTGGGCGGCGTTCCCGGACAGAGAGCCGTTGCCCCCGCCGACGACGGCCGGCGGCGATGGCCCAGCCGGTGGTCCCGACGATCCACTCGACATCGACGGGAACGGGCGCCCGGACTTCTGCGATCCCGTCGGGGACCTCGCGGCGTGGGCGATCACCGACGACGTGGTCCTCCAGGGAAGCGCGCCGTGGACGGAGGGCGCGATCCCCGAGCTTTGGCCGTCACTCCTGTTCGGCGGAATGGTCGAGGCCGAGTTCGTTGCCATCGTCATGCAGGTCGATGGCGATGTCCGTTCGGTCAGACTGTCGAACCCGGCCGGCGCGGTCGACGAGATGGAGCCGGTCGGCGGGGCGGTCGTTCTCGCCGTGCCCAGCCCCGATGGGGACGTCGGAATGATGGGGGGTGACCCGGATGCCTTCGACGGCTACCAGCTCGTCGCCCAGTACGCCGACGGCACCGCCCGGCGCGGTGACTGGGACGTCGTCCAGCAGGGCCACCCGGCGTGGGGCGGACCGGGCCCGTGCAACCAGGAAGGGATCATCGAGGGGGAGATCATCGTTCCGGCGACCGTCGAGGCCGTCGAGAACACGCTGCCGGCCGCCGGTGCTGAGCAGCCGGCCGACCCCGCTGCGGCGGAGGCGGAGATCGAGGCCAACTTCGACAGCCTCTACGGCAACCCCGACGACGACGTCGACCGCAGCAACGTCATCGATGACTCCTCCGGTCTCGACGTGGTCATGGATCAGCTCAGGGACAACGGTTTCGGCGACGAGGCGGAATCGGCGGCCGTGACGATCCAGGAGCTCGTGTTCACGTCGCCGGAGGAAGCGGTGTTCCGGTACACCTTGACGACCCCGGCCGCCAACTTCGGCGGCCAGATCGGTAGGGCCCGCCTGCTCGACGGCACGTGGAAGATCACGCGCGCCACGCTGTGCCAAGACCTGGCCAAAGCCGGCGCCACCTGCCCGCCGTAACCCTGACGATCCGCTTCTGACTCCCTTTCTGCATCACTTCTGCGGCTCTTCTTGCCACAGAACTCGTGCGAGGGGGGCCTCCCGGGTGTCAGCACTGGACGGCGGTGATCTCCCGCTGGCCGAGGTCGTACAGCGCGGTGTGGTCGCGTCCGACCGTGCGCAGGAGCTCGCTGAAGGACTCGAACTCGGGCTCGCAGCGGCTGCGGTCGATCGTCGGGGCATACGGGATCTCCCACCCGTTGGCGAGGCGGGCGAGGCCGCCGTCGAGCTCGACGATCGCCGGCAGCTCGAAACGGAAAGATTCCCCCATCGGCACCAGCGCGAACCAGGATACGGAGTCACCGAGCAACTCGCCGAGCAGGGCGCACCCACCGAAGGCGGTCAGGTTGGCGCATGTGACCTGACCGGGTGTGCCGGCGAAGATGCGCACGGGTGCGGCGGGCGGCGGCAGCGTCACGATGAGGTCCTGTTCGGCACGCCCGTCGAGCGACATCGCGAACTCGGTGCTCGAGGTCTCCAGCACGAGCGAGATGAGGTCGGGCCGCCGCGTGACCGGCTCCGTCGGCCCGGCCAGGCGAGCCACGGTGCCGCGCCCGACGAAGATCGCGTCGACGAGGAAGACCAGCCCGACGATGGCCGCCAGCGCGGCGACGAAGCGCCACGTCAGCACCTGCCGCATGGCGTGCGACGCTACTGGTGAAGCGCCGTCAACCGCCGGCGAGTGATCGGGCGGCCACGACGGCGGCGCGGCCGGCTGCCTCGCCGACGGCGGCGATGACGTCGTCGGTGTGACCGAGACCGACGAAGATCGCCTCGTACGCGCCGGGTGCCATCGCCACTCCCTCGGCGAGCATCGCCTGGAAGAAGGCGGCATACGCCCGCTCGTCGGTCTGCTTGGCGCTGGTGAAGTCGGTCGGCGGTGGGACGTCGCCACACACGATGCCGGCCACGGTCCCGACGACTGGGAACTGGGCCGGAAATCCGGCGGCGAGGCAGGCGTCGCGCAGCAACGCGGCGAGGCGCCGGGCTCTCGCCGACAGCTCCATGTACACGTCGGGTGTCAGCTGGCCCAGCGCGGCGAGCCCGGCGGCGGTGGCCAGCGGGTTGCCTGCGAGCGTCCCGGCATGGAACACCGTGCCGAGCGGCGTCAGCGTCTCCATCACCTCTCGACGTCCGCCGACGGCGCCGATCGGCAGGCCGCCGCCGATCACCTTGCCCAGCGTCGTCAGGTCGGGGGTCACGTCGTACTTGGCTTGCGCCCCGCCGGTGTCGAGGCGGAACCCGGTGATCACCTCGTCCAAGATGAGCAGCGCACCGGCGCGGTCGCAGGCCTCGCGCAGTCCGGTCAGGAAGCCGGGCGCCGGCGCGACGACGCCCATGTTGGCGGCCACTGGCTCGACGATCACCGCCGCAACGTCCGTGCCGATCTCGGGCACCTGGTTGTACGGGACGACGAGGGTCTCGGCGACGGCCCCCGCGGGGACGCCGGCAGTGCCCGGCAGGCCGAGCGTGGCGACACCGCTGCCACCGGCGGCGAGCAGCGCATCGGTGGCGCCGTGGAAGTTGCCGTGGAAGACGACGATCCGGTCGCGCCCGGTGAACCCGCGAGCCAACCGGACAGCGGTGCTCGTGGCCTCCGTGCCGGAGTTCATCAGTCGCACCCGCTCGCAACTCGGCATCCGCGAGCGGATCTCCTCGGCGAGCTTCATCTCCCGTGGCGTCGGCGCCCCGAACGACGTCCCGTCGGCGGCTGCCACGGCGAGCGCCCTGGTGACGGCAGGGTGGGCGTGACCGAGGATGACCGCGCCATAGCTCTGCACGAGGTCGATATAGCGTCGTCCCCCCACGTCGAACACGTACGGACCTGCGGCCCTGGCAACGACGTAGGGCTCGCCGCCGACGGCGCGAAAGGCGCGAATGGAGGAGTTGACGCCGCCTGGGATCGCCTCCGTCGATCGGGCGAACAACGCTGCGTTCGTCGGCACGCCGCGACCTGTGCAGACGACCGGATCGCACCCAGCACCCGGGCACACCGCCGGGTCGCAGAACGGGATCACCGTCTCGCTCATCGGAGGTTTTCCTGCACCCCCTCCGGTCACGAAAACCTCGGATGCTTCGAAAACCTCGGATGGAGCATCAGTGGGGGCGTTCGGCGAACCAGCGGGCGGCGTACGTGAGGATCATGTCGGCGCCGGCGCGCTTGATCGCCGTGAGGTGCTCGAGCATCACGGCGTCGCCGTCGATCCACCCGTTCGCCGCGGCGGCGTGGACCATCGCGTACTCGCCGCTGACGTGATAGGCGGCGATCGGCGCATCGACGCGGGCGCGGGCGGCGTGGATCACGTCGAGGTAGGCGAGCGCCGGCTTGACCATCACCATGTCGGCGCCCTCGGCGAGGTCGGCGTCGATCTCGGCCAGGGCCTCTCTGGCGTTGCGCCAGTCCTGCTGGTAGCCCTTGCGGTCCCCGCCGCCGACGATCGAAACGTCCACGGCCTCGCGGAACGGTCCGTACAACGCGCTGGCGTACTTGGCGGCGTAAGCCAGGATCGACACGCTCGTGAACCCCTCGCCGTCGAGCGCTCGGCGCAGGTGCCCGACCTGGCCGTCCATCATCCCGCTCGGGGCGACGACGTGAGCTCCGGCGCGGGCCTGGGCGAGTGCGGCCTTGGCGTACACGTCGAGCGTGGCGTCGTTGTCGACGTCGCCGCGTTCGTCGAGCACGCCACAGTGACCGTGGTCGGTGTACTCGTCCACGCACAGATCAGCGATCAGCACGAGTGCATCTCCGACGTCTCGCTGGAGGTCGCCGAGGGCCACCTGCACGATGCCGTCGGGGTCGAACGCCCCGCTGCCGACGGCATCCTTCGTCTCCGGTACGCCGAACAGAACAACGGCAGGTACTCCCAGCTCGGCCAAGGTGGAGACCTCGGCGCGCAGGCTGTCGCGAGTGTGCTGCACGACGCCCGGCAGCGCGGTGATCGGGCGCGGCTCGTCGATGCCTTCGCGCACGAAGAGCGGGGCGATCAGGTCGCTCGTGCGCAGCGTGGTCTCGGCGACGAGGTCACGCAGTGCCGCCGTTCGGCGCAGTCGGCGGGGCCGGGCGATCGGGTACCGGGCCATGACCGAGAGGCTACGACCCGAGCGCAGCCACCAGCGCCGCACCTACGCCGTCGGGTCCGGGTGAAGGTGCCGTCGCCGTGACGGCCAGCCCGGCGGCGGCGGCGGCGCGCGCCGTGACCGGTCCGACCACGATGACGACGGGCGGCGTCTCCGTTCCGAGCGCGGCGATCCAGCTCGTGACGGCTGAGCCGCTGGCGAAGACCACGCCGTCGGCACCGGCCAGACGGGCCAGCTCGTCCGGCGGCGGGCGACGGTCGACGGTCGCATACGCGGCAACCACCTCCACGGTGTGGCCGCGCTCGACCAGCCCGTCGGCGAGGTCCCGACGGGCGCGGTCGGCCTGGGCGAGCAGGATCCGCGACGGCGGTGCCGAGAACTCAGCGAGCAGTCCCTCCACCCTCGGCACCGTGGCCACGAGGTCCACCGGGCGACCGGCCAGCTCGGCAAGTGCCAACGCCGTGGCCGGCCCGACAGCGGCGAGCCTCGTCCCCGTACGCCCAGCGACTGCCCGTCCAACGCGACGTGCACCGTTGGCCGACGTGACGACGACCCACTCGAACGCGTCGAGCCGCTCCAACGCGCTGTGCAGCGCTCGCCCCCCATCGGGTGGGTCGGCGATGTCGACGAACGGCACGTGGACGACCTCCGCACCGAGCGCATCGAGGTGCTTGCCGAGCGTTCCCGGATCGGGCCGTGTGATCACGATGCGCCGCCCGTCGAGCGGTCGCTCCCCCGCCATCTCAACCACCGACCGCAATGAGGGCTCGTCGTGCCGCCTGGCGGGCGAGTTCGTGATCGCCGTCG
>Ga0136617_10004752_pt1 | contig 12166 bp, 12 predicted proteins | sample AntDrymUQ3222106_2_FD_129672 | JGI IMG/M metagenome (GOLD analysis project Ga0136617, IMG submission 129672) | Polar desert sand microbial communities from Dry Valleys, Antarctica - metaG UQ322 (21.06) | ecosystem: Environmental > Terrestrial > Soil > Desert | place: Antarctica: Dry Valley...
CCGCCGGATGTCCTCGAGCCGATCGCCCTGCTCGGTGCGGTTGTAGTTGTCGCGCGCGCCGCGCACTTCGTCGGCGATCTCCTGGCGCAGCGCATCGAGCCGCTCCGAGAGGCCGTTGGTGAAGTGGAGGAACAGCTCGGCGGTTGCCTCCGCATCCGGCATGGCGCGGTGTGCGGCGGCGTGATCGCGACCGAACACGAAACGGACCAGGTCAGCGAGCTTGTACGCGCCCGCATCGGGGTAGAGCTGGTAACCGAGCTCGAGCGTGTCGAACACGGCCGCCGGCGCCCACTTGCGGTCGTTTGGCAGATGGCGAAGCAGGAACGGTACATCGAACGCGGCGTTGTGAGCCACGATCGGGGTCTCGCCGACCCAGTCCACGAAGTTGCCGAGCACCTCCGCCGCGGTCGGCGCGTTGGCGACGTCCTCGGTCTTGATGCCGTGGACCTGGTGCCCGACGATCGGACGTCCGGGGTTCACCAGGGACTCGAAGCGGTCGACAATCTGCCCGTCCCGCAGCCGCAGCGCAGCGACATCAACGATGAATCCGGCCTCCGGCTTCATGGCCGTCGTCTCCAGATCGAAGACGACAAACTCATTCTGGCTTTGGGAGAGCATCTTGCCGAGACTGATGACCGATGCGGCCTTGGGGCCGATGAACGGAACCTTCTTCGGCGTCCCGGCCGAGGCGACCAGCTTCTCCTGGAGATCGATCGACTTCTGGAGCTCGCTGTGACCGTAGGCGATCGCGTCGGCCATGACCGCTTCGGGAAGGATCTTGGCGCCTGCCTCGACCATCATGACCGCCTCGCGGGTTCCCGCAACGACGAGGTCAAGCTCGCTGTCGGCGAGCTCGGTATTTGTCGGATTGGTGACGAATTCGCCGCCGATGCGTCCCACACGCACGGCGCCGACGGGACCCATGAACGGGATGTGGCTGATGCTCAGGGCCGCCGATGCGCCGTTCAGCGCGAGGATATCCGGATCATTCTCCTGGTCGGTCGACAGGACCGTCAGGACGACCTGCACGTCGTTGAAGTAGCCCTTCGGAAAGAGCGGACGCAGGGGTCGGTCGGTCAGGCGCATGGCCAGGATGGCCGCCTCCGACGGACGCGACTCGCGCTTGATGAAGCCGCCCGGGATCTTGCCCGCGGCGTACATCCGCTCCTCGTAGTCGACGGTGAGCGGGAAGAAGTCGGCCCCTTCGCGGGGCTCCTTGCCGGCAACCGCCGTCGCAAGGACAACGGTGTCGCCACAGCGGACGATGACCGCGCCATGAGCCTGCTCGGCGAGCTTGCCAGCTTCCATACTGAAGCTCTTGCCGCCGATTTCGGCCTCGTGTTTGATAGCCACTGATTCCTCCAGTGATATTGGTGCGGCATCCGACGCTCGATTCCCGTGGCGCACTCGCGTGAGCGCGGCGTCAGGCGGGGGTGGGTACCGCAGTTGAGGTGAGAAGTGCGAGACCCAAGGCAGGCGGCCCTGGGTCGATCGCGGTCGGTGTCTAGCGTCGCAGCCCGAGGCTGCCGATGACGGTGCGGTATCTGTCCACATCATTGCGGACCAGATACGCGAGCAGACGTCGGCGCTGCCCAACGAGCTTCAGAAGCCCGCGGCGCGAATGATTGTCTTTCGGGTAGCTGCGCAAATGCTCCGTCAGTGACTTGATCCGCTCGGTGAGAAGCGCAATCTGCACCTCGGGTGATCCTGTATCACCTTCGTGCGTGGCGTATTCGTCGACGACTGCGCTCTTCGCGTCCTTGGCGAGCGGCACGTATTCCTCCACATTCATTCCATAACGCTGCGAGTTTAGCAGACGAGCCTGCCGGTCGCCATTCGGCGAACCGAGACCTCAGGCGCCACCAATACGCAGGCGTCGCCGCGCTTCCGACTCGTCTGCGTGCATCTGCATGACGAGCGCGTCAACGCCGTCGAATCGCCGTTCCTCGCGCAGTCGCGCATCCAGCTTCAGCTCGAGCGCCGCGTCGTACAGATCGCCATCCCAATCGAGCAGATAGACCTCGACGAGGACCCGCCCGTCATCGTGGAACGTTGGGCGGACTCCGACGCTGACCAGCGCCGCGTGGTCCGGGCCGACGCTGCGGTCGGGAACACGGACGCGACCGAGATAGATGCCGAGCGCCGGAAGCGCCGCGGGGTAGTCGAATGCGAGATTCGCCGTCGGAAACCCAAGCTCGCGTCCGCGCTCGTCGCCATGGACCACGATCCCGCGCAGGAACGGCGCTGCTCCCATCAGCGCCGACGCCAGCTCGATCTCCCCTTTGCGCAGCAAGCCGCGGATCCGTGACGATGAGACGACCTCGCCATCGACGGTGAGCGGCTCGACCGCGATACAGTCCCATCCGTTCTCGGCCCCGATCTCCGCGACGCGCTCGAGCGTGCCGGCCCGAGCACGGCCGAAGGCGCTCCCCGGCGTCATCGTGATGCCGCGCAGGTCCATGGCTGGTCCGAGGCTGGCAAGGAACGCCTCCGGTTCCAGGCTCCGGAGCGCAGCATCGAACCGGATCTCGAACGCATGGTCGATCCCCACTGACCGAAGGCGCCCCAGCGTCAGCTCGGACGGCAACAGCCGATCGACCGTGGTACCGGGGCGAATGACCTCGTCGGGGTGCGGGCTGAAGACGAGCGCGACGCTGGCGGCATCTCGATCTCGCGCGGCCTGCGCCGTCGCTGCCAGCACGTGTCGATGGCCACGGTGCACGCCGTCGAAGACACCCAACGTGATCACCGCAGGGCCGATGCTCGGCAGCTGGTCCGCTGCCAGCGCAGTCATCGCGATGTCTCCCGTGGCACAACCTTGTCGGGCTGAAGCAGGCTCGCGCTCACCGATCCGATGCCGACCAGCTCGCTGCCCTCGAATACCGCGACCCGCCCCTCGGCGTGAGAAGTCACCAGCAATCGGGCCGATCCATTGCGAAACGCATCTGCCGCGTCGTGATCGAGCGTGATCTTCGGCATGGACAGGAGGTCACCGACTGGCAGGATGGCGTGTTCGAGGAGGCCATCGGCCGCGAGCGCTTCCAGGCGCTGCGGGGTGACGGCGGCATTCACCGTCAAACCAGCAGCCTCCGTCCGGCGCAGGGCGAGGAGGTAGCCGCCACATGCGAGGCGCTCGCCGAGGTCGCGCGCCAGGGCACGCACGTAGGTCCCGGCACCGCAGCGCAGATCCACGCGCACGACGGCACCATCGTCGGCGGGCTCGTAGGCGAGAAGGTCCAACCCATGGATCGTGACCGCCCGTGGCGGGAGGTCGATGGGGTCCCCGGCGCGCGCGGCACGGTAGGCCGTGCGCCCCCCCACTTTTCGCGCGCTGAACGCCGGGGGCACCTGGTCGAACGTACCGATGAAGGAGGAGAGCGCGATGCGCACGGCTTGCTCGTCCGGGAGTGGGCCGTCGACCGGCTCGATTGGTCCTTCGGCGTCGTCCGTTGCGCTCCGCGCACCCAGCCGGAAGACGGCGTCGTAGCGCTTGGATCCCCCGGTCAGCTCGGCGCTGAAACGCGTCGCGGCACCGACGAGGATCGGCAGGACGCCGGATGCCAGCGGATCCAGCGTCCCGGCGTGGCCGATGCGCCGGATGCCGGTCAACCGTCGCATCATGCCGACCATGTCGTGACTGGTCGGCCCGACCGGTTTGTCGAGGTTAACGACTCCGAGCATCGGCGCGGTCGAGTTCCCGTTCGCATTCGCCAAGCAGCTTCGCCGCAGCCTCGGCCAGTGGGCTGTCGATCGCACAACCGGCGGCCCGCGCATGCCCGCCGCCGCCGAAGGCAGACGTGATGGCCACCGCATCGGCTCTTGCCGACGTTCGCACGCTCGTACGCACGTGCGTAGAGTCGACCTCCTTGAAGAGGACGGTGATATCGGCCGCCTTGGTCGACGCCAGCAGGTCGATGAGTCCTTCGGAGGCGATCGGCTCGGTGCCGGTGTCGGCGAGCATGGAGGTCGTCATGGCGGCGTGCACGATCCGGCCGTCGCGGCGCTGTTCCATACCGCCCATGATGCGGCCCCAGAGCGCGAGGGTGCCGAACGGCTTATCCGCATAGATCGAGCGATGGATGGCGGAGAGCGGCGCACCGGCCGCCAACAGGTCCGCCGCGACCCGCAGCGTGCGTGGCGTGGCGTTCGGGTGCGAGAACGTGTGCGTGTCCTGGACGATTCCAGCGGTGAGGACTGTCGCGATCTCGACGTCGATCTCGACCCCGAGCTCCGGGATGATGAGAGCGACCATCTCGCAGGTGGCTGCGGCGCCCGGATCGATCCAGGACACGGCCGCCTCGCCGCCGTCGTTCGACACGTGGTGATCGATGTTTACGATCCGCGCCCGTGACAGCCACTCGACCGACTGCCTGGCCACGGCACCGGTACGCGAGAGCGGTCCGTCGACCACGATCGCGACGTCCGGTTCGAGCTGCGGCGTGGTCCGAACGTCGGCGGCGCCGGTCAGCTGGGCGAGCGACGGGGGCACGGGATCAGCCGCAACGACCTCGGCCCGCTTGCCGAGACGCTCAGCAGCGATGCGCAGGGCCAGCGCAGACCCGAGCGTGTCGGCATCAGGGTTCTCGTGGCAGATTGCGGTGATGCGCGATGCGTTTCGGATCGCCTCGACGACCGCCTGCCGGCTCACGCGGGACCCTCCTGCTCGATCTCGCGCAGAAGGCGTAGGACTCGATCCCCCGCCTCGATCGAGTTGTCGTGGCGAATGGCCAGCTGCGGGATGTGACGCAGCGTGAGTCGACCGCCGAGCTGGCGGCGTAGCCAGGGTGCCGCGTCGGTCAGCGCCTTCATCGTTTCCTCCCGCTCGTCATCGGTCCCCATGATGCTGACCCAGACCTTGGCCGTGCCGAGGTCTCGCGCCGTCTCGACCCGCGTGATGGTCGCGAACCCGATGCGCGGATCCTTCATCTCGCGGTGGAGCAGATCGGCAAGCTCCTGCCGAATCTGGCTGTCAAGCCGATCCGTTCGCTGGCTCATCGGCTATGCCTGCTCGGTCACCATTTGGTAGCACTCGATGACGTCGCCCTCGACGATGTCATCGGCATCCAGGCCGATGCCGCATTCGAAGCCGGTGGCCACCTCGCGGACGTCGTCCTTGAAGCGTTTGAGCGAGGTGATTCGCGTCTCGGTCAGCAGCTGGCCCGCACGGAACAGGCGGACTTGGCCACCGCGCACGATGCGCCCATCAGTGACGTACGAGCCAGCCACGTTGCCGGCACGCCCGGCCTTGATCACCATGCGCACCTCGGCATGCCCTTCGACCTGCTCGACGAGCTTCGGCGTCAGGAGTCCGGAGAGCGCCAGGCCGATGTCATCGACCAGCTTGTAGATCACGTCATAGATGCGCACGTCCACGCCGGTGGCGTCGACGGAGCGCTGAGCCCCAGGGTCGAGCTTCGTGTTGAAGCCGATGACCACTGCGTCGGACGCGGACGCGAGGTTGATGTCGCTCTCGTTGATGTCGCCCGCACCCTCACGCAGGATGTTGATCCGGACCTCGGTCGTGTTGAGCCGCTCCAGCGAATGGCGAATGGCTCCCATCGAGCCCTGCACGTCCGTCTTCAGCACGACCCGCAGCTCCGCGACCTCGCTGTCCTTGATCTGGGCGCTGATGTCCTCGAGGCTGCTGACCTTCTGACCATCCGCGCCGGCGGCGATCCGGTCCGCGGCCTCGCCCGCGTCGCGGGCCGTCTTCTCGTCGGCCACGACGCGCAGGATGTCGCCCGCCTCAGGGAGTCCCTGGAGGCCGATGATCTCCACGGCAGAGGCCGGCTCAGCCTGCTTGACCCGCGTGCCTGCGGCGTTGTTGAGAGCGCGGACGCGACCCCATGTCCGACCCACGCTCACGATCTGGCCGACCTTGAGCGTCCCTGTCTGGACGAGGACCGTCGCCACGTTTCCGCGGCCCTTGTCGACCTTGGACTCGACGATCGTTCCGATCGCGTCGCGATCCGGGTTGGCCTTGAGATCCTGGAGATCCGCGATGAGCAGCACCATCTCCATGAGTTCATCGATCCCGGTGCGCTGCTTGGCGCTTACCGCCACCGCGATCACGTCGCCACCGTATTCCTCGATAAGAACCTTGTTGTCGGCGAGTTCCTGCTTCACGCGGTCCGGATTGGCGTCGGGCTTGTCAACCTTGTTGATCGCCACGATCATCGGCACGCGGGCCGCGCGAACGTGGTCGATGGCCTCCTTGGTCTGCGGCATGACGCCGTCGTCTGCCGCCACCACGATGATCGCGATGTCGGTCACCTGCGCGCCGCGCGCGCGCATGGCCGTGAAAGCCTCGTGGCCGGGCGTGTCGAGGAAGACGATCCGCTTGTCGTTGTGGACGATCTCGCTTGCGCCGATGTGCTGCGTGATGCCGCCGCTCTCTCCGGAGGCGACCTTGGTTTCACGCACCGCGTCGAGCAGGCTGGTCTTGCCGTGGTCGACGTGGCCCATGACGGTCACGATGGGCGCGCGCGTCACGAGCTTGCTGGCGTCGTCATCGGTCCACAGCGTCGGCTTTCCGTCACCCTCGCCCGCCCCACCCGGCGAGACGAGATCCTGCTCGCTGGCCGCGACCGCTGCCGCCCGCTCGGCCACCCCGTCCTCGGTCGCCTCGAACCCGAGTTCGGCAGCCACGAGTGAAGCCATATCGAAGTCGATGGCCTGGTTGACGGTGGCGAAGATGCCGTTCTTGATCAAAACGTTGATGATCTCGGCCCAGCTCACGCCGAGCGCCTCGGCGAAGTCCTTCACGGTGATCGAGCTCGGCAGCTCGACCGGCCCGGCGGGACGGACCGGCGCCTGTGCCTCGAGCAGCGCGGCGCCGGCGGCTCCGGTTCGTTTGCGCTGCGGGCGTGGCCCACGGCGCGGTCGGTATCTACGTGGTGGCATGTGGTGCTTCCTCGAATTCGAGTGATCCGGGCGTGGGCTCCGCGCCGAGCGCTCGCTTCACGGCGGCCGCGCTGCGCTCGCTGTCGCGGCAGGCTGGATCAGTGCAGATATAGGTTCCTCGGCCCGGCATCCGCCCGGTCTCGTCACGATGAATGGCTCCACCCGCCACGCGCACGATGCGAGTCATCTCTCGCTTCGGGTGTGACTGGCGACAGACCGCGCAGGTTCGTGTCGGCACATGGTCAGGTCGTCGCTTCGGCATCGGCCGCCACCTCCTGGTCCGCACCGGCATCGGCGTGGTCGCCGCCTGCGGCTGCGGTTGCGACGCCAGTCTCGGATCGGATGTCGATGCGCCAGCTCGTCAGCTTCGCCGCCAGCCGAGCATTCTGGCCCTCTTTGCCGATGGCGAGGCTGAGCTGGCGCTCCGGGACGATGACGTTGGCGATCTTGTGCTCGTCGTCGACGCGAACGCTGAGAACTTCGGCGGGCGACAGCGCCTCAGCGACAAACCGTCCGGGATCCTCGTCCCACAGGACGATGTCGACCTTCTCGCCATTCAGCTCGGCGACGATCGACTGGATGCGCGCCCCGCGCTGACCGACCGCCGCGCCCTTGGCGTCGACCCCCTGCTGGCGACTCTCGACCGCCACCTTGGAGCGGCTGCCCGCCTCGCGGGCGATGCCACGGATCACGACCGTGCCGTTGTAGATCTCGGGGATCTCCATCTCCATCAGACGGCGCAGGAATCCGCGATGGGTGCGGCTGGCGACGATCACCGGACCGCGGGTCGTGCGACGGACCTCCATGACGTATACCTTGAGATGCTGACCGATGCGATAGATCTCGCTCGGCAGCTGCTCGGTGACCGCCAGGACCGCCTCGACGTCCTTGCCCATGTCGAGCACCACGGCCGACTCGGTCGTGCGCTGGACGGTGCCGGTCATGATCTCGCCCTCACGGGCGGCGTACTGCTGGAAGACGACATCCCGCTGCGCCTCACGCAGCCGCTGCCGGTACACCTGGCCCGCGGTCTGCGCCGCGATGCGTCCCAGCTGTGCCTGCGTCACGTTCTCCGGGATGCGCACCCGTGCGCCGACGCCCGTGGTGGGGTCGATCTTCTGCGCGTCGGCAACGAACATCTGGGCCTCGGGGTCCTCGACCTCCTCGGTGGTGGCCATGACCTCGTACTCGCGCGCGACGCTGATCTCGCCGGTCTCGGGATTGACGGTCACGACCACGTTCTCGGGCGCATCCGCATTGCGCCGATACGCAGATTCGATCGCCTGCTCCAACGTTCGGATCAGAATTTCCTGCGGCACACCCTTCTCGGCGTTCAACTGGAGCAATGCTCCGATGAAGTCTCGATTCATGGCCGCTCCTCTCCCCGCTCGGGGGACAAACAAAGACGTGGGATGGCGAACCGACCCACGTCCTCGTACTCAGTTCAATATTGCGGTTCGTCGATCGGTCGGTCGAACCGACCCGAAGTATACCCGATCACCCACTTCTCCGCCCGATCGGGGTGGTCTAGCCCCCGGTCACGAGCCGCTGGATGTCCTGGATGCTGATTCGTCCCGGCCGTGCTCGGATGGGTCGAATCGTGCTCAGTCGGGTCCGCGGGAGTCCCCCGAACACCGCCCATATCCGTGCCGTTGTGGGTACGAGTGTGGGTACGGCTATGCCGCGCGTGCCCTCGGCAGCATGCCTAGGGCACGCCACACACGGCGGTACTGCGTGATCCGGCCGGCAGCCGCGTCCTGCGCCGACACGCCCGCAGCATTGCTTTCATCGAATCCCTGATGCGCCAGGACATGGCGCGCAGCCTGTCGCTGTCCCATGCCTGCGTCTAAGAGCGATCGCGCGTAGAGCGCCTCCGCCAGCGAAGGACCATGCCGACCCTTGCGGCGGATCGGGCTCGCTCCTACGGAGACGTGCAGGGCGAAGGCCGGTTTACATGGAGCCTAAGCGGTCCCGAGGGGACCCCGGCACACATGGAGAATCGCCCGCTATGGAGACCCTGCTCACCGTCCCGGATGTGATCGCGCGGACGAAACTCTCACGGTCCAAGGTCATGGAGATGATCGCGCGGCAGGAGCTGCCGAGCCTCGCCATCGGTCGCGCGCGTCGCATTCGTGAAGCGGACCTAGACGCATTCATCAAGTCCCTGCGCGAGCCCTTGCAAGCCGCATAGACAGACCGAGGCGGCCCGTTTCGAGCCGGACCGCCCCGCCGCTGTGCGGCGGATTGTAACCCCGAGAGAAGCTGCTGTGAACACCTACGACCACTCCCTGAGGAAGCTCGGCTACCTGGTCCCGACGCGACCCCCAAGCTCCCTGATTGCCACCCTCGACCGTGCGGGATGCCGGATGAGGGCCATGTACCGGATGCGGCCCCTAGACGGTCATTGGATCGGCGCCTGCCCGTTCTGCAAGGTTGAGGATCAGATTTTCGTTGAGCCCGGACTCACCGAATGGTCAACGACCTGCGGATGCTCGACGGGCGGGACCATCCTCCACCTGATCGCCGCGTTGATCCTCTCGTCGGTTGCGGCATGAGCAACGCCTACGTTGAATCCGTCCAGCCACGTAGACGCGCGATAAGCGATATAAGCGCGGAAACCCCCACTCCGGCGCCAGTTATCGCGCTTAGGTCGCATAAGGCGCAGCTACTTGACTGGCCCGAGCCGCCCGAGCCTGCCGCATTCGCGGGCCTGGCCGGGGAGATCGTGGATCTGATCGACCCGCATACGGAAGCGGATCGCGCATCGGTCCTCATCCACTTTCTCATCGGGTTCGGATCGACCATTGGCCGCGAGCCCCATGCGCTTGTCGGAGCTGCTCGCCACGGCCTGAATCTGTACGCCGTGATCGTCAGCGACTCCTCGAAGGCGCGCAAGGGTGACTCCTGGGCCCCGGTCGCTGCGCTGCTTCGCAGGGTCGATCCCGAATGGCTCGACAACCGCGTACAGTCCGGCGCCGCCTCTGGCGAGGGCGTGATCCACGCGGTGCGCGACAAGGTGGAGGGCGTCGAGCCGATCAAGGAACGCGGGCGCGTGGTGGGACATGAAACCGTGGTGCGCGATGAGGGCGAACCGGACAAGCGCCTGTTCATGCTGGAGCCCGAGTTCGCTCGCGTCCTGCGCGTCATGAGCCGGCAGGGCTCGACCGTGAGCGCCACGCTGAGGCAGGCATACGACTCGGGCGACCTTCGCATCATGGCCCGCAACAGTCCCGGCCGCGCAACCGGCGCCCACGTCTCGATGATCGGCCATATCACCCGCGATGAGCTGCGCCGTGAGTTGTCCGACACGGAGACGGTCAACGGGTTCGGCAACCGGATTCCATGGATCGCCGTCCGACGATCGAAGCTGCTCCCCGAGCCCGTTCCGTTCACCGGTCCCGATGTTGATGATGCCGCCGCGAAGGTCCGCGCCCGGATCGCCTGGGCCATGCGGCAGGGCACCGTCGAGCGCGATCCCGAGGCTCGGGAGTTGTGGAGGTCGATCTACACCGACCTTTCGGCATCCGAGCCCGGCATGGTCGGTGCGCTCCTGGCGCGTGCTGAGGCGCAAACCCTTCGCCTTTCGGCGCTGTACGCGCTGCTCGATCAATCCCCCACCGTTCGGCCCGAGCACCTCGAATCGGCGCTCGCCGTGTGGCGCTACGTCGAAAGGTCGGTGCGCCATCTGTTCGGCGATGCCACTGGCGATCCTCTCACTGACACCATCTGGCGCGCGCTCCAGTCCGGCGAGCTCAGCCGCACGCAACTGCGCGACCTGTTCGCTCGGCATGAATCAAGCGCCCGGATCGACGCTGCGCTCGGGCTCCTGGTCGAGTCCGGTCGGATCGTCAGCAAGCAACGGGAGACCGGCGGGAGACCCGTCGAGCTATGGCGACGCGCTGAGGAGGAGAAGCAATGACCACCACCACCGTCGTCGTCTGCCGCGGTGCGTGCGTTCGTGAGGAGACGGCATGACCCGAACGAGCGAAGCACCGAACCCAACGCCAGGGGTAGGTACTTGGACAGGTGAAAAACCAAATAGACCACCGGGCAGTCGTCTCTCCCGCGCTGTATCCCCCGTTGCTTTCGCTTTTTGGAGCCCGTATGACCGCTAGGCTTCCTCGCCCACCCAGCTATCTGTCCGCCACGGCGAGGGCATGGTGGAGCGGCGTGGTCCGCGATTACGAACTGGACGAATCCAGCCTCAAGCTGCTCACTGAAGCTGCGACCTCGTGGGATCGCATCCAACAGGCTCGCGTTCTGCTCGAAACTGAAGGACTCACCTTCAAGGATCGCTTCAACACCCCGCGCCGGCATCCGGCCGTCGGGATCGAATCCGAGGCGCGCATCGCGTTCGCGCGCCTATTGCGTGAGTTAGACCTGGAGGGCAGCCCGTTGCCCGACCCACGGCCGCCGCGGCGGGGGCGCCGCTGATGCCACGTCGTCTCCGCCAATCCAAGCAACGCACGGCGTCCTGGCAGCTCCTTTCGCGTCTCACGGTGGGGCCGATTGAGCTGGCAGACCGTGACGCTTACGAGCTCTACCGCGAGCAGGTGCTCGCCCACGGACCACAAGCCGGCCGGCGGCCCGAAAGCTGGTGGGCATTTGAGCCGGACGTTCCGTCGCGCCTGCGTGACGGCGACAACTTGGACAGCGTCGACGAGTTCGATCAGCTAGAGGACGAGCGGCTGCGCTGGCTCGTCGAGAGCGGCCACCTCGAACCGCATGAGTTCGAGGCCATCGAGGAGGGCGCTCGCGCCTTCCCCTCCCATTCCGGCTATAGCCGGCCAGCGGCAGTAGTCCGCATTGCAAGGAGACACAAATGACCAACCCCAACCCCATCAACGGTCGAATCCGCGACGCCGCACGCCGCGGCCGCTTCACCCTCGATGCCTTCGATGGTCGGCTGCTCGACGCGCCGCCCGATGTCGAACCGCCCGACCAACCCGACCCGGCGCCGCCGCGAAAGGGCGATTGGGATGGTGGCATCCGCGCCGCTGCGCCGCCGCCGTCGCCGGATATGAACGCGATTATTCGCAAGTCCGTGCAACGACAGAAAGGATTTTGATATGACCGCATTCTCCGATCGCGAGTTTCCCCACATTGCCCCGATCCTCGCCGGGCTGGCCGAACTAGGGCACGAGCTGCCACGTGAGATCGGCGCGGCGCTCAAGGCGTGGGAGCGGCTCGACGACGAGCTGGGCTCGGCCCGCATCGAGGCTGGCGCGATTAGTCCCGGTGCCGTCGCCGAGCGGTCCACCGA
>Ga0136617_10004753_pt1 | contig 12164 bp, 15 predicted proteins | sample AntDrymUQ3222106_2_FD_129672 | JGI IMG/M metagenome (GOLD analysis project Ga0136617, IMG submission 129672) | Polar desert sand microbial communities from Dry Valleys, Antarctica - metaG UQ322 (21.06) | ecosystem: Environmental > Terrestrial > Soil > Desert | place: Antarctica: Dry Valley...
CGGCAATGGCGAACAGCGCCCGGTCGACCAACCCGGCACGCTCCCACTCCTCGTTGTGGGGGACCGCCTCGCGCTGCAGGAAGGAGCGGAAGCTGGCACGGAACTGCTCGTGGGTGTCGTCGAAGAGAGTGCGTTCCACGGGCGCATCGTAGGTGGCGAGGCGTCGGCGGGCGCCAGGTGCCGGCGTCCGTCCTGTCCCTCACGACCTTCCCGTTCGGCGGAATGTCGAGAAGATGGCCACTGCCGACGCGACGATCCACGCGTGGCCGGCAGTCACGCCGATCCGTTGGAACAGCCCGGTGGGCAGCCGGGTGGTGCTCAACAGCAGCGAGGTGCCCGACACCGCCGCGCAGATGACGCCGAGTCGCGCCAGTCCAGGGCGGCCTCGTTCGAGCAGCGGCCGTACGGCGAGCAGCGGTGTGGCGGCGAGCGTGACGTAGCCGATCGTCGCGGCGACGCCGTGCCACGTGTCGGCGGCCGGCGAGTGGTCGAGGGGGATCGCCGCGATGGCGATCGTTGCGATCCCGGTCGCCGCCACTGTCGTCCAGGCAATGCCCCCGATCGCGCGGCGCAAGGCAGACGCGAACACCGGCACCCCGACACCGAAGACGACGAAACCTGTCGTCATCAACGGACGGGTGTCGGCCCCGACGGCCGCCAAGCGGCTGATCGGGTCGTCGAGGAGCGAGTAGTTGGTCGCGACCGCCGAGCCCACTGCCCATGCGCCCACGAACGCCGCCGGGCCGACGACGCCACCGAGTGCGGCCAGGCGCACCGCGGTGTACGCCGACCCTCGGGCGGTGCGGTCAGGAGCCTCGGCGATTGGTGGCCTGCTTGGCCTTCTTCTCCTCCCGCTTCTCCTTCAACGACTTGCCGGACTTCTTCGACTGGTGCTGGCGAGGTGACTTGTCGGCCATCGGATCTCGTTTCGTCGGTGGGTCATGTCGGGCGCCCGTGACGTCGTGTCGAGGCTGGCGGCGACGCCACCTGGTGGACGCGCGATCCTGCTTATCACCTGGTTCGGCTGCGTGCGGCTGCGGTTGCCGAGTTCAGCCGTCGGGGTCGGACCGCCTCGACCTCGGCCAGCGGGGTCGAGGCGGTTCGCGGCGGGGGCGGGCTCCACGACGCAGCCGCTCAGCGCGTCCTCCGCGAGCAAGCGGGTGATGTCGGTCGGCAGCACGTTCACGACGCCCTCCGCTGCGGGAGGCGCCCGCTCGGTTCGATGGTGATGTCGCCGCTGATCGTGCGAACGGCCAGCTCGAGGGTCGAGACCGACCCTTCGCGGGCGTCGTCGGCGCTGTCGAGCGTCGAGCGCACGTCGCCGCTGACGGACGACACGTCGAGCCACACGGCGAGCTCCGGAGCGACGCGCACGGCGACGTCCCCGGACACGGTGCTGACCGCTGTCCGGCCCGCACCGAGCCCGCCGATTCGCACGTCGCCCGATGCGGTGCGCACCGTGGCCGAACCACCGACGGCATCGGCGGCGACGTCTCCCGACGCTGTCTTGGCCTCGAGGTCGTCGCCGATGTCCCCGGCGCGTATGTCGCCCGACGCCGAGCTCGCCCGCACGCCGCCGGCGACCTCGTCGATCGAGACGTCCCCGCTCGCCGTCTTGACGCGGGCGTCGCCGCCGACGATGCCGACGCGCAGGTCGCCACTGGCCGCGTCGATGCTCAGGTCGCCGGTGACCTCGGTGACCGCCACGTCGCCCGACGCGGTCGCGAGACGCCCTTCGGCGAACGAGCCGTGGGCACGCACATCTGCCGACTTCGTCGCCACGTCGAGCCGCGAACCGGTCGGCACGGCGATCCGGACGTCGATCTCCGGAGCGCGCCGCAGCAGCAGGCCGCGGCGGCCGTCGGGCACGTGGACGACGAGCGTCTCGCCGTCGAGTGCGACCCGCGCCCGCTCGATGAGGGCGAGGGCTTCGGCGTCGTCGGGCTTGGCGGGACGCAGCTCGACGCGCGATCGATCGGTGTGGCCGGCGCTCACGTCGACCGTGCCGGCGGCGAGCTCGACAGCCAGCGTGATCGGTCCTGGGGTGTGGAAGTCGGTCATGGGTCCTCTCTTGTGGTCGGACGTCGGTCGCGAGTTCAAGAGCGGGCCCAGCCGCTCAGCCGCGTGCCGCGGGTGGTCGTCGGGCGGGCCCGCTGACCGCTGGCCGTGGCGATGGCTCGCACCAGCCACGTGTTGAGGGACACGCCCTCGGCCGCCGCAGCGCGCTCGGCCTGCGACTTGAGCGTCTCGGGCAAGCGGAGGCTGAACCGCGCGGTGCCGTCCTCGACATCGTCACCGCCGGGTGCCGGCGGGGCGGGCGGAGCAGGCGGTGGCGCCGGTTCGGGCACTCCCGCCCGGTGGTCGACGTGGACGACGAGGTCGACGTCGCGGCCTCGCAGGCGGACCTCGACGACGAGATCGGCCGCGCTGGTCAGCTCGTCGGCGGCGGCCGAGAGCGTGTCGAGCAGCACCATCCGCACGGCCGGATCGGCCGCAGCGGCCAGTACGCCGGCCGCCCGCTGGAGGTCCGCCCCGCCCGCCTCGGCGGCGGCCATCAGATCGGCGCGCAGCTGCTCGACGAACGGGCTGAGGTCCACGACATCACTATGACATCACAATGATGTCATGTCAATATCACTTCGACGTCAACCGCCGCCGGGCTTCGCCGTGGTAGACCCGATGCGATGTTCGATACGTCCCGCCCCGGGCCCATGTACGAGGACTTCTCCGTCGGGGCGACGCTGCCGCCGCTGCCGTCGATCACGATCACCGACGCCGACAACGCGGTCTACCGCGCCGTCACCGGCGACCAGCACCTACTCGCCGCAGACGCCGAGCGCTACCGCGCTGTCGGCGGATCGGCGGCGCTGGCCAACCCTGGGCTGGTGATGCAGTTCTCGATCGGCCAGACGACGATGGCCACCCGCCAGGCCATCGCCAACCTCTTCTACCGCGCCGTGCGGATCCTCCGCCCCGTCGAGATCGGCGAGACGTTGTCGACGGTGACGACCGTGCTAGGTCTGGCCGACTCGGCGCCAAAGGCCGGGCAGCACCGCGGCAAGGTGTGGCTCGGGATCACGACGAGCTGCGGCAGCGAGGCGGTGGCCACGTACGAGCGGTGCGCCCTCGTTCGCGGGCGCGGTCCCACATCACCGGGCCACGCCTCCCAGATCCCCACGCCGTCGGGCGCGACCCCCCTCGACGAGCTCGTCGGCGCGGTGCCCGACTGGGACATCGCGTCGCTGCCAACGACGCAGTGGACGCTCGGCGAGGCGCGCACCGATCCGCTGCGCGATCACGTCGATCTCGCTGCGCCGCTCGCCCGGCTCACGTTCAACCAAGCGGCGGTCCACCGTGACCGGACGGCCACCGCGTCGGGCGACCGGCTCGTCTACGGCGGCCACGTGCAGGGCCTCGCCCAGGCGTCGCTCACGCGGATGCTGCCGGGGTTGGCGACGGTGGTGGCGTGGGACGGGTGCGATCACGTCGGCCCGGCGTTCGAGGGCGACCTGTTGGAGTTCCGCCACACGCTGGTCGACGAGCTCGCTGCCGGGAGTGGCCGGCTGCTGCGGTTCGACGTGATCGGCGCAAAGCTCGCCGACGACGCCGAGCCGACCGACATCCTCCGCTGGGTTCCGATCGTGTGGGCGCCGTGATCGACTGATCGGCGCCCAGCGCGGCGCGGGTCAGCCCCGCGCTTCGAGCACGGCGAGGTCGCGTATCGCGTACCGACGGTGCTCGCACTCCTCCCCCATCACGACCTTCACGCACTGCCCGACGGTGTGCGGCTCGTCCGGATACCCCGGCCCGGGCGTGCGCGTGCACACCCGCTCGAGCTCCTCGTCGGTGAGGCCGTCGACGAGGCGTCTGACCACTGCCATCCGATCGGCCCGCACCTCCATCACCTCGTCGAACGAGGGCCGAGCGTCGAGCTCGATGCCGATGGACGCTGCGTCGTCGGTCGCGAAGGAGCTGTGCGGACGGCCGATCGGGTGGTACGGCGTGGGGTCGTCGTGCACGGTCCGACCGACCCACGCGTCCGTGGCGAACACGAGGTGTCGCATCGTCTCGGCGAACGACCACTCGCCGTCGACACGCTCCTGTCGCGCCGACTCGGGCAGCCGGCGCGCCCAGTCGACCGTCTCCGCCCAGAGGCGTTCGATCGTGTCCCACGTCGTTCTGAGCTCGTCCGCTGTCCGCGCGTCCCGCACCTGAGCGCGCTCGGGGTGCCGCCGGTCCAGCTCGCCTTCGACGAACGCGGTGACGTCGACGTCGTTCACGACGAGGTTGTCGATCAACCCCGACACGTACGCGTCGGCGAGCCAGCAGTCCCTGATCTTCATCCGGCTCATGTCGCAGTCGAAGAACGACGCCTCGCTGAAGTCGGCGCCGTCGAACTGCGCACCGCGGAACGAACGGGCGTCGTCGAGCTGATCTGCCATGGCGTCATTGTCCCCCACGACACGGCATCGCTGAGATGCTGACGGTCGTGTGCATCGATGACGGAGCAGCCGCGTGACGGTCGTCCTGTCCAACGCCGAGGCCAGGCGGATCGCCCTTGCGGCCCAGGGGCTCGCCGAACCCCGACCGACCGGCCGCATCGGCCGACGCCACCTGCGCAGGGTGCTCGACCGGATCGGACTGCTCCAGATCGACTCGGTCAACGTGCTGGTGCGCAGCCAGGAGCTGCCGCTGTTCGCCCGCCTCGGCCCGCACCCGCGCACGCTGATCGATGCCGCCACGAGCGAGGGCGAGCTGTTCGAGTACTGGGTGCACGAGGCCAGCCTCGTCCCGACGGGGCACTACCACCTCCACCGGTGGCGGATGTGTGAGCCGCTGCCGTGGCCCGGCCTCCGGCGTCGGGTCGAGCCGCTGGGCGACTACGTCGAGGAGGTGTACCGGCGCATCGTCGACGAGGGGCCGCTCGTCGCGGGCGACCTGAACGCGCGGGTCGGCAAGAAGGGCACATGGTGGGACTACGACGACGGGAAGGTCGCGCTCGCCGCGCTGTTCTACCTGGGTCGCATCACCGCACGCCGGCGACCTCGTGACTTCGCTCGGGTGTACGACCTGACGGAGCGGATGATCCCGGCGGCGGCGCTCGCCAGACCTGCGCCGGCCGAGCACGAGGCCCGCAAGGAGCTGCTCGTCCTGGCCGCCAAGCACCACGGGGTCGGGACGCTGAACGATCTCGCCGACTACCACCGCCAGATGCCGACGCGGTGCAAGCAGCCGCTCGCCGAGCTCGTCGAGGAGGGCCGGCTGCTGCAAGCCGCCGTTGATGGATGGGATCGAGCCGCCTACCTCCACCCCGATGCGCGGCGGCCGCGCCGGGTCGCGGCGCGTGCGCTGCTCAGCCCGTTCGACCCGGTCGTGTGGAACCGCGAGCGGGCGCTGCGGATGTTCGGCTTCCACTACCGGATCGAGATCTACACGCCGGCGCCGAAGCGCCAGTACGGCTACTACGTGCTGCCGTTCCTGCTCGGAGACGAGCTCGTCGGCCGGGTCGACCTCAAGGCCGATCGTGCCGGTGCGGCGCTGCTCGTCCAGAGCGCGTGGACAGAGCCAGGGGTCGACCAGCGCGATGTCGCCGAGGAGTTGCTCGACGAGCTGCGTCTCATGGCGACCTGGCTCGAGCTCGACCGCATCGAGATCACCGGACGCGGCGACCTCGGCCCCGCCCTGCATCACGTCGCCGGAGGCGCGTCGCGCTAGGTCGCGTCGATTGGTCGCGCGCCGTCGCGGTAGAGACGGGCGGTGCGGTGGACGCGCGTCGACACCTCGTCGCGCAGCTCGGCGGGTTCGAGCACTTCGATGTGCGGCCCGAGCGACAGCACGTCGACGACAGCGCCCTCGATCGTGTCGAGGCGGAACGTGGCGTCGAGCCAGCCGTCTGCGTCGTCCGACCCCGATCGGCGGACTCGGAGCGGCTGCAGCCGTGCGAGGACGGCGGCGAGTCGACGACCCTCGGGGGTGATGCGAACGCGGGCACGCCGGGTGCGTCCCGGTCGCCGAGCCCGCAGCCGGGAACCGGTCGGTACGGGAAGCTCTTGGTGGTCGCCGTCGAGCAGCTGGAACCCGCCACCGCGACCTCGTGTGGAGTAGACGGGCACGCCGGCGGCGGACAGGTCGTCGATGTCGCACAGCACGGTTCGTTCGCACACCTCGAGCTCGGCGGCGAGCTCGGCCGCCGTCACCCGACTGCGTCGCTGCAGGACCATCAGCAGGGCGATCAGCCGGCCGGCCCGCATCGCCCCATTCGAACACCGTTCTCGGAACTCATGACAACAGATGTCAGTCTTCCATCTCTACGGTGGGGACGTCACGAGGAGGACCCGATGGACACGACCGATGTCGAGGGATCAGGCACGCAACAGGACCCGTGGATCCTCACGACGCCGCCGGGCACGTCTGAGTTCGAGGCGTACCGGGACCCAGAGGCGGACCCACCTGCGCTCGTCGTGCAGGTCGGCGCGACCGAGCTGCGCTACCACCTGCGCAGCATCGACGACCTCCACGCGATGCTGGGCGAGCGCGGAGATTGGGTGCTCCTCGGCAGCACCGACGAGCAGAAGCAGGCCGCGGACGACACGGTCGAGGCGTGGGGACGCGCCGAGGACAACCCGGTCGGCGGCTGGTACGGCATCAAGAAGGGCCTGCGCGGCCGGTTCGGCAACTACGTCCCGCCCGTCCTCGAGGTGCTCGGTCTGGCCGAGGTGGAGCACAACCGGCGCAACAACCGGATGCGAGCTCGCTGAGCCCGCCGACGTCAGCGCCGGGAGGTCAGCGACGCTCGACGGTCGTCTGCTTGGCCGGCAGCGATGCTGCGCAGGTCCTGCCGAGTTCGACCCACCGGGCCAGCTCGCGCTTCGTGCCGACGTCCTCCGCATCGACGCGCAACCAGCCCTGCATTGGCTTCCCACGCATCTCCATCGGCATGGCGGAGGTCGTCGCCACGAGCGCATCGGACTCCGCCGGGTCGACGCGCACCAGCAGCCCTCCCTGGCCACTCACCGAGACGGCCATGTTCCCGCCGATGCAGAACGCCAGGCCGCCGAACATCTCGCGCTCGGTCAGGTCGGGCTCACCATCGAGCAGCGCCCTGACCCGATCCGCCAGGTCCCCGTCGTACGCCATGAACGGAGCGTAGAGCGATCCGCCAAGCGCTCGCCGTTGAGCCAGTGGTCAGCTCGGCGCGGCGCGCGCATGTCAGCCCCGCCGCGACCGCTGCATCGCTCGAGGGCCGGAATGGACGAGCTGAGCGAGCGCCCGCTCGACCTCCTGCGCCAGGATGAGGCTCGTCATCTCACGGGCGATCGGACGAAGGGCCCCGACGGCGGTGGCGACCTCGTCGGGTGACGCTGCTCCGGCGAACCCCGTACCGGAGCGCTCGACGAACAGCTTGACTGTGTCGTCGACGGCCTTGGAGAGGCGTCGGCGCAGCAGGTCTCGCATCCGAGCCGAGATCTCCACGTCGATCCCGGCCTGCCGCAGACTCACCGCATGGCCGAGCAGCGCCGGGCTGGGGACCGACCACGTCCCGTCGGCCTCGATGCGGACGTAGCCGGCGTCGCTCAGCTCGGCGAGCAGTCCGGGCCGGACCGTCCCGTGCCGCTCGATCATCTCGATCAGCTCGTCGCGTGTGACCGCGCGCGGCCGATCGTTTGACCAGGGGGCGCTGAGCGTGGTGTCGACCCCCAGCCACTCCGACACGGTCCGGGTGGGGTTGTCGGTGGCGACGAGGTCGCGGATCGTGTGCAGCGAGAGGCCGCGATCGCGCAGCTCCGCCACGAGCATGAGGCGTTCCAGGTGGTCTCGTCGGTAGACCGCGTCACGACCCTGCTTGGAGGGTGGCGGCAGGAGCCGCTCGGCCTGGTAGTAGCGGATCGTTCGCTCGCTGACGCCGCTCTCGGCAGCCAGGTCGGCAAGGCCGAACGTCTCGTCCGTCGCCATTGCCTTCGTCTCGTCGGTCATCGTCTCATTGAACCATGCCTCCCGGGAAGGTGACAGTGTTCACTGTCAGATTATCTTGACAGTCAACACTGTCATCATCAGGATGGTCGACATGACGACCGTCGCCACACTTCCTCGCACCGCCGCTCGCGCCGCCCAGCTCGTCGCGGTGTCCGAGCGCTCGACGCACGATCCCTTCCGAGAGATCGACTGGGCCACCCCCGTCGATGACAGCGCGTTCCACCTCCCGCCCGAGCTGCTCGGCATCTACGGCACTGCCGCCTGGGCGCAGATGACCGAGTCCGATCGGATCACGTACAGCCGCCACGAGGCCGCCGCCCTGTTCGGCGCCGGCATCTGGTTCGAGAACGCACTCATGCAGGTCGTCCTGCGGCACCTCGTGTCGATCGACGTCACCGACCCGATGCACCGATACCTCCTCGTCGAGATCGCCGACGAGTGCCGGCACTCGACGATGTTCGGCGAGTTCATCCGACGCGCCGGCACACCGTCGTACGCCCCGGACCGACCGATCATCGTGGACGACACGGGCGGCGGGCGCGCCCTGTCGTACCTGTTGATCCTGGCGATCGAAGAGCTGCTCGACCACGCCAACCGGTTGACGATGCGGGACGACCGGGTGCACCCGGTGTCGCGTCAGATCGCCAAGCTGCACGTCCTCGAGGAGGCACGCCACGTCAGCTTCGCCAAGACGTACCTCGCCGAGGTGTGGCCGACGCTCGACGCCGACGAGCGGGCGACCGTCATCACCGCTGCGCCGATCTTGGTGGCCGAGATCGTCTCGCTGAGCCTTGATCCCGCGGTGTTCGAGCACCTCGGCATCGACGGCGGCGCAGAGATCGCTGCGAACAACCCCCGTCGTCGCGCGAACGTCATCACCGGTGTGGCCAAGTTGACGGGCTTCCTCGAGGAGGTCGGCGTCATCGACGACCGCAAACCGTGGGTCGAGCTCGGCCTCGTCGCGGCGAGCTGAACGATGGCCGTCGAGGACGTCGTTCTGCACGGTCTCCCGGTTGCCTTCGAACGACAGGGCACGGGTCCGCTGCTCGTGCTCCTCCACGGGCTGGCCGGCACGATGCAGACCTGGGACCAGGTCGTGCCGGCGCTCGCAGAGCACGCCACGGTCATCGCGCCGGACCTGCCCGGGTGCGGGCGATCGGCGCCGCCAGCCGGTGACCACTCGCTCGGTGGCTTCGCCAACGGGTTGCGCGACCTCCTCGACGCCGTCGATCCGCGGCCCGCGACGATCGTCGGCCACTCACTCGGCGGCGGCATCGCCATGCAGTTCGCATACCAGTTCCCGGATCGGTGCGAACGCCTCGTGCTCGTCTCCAGCGGCGGACTGGGCTCCGAGGTCGGATTGGCGTTGCGAGCGGCGAGCCTGCCCGGTGCCGAGCTGCTCATCGGGCTGCTCGCTCGTCGAGAACCGATGGCAGCGGTGACCGCCATCGAGCGCGCCGCCGACGCCATCGGGATCCGACCCGGCGACGCGCTCCGCTCGTACGTGCAGGGGTTCGCCACGCTCGCCGACGACGGCACCCGCCGCGCCTTCCTCAACACGCTCCGCGCCGTCGTCGATCACCGCGGGCAGCGCATCAGCGCCCGCGACCGCCTGCAACTCGCCACGCGCATGCCCACCCTCATCGTCTGGGGGACGAAGGATCGGATGATCCCCGTCGACCACGCGCACGCCGCCCACCAGGCGCTCCCCGCCAGCCGGCTCGAGCTGTTCGAAGGCGCCGGACACCTTCCGCACCTCGCCGACCCGGAGCGCTTCACCGACGTGTTGCTCGACTTCCTGGCGACCACTCGGCCCGGCGAGCGACAGGCCTGCTGAGACAGCGGCGCTCGAGGCGCTGCGACGTCACGAGATCGATTGCCCTGTCTCGTCGAGCACCGCGGGGTCTTGGAGCAGCTCCTGCAGCCTCGACGCGATCCGTCCGGCATGCGCACCGTCGATCAGCCGGTGATCGGCGGTGGCCGTGATGACCATCTCCGAGCGCACGATCACCACGCCGTCGACGACCGCGGCGGCGTCGTGCACGGCGCCCATCGCCAGGTACAGCGGCACCCGGGCGAACGGCACAGGGGCGAGAAACGCCTCGCGCAGGCCGAGCGTGCCGACGTTCGAGATGAAGGTGCCGCCGAGGGGGAAGGCGGGTTGTCCGAACGCCGGGATCCCGAGGCCGCCGACGAGCAGCCCGGCGACCCGGAAGGCGAACCCCATGATCGGCGTCGGGATCCAACGGACGATCCCGCTGCTGCGGCGATGATGGCGGTCTCGTCCGCCGCGCAGGCGACCGGCCCCGGCCGCCACCTCTCGAGCGACGTCGACCGGGGACTTGCCGTCGATCCGCCGGACGGTGATCGGAGCGAGGTCGCGCCCGCCCTCGATGTCGACCGCGAACCCGACGTCGCAGGTCGGGTACGGCCGGATGCGGCCGAGCACGACACGGCAGTTGATGTCCGGCTCGGCGCGCAGGATCCTGCCAACCGCGGCACCGAGCACGTGCACGAGGGTGACGGGGACGCCCGTGCGCTCCCGTGCCGCATCGACGTATCGCAGCATCGGTCCGGCGTCGATGCCGACCCTGGTGTAGATGCGGCCGTCTCGTGACGCAGTCCACGTCGCCACGGCGATCCGCCGCCGCACCGAGGCGGGCCGGGCCGACATCGTCGGAGCCTACGACCACCCCGTTCTGTCCTCCGATTCCGGCCAATTTCCGCGCCGATCGAAGGACAGGACGGGTTCAGGACTCGAGGTGCCAGAGGGCTCGGTAGTACCGAATCCGTTCTTGGTCCGGTACGACGCCGTAGGCCTCGAAGAGCTCGTCTTGGTGCCCCTCACCGAAGTTCCAGTCGAGGCTGAGCGAGGCGATCGCCAGGTCGGCCCAGCGATCACCCACCGCGAGATCGCCGAAGTCGACATGTCCCGTCCATGCCCCATCCTTGGAGATGAGGGTGTTGGGCGCGCAGGCGTCGCCATGAACGAGCACGAGTTCCTCCAGCGCGGGGCGAGGCCCGAGCGACGGCGGTCGGCGATCGACCCATCCCTGCGTGGCCCACTGGGGCGGGAAGTCGTCGATGTCGATGGCGTGGATCGAACGCAACCCGGTGGCGATGGCCCGAATCGCTTCGGAGCGACGAACACGCCACGCATCGCCGACGGCTGGCTCACCTGGCACGGCGGCGGTGACGAGCCACTGGGCGTCGACATCACCGCCGGAGGCGAGGACCTGAGGGGCTGGGTGTCGGGACGAGATCCACTCGAGACGGACGCGTTCCCGCTCGAGGTCGATGCTGGTGCGACGCGGGTTCCACTTGACGAACCGATCGTCGATCTGGAACGTCAACCCGCCCAGATCGTTGCGCCAGACGAGGTCGGCAGGTCGGCCGTCGGCGAGCTCGAGCACGACGGCCGGAACGGGATCGTCGCCGAGCGTGTGCAACGCGGCGAGCGCGGAGAAGTCTGGTTCGACCACGGCGAGAGTCACGGTAGGTGAGCGACCCGCCGCCGCTGCCGCGGATTGCCGGCGGTCAATACGTCGCGTGTGTGCCAATCCGGCGACGCACGCCACTCTTGTCGACCAGAATGGCCGGAAACGGCGGAAGACGTCGACGTAAGCGGTCCAGCAGTTCGACAGCTGCCGTGCCCGGGGCGGGATTCGAACCCACACTCCCTTGCGGGAAGGGGGGTTTAAGCCCCCCGCGTCTGCCAGTTCCGCCACCCGGGCGTGATGCGCACGCTAGGGGGTCACTCGAGCCGGTGACCACGGGCACTGGCCAGATGGGCGCCGATAGCGTCGATCAATTGTGGACGTGATCGGTCGGGAGGCAGGGCGGCGGCGCACGTTCGCCATCATCAGCCACCCCGACGCGGGGAAGACGACGCTGACGGAGAAGTTCCTGCTCTATGCAGGCGTGCTGCAGCGGGCCGGGTCGGTGCGGGCCCGCGACGGTCGGCGGTCGACCACGTCGGACTGGATGGAGCTCGAGCGCACGCGCGGGATCTCGATCAGCTCAACCGTCCTGCAGTTCCCCTACCGCGATCACGTCGTGAACCTGCTCGACACGCCGGGCCACCGCGACTTCTCCGAGGACACCTACCGGGTGCTGGCCGCGGTCGACTCGGCCGTCATGCTGCTCGACGCCGCCAAGGGGCTCGAGCCGCAGACGATGAAGCTCTTCGA
>Ga0136617_10004754_pt1 | contig 12163 bp, 10 predicted proteins | sample AntDrymUQ3222106_2_FD_129672 | JGI IMG/M metagenome (GOLD analysis project Ga0136617, IMG submission 129672) | Polar desert sand microbial communities from Dry Valleys, Antarctica - metaG UQ322 (21.06) | ecosystem: Environmental > Terrestrial > Soil > Desert | place: Antarctica: Dry Valley...
CGACCCCGACCAGCGCAAGTTCGCGATCGGCGTCTGGGTGACGAGCTTCTCGGTCGGCGGTGCGACCGGGCCGATTGTCGGCGGAGCGATGCTGGAGCTCTTCTGGTGGGGCTCGGTGTTCCTGCTGGCCGTGCCCGTGATGGCGCTGCTGCTCGTGGTCGGGCCGCGGCTGCTGCCGGAGTACCGCGACCCCGACTCCCGGCCCGTTCGACGTGTCGAGCGCGGCGATCTCGCTGGTCGCGGTGCTGGCGGTGATCTACGGCGTCAAGCACGCCGCGGAGCACGGCCTCGGGTCGGTGGCCGCGCTGGCGCTTGCGGGCGGCCTGGTCCTCGGCGCGCTGTTCGCGCGCAGGCAGCGGTCGCTGGCGGACCCGTTGATCGACCTGCGCCTGTTCCGAGTGCCGGCCTTCTGCGTCGCGCTGGCCGCGAACACGCTCGCGATCTTCGTTATCAGCGGTGCGTTTCTGTTCATCACGCAGTACATGCAGCTCGCGCTCGGGCTGTCGGCGCTGGAGGCGGGCCTGTGGATGCCGCCGTCGGCCGGCGCGTTCGTGGCGGGCTCGATGCTGGCGCCGGTGCTCGCGCGCCGCTTGAGCGCCGCGCGGGTGGTCCGCGCGGGCTTGGTGCTCGCCGCCGCCGGCCTGTTCGTGCTGACGCGGATCGACGACGCATCGTCGCTGGCGTTGCTGCTGACCGCCTCGCTGCTGATGGACAGCGGCCTGGCACTCGTCTTCGTGCTCGGCACCGATCTGATCGTCGGCAGCGCGCCGCCCGAGCGCGCGGGTGCGGCGTCCGCGATCTCCGAGACGGGCGCCGAGCTGGGCGGAGCGCTCGGGATCGCCATCCTGGGCAGCATCGGCGCCGCGGTCTACCGCAGCGAGATGGCCGGCGCCGTGCCGGCCGATGCGCCGCTCGCGGCGGCCGAGGCCGCGCGCGACACGCTCGGCGGCGCGGTCGACGCGGCCGACCAGCTGCCCGCGGGCATGCTGGACGTCGCCGTCTCGGCGTTCACGCACGGCCTGCAGATCGCGTCCGGCCTCACGGCGGTGCTCGCGCTCGGCGTCGCGCTGGTCAGCGCCTGGCTGCTGCGCGAGGGTCCAGCGTCACCGGTCGAGGGCGCGGTCGCGGCGACCGGCGCGGCGGCGGGCGATCGGGCGCGCTGCCCCGGCCTGGTCGTGCCGCAGGAGTCGTGAGCGGCGCTCGCAACTCCTGCGGCGTGGCCGGACGTGGCGCTTACGCCGCGACGTCCGCCGGCCTGACCGCCTTGACGAGCACAAGCTCGCCGTCGGCGGCGTCGACGCGCACCGTGTCGCCGTCGGCGAACTCGCCCTGCAGCATCTCCAGCGCCAGCCGGTCGACGAGCTTCTTCTGGATGACGCGCTTGAGCGGCCGCGCGCCGTAGACCGGGTCGTAGCCGAGGTCGCCGAGCAGCTCGCGCGCCTCGGGCATGAGCTCGAGCGCGATCCCGCGCTCGGCCAGCCGGTCGATGACGATGCGCAGCTGCAGCGTGACGATCTGGCCGATCTGCGAGCGGCTGAGCGACTCGAACTCGACGATGTCGTCCAGACGGTTGATGAACTCCGGGCGGAAGTGCAGCTCCGCGCCGTCGCGCCCGCCGGGGATGTTCGAGGTCATGATCAGCACGACGTTCTTGAAGCTCACCGTGCGGCCCTGGCCGTCGGTCAGGCGCCCGTCGTCCATCACTGCAAGCAGCGTGTTGAAGACGTCGGGGTGCGCCTTCTCGACCTCGTCGAGCAGGACGACGGAGTACGGCCGGCGCCGGATGGCCTCGGTCAGCTGGCCGCCCTCCTCGTAACCGACGTAGCCGGGAGGCGCGCCGACGAGCCGTGCCACGGAGTGCTTCTCCATGTACTCCGACATGTCGATGCGGACCATCGCCTCCTGCGTGTCGAACATGAACTCGGCCAGCGCGCGCGCGAGCTCGGTCTTGCCGACGCCGGTCGGGCCGAGGAAGAGGAACGTGCCGATCGGACGCTCCGGATCGGACAGGCCCGCCCGCGAGCGGCGCAGGGCGCTGGCGACGGCCTCGACCGCCTCGTCCTGGCCGATGACGCGCTGGTGCAGGCGCTCTTCCATGCGGACGAGCTTCTCGACCTCGCCCTCGAGCATCCGGCTGACCGGGATCCCCGTCCAGCGGGCGACGATCTCGGCGACGTCCTCGGCCGTGACCTCCTCCTTGAGGAAGCCCTCGTTGGCGTCGGAGCGCTCCTCGGCCTCGGCGAGCTCGCGCTCGAGGTCGGGGATGACGCCGTAGCGCAGTTCGGCGGCGCGCTGCAGGTCGGCCTCGCGCTCGGCGCGCTCGGCGTCGCGGTGCGCGGCCTCGAGCTTCTCCTTGAGCTCCTGGATCGTCGTGATCTTCGCCTTCTCGGCCTGCCACTGGGCCTTCATTCCGGCGCTCTGCTCGCGGAGCTCGGCGAGCTCGCGCTCAAGCGCCTCCGTGCGCGCCTTGGAGGCGTCGTCCTTCTCCTTGGCCAACGAGGTCAGCTCGATCTCGAGCTGCATCGCGCGGCGTTCGAGCTCGTCGATCTCCTCGGGCATCGAATCGATCTCGATCCGCAGCCGGGAGGCCGACTCGTCGATCAGGTCGATCGCCTTGTCGGGCAGGAAGCGGTCGGCGATGTAGCGGTGGCTGAGCGTCGCGGCGGCGATCGTCGCGGAGTCCTGGATGCGCACGCCGTGATGGACCTCGTAGCGCTCCTTCAGGCCGCGCAGGATCGCGATCGTGTCCTCGACCGACGGCTCGCCGACGAGCACCGGCTGGAAGCGCCGCTCGAGCGCGGCGTCCTTCTCGATGTGCTTGCGGTACTCGTCGAGCGTCGTGGCGCCGACCGCGCGCAGCTGGCCGCGGGCGAGCATCGGCTTGAGCAGGTTGGCGGCGTCGACGGCGCCCTCGGCGGCGCCGGCGCCGACGATCGTGTGCAGCTCGTCGAGAAGCAGCACGACCTGGCCGCGCGCGTCGGAGACCTCCTTGAGAACGGCCTTCAGGCGCTCCTCGAACTCGCCGCGGTACTTCGAGCCGGCCAGCAGCGAGCCGATGTCGAGCGCGATGACGCGCCGGTCCCTGAGCGACTCGGGCACGTCGCCGTTGACGATCCGCTGGGCGAGGCCCTCGGCGATCGCGGTCTTGCCGACGCCCGGCTCGCCGATCAGGACGGGGTTGTTCTTCGTGCGGCGGCTGAGCACCTGGATGACGCGGCGGATCTCGTCGTCACGGCCGATGACGGGGTCGAGCTTGCCGTCGCTGGCCTCGTCGGTCAGGTCGCGGCCGTAGCGCTCGAGCGCCTGGATCTTCTCCTCGGGCGACTCGTCGGTGACCGGGTGTGAGCCGCGCACGTCGGCGATCGCCTGCAGCAGGCGCTCGTGCGTGGCGCCGTGGGCCCGAAGCGCGCGGCCGGCGAGGCCTTCGTCCTTGGACAGGGCGAGCAGCAGGTGCTCGACGGAAACATACGTGTCGCCCTTGACCTCGCGCATCTCGCGCTCGCCGCCGCGCAGGATCGCCAGCAGTTCGGGCGAGGTCGTGGGCTCGGCCTGCGCGGCGAGCGTGGGCAGTTCGCCAAGCGCGTTGTTGACGTCGGCGCGCAGCGCGTCGGCGGACACGCCGAGCTTGCCGAGGACCTGGACGGCCGTGCCCTCCTGGTCGAGGAGCGCGGCGAGAAGGTGGATGGGGGTCACCTGCGAGTGACGGCGCCGGGGAGCCAGCTCCAGCGCGGCCTTCAGGGCCTCCTGAGACTTGATCGTGAAGCGGTCGATCTGCATAGATCTCAGTGTAGCTCGCTTAGATTTGTTTTCTCAAGCGCCTGCGGTCGTTGATTGTTCTCGAGGCCGATGCCCGCCGCGCAGTTGGATCTCGTCGTGTGGCCGGCGGTCGCCCGGAACTGAGCCAGGGCCAGCCCGCGGTCGCGCGGGGCTTGAGCCACGGCGAGCCTACGGTCTCGGCTCAGCGCACGTGCCACGGAACGAGAGCCGGCGGAAGGTCACCTCCGAGCGCGCGCGTCGCGCGCAGCGCGTGCGCTTCGTCGCGGAGCGCTCGCTTGGTCGATCCCGCTCGCAGTTGCGCCGTGCGCACGACGTCCTCGTCGTCGCTGCCGCCGAGCAGGAAGCCTCCCGCGAGGCTGCACGCGATCAGGCAGAGCAACCTGAGCGCGTTGGCACGACGAGCCGAGGATGCTCTCTTGCCGCACGCGTCATCTGAGCTGCTCGGCGACCGCGAGGCCGAGGCGCTTGATCGGCACGCGCGTCGCCCGGGCAAGCGCGTCGAGCGAATAGGTGCCGGTGTCGAGCATCGTCGCGAGCTGCTCGTCGTAGGGGATCGCGACAGCTTGATGAAGCTGCTCGGCGCGGAAGCGCTGCTCGATGACGGAGAGGTCTGCCGCGCGCGGCGTCGACTTGTTGAGGGCGATGGTCGTCCGGTCGTGCTGGAGGTGGGTCAGCGCCTCCAGCACGACCGTCATGGTGACCCACTCGGGCGTCGTGACGAGGACCACCTGGTCGGCGCGCTCGATCGCGAAGCGCGCGAGCGGGCCGGCGACGCCCGTCCCGAGATCGAGCAGCACGACCTCGTAGAAGCACGATAGGAACGCGACGAGCTCGCCGTAGCGGTCGGGGCCGAGGCTCGCGGCCTGCGCGGGATCGCGTGGCGCACCGAGCACGTGCAGGCCGCTGGGAAGCCGCGAGACGTAGGGGTTCAGCTCCGCGGCCGTCCTGAAGTGCGCGGCGTTCTTCAGGAGGTCGGCCAATGAATGTTCCGAACGCCGGTCATCCGGTGCGAGCCGGGCGAGCGTGCCCGAGTCGGGGTTGGCGTCGATGGCGACCGCGCGCACTTGCAGGCGGCTGGCGAGCAAATTGCCGACGAGAAAGGTGCTGGTCGTCTTGCCGACGCCACCCTTCGGGCTGATCAGCGCGATCGTGTTCGCACGAGTCACGTTGGGCTGTGTGCGGATCCGTCGCTCGAGCTCGGCCTCCACGCGCTCGCCGGCCGACGTCAGCAGGCGGTCTGCCTGGCGGCGCAGCCGGTTGATGACGCCGTCGCGCGCGTCTCGCCCGTCAACGATGGTTCCCGGGTACAGATCGCGGCGTCTGAGAGCTCCGGCTGGACCGCCGGTCATCGCAGTCGCAGGCGCGTGTCGATCATCAGCAGGTCGGGATTGCCCGTGGCGATGCGCTCCTTGTTGAGCTCCCACAACCGGTGTACCTCGCGCGCGATCTGGAACGGCCGTGCGCTTGGACCCAGCACGTCGGCGGCGATCGACCACAGCGATTCGCCGGCCTGGACGGTGTGGGTGCGGTCGGTGTGGTCGGCGTGGTCCGCGGGCGGCGCGGTGCTGCTGGTGGGCGGCCGTGGAGTCGGCGCTGGTGCGGCTGCCTGCGCCGTCGTGTCCGGTTGAGCCGGAGCGCTCCGCGGCACCTGCGCCGCCCGCGCGCGGCCGGGAGCAATGCCGGAGGACAAGAGCCCGTGGCGCAGGCGGACTGGCCGAGGGGCGCGCGGCAGGCGGAGGTGGCTGCTGTGCCGGGATCGCCGGCGGCGCCGGATCGGTCGCCGGCGCTGCGGGCGGCGGCTGTGGCGCCGGCGCCGGCGCGGGTTGGGCCGGTCGGGCCGGTTGCGGTTGGGCCGCAGGCGGGTCCGCGGGCTGGTCGTGAGGGTCCACCGCGCCGGGGGCGTCATCATCGACGACAGGAGGTGCGTCGGGGTCGTCGAGCGAGGGGTCGTCGTCTGGCTCCGCGTCATCGTCGTTGTCCTGCGGCGCGTCCGCGGGCAGGTCGGTCGCGCCCTCGCCCGGATCGAACACGGTGACATGCGCGCGGTCGCCGGGTGGCGTGACGTCGACGGCGCCCGACCCGGTCGGCTCCCTCGCGCCTCCCACTCGCTGGCAGGCTCGGTGGCAAGAGCCGCCGCTGGACCCATCGTCGTGACCGCGAGCGCGGCGGCTGCCACTGCCGCCCTGGCCCGCTGCGACACCGCCGCGTGCGGCGCGACGTCGCCCAGCAGTCGCTCGTCGCGACACGCTGGGCAGTCGGGATGAAACGGCAGCCGCGCGTGCGTCTCGCGGTTGCGTAGGTGCGCGCTCAGGGACGGCATGGCTGCTCTCCTGTCGGCGGGTGGTCCGTCACGGTCAGTTCAGGGGATCGGCGACGCAGCGATAGGCCTTGCTCCCGGCGGCGGTGTCCGGGGTGAGCCCGACGCTGCCGCCCTTGCTCACGACAACCAAGACATCGAGCTCTCCCGGCGTTGCAGACGAGGGGTACACGTGCGAGGTGAGCTCGCCGCCGGGCGCGAGATCGAACGCGGTCAGCGCCGTCAGCATCTCGCCGTGCGTCGGCAGCCGCCGGCCCGGTCCCGCCGGTCGGCCGACGCGCGAGCATTGACGCACAGCGCTCCCGTAAGGAGTCGCGAGTCGCGGCGCCTGCTCGATGCAGACGTCGGCGAGCGGATAGGTATCGGCCGGGCATCTGATCTTGAAGTCGGCGGCGCCGAAGCCCTCCAGCCGAGCCGCGTTGTCGGCGACGCGGGCGCGCGTGACGCGTCCGAGCGTCGCTTCTCGGACCTGTAGCCCGGTGAGCGTGTTCTTCTTCAGCTTCTTGGCGCTGATCGACCGGTTCTTGATGCTCGCGCCGCTGATCGTGACCGCCGCGTAGGAGCTGCCGCCGAGGGCGACGAACACGGCCAGGGTCGACATCACGTTGGCGTACGTCAGGTGACGGAGCTTGTCGAGCATGCGATCTCCCTGTTGCATGGATGTTCCATCGTCGGCAGCGAGGACATCAGTCCCCCCTCACCACGACTTGGACGGAGCGTGAGCGGCCGTTGGCGAAGGGATAGCCGGCCTCGCGCGGCAGCTTGGCGCGGAAGCGGAAGCGTTGCAGGCTGCGCGTGCGCGTGAAGCGGTAGGACAGCCGCCAGACGCCCGCCTGATCCGTACGGCCGGTGCGGAAGGTCTGCCAGCGCCCGGACAGCAGCACCTGCAGCTCGACGAGCTTGCCGCCGGCCGGGACCGGCAGCGTCCGCACGCGACCGACGAACGCCACCGACTGCCCGTTTCTCAGGCGCGTGCGGCTGGGGCGCAGCGTGCTGGTGGCCGGAACGCGCAGGCGAACCTCGCCCTGCGCCGGCAGGATCAGTGACGAACCGCCGTACGCGAATCGCAGCACGCGACTCGCGCTGCCGGCGGCGGTGTAGGCGAAGTTGCCGGCGGCGTCCGTCCGCACGGTGTCGACGAGCTGCTCGGCGCTTGCGTCCGAGCGCGACAGCACCTGCAGCTCGGCTCCGGGGACGCCTTGGCCGTCGCGATTGACCAGACGCCCCGTGACCCGCGCGTTGCCGCCGAAGACCATGCCGGCTGCCGGCTTCACGACGGTCACCCGCCGCCGGATCGTGCGCCGCCTGCCATGCACCCGCACGACGCGTCGCACCGTCCGCTTGCCCACCACCCCGACCTGCAGCACCGACGGGATCCGCAGCGGCAGCGTCAGCGCCATCGGCCGGCCGTCCAAGCGTGCCGTCGTCGAGGCCTCGTTGCCTGCCTGGTCGCGTGCCGTCGAGCGCAGCACGTAGTCACCGGGCGGAAGCGCGGCGTCGTCGATCCTGGCGGTCAGGCGGCTGCCGACCTTCTGCGTCTCGAGCGCCTGCCACGTGTTCGCGCCTGCACGGCCGATCTCGATCGACCCGCCCGCCAAGCCCGACAGGCCATCGGTGACCTGCACCGCCACCGTCGTCGGATCCGCCGCGGCCGGCGGCTCGAACGCGAGCTGCGGCGCCTCGGGGTCGTAACGCAACGTGACGGGTACCGACGCCGCGCCGGCGTCCTGGTTGCCCGCCTCGTCGCGGCGCCACACCGAGCCCGCCACTCACCCGGCCCGGGGACCTGGACCGGAAGCCCTGCGATGCTCGCTTCCGGGCGCTCCGCCTGGCTGCAGTTGCCGCCTGCCGCCGAGCACAGCTTGTACGTCGCCGCGACGATCGGCGCGCGATCGTTCTCCGCCGGGTTGACCCACGACAGCGCGAAGTCGTTGCGGTTGCGCCACCGCTCACCGCCGTCGACGCTGACGGGCACCTGCGACGGCGGCGTGTTGTCGACCCGCGCCGTCACCGGTGGCGAGTTGCCGAGATTTCCTGCTGCGTCCCGCGCCTGCACCACGACGTGCTGTGTGCCTTCGTCAGCCTGGCGAGTCTTGACAGTCATCTGCCCGGCGCCGTTCGGGCACGGGGCCAGCCTCGAGAACGCCGTCTCCGTCGCCATGAAGCACGCGCGCCCGTCCGCGCCCGCGTCACCCCGGCTGGTGATCGCGCTCGCCTCTTGCACCCCGACGTTGTCCCGCGCGTCGTATCGCAGCGGCTGCTCTCCGCCCACCCACGCTCCATCAGCCAGCGGCGTCCCCGAGCTGATGGCCGCGACGGGCGGCTGCACATCGGTGATCCTCAAGTCGGCCTCGAGCGTCCTGATGAAGTTCTTGCCGCTCGACAAGCACACCGTCCGCCCCTGGCAGATGACGCGTTGGACGATCTGCGTCGCGCCGGCGGGATCGAACTGCGCCTCGATGACCCTCTTCTGCTTGGTCGAGGCGAGGCGCTCAAGCAGTGGCCGGCTGCTCTGCCGGCAGCGACCGGTCCGCAGCTCCCGTGGGGTCCTGCGTTCGCGGTCGATCAGCTTGGGGCTGCCGTTCGCAAGCACGGCGTACAGCTCCACGCCGAAGCGACAGTCGGCGCGACCCATCTGTCCATGCCAGCGCAACCATGTGATGACGGTGCCCGGCGGCGCCGTGATCGTCGCGATCGAACGCGCCTCCCGCTTCACCACCCCGCGCCGCTGCACGTTCGCGGTGACCAGCCCTTGCTCGCCGGGCTCTTCGGGGTTGCAGGCCCGCCTGATCCGCATCCCGCGCGTCGCGAAGACATCAAACGCGGTCGACGCGTTGTTCAGCTTGTCCGACTGGCACGCGGCGACGGCGAACTCGCCACCCATCGTCGTTGCGGCCCATACGAGCATCACGGTGAGCGCCGCGCATGTGGCACTCGTGATCGCAGCCAGCGTCCTTCGCATCGTCTTCCCCTTGTAGGCGAGAGTTCTCGAGCAGCGCCCGGTCGGCTGCGGGCGCGACGGATGTCCGGTGGATGCCGTCATAACCCGTAGAGGGCCCGGCAAGCGAGAACTCGCCCCCCTCCCGCAGAAATGTTTCCCCCGGCTCCCAAGCAGTTCTCCTGGGGGGACGCGTTACCCGCAAGGCGGGTGAACGCAAGCGGCGTTCGTCGTTCACCGGGTGCCGGCGCGAAGCTCCCCCCGGCCGAGCACGAGCCGCTCGTGCTCAGACCAGCCGCACAGGTTCAGCCTGACCTCCGGGAAGACGCTCAGCCCCGGTCGATCGGGATCGTGAAGGGCCTGACGTCCTTGGCTCGCACGAGCTCTGATCCGGTCCCCTGCTCGTAGCGCACGATGTCCGCGCGGACCTGCTCGCGGCGCCCCTCGAGGTGGGCGATCTCCGCCTGCAGCTCGTCGCGGCGGCGCTCCAGCGCGTCGACGCGCCTGCGCGTGCGTTCGAGCTGCTGCTCGAGCTCGAGCACCTTCTCGACGCCCGCCAGGTTGAGCCCGAGCTCGGCCGTCATCTGCTGGATGCGGCGCAGGCGCTCGACGTCCGCGTGGGAGTACAGGCGCGTGCCCTTCGGCGAGCGCTTGGGTTCGATCAGGCCGCGCTGCTCGTACATGCGCAGCGTCTGCGGGTGCATGTCCGCCAGCTCGGCGGCGACCGAGATCATGAACACGCCGCGGTTGGAGGAGACCTCGATCCGCGTGGTGGTGGTGCGGCGCCGGGGGGTGCTCATCGCGTGAACAGCTTCGATCGCGGGTCGCCGTTGAAGACCTTCGCGAGGTCGTCCACTGCAGCCTCCTGTTCGGCGGTCAGCTTGTCGGGCAGGTCCAGCGCGAAGCGGTAATGGATGTCGCCGCGGCCGGTCTTGCCCGGCCGCCGGGGTCCCTCGCCGCGCAGGCGTTGCACGCTGCCGGGGCGCGTCCCGGCCGGCACGCGCAGCGTCTTGCGGCCCTCGAGCGTCGGCACCTCGATCTCGCCGCCGCGCAGCGCCTCGGGCAGTGTGAGCGGGACCTCGACCTCGACGTTGTCGCCCTTGCGCGCGAACACCGGGGAGTCCTGCACGTGCGTGACGACGTAGAGGTCGCCGTCGGGGCCGCCGTTGCGGCCCGGCTCGCCTTTGCCGGCGAGGCGGATCCGGCTGCCCTCGCGCACGCCCGCGGGGATGTTCACGCGGTAGCGCTTGACGGCACGCTTGCGGCCCTCGCCGCCGCACGTCGGGCACGGGTTCTCGATGATCGTGCCGGCGCCGTGGCACTGCGAGCAGGGCTGGGAGATCGAGAACAGGCCCTGCCCCTCGGACTCGATGCCGCGCCCGTTGCAGCGCGGGCAGACGATCGGCGACGTGCCGGGCTTGGCGCCGGTTCCCACGCAGGTCGGGCAGCGCTCGTACGTCGGAACGGAGATCGGGACCTGTGCGCCGTCGATCGCCTGCTCGAAGCCGATCGACACCTCGGCCTCGAGGTCGCGCCCGCGCTCGGCGCGCGTGCGCGCCGACCCGCTGCCCGCGCCGCCGCCGGCGCGTCCGCGCGCCTGGCCGAAGAGGTCGGACAGGATGTCGCCGAAGCCGCCGGTGTCGAAGCCGGGCTGGCCGCTGCCGCCGCGGCCGGCCTGCGAGAAGGGGTTGGCGAGCGCGCGGTCGTAGTCCTTGCGCTTGTCGGGGTCGCCGAGGACGTCGTGCGCCGTCGAGATCCGCTTAAAACGCTCCTCGGCCTTGACGTCGCCGGGGTTCTTGTCGGGGTGGTACTTGCGCGCGAGCTTGCGGTAGGCCTTCTTGATCTCGTCCTGCGAGTCCTTGCGCTCGACGCCGAGCACCTTGTAGTGATCCTGAGCGGCCATCGTTGCGCCTAGCCGGCGACGACCACCCGCGCGGGACGCAGGACGAGCTCGTTGAGCCGGTAGCCCGACTGCAGGACCTCGACGATCGAGCCCGCCTCCGCACCCTCGACGGGCGTCTGCGCGACGGCCTCGTGATGGACGGGATCAAAGCGCTCGCCCTTGGCGGCGTAGGCCTCGATGCCCGCGCGCGCGAGCGCAGCAGACAGCTCGGATTGCACGAGCCGGATGCCCTTCGTCAGGTCGTGCTCCTCGTGGTCGTCGGATGCCTCGACGGCGGCGATCGCGCGGTCGAGGTTGTCCAGCGCCGGCAGCAGCTCGCGGGCAAGGCGGCCCATGCCACGCGCCTCGGCGGCGCGGACGTCGCGCGTCATCCGCTTGCGGAAGTTCTCGAAGTCGGCCTGCGTGCGCTGGGCCAGCGCGAGGTACTCGTCGGCCTTGCCGGCGCGCTCGCGCAGCGCCGCGGGGTCGACCCCCGTGCCGTCCTCCTCGGGCGCGGCGGGTGCCGCGGGTGCATCCGTCGCAGGCGCAGGCGGATCGGCCTGCTGGGTCGGGTCGGCAGCGACCGCACCGGGCGGCGGGTCCTCGATCCGCCCCCGCCCGGGCGGCGCCGGGGTCTCCGGCGCCGCCTCCTGCTCGATCTCGTGCTCGTGCGGGTGCACGCTTAGCGGCCTTCCTCGACGACCTCGGCGTCGACGACGTCCTCGTCGTCAGCGGTCGAGCCCTCGGGCCCGGCACCGTTGCCCGTCGGCCCGTCGTCGGCCTGCTGCGCGCGGGCCTTCTCGTACATCGCCTCGGAGACCTTGTGGAACGCCGTCTGCAGCGCCTCGGTCTTGGCCCGCAGCTCGGCGGCATCCTCGGACTCCAGCGACTCGCGCAGGTCCTTGATCAGGCCCTCGATCTCGCTCTTGGAGGACTCGTCGATGTTCTCCTCGAGGTCCTTGAGCTGGCGCTCGGCCTGGTAGGCAGCGTTCTCGGCGCCGTTGCGCGCCTCGGCGAGCTCGCGCAGGCGCTTGTCGTCGTCGGCGTGTGCCTCGGCGTCGGAGACCATCCGCTTGATCTCGTCGTCCGACAGGCCCGAGCCCGACTTGATCTCGATCTTCTGCTCCTTGCCGGTGCCGAGATCCTTCGCCGACACGTTGAGGATGCCGTTGGCGTCGATGTCGAACGCGACCTCGACCTGCGGGATGCCGCGCGGCGCCGGCGGGATGCCGGTCAGCTGGAACTTGCC
>Ga0136617_10004755_pt1 | contig 12163 bp, 8 predicted proteins | sample AntDrymUQ3222106_2_FD_129672 | JGI IMG/M metagenome (GOLD analysis project Ga0136617, IMG submission 129672) | Polar desert sand microbial communities from Dry Valleys, Antarctica - metaG UQ322 (21.06) | ecosystem: Environmental > Terrestrial > Soil > Desert | place: Antarctica: Dry Valley...
CCTGCAGATAGTGGGAGACGACCTCCTCGCTCGGCCCGTCGCGCAGCACCCGGCCTCCCTGAAGCCAGTACGCGCGGCTGCAGAGACGCGTGATCGCCTGCATGTCGTGCGAGACGAAGAGCACAGTCCTGCCCGTGCTCGAGATGTCCTCGATTCGTCCCATGCAGCGCTGCTGGAACTCGTAATCGCCGACCGCGAGCACCTCGTCGATGATCAACACTTCGGGATCGAGATGGGCCGCGACCGCGAAGGCGAGTCGCACGTACATCCCGCTCGAATACCGTTTCACGGGCGTGTCGATGAACTTCTCGATTCCGCTGAACTCGACGATCTCGTCGAATTGCCGCTGGATCTCGCGCCGCTTCATCCCGAGGATCGCGCCGTTCAGGTAGGTGTTCTCGCGTCCGGTCAGCTCAGGATGGAAGCCTGTGCCGACTTCGAGGATGCTGCCCACGCGTCCCTTGATCGAGGCCGTGCCCTCGGTCGGCGGCGTGATCCGGGTGAGGATCTTGAGCAGCGTCGACTTCCCGGCGCCGTTCCGGCCGATGAAGCCGACGACCTCTCCCTCCTGGATCTCGAACGAGACGTCCTTCAGCGCCCACAGCTCCTCGAGCGAGTGATCGACGTGCTCGAGCCGGAGAGCGCGGCGGGCGACGTGGGAGAGCGTGTCGCGCAGGGTCTCGTAGCCGGCCTTGTACTCGCCAATCGTGTAGCGCTTCGAGAGCCCCTCCGCGACGACAGTCGTCACTGGCGCGCCGCCATCAGATCGTGTCCGCGAAGCGCGGCTCGGAGCGCCGGTAGAAGACGAGCCCGCCGACGAACACGACGATCGCGACCGTGATGCCGATCACGAGCGTGCGGGTCTCGGGGGCGGGCGTGCCGGCGACCGCCCAGCGAAAGCCGGTGATCCCGGCGACGGCCGGATTGAACGAGACGATCAGCTCGTAGCGATCGGGCAGTTCCGCGGCGGCGTAGATCACGCCGGACGCGTACAGCCAGAGCTGGACGATGAACGGCACCGTGAACGGAACGTCGCGATAGCGGACGTTCAGCACCGCGAGCACCGACCCGAACCCGATCGCGGTAGCTGCGAGCATGAGCAGGAAGAGCGGCGCGAGGAACACTGTCGGCTCGATCGAGACGTCGTACCAGGCGGTGATTCCGAGCCCGACCGAGAACGAGAACACGAAGTCGACGAGGGGTACGAGGATCGCGGCGAGCGGCAGGATCAGCAGGGGAAAGTGCACCTTCTGAACGAGAATCCGATTTGAGAGCACGCAGCCTGAGGTCAGCGTGAAGATCCCAGCCATGAACGCCCAAGGCACGAGGTTCAGCATCGAGAAGACCGGGTACGGGAGCCCCTGCGAGGGCAGGTTCGCGAACTTGCCGAAGATGAGCGTGAAGACGACCATCGTCAGGAGCGGCTGCATCACCGCCCAGGCGATCCCGATCAGGGACTGCTTGTAGCGCACCTTGACGTCGCGCCAGGCGAGGATCAGGGCGAGGTCGCGCGCACGCCAGAGCTCGCGGACGTCGGGCAGCCCGCCCCGCCGCGCGGGGCGGATCACGGTCACGGGTGCGGCAGGGACGTCGAGCATCGGGGGCCGGGGAGGGGCGGGGTCGTGTGTCGCGGGCCCGTCCTGGCTCGCTCGATGGTACCCGCGGCGCCTGCCGGAGTCCCCGCGCGAGCCGGCCGTAGAGCGCTCGACGCCTCGGGCGCGGAGGCCTGGTGTCAGACACCGGTTGCTGTCAAGGGCCCAGACCTACGGCCGCGAGAGACGCCGGCTCAGGCGACCCGCGAGCCGCCCGCGCACGGAGCCCCGATGCTCGAGGACCGCGGCGCGGTGCTCGAGCTCGGCGCAGCGCCTCGCGAGTACGGCGGCCCCGTCGAACTGGAGCGCCACTGTCGCGTCCTCGGCGAGATCGGCGTCGTCGAGCAGGTTCGGAGGAGTCGGCGAGCGGAGCGAACCCGTTGTCGCGATCGAGCGGAGCGCGTTGCGCAGCCGGACGTCGCGGACGAGCGAGCCGGCGCGAAGACCCGCCTCGAGCGCGGCAGCGTTGAACGCGGTCTCGGCGAGCAGCAGCTCCTGCTCTCCTCGCGCGAGCCGGTCGAGCGCCTTCACGATGTGCTGACCGTCGGGCGAGCTCGCGCGGCGCCGGAACTTGTCCACGAGCTGACGTTCGTTGCGGATCGGGAAGTGCAGCACCTCGAACGGGAACCAGTCGCGGATGAGGCGAAGACCCAGTCCCTCGACGTCGTGGTTGCCGACCGTGACAGACGCGTCCGGGACACCTCGGTGCACGACCTTGACCTGGGCGTGGTACGGGCTCGTGAGATCGGCGCTCGGACGCGCGCGGATCGTCATTCGCTCGAAGACCGAGCCCTCGCCCGGGCAGAAGACAAACTGACGCATCAGGCCGCGAACCACGCCGAACCGCGATGGCACGTCCTCGAGGAGCTCCGCGAACGACGCCGACCGCGGCCACCAGAACTCGTCCGCGTCGCTCGCGATGACCCAGTCGGCGCCGTGCTCGGTCGCGGCGAGCCGCGCCATCCGCGTCACCCACTCGGCTTGCTGCATGACCTCTCCGTGCTCTCGTAGGAGCACGACGCGCCCGTCGCGCTGGTACGAGCGCAGGATGTCCGTTGTCCCGTCCGCCGACCGGTGATCGGTCGCGATCACGACGTCGATTCCCCGGGCGAGATGGTACCGAAGCCAGTGCTCGAGGATGTCGGCCTCGTCGCGGACGAGCAGCGTCATTGCGATCCGCACCGCGTTCAGCTCCCGCGGCGTCGGGCGCGCCGGGCGAGCCTGCGGACACCCCGCTCGAGCCGTGCTCCGGTGGCGGCCTCGAGCCCGCCGAGGCGACGTTCGAGCGCGTCGAGCCGGCGGCGCACGCGGATCAGATCGGCCTCGCCGAGGACCGCGGCGTCTGCGGCGAAGGCGGCGTCTTCGGACGGGGTGGGCCGACGGAACTCGAGCGCACCGGGCCCATCCGGCGCGAGCCGGCCCAGCGCGTCGCGCAGCCGCGTGTCCTCAGCGAGATACCGCCCTCCGCCCGTCACCGCAAGCTGCTCGAACACCGCTCGGCTGCGGCCTCCCTCGCTGTCGCGGAACGCGAGCGCGTGGTAGGCGGCGCCCGGCCCGACGGCAACCTCGTCCGAGCCGTAGAACTTCTCGACCGCGCTGCCCCACAGCGCGCCCTTCCGCTCGAGCTGCTCGGCCGTCCGGATCGGGAAGTGCAGCACCTCGAGCGGATACCAACCGCGCAGCGGGACGAACCCGGTGCCCCCGACCGAGTGGCTGCCCTCGACTGCCTCGACGCGTGGATGGCCACGATGGGCGATCTTCCGAAAGGGGCGCCAGGGACTGCGTGGATCGTTGATCGGCGCCTCCGCGGCGAGGCGCAACGTCATTCGCTCGTGGAACGGACGTCCATCGGCGGGGGTCGGGACGAAGTGGCGCACGAACGACTGGACGAGCCCGTAGCGACCCGGAATCGAGCCGAGCACCTCCTTCAGCGATCCGCCCCGCGGCCACCAGAACTCGTCGGCGTCGCTCGAGATGACCCAGTCGGCGCCGTGCTCGACCGCCGCGGCCCGGGCCATGCGCGTCACCCAGTCGCGCTGGCGGAACGGCCCCTCGGGCTCACGGGTCACGTGCACCGCTCCTTCGCGCTCGTACCGAGCCAGCACCTCCTCGGTGCCGTCGCTCGAAGCGTGGTCGGTGACGAGTACGAGGTCGACGCCCGCAGCGAGATGGAAGGCGAGCTGCTGCTCGACGACGTCGCGCTCGTCGCGCACGATCAGGGTCATGACCACCCGCACGAGCGGAACCTAACCATCTACATGGTCAGAGGAAGTCCCGGTCGAGAGCCTCGAAGGTCGCCACGAGCGAGCGGTCGCCGCCGTAGGCCTCGAGAAGTCGCGGGAAGTAAGCCGCCAGCGCGTCGTCATACGAGATGCTGCCCTCGGTGAGCGCGACGGCGGCCTCGCCGAGCTCGTCGAGGTCGTGGAGGATCCGGGCGGCGCTCATGCTCGAGGTGCGCGGTCCCTCGCCATCCTCGTCCGCGTCGATCATGGGCAGCGGCCGGCTGTGGACGAACGTCGGATAGCTCGGCCGCTTCGGCAACACCGAATGGAACGGAACGCCGTTGAAGAAGTACTCGTGCCAGTCACCGCCTGAGAGCGTGAGCCACGGCGTGCCGACCGCAACCGCACCGAAGCCAAAGCCCGTATGGGGCGAGACGAAGACGCTGCTTGCCTCGATCGCCGCGAGCTGCTCGAGGATCGGTCGATCGAAGTAGTCCACCGCCGACGTGCACGACGCGCTGATTCGCGCGATCTCCTCGCTGGAGATCCCGCTCGCCGTGTGGCCGCGACGCGCGTGTCGGAGGCCGATGAAGACGAACGTCGTCTGGGGGAGGCGACGCTCGAGCTCGGCGAGAATCCGGATCCAGGAGGTCGCCGACGGGTAGAGCGCTCGCAAGCTCGAGCTGCCTGCGAGCATCACCGCGATCGAGCGTCTGCCGTCGAGCTCCACCCGAGCGCGGGCTCGAGCCTCTACGGGGAGGTCGAGGCGAAGCTGCTGGTGCGGGATGTACTCCGGTGGCGGCTGGCCCACGATCCCCCTCGAGAGGCGTCCACGGAAATGCCGTCGGGATGCGGCGCAGTAGCGGCGTAAGCCTTCGAACCGAGCCTGATAGGGGTCGACCGAAGCCGGGTGATGAACGACGTGATCCCAGGTGCGCGGGATCTGCTGCAACGCGACAGCCGGGTCTCCTACAGGTGTGCCGAAGCTCGTGAACGCCACCCCGAAGACGTTCTCGACGAACGGGGCGCAGCGAGCAAGCTCGATCGGGGAGGCGCCGTTGAGGACGAGGTTGATCCTGAGCGTGGGGTCACCCGCGTGGTAGGCCTGGCACCTGCGGAGCGCCTCGAACACGTGACCCACCGCGTGCGAGTACCACAGGTCGACGAGCAGCGTTCGCGGCTCGCCCACCGCGGTTGCCGATCCGCGTGCGAGGCGAGGCAGACGCCCTGGCCCGACCGGCGCCCACGGCGGCCGGCGCTGCCAGGGGCGCCAGATCGCGAGGGTCTGCTGGAGCGGGGCCCAATCGTCGGCCCCGCGCGACGCGAGCTCGGCTCGCATCGCGGTGCGGAGCTCCGTGTCGTCGTAGGCGGCCGCCACTTTCTCGAGGTGCTCGACGGTGACCGCGTCGACGATCCCGAGCCGCAGGCCGTCGCGCTGGAGATCGTTCCAGTCGAGCTCGATGCCCCAGCCCATCCCGCGCGACTCGGGGAGCGGGAGCACCCGCGCATGCGCGGACGGCATCATCACGACGAGCGGCCCGCCTTCGACGAACGTCGTCAGCCTGACGCGCGATCGCGGGCGAGAGCGCGTGATCCCGTGGCTGACGTTCGATCCCGGGGCGTGTGCGGGCTGCGCCACGTCGAGACCCGCACGCACGCAGAGATCGACGAGCTCTCGCAGGCTGCCGCGACGAACCGCGATGTCGTCATCGCAGAGCAGCAAGGGTCCGCCTCCCGTCCCGTGACGCCGGACCGTCTCGTTGAGGAGCTCCAGCTTCCGGCCCTCACCGACACCGACCGTGTGCTCGGCGAGCGACTGCGCGACGGCGTCGAGCGCCCACCAGGCCGTCGTCCAGCCGTCGGCCAGGGCAGGTCGAAGCAGGGTCTCGACGATCCCCGCGTTCGTCGCCCGGTAGACGCCTACGATCGTCGCGGTCATCCGCTGACCCGCTCGACGATCGCGTCGACGACCCGCTCGGCGGCGCGTCCGTCGACAACTCCGACAGCCCGCTCGACAACCATCACCCGCTCGGCTGCGAGCTCGTCCGGGCGCTCGAGCGAGCGCTCGATCCCGGCAACGACTTCCTCGAACGACTCGGCTCGGTAGAACGCGCCCGACTCGGCGACGTCGCGATAGTGCTCGCCGATGATGCTCTTGGCCGCCCAGGACTCGCCCGGCGGGCCGCCCACTTCGTCATAGAGCACGCAGACCGCCGGCCGATCGTTGACGAGCGCATCGAGCAGGCTCGTGCCGGCGTTCGTCACGACACACGCGCAATGTGAGAGCAGCGTGGCAAGCGCCTCGATGTCCATGAAGCTCGGCTCCTGCACCGCGACGCCGGGGAGGTCACGCGCGGCGGCGAAGCGCGTTTGCCACTGGCCGTCGCGCGGATGCGGCCGGAAGAGCAGCGAGAGCCGCTCCCCGGCGCGCTCACGCCACCAGTCCACGAGGCGGTCGAAGAACCGCGGCTCGTGCGGCGTGTTCGTCGGCGTGTTGCCCATCACGAGCACGAGCGGACGGTCCGAGGGCAGACCATGGCGTCGAAGGATCGCGTCGTACGCCTCGCGTGCGTGGGGGCGGTGGTAGATGTCGCTCTGGGGCCAGCCGGTGACGACCACGCGCTCGCGCGGTACGCCGTGGTAGCGCTCCAGGTCGTCGCGCATGCGCTCGTTCTGGACGAGGTAGCGGTCGAGCTCTGTCCAGATCACGCCTTTGCCGACCGTGTGGTCCCAGCTCGCAACGTTGCCGACGAGCGGCAGCCCGTAGCGACGCCCGGCGACGAGGAACGGCACCGCCGACTGCATCTGCAGGTTGCTCAGCACGAGCGCCGGCCGCTGGGCTCTGAGCCGGCGCAAGAGTGCGTCTGGCAGGTACCGCATGACGGAGAAATGCCACCGGTTCATCGCGCGGTCGACGAGCCGGTGGCGGGGCAACGGGCCGACGCGCGAGCTGTCGAGCAGCTCGTTCCGGTGCCCGGGCAGCATGCGCTCGAGGTGCAGCCGGTGGCGGTAGTTGAGCCGGATCGCCAGCGGGTAGTAGCCGAGCCGGCGGTCGAGCCACACGTCGGCGCGCCGACGTACCCGTTCAGCGAGCGGGAGGTCCACCGGAAAGAGCTCGTCGAGGTGGAGCGCGCACCTCGCGCCTGGCGGCAGACGATGTTCCCAGGGCGCGGCAGCGTCACGTGCGAGCAGGAACACCGGCTGCAGCCGGCCGCCGAGCGCGGCGCCGAGCTGGTCGACGACGCCGGTCTCGACGAGGATCCGAGTCGAAAGCGGATCGGCGAAGACGAGCCAGACGGGCGGCCGGCTCACGCCGCGACGGCGACAGCGCGGGCGATCCGATCCGCGAGTGACGCGCCGTCGAGCCCGTGGTGGCGCAGCGCCTCGGGTGGCGTTCCGCAGGCTGGCCACCCATCCACGCCGAACACGGTCAGCCGGCGACCGGCCTCCAGCCCCAGCTCGGCGAGCGCACGGCGCAGGGTGTCGCCGAGCGCGCCGAGCGGAGAATGATCCTCGACCACGACAAGGTCGCCAACGCCGACCAGCTCGCTCGCGAGCCAGTCGTGGTCGACACGATCGAGCCAGGGCATCGCGACCACACGAAGCACCGCGCCGCGCTCGAGCAGAAGCTCGGCTGCGACGAGCGCCTCGTGGAGCAGCACGGGTCCATAGGCGAAGAGGAGCGCGTCGCTTCCCTCCCGGGCGACCCACCCGCGACCGGGCTCGGCGCGGTAGCCGTCCGGTGGACTCGTGAGCCTTGGCGAGGGCCCGATCGAGAGGCGCAGCGCAACGCTCTCCGTCGCCTCCTCGACGGCCCAGCGGAGCAGCGCGCGCGTCTCGGCGGCGTTCGACGGCTGTACGACCGTGATCCCCGGGATCGCGCCGAGCAGCGACGCGTCTCGCAGGCTCTGGTGGGACTTCCCGGGCCCGGCGGGAATGAGGCCGGCGTAATGGAGCGCGTAGATCACCTTCGTGCGCTCGCTCGCCTGGTTGTAGATCTGCTCGTTCGCGCGCGAGGCGAGGAAGCTCGCGAACGAGTTGACGACCGGCACGAGCCCGTGCCGCGCCATGCCTGCCGCCAGCGAGACCATGTCCTGCTCGGCGATCCCGTTCTCGACGAACCGGCTGGGCTCGGCGAGCTCGAAGGCGCGCACGCGGCAGTCGGAGGAGAGGTCGGCGTCGAGCACGACGAGCCGCTGCTCGGCTGTTGCGAGCTCGAGTAGCTCCTCGCCGTATGCGGCCGCAACGTACTCGCGTGCCTGTGGGGTCTGTCCCCCCGGGACAGACCCCGGTCTTCTCGTGCCCGCCCCGCTCTCGGGCTCGCCCTCCAAGCTCACCCGGCCGTCCTCGAGCGGCGGCACCGGCTCCATGCGCAGCGACTGCAGCCCGAGCGAGGTGAGCCGCTCGCCGATGCGTCCGGCGAGCTCTCCGGTGGCGGTGGCGAACGTCTCGTCGTCCGGCGCCCCTGCGTGCCAGCGGTAGAGCCCGCCGCCGTCGCGGAGAGCCCGTGGATGCTCCATGAACGAGACACCCTTCCCCTTGATCGTGCGGGCGACGAGGACACCCGCCGTGCCGTCGTCGCCTTCTCGGAGCTCCCGGAAAGCGTCGCGCAGGCGCGTGTGGTCGTGACCGTCGCAGGTCAGGACGCGCGCGCCAAACGCGCGAAGCTTGTCCTCGAGGCTCTCGAGCGCGAGGATCTCCTCGGTCGCGCGATCCGACTGCAGCTCGTTGCGGTCGACGATCACGAGCAGGCGTCCAACCCGCTGGTGTGCCGCTGCCTGGAGCGCCTCCCAATTCTGGCCCTCCTGCAGCTCGCCGTCACCGGTCATCACGACCACGCGGCCACCCCGCCCGAGGTGCCGTTTCGCCCAGGCGATGCCACGCGCCTTCGAGATCCCCATGCCGAGCGACCCCGAGTTCGCCTCGATCCCCGGCACGCCGACATCGGGGTGGCCGTCGAGTCCGCCGAGGCGGCGGAGCCGCAGCAAGCGCTCGGTCGAGATGATCCCGAGCGCGTTGAGGGCGGCGTAGAGACCGGGCACGTCGTGGCCCTTCGACGAGAAGAAAACGTCGCGATCGGGTGCGTCGAACCCGAGCTCGACCGTGTTCAGCTCCTCCCAGAGCAGCTGCACGACGATGTCGAGCGAGCTGAAGGTCGAGCCGAGGTGGCCGGAGCCGGCGCGCTTGACGGCGACGAGCGCGTTCGATCGGCACATGTCGGCGAGGAGCGCGAGCGTCGCGTCCGGCGCGAGGTCGGCGTCGCGGACACGCTCGAACTCGTGCGGTGGGATGAGCGACATGCTCGTCACGGCGCCGATTGTAGGGCGGCTCGGTGTTCGCGACAGCGCCTCACGAGATCGAGCACGTCGTCGAGCTCCTCAGCCGGCCGGAGCCCGAGCAGCCGGCGCCGGTCTCGAGCGAGGTCGTCGTAGCCGAGCTGCTCGATCTGCTCGTGGGTGAGCTCGAGGCGGCTCTCGGGCTCGCCGCCGAGGACGAGGCCCACACCCTCGTCGCAGTCGAGCACCACGACGCGCAGATCGTCGCGCGTACGCAGCCGCACGATCGTCTTGTAGACGTCGCCGTTCCACCTGCCGGTGAACCCCTCGGTCGCGGAGGCCTCCCCGAGCGTCGGCGTCGCCGCTGCCGCGCTCGCAGGGTTGCAGTCGTGCACGACGACGACGCCACCCCGCTCGACCACGTCCAGCGCGTGCACGACGTCACGGTGGGACTGGTCGTAGCTGTGGAGCCCGTCGACGAACACGACCGAGAACGGTGCCAGCCTCGATGCGAAGCGGCGGAAGAACTCGTCGCTCGTGGTCGGGAAGTACAGCGTGCCGGTCGTCGCCCTGCCGAGTCGACGAAGTCGCGCGGGCACCGGCACGCGGAAGGCGAACCGCGGATCGACGGCGACGCGGGTCTCGGCCTCGATCGCGTGGAAGCAGTCGCCGTCCTTGACGCCGAGCTCGAGGTAGCGCGTGCCGCGAACCGCCTCGAGCGTGGCCTGGACGACGTCGATCCGGCTCATCTGCATCGGCGGCTCCGCGGTGCGAGCAGTGCGACGATCGCCGCCACGATCCAGACGGGGGCGACCGGCAGCGCGAACTCGTTCTGCGGCGCCTGCGAGAGCGCGTGGACGACGAGCACGAGCCCCGCCACCGTCCCGAGCACGAGTGCGGCCGCGCTCCCGCGTGGGCGGCGAATCGCGAGTGCGACCGCTGCGACGGCGATCCAGAGAAACGAGCGCGGCCAGCGGTCGCTCAACGCGCCACCCTTCGACGCGAGCCACGCGCTCGAGTCGCGCAGCGGCAGCTGGGCGTTCCAGTCGCGGATCGTGCCCATGAGCTCGGTGTAGCGGCGACCCTCGGAGGCCGAGCCGAGAGCGCTCGCGGGATCGGGGACGATGCAGCGCTCGAGCTCGTCGGTCGGACACCAGACGAGGCCGTAGCGCACCGCCTCGACGAGCGGCGAGAGCGCGATCGGCGTGGGGAACGGCCGACCCTCGACGGTCGCCTCCGCCGGCAGCTCGGGGATCGGCTGCGGCCGTTCGCGCGGGGCCGGGGCGTAACGCTGCGAGAGGAAGTCCCATACGGTGCCGCCGACATCGCCGGCGTAGTCGCCTGGATCCTCGCGGATCGCCTCGACCGACGCGTCGAACAGCACGTCGTAGTCGTCGTCGCGGCCGAACACCCGATCGGCGAGGGCAATCATCCGGATTACCTCGAAGTTGCCCGCGCCTCGGAAGTACGTCTGCGCGTCGACGTCGCGCGTGCGGTACGGCCCCTGGGTGAGGACTTCGCGCTCGACCGCCTCGGCGAGCCGCCGAGAGGCAGGCCCGTTGGCGGGATCGACGTCCCCGGCGACTTTGAAGAACGGAACGTACGCCTTGGTTCCACGCGCGACGGCGAAGTCGTCGTTGCGGACGGCGTTGTAGGTCGCCCAGCCTGCCAACGGCACGAGCGCGGCGACGAGCGCCATCGCGACACCGGCAAGCCGTTCTCGTGCGCCGCGCAGCGCGACCACCGGCACGAGCACGCAGGCGGCGATCGCGATCTGGCCGGTGGGCCGCGAGAGGGCGAGCGCGGCGACGCCGACACCGACCAGGATCAGTCGCCCACGGCTCGGCCGTGCGAGCGCCCGGACGACGAGCCCGGCCCAGAGCGCGAAGAGCGTCGCGAACACGAAATCGCTCGAGACCTCGTGAAAGAGGCCGGCGTACGGCACGCAGACGAGGAGCGCGAGCCCGGTCGCGATCGCGACTCGGCGGCCGAGCGGAAGGACTGCCCAGGCCCAGCCGACGACGGCGAGCGCGTAGGCGAGCGCCATCAGCACCTCGAGCAGCTGTGCGCCACCCAGCGCCATCGGCGCGCCGACGACGAGCGGCGTGATCGGCGTTCGAAACGCGAGCAGCGCCGAGAACGGCGGCTCGCGGTCGAAAAGCTGCAGGAACCAGAGCCAGTAGTCCCACGAGTCGCGCCCCCGCTCGAGCGGCCAGGCCAGCGCCTGAACGGCGTACGACATCAGCGCCGCGAGCCCGAGTACGATCACGCCGCGGCGCGACGCGAGCAGCTCGGCCGAGAGCAGCCGCGGGGCCGTAACCTGCGTCGTCGTCATCCGGCGGGCCACGGTACCCCTCCGGACGGAAGACGGCCGGCGGCGAGGCCTGGGTCTGGCCTCCGGAGCCCGATCTGTGCCGATTGCTCCCCGGCGCTACGGTTCCGCCGATGACGCGGCGAGCCACCCGGCGCGAGCTCTGCGTGCTGGCCGCTCTCGCGCTCGGGCTCCTCGCCGCGACCTTCGCGATCGGGTGGTCGCGCTCGGACGACGCGTCGTCCTGGGACGTGCCGCTGTACGAGTCGTTCGGCGACCGGATCGTCGACGGCGAGCTGCCGTATCGCGATCTGCGGATCGAGTATCCGCCCGGCGCGCTACCGGCCTTCGTCCTCCCGACGCTCGCGGCGGACGCGTTCGGAGGGGACGGCGTCTCGGTCTACGAGCCGGAGCTGAACGGCGCTGCGCGGGACTACGCGCTCTGGTTCGCCATGCTGATGACCGCCCTCCTCGGGCTGACGATCGTCGCGACGGCCGTCTCGCTGCTCGCGCTACACGCCTCGCTGCGGCACGCCGCGATCGCGCTCGGTATGACCGGCGCCGTGCCGCTCCTGCTCGGAGAGCTCTCGTTCACGCGCTTCGACGCGCTGCCGGTGGCGCTGACCGCGGGGGCGAGCGCGGCGCTGCTCCACCGGCGAGCCAACCTCGCCGGCGCGCTGCTCGGCCTCGCGATCGCGACGAAGCTCTACCCGGTGCTCCTTGTCCCGCTCTTCGCGATCTTCGTGCTGCGTGCCGACGGCC
>Ga0136617_10004756_pt1 | contig 12163 bp, 13 predicted proteins | sample AntDrymUQ3222106_2_FD_129672 | JGI IMG/M metagenome (GOLD analysis project Ga0136617, IMG submission 129672) | Polar desert sand microbial communities from Dry Valleys, Antarctica - metaG UQ322 (21.06) | ecosystem: Environmental > Terrestrial > Soil > Desert | place: Antarctica: Dry Valley...
GCTTTGAGGGAGATGCTCGAACGGGCGGGCTTGACCGTCGTTGCCGAGACGGCGATTCTCTTCATCCCCGGATGGCTGAGGATGCTCGACCTGGCGTGCTATTCGTGGTGCCGGCCGCTCTCGAGGGTCACGGGCGCGTGCGTATGGCCGTTCGTCTTCCTCGACCGGCACGTGCCGGCCGTGCGGAGACACGGGTATCTGCTGGCGACGGTTGCCGTGAAGCCGCCCCGCACAGCGAGCTGATTGACGAGCGTGAGTCAAGCCGGCGGAAGTGGATCGGGACCGAACACCGCGGTGGGCGCCGCTCCAGCCACGCGGGCAAGAGATAGGAGAGCGACCGGAATGGAGCGAAGCGTAATGAAGGTCGCCCGGCGGGGTGCAGGGGGCGCCGCCCATTCAAGGAATGAGCGACCGGAAATGGAGCGAAGCGCAATGGAGGTCGCCTGGCGGGGTGCAGGGGGCCCCGCCCATTCAATATTGGTGCGAAAGGGGGGATTCGAACCCCCACGTTCTTGCGAACGCCAGCCCCTCAAGCTGGTGCGTCTGCCAGTTCCGCCACTTTCGCAATGAGGGAGAGAGCTACTTCTTTTCTGGCTGCTGCTGCGACGGCGCCGCGGGGCTGCCCACTCCCTGGATCAGCGAACCGGGGCCGCGCTGGCCGAGAATCCCGAGCACGATCGCGCCGATCATGAACAGCGCTCCGAGAATTGTGCTCGCGCGCGTCAGGACGCTGGCACCGGCACGCGCGCCGAACGCCGTCTGGCTGCCGCCTCCGCCGAACGCGCTCGCCATGTCCCCGCCCTTGCCCTGCTGCAGCAGTACAGCCAGCAGGAGCAGGAAGCAGGAGAGGACGTACAAGGTCACGACCAGGTAGTAAACCATAAGTGCCGATTATATCGCGCTTTGGCGGGCTCGCGTCAGGATCTGCGCGAACGTACCGACCTCGAGACTCGCTCCACCGACCAGCGCGCCATCGACATCCGGCAGCACCATCAGCTCGTGAATGTTGTCGGGCTTCACGCTGCCGCCGTAAATCACATGGCACTGATCCGCTGCCGGGCCGCCGAACCACTGGCGGACGCGGGTCCGGATGTGGCGGTGCGCTTCGTCAGCCTGCTGTGCAGTCGCGTTGCGCCCCGTGCCGATCGCCCACACCGGTTCGTACGCCACGACGAGCGAGCCGACCTGGTCCCCGGTCATCCCGTCGAGCCCCTGCTTGATCTGCCGATCGAGGACGACGAGCGTGACACCCCGGTCGCGCTCCTCCATGGTCTCGCCGATGCACATGATCGGGGTCAGTTGCGCGGCCAGCGCGGCGGCCACCTTGCGGTTCACCGTCTCGTCGGTCTCCTGAAACAGGCGCCGCCGCTCGCTGTGGCCGATGATCACGAACTCGGCGCCGGCCTCCTTCACCATCGCCGCGCTGATCTCCCCGGTGAACGCCCCCTCGCGCTCCCAGTGCATGTTCTGCGCGGCAATGCCGATGGCGCTGCTGCGCGCCGCTTCCGCCGCGGCATGTAGCGCCGTGAACGGCGGCGCCACGACGACCTCGATACTGGACGTGTCCTTGACGACGCGGCGGAATTCCTTGATGAAGACGACCGCCTCGTGGACGGTCTTGTGCATCTTCCAGTTCGCCGCGATGAAGGGGGTTCGCATCAACGTGCTACGTGCGACGTGCGACGTGCGACGTGCTCAGTGCTTCTACACCGGGTAGTTTACGCCCGCCCAGGAATTCCAGCGAGGCCCCGCCGCCGGTCGAGATGTGCGTGATGCGGTCGGTGACCCCGGCCTTTGCGACAGCCGCGATCGAGTCGCCGCCACCGATGATCGTGATGCCTTTCACCTCCGCGACGGCCTTTGCGATTTCGATCGTCCCTCGCGCGAGTTCGTCGATCTCGAAGACGCCCATCGGTCCGTTCCAGGTGACAGTCTGCGCGGTCCGCACGATGTCGCGATAGCGCGCGATGGTCTTCGGCCCGATATCGAGACCCTTCCGGTCGCCGATGCCCGGATCACCGATATCGAGAACCTCGGTCGGCACGCCCGCCTCGATTTTTTCGGCGACCACATGGTCGACCGGCAGCTCGAACTGCAGATTCCGGGCGCGCGCCTTGCCCTCGACCTCGCGTGCGGCGCCAAGCAGGTCCTCTTCGACCAGCGACGTTCCGACCGGGATCCCCCGCGCCTTGAGGAACGTGTACGCCATCGCGCCGCCGATCAGCAACGCGTCCACACGCGGGATGAGATTCTCGATGACCTCGAGCTTGTCCGAAACCTTGGCGCCGCCGAGAATCGCCACGAACGGCCGCGCGGGATTCTCGAGCACACGTCCCAGGTACTCGACCTCCGCCGACATCAGCAGTCCGGCCGCCGCGTCCTTGACGTGACGGACGATCCCCACGGTCGACGCATGCGCGCGGTGCGCCGATCCGAAGGCGTCGTTGATATAGACGTCCGCCATCTGCGCGAGTTGGGCGGCGAACGCCGGGTCGTTTTTCTCTTCGCCGGGATTGAAGCGGAGATTCTCCAGGAGGATGATTTCGCCGGCCTCTACCGCATCGAACTTGACCGGCTGGCCCAGGAGCTCGCTCAACCGGGTGGCGACAGGTTGCAGGGAATACTTGGGGTCCGGCTTTCCCTCGGGGCGGCCGAGGTGCGAGGCGAGGATGATGACCTTTGCGCCGTTCTCGCGCGCGTACTTGATGGTCGGGAGCGACGCGCGAATGCGGGTATCGTCGGTGATCCTGCCGCCCTTCATCGGAACGTTGAAGTCGACCCGGATGAAAACCCGGTTCCCCCGGAGGTCAACGTCCTTGATCGTACGCAGCACTACAGGCCCTTCTTGACGAGGAACCGCAACAGATCGACGCAGCGGCTCGAGTACCCCCACTCGTTGTCGTACCAGGCAAGGATCTTCACGAAGTCGCCGTCCATCACCGCCGTATAGGGCGCATCGAGAATCGAGGAGTGTGGATTCCCGCGGAAGTCGATCGAGACGAGCGGCACTTCGGTATATTCGAGGAACCCTTTCAGCGCGCCATCTGCGGCAGTCTTGAACGCAGCATTCACTTCTTCCTTCGACGTCTTCTTGTCGACGATGACCGCAAGGTCCACGCAGGAGACGTTCGGCGTGGGGACGCGGAGCGCAATCCCGTCCAGCCGCCCCTTGATGTCCGGCAGCACTTCTCCGACCGCGACCGCCGCCCCCGTCGTCGTCGGGATAATCGACAGCGCCGCCGCCCTGGCGCGGCGCAGGTCCTTGTGCGGCAGGTCGAGCAGTTGCTGATCGTTCGTATACGAATGCACCGTGGTCATCCAGCCTTTGCGGATGCCGAACGACTCATGCAGCACCTTCGCGACCGGCGCCAGGCAGTTGGTCGTGCAGGACGCATTCGAGATGATGTGGTGCTTCGCGTTGTCGTACGCCTCGCTGTTGACGCCGAGCACCAGCGTGACGTCCGGCTTCTTTGCCGGCGCTGTGATGACGACCTTCTTCGCACCCGCCGCGATGTGTTTCGACGCATCCTCCCGATTCGTGAAGAGGCCCGTGGACTCGAACACGACATCCACACCGAGGTCCTTCCAGGGGAGCTGTGCCGGATCCTTGATCGACAGCACCTGGAATTCCTCCTTGCCGACCTGGATCCTGTCGTCTTTCGCGGAAATGTCGGTCTTGAGGTTGCCGAGGATGGAGTCGTACTTGAGCAGGTGCGCGAGCGTGGCGGCGTTGGTGAGATCGTTGACGGCAACGAAGTCGAACTGCGAATCCCCCATAGCCGCACGCATGATGTTGCGGCCGATCCGGCCGAATCCGTTGATCCCGACTTTTATGCCCATCGATTCCTCCAGCACCCCAAACGGTTGATTCTAATACGGCTTGCGCGGCGGTCAAACAGGCGGCTACAGTAGCCACGGTGCAACACGGTCGCCGACCACGGTGCAACCCTGTTCAACACGGTCGTGAGAGACCCCGCATGTACGCGGTTTACAGCATTCTCATCGTCCTCTTTTTCATCCTGACGTCGCCGTATCTGCTGTACCAGGCCGTCCGGTATCGCAAGTACGTGACGAGCCTGAGGCAGCGGCTCGGTTATCTGCCGTTGTCGTTCAACCTGGACGGAGACGACTCGATCTGGATCCATGCCGTGTCGGTGGGCGAGGTACTGACCGCCCGCGCGCTGCTCCCCGAACTGCGCGAACGTTATCCGCGGCTGCGAATCTTCCTGTCCACTACGACGATGACGGGGCAGGATATTGCGCGAAACAACCTGCAGTACGTCGACGAGGTGTTCTACTTCCCGTTCGATCTGCGATTCATCGTCCGCCGGACGCTGCGCCTCGTGAGGCCGAAGCTCTTCATCGTCATGGAGACGGAGATCTGGCCGAATCTTCTGCGCGCGTGCCGCGAGGCAGGGGTGAAAACCGTCCTCGTCAACGGACGCATTTCGTCCCGCTCCTATCCGCGCTACCGGATGGCGCGCAGCTTCTTCCGCGTCGTCCTGTCGCACGTCGACCGGTTCTGCATGCAGAGCGCGGAGTCGGCACGGCGGATCGTCGAGATCGGCGCTGATCCCTCGCGCGTGGTGGTGACCGGATCGCTGAAGTTCGATTCGCTCGACATCCCCGGCGCGCCAGGCACGGCGGCGGACCGCGGCCGCAACCGCGTGCTGCGCTACTTCCGGGTCGCGACAGACAGGCCCGTGGTGATGGCGGCGAGCACGCTCAAGGGTGAAGAAGAGCCGGTGTTCGAAGCCTTTCAGCGGATCCGCGCAACCCGAAGCAACGCCCTGCTGATCATCGCCCCACGCAAGCCCGAGCGTTTCGACGACGTCGAGCGGATAGCGCGGCGCGCGGGCTGGGATGTCGCGCGGCGAAGCGAGCTCCGCGTCGACGCCGAGCCGCGGAACGACGTCATCGTGCTCGACACAATCGGGGAGCTCGCGCAGCTGTATCAAATCGGCACCGTGGTGTTCGTGGGCGGCAGCCTCGTGGACGCCGGCGGTCACAATATCCTCGAACCGGCCGTGTTCGGAAAGCCAATCGTCTTTGGCCCGCACATGGAGAACTTCGCCGAGATCGCGCAGGCGTTTCTGGACCAGGGAGCCGCGGTGCAGGTGCGGAACGGCCGCGAGCTCGAAGCGGCGCTGCTGGCGTTGCTCGGCGACCCGGTCAGGCGCGCGAGTCTTGGTGCCGCCGCGCGCGCGCTGGTCGAGGCCAACCGCGGCGCCCGGGCGAAAAGCCTGTCCGCGATGGCGCAGCTGCTTCCGCCAGAGAACGCGGGCAACGTGCGTCCGTTCCGGCTCGTCCAGTAAACACGTGCGACGTGCGACGTGCTACGTGCGATCCGACTTCGCGCTTCGCGCTACGGCGGGACAAGCGTGCACCGCAGTCTCTGATTAATGCTGGCCACTCTTTACGCAGCGATTGCACGGAGGCGGCGCGAATGGTACGCGGCGCGGCCGCACGCACGCCGGCGATTGCGCCGGCCGGTGATCAGCATCGGCAACATCGCCGCGGGTGGACGGGGGAAGACGCCGTTCACCGCCACCGTCGCGCGGCTGCTCCTCGAGATGGGGGAGACGCCCGCGATTCTCAGCCGTGGCTACGCCAGGACGGACCCCGTCGACGGCGCCGTAGTCGTGCGCGATGCTCAAGGGATCCGCGCCGACCTTGCGCGATCGGGCGACGAACCCCTGATGCTCGCGCGACAGCTCGACGGCGCAATCGTGATGGCCGGGGCCGATCGCTACATCAGCGGGCGGCTGGCCGAGCATCATCTCGGCGCGACGGTGCACCTGCTGGATGACGGGTTTCAGCACTTCGCGCTCGATCGCGATGTGGACATCGTTCTCGTCTCCGCCAGGGATCTCGCGGGCGCCAGGACGCTCCCTGCAGGGCCGCTGCGCGAGCCCCCCGATGTGCTGATCGCCGCCGACGCGATCGTCTGCCTGGACGCCGAGGCGACGATCGATATCCCCGACGTTCCGGTCTTTCGCGCGACCCGCTCGACCGGGCTCGTCGTATTCGACGAAACAGGGCCCGCTTCGCCGGCCGCGGGCGCCGCAGTCATAGCGGTGGCGGGGATCGCCAACCCGGCGCAGTTTTTCGAGGCAGTGACCCGGGCGGGCTGGCAGGTTGCGGCCACGCGGACGTTCAGGGATCACCACCCGTTTACCCGCGAAGACCTCACGCGCATAGCCAGCGATGTCGCTTCGACGAACGCGGCGGCGGTGCTCACGACGGAGAAGGACTACGTCCGCCTCCTGCCGCACCGGCCGTTCCCTGTCGCCGTCGGGTGGCTGCCGCTTACAATCAGTCCCGAGCCCGCCGGCGAGTTCCGTCGCTGGCTCGCGGTCGCCATTGGGGCCGCGCGCGATATCGTCATTGGCTGACCAGCACGTTTCCCTCCGCCATCGTTTCGAGCATCTTGCCGTCGCCGCCGTGATCGGCATCCTGCGGCTGCTGCCCATGCGCGGCGTGCTGGCCGCGGGGACGGTACTCGGCCGCGCCTTCCATGCGCTCGATGCCGGCCACAGGCGGCTGGCGATCGGCAACCTGCAGGCGGCGTTTCCCCTCCAGTCGCGGCAGCACAGCGCGGTGATCGCGCGGCGGATGTTCGAGCACTTCGGCCAGCTGCTGATGGTGCTGTTGAAGTTCAGCACGCTCGCGCCGCGGGACATGCTCGCCCACGTCGAATTCGAGGGTGAGGAGCGCGTCCGCGCGGCGCATGCGCACGGACGCGGCGTGCTGCTCTTCACCGGGCATTTCGGGTTCTGGGAAATCAACGCGCTGGTACATTCGCTCGTGCTCCACCCGATGTCCGTGCTGGCCCGCCCGCTCGACAACCCGATCCTGCATCAGCTTCTCGAACAGGTCCGGACGTCGACCGGGAACAGCGTGATCTACCGGCGCGGCGCCATCCGCCGTGTGCTGCGCGCCCTGGCCGCCAACCAGGCCGTGGCGGTGCTGATCGACCAGCACATGCAGAGCGCGGACGCCGTCTACGTGGACTTCTTCAATCGTCCGGCCGCCACGACATCGGCGCTGGCTGCCCTTGCCCTGAAGACCGGCGCGCCCGTCGTCCCGGTCTTCGCGCTGCCGCTACCTGGCGGACGGTTCCGCATGGTCTACGAGCCCCCGGTGACGCCGCCGGCCCCCGACAGTCCTGACGCGATTCGCGAGTTCACGCAGCGCTGCACCGACGTGCTGGAGATGTACGTGCGCCGCTATCCCGAGCGCTGGCTGTGGATGCATCGTCGCTGGCGCGACGTCCCCGTCGGCGAGCAGGTCGGAGGGATGTTTCCGCGCGCGGCCGGCGAGGATCCGGTCCCCGACGACAATGGTCTGGTATGACCGAGGCTAGCCGTTTGCCCGAACGGATCGTCGTCCGCGTGCCGAACTGGCTCGGCGATGCGGTGATGGCGCTGCCAGCGCTGGTTGGCGTGCGCGCCGCATTTCCCGACGCCTCGCTCACCGTTGCCGCTCCGCCCTCTATCGCGCCGATGTTCGCCGAGAACACCGGCGTCGGTCAGCAGGAAGTGCTAACCGTGGAGCGCGGCGACGAGGCGAACCGTCTGTGCGACGGTCGGTTCGATACGATCCTGCTGTTGCCGAATTCGTTCCGGACCGCCTGGACGGCGCGGCAAAGCGGCATCCCCGAGCGTTGGGGGTATGCGGCGGGCGTTCGCGGTCCGTTGCTCACGCGCCCGGTGAAGCGTTCGAGGACCGCCGTGCACCAGGCCACGTTCTATGCGGATCTCGTGCGCGCGCTGGGCATCCCAGCGAGCGACGCTGCCCCGAGGATTATTCCGAGCGATCGAACCCAGAAACGGGCTGCCGCGTTACTGGAGCCGGCCTCTACAGTCGGGTTCGCACCGGGGGCGGCCTATGGACACGCGAAACGGTGGCCACCGGACCGCGTCGCCCAGGTGGTGACGCGGCTGGTACGCGAGCGCGGCGCCCGTTGCGTCCTCGTCGGCTCTGAAGGGGATCGCGAAGCGGGGCGTGCGATAGAATCATCGCTGCCGCCCGACGTCACCGTGACCAACCTGATCGGCCGCACCGACCTCCGGCTGCTGATCGGGGTCCTCGCGCGCTGCACCGCCTTCGTCTCGAACGACTCGGGGGCCATGCACCTCGCGGCGGCGGCCGGCATCCCTGTGACCGCGATATTCGGACCGACAAACGAGAAAGCCACCGCACCGATCGGCGACCACGACGTGCTGATCCGCGAGGTGTTCTGCCGTCCGTGCCTGCTCCGCGAGTGCCCGATCGATCATCGATGCATGACGCGCATTTCCGCTGAGGACGTCTACGCGTCTGTGGTGCGCCGGCTGTGAGGCGCGCCGTCTTTCTCGATCGCGACGGCACGCTCCTCGAGGAAGGGAATTTCGTCGACCGTCTCGACAAGCTCATCTTCTTTCCGTACTCCATCGATGCCGTTCGCGCGCTCAATCGCGCCGATCTCGCGGTCGTCGTCGTCACGAATCAGTCCGGAGTCGCGCGCGGGCTGTACTCGGAGGACTTCGTCCGGGAGGCGCACCGCGACATCGATAAGCGCTTGAAGGACGCGGGGGCGCGGATCGACGGTTTCTACTACTGCCCGCACCACCCTCAGGGATCCGTGGAGTCGCTGCGCGTCGACTGCCAGTGCCGCAAGCCCAACCCGGGGCAGTTGATCCGCGCGGCAGCGGAGTTGGACCTCGACCTGACGAAATCCTTCATCGTCGGCGATCGCTGGAAAGACATCGAGGCGGGCGAAGCCGTGTCGGCGCGAGGCATTCTCGTCAGGACCGGTTATGGCCGCGACGAAGCGGACGCGCAGTCGTCGGGGAGCGGCGTCGTTGTCGATAACCTGATCCAGGCGGTGAGCTGGATCCTCATGCACGTATGACACCACCGACCCGGCGCCCGCCGGTTGAACCGGGACGCCTTCTCGACCTGATCGACGCGTTCCGCGGGCTTCGTATTGCCGTCTACGGCGACCTGCTCGTCGACGAATTCATCTACGGCGAGATTTCGCGCGTCTCGCGCGAGGCGCCGGTTCTCATCCTCAACTACAACTCGACCGAAATCGTGCCGGGGGGCGCCGGCAATGCCGCCAACAACGTCGCCGCACTCGGAGGAGCACCCGTCGCCGTGGGTGTTGCGGGACGTGATGATCCCGGGCGACGTCTGCTGCGGTCGTTGAAGCGTCGGGTCGATACAACGGGAGTCGTCCGGCCGGCCGGCTATCTCACGCCCACGAAGACCCGGATCCTCGCCGGTGGCGTCCATTCCGCGAAACAGCAGGTCGTACGCATCGATCGTGCGTCGGCGTCAACGATATCCGACCCCGACAGGAATGCAGTCGAATCACGGTTACTGAAGGTTGCGGCGCGGTGCCACGGTCTTCTCGTCTCCGACTATGGCACCGGACTGGTCTCACCCGCGGTTGTCGCCGCGGCGCGAAAGCGGATCGCCGCGCGGCGTTCCGTGCCCCTGCTGGTCGATTCCCGTTACGCTCTGCCGCGTTTTCGCGGGATCACCGCCTGCACGCCGAATGAATCCGAGGTCGAGCAGATGTTCAACATCCGCATCGGAGAAAACCTGCGTGTGCTCGAGCGCGCCGGCCGGGACCTCCTGGAGAGGACCCGTGCGGAGGCCGTGCTGATCACGCGCGGCGGCCGCGGGATGGCCCTGTTCGAGCGGGACCGGCCGACGCTGCACATTCCGATTTACGGCTCCGACCAGATCGCGGACGTCACCGGCGCAGGCGATACGGTCATCGCGACGATGACGCTGGCGATTGCCGCCGGGGGCAGCTTCGAGGAGGCCGCGCGACTGGCGAACTATGCCGGCGGCCTGGTCGTCATGAAACGCGGCACCGCGACGGTGTCGGCCGACGAGCTGCGGATCGCGGTGCTCTCCGACCTTGGCTGACAAGATCCTGACACGAGATGCGCTCGCGGCGGCCGTGGCTGCCGACCAGACGGCCGGACTCACGATTGCGTTTGCCAACGGCTGCTTCGACCTGCTCCATGTCGGCCACGTGCGATACCTGCAGGCGGCGGCGGCGGAGGCCGATCGTCTCGTCGTGGCGGTGAACGACGACGAAGCGGCGAGCGCGAAAGGCCCTGGCCGTCCTGTGCTGCCGGCGGCGGTGCGCGCGGAGCTCGTGGCGGCCATCCGTAGCGTCGACTACGTCACCATCTTCAGCGAGCCGACCGTCGCGCCGCTGCTCACGCTGCTGCGCCCCGACGTCCACTGCAAGGGGACGGACTATACGATCGAGACCGTCCCCGAGCGTGAGACCGTGCGGGCGTACGGCGGGCGGATCGCGATCGTCGGCGATCCGAAAGACCATTCGACACGCGACCTCCTCGCCCGGATCCGCCGATGAGATTCCTCATCGTCAGGCTGGGCGCGCTTGGCGACATTGTCCACGCGGTGCCGGCGGCCGCCGCACTGCGCGCCGCCCATCCGGACGCCGTGATCGACTGGGTGGTCGACGCGCGCCATCGCGAATTCCTGGATCTGGTGACGGTCCTCGATCGTGTCGTCGTGCTGGAGAAACAAAGTCTTGCCGGTTGGATCGACGTGTCGCGGCGGCTGCGCGCCGGGGGCTACGATGCCGCGCTGGACCTGCAGGGGCTGTTGAAGTCCGCGGTCCTGGCGCGGGCGTCCGGAGCGAAGCGCGTCCTCGGCTTTTCCATTTTTCACCTGCGCGAAAAAACCGCACGCCCCTTCTACTCGGATTCGGTGGACGCCGAGGGGGGGCACATCATCCGCAAGAACCTGAGGCTCCTGGAGGCGCTCGGCGTCCATGACGAGGAGATCCGCTTTCCGCTGGCGATGATCGATTCGCCTACCGCGGCCGCCGTCGTCGCGCAGTCGGAGGGCGTCCCGATTGCGCTTCTGAATCCTGGCGCCGCATGGCCGAACAAGCGTTGGGATGCGCGCCGCTTCGGTGAAGTGGCGGCTTTCTTACGGGATGTGCGTGGGCTTGCACCGTTCGTGGTGTGGGGGCCCGGCGAGGGGGCGCTGGCGCACGCGGTCGTCGAGGCGTCATCCGGCACCGCGCGAATCGCTCCCGCCACGACGGTGTCGGATCTTGTGGCCCTGTGCCGCCGCGCGGCAGTGATGATCTCCGGCGATACGGGTCCGCTGCACATCGCGTCCGCGGTCGGTACGCCGAGCGTGTCACTCTTCGGCCCGACGGACCCGCTCCGAAACGGCCCCTGGGATCCCGCCGACGTCGCAATTTCCCGGTTCGAGACCTGCGGATGTCATTACGACCGCCGCTGTCACCAGCGCGCCTGGTGCCTCGACTCCATCACTGTGGCTGAACTGACCGCCGCGGTGCAGCGAAGAACCCAGAATGTCTCGTGATCGTTGAGACTCTCGCGCGGCGGCGCGTGCCGCTCGGGTTCCTTTTTGGTGCGGTCGCCTTGTTGCTCGCGCGCCCGACGCACCGCACCTTGCTTGCCGGTGCGGGCATTGCGCTGACGGGAGAAGCGCTCCGCATCTGGGCCACCGGACATCTCGAGAAGGGGAGGGAAGTGACGACGTCGGGACCCTACCGGTTGACGCGGCATCCGCTCTACCTTGGATCGACGCTGATAGGCATCGGCCTCGTCGTCGCGTCTGCGCACTGGTGGGCGACGGCGCTGGTGCTCGTCTACCTGGCGGTGACTCTGACCGCGGCGATCCGGACCGAGGAGGCGCACCTGACGGAAAAGTTCGGCGCGGCCTATCCCGATTACCGTGGCGGCCGCGGCGGGGAGGGGAGGCGTCGCTTCAGGATCGAGCGCGTCATGCGGAACCGCGAATACCGTGCGGCGATCGGCGTCCTCCTCGTTCTCGCCGTGCTGGCATGGAAGGCCGGCCGCGCGGGAGATTTCGCGCGATAATCCGGATGCGGGCGGTTAGCTCAGTTGGTAGAGCACCGGCTTTACACGCCGGCTGTCACAGGTTCGAGCCCTGTACCGCCCAGCCTTCGCTGGGCGAAGGCTGTTTGCGCGCGCCAGTTGCGAATCGCTATAATTGATTTCTTTGGCACTGCATCGAGGCCCTCATAGGGGCCTGCGCGAGAGACAAGTTCGGGGTCGTAGTTCAGTTGGTTAGAACGCCGGCCTGTCACGCCGGAGGCCGCGGGTTCGAGTCCCGTCGACCCCGCCAA
>Ga0136617_10004757_pt1 | contig 12162 bp, 13 predicted proteins | sample AntDrymUQ3222106_2_FD_129672 | JGI IMG/M metagenome (GOLD analysis project Ga0136617, IMG submission 129672) | Polar desert sand microbial communities from Dry Valleys, Antarctica - metaG UQ322 (21.06) | ecosystem: Environmental > Terrestrial > Soil > Desert | place: Antarctica: Dry Valley...
CAACACGGTCACCAGATCCTGCGCCATGGGACAAGTGTCGGGGTGGCGGCGAACCAAGTCCAGCGCCGCAAGAGGTCCCCGGCTTCGCCGGCTCCGGCCGCTAGGCGCGAAGCCTAGCGTTCCAGCTCAACCAGGATCGGGCGATGGTCGCTAGCTATTCTTACGTCGGCTGAATCCAGTACGACGGCCGATCGCACCCGCACTGTCGGGCTGGCGAAGATCCCGTCGATCCGACGCCGGGGGGTCACAGCCGGGAACGTGGCGCCGGCAGCACCCGTCTCCGGATAGCGAGCCGCCAACGCCGACCAAGCCGTCTTGCCGGGCTCCTCGTTGACGTCGGCACCGATGATCACCGGCTCGGCCGGGTCGCCGATCAGCGCGAAGATCTCGTCCACATGCCCCCGGCGCTCGTCGGGGTCGAGGCTGAAATGGGTGCCGACCAGCCGGAACCGGGAACCACCCAGCGTGCAGGTCGCCATTGCCACGCCGCGCTGGTGCATTCCACCCGCACGGGTGAGCTGCACGTCGCGCGTCTCGTCAACGTCGACGGCTACCCGGCACATCAGCAGGTTGTGGCCGGCCGGCAAGCCACCGGTCGCGACCACAAGGTCGCATTTGCGCGCCAGCGCCGCGCACCGCGACCGCCAGCGAAACCACTTCGGTGCCTCCTGCAGGCACACCACGTCGGCCGCGGCCGCGCGGATCACCCGCACCACTGCATCGGGGTCGTCGCGCAGGGACCGGATGTTGTAGGAAAGCACGCGCAGAACTGTGCTCACGGCTCCTCCGCGGGAAGGAGTGCGTCGTCGCTCATCCGGGCCGGACCTGCGTACCCGCAGACTCAAATACCGCGGCCGCCGCCTCAGACAGCGCCCCGATCACCGCCCGCTGGCCGGTGGCCGCGACGAAGTCGCACGCTGCCTCGACCTTGGGCCCCATCGTGCCCTCCGGGAACTCACCCGCCGCCAGCAGTGCCCGGGCTTCTGTCACCGTGAGGCTGGCCAGCTCGCGAGCCGACGGCGTGCCGTAGCCCACCTGCACCCGGGCGACCTCGGTGAGGATCAGCAACAGGTCTGCCTCGATCAGCGTGGCCAGCAGCGCGGCCGTACGATCCTTGTCGACGACTGCCTCCACGCCGCGAATCGTGTCACCATCCTCGACCACCGGCACCCCGCCACCACCCGCGGCAACGAGGACGTGCCCTGACTCCAGCAACCCGGGCAGCACGGGAGCCTCGACCAGCCCAAGCGGTCGGGGAGACGCAACCACCCGGCGCCATCGCCGGTCCGGCATCGCCTGGAAGACGTGCCCGGACTCGGCCGCGATCTGGTGCGCGGTGACCTCGTCATAGTGCGGGCCAACCGGCTTGGTCGGCCGGCGGAAGGCCTGATCTCGGCCGTCGACGACAACCTGCGTGATGAGGCAGAGCGTGCGCTGTGGCAACCCCCGGGCACGCAAGGCGGAGTCCAGCGACTGGGCGAGCAGGTATCCGAGCTGACCTTGGCTCTCCGCACCGCAGACGTCCATCGGCATCGGCGGCAGCTGAGGTGCCGCCGCCTCCTGCTGCAACAGGATGCGGCCGATCTGCGGGCCGTTGCCGTGGGTGAGAACCAGTGCGACGTCGCGCGCGACGAGTTCGGCGAGGACATCGCACGTGGACACCAGAGCCGCGCGGATCTCCTCGGCCGAACCAATGCTGCTGGCCGGACTCAGTGCGTTGCCACCCAGCGCGATGACGACCCGCATCAGCCGGCCCGGGCCAGGTCCGCCGCTCCGACCAGCCCGGCCCGGTTGCCGAGCGCGGCGAGGCGCACCGACGGCATCGGCCGGAACCCCCGTCCGGGCAATGACGCCTCGAATGCCCGGCGAGTGGGATCGAGCAGGAGGTCGCGGGCGTCGGCCACCCCGCCGCCGATGACGAAGACGCTCGGGTCCAGCGCCGAGGCCAGCCCGGCCAGGCCCAGGCCCAGCCACCGGCCGACCTCGTCGAAGCATTCGCGCGCGGCAGCGTCGCCGGCCAGCGCCACCTCGGTGACGGTCGGACCGTCGATCCGGGAGATCTCGCCGCCGGCCGCGCGAAGCAGGGCAGCAGCCGACAACGGCGCACCGCTGGCGATGTCACGCGCCTCGCGTACCAACGCCTTGCCGCTGGCGTACTGCTCCCAGCAACCGCGGTTCCCGCACCCGCAACGCCGCCCGTCGGGGACGACGCACATGTGGCCGAATTCCGGCGCGATGCCGTACGCGCCGCGGTACACCTCGCCATCGACGATCAGGCCACTGCCAATTCCGGTGCCGAGCGTGACCATGGCCAGCACTCGCTCCCCATGGCCGGCCCCGAAGCGGTACTCAGCCCAGGCCGCTGCGTTGGCGTCGTTCTCGACGACTACCGGCAGCCCGATGAGCTCTTCGAGCCGGGCCCGCAACGGCTCATCACGCCAGGCGAGGTTGGGGGCGAACAGCACGGTTGCCCGGGCCAGGTCGATCCACCCCGCTGCGCCGATTCCGATGGCGCTGACCTCATGCGCCATCCGCAGCTCGGCCACGACAGCCGCAATAGCCGCGGCCGTGTCGCCCGGGTCGGTGCTCGGCGTGGGCCGGCGTACGAAAGCCAGCACCGAGCCGTCGGGCGACACAACACCGCCCGAGACTTTGGTGCCGCCGATGTCGACCCCGATGGCCAGCCTGGAGAGCTTGCCGGGGATGGCGCTCAGGCCTCCACCCGCTTCTTGAGCTCCTTGAGCGCGATATCCATGATCATCTTTTCACCCTTGCGGCGGAGCAGCCCCAGCATCGGCATGGTGGTCTCGACCTCGAGGGTGTACGTGACCGCTGTCCCGCCATCGACCTCGGTGAGCTCATATGAGCCGTACTGGCTCTTCATGACCGCAGATCGCAGCAGCGACCACGACACCCACGAATCGTCCTCAGCCCACTCGTACTCCAGCGTGTACTCGTCCTTGATCGGCCCCGCGTCGACCACGAACTTCACCTGGCTGGCATAGCCGTCGTCGAACTCCTCGACGATCTCGACCGACCGCACCGACGAGGCCCACTTCGGGTAGGAGTTGAAGTCGGCGATCACCGCCATGACGTCGGCGGGCGGAGCCGCGATGGTGATCGACTGGGTGGACTCTTCGGCCATGGCCGGATCGTAGCTGTGGTCTGTCGGCAATGATCACCAGGCGAGCGAGTGGGGCCGCCCGCTCCCCCGGAAGTGCCCGACGTTGACGCACTCACTGCGGCCGATCCGCCGGCGGGCGTACAGCGGCTGGTGAACATGTCCGAACAGGACCGTCTCGGGCTGGGTGACGCGAACGGCATCGAGCAGCGCCGCGCTACCGCGCTCGAACCGCCGAGCCTCCACGTCGTAGAGCAATTCGGGCAAGTCGGGCGGTATGTGTGCGCACAGGACGTCGACCGCACCGACGCTCTCGACCTTCGCCGCGTAGTCGGCATCGTCGAGCTCGTACGGCGTGGAGTACGGCGTCCGCAATCCCCCACCTACGAAGCCGAATCGGCGACCGCCGATGTCAGCTGTCTCACCGTCAAGGACTTCGATCCCCGGCCGGTGGAACTCCTGCCACAACCGTGGAACGTCGACATTGCCGTACGTCATGTACGTCGGCGTCGGCAGCACCGCGAACATCTCCGCGTACTGCCGGCGCACCGCGTCCTCGATCACCGCACTGCGGTCACCGTCGATCCGTGACCACAGGTGCCGCGACCATTCGCGCGCCGCGTCGAACTGCTGGGCCGTACGCAGGGCGATCAACCGGCGCACCGCATCGGGGCCGAACAGCTCACCCATGATCCCGGCTGAATAGTCGTGGTAGTCCAAGAAGCACACGAGGTCGCCGAGCACGATCAAGGCATCCGCGCCGTCGCCCGCCCGGGCGAGCGCTGCGACGCTGCCATGGACGTCCGAGACGACGTGTACCCGCACGCGCCCGAGCCTAGGTCGGCCGATCCACTACAGCACCCTGCCGGCCAAGGCCAGCAGGCCGCAGAGAATGAGAGCAATGAGGAGACCCACGCCAATGGAAAGGCCGTAGGTCGCGCCCCTCCCCAATCTGCTGATGTCGCCGATGACGGGCAGCCGCAACGACGACGCTACGTCGGACTGCAACTCGCCGAGAAAACCAGCCCCGCACGTTTCGCAGGTTGTCGACCCGAAATCGCTCTCGGTGCCGCACGCAGCGCACGGCCAACGGGCAGGGCGGGCGTGACCGCCCCTCACCGGAGCGTCCTGACCGAGCGAACCTTCGGGCCGGACGGTGGCGACAAGAATGGGCCCGGGCTTCGGGCGCAGGTCGAGATGGCACTGCGGGCACCAGGACGCATCGGCACGTACGGTGGCATGGCAGGACGGGCACTGCGAGGTGCTCATCTCCACGACGTCGGCAGCTTCCCGGCAGCACTTGACCTGCCAACTCCTGGCGGCCGGTCGCCCTCCATTCGGTCCTTGAGCGCGAACATCACGCGTTTGACCTGTATCTGGCGTCGGCGCGACTCCCGGCGAAGGAACCGATCCGACCAGTCCGGTGGTGGATCGAGCCGCAGGTAGCAATGCACAATCACGCCATCGCCCGATGGCTCGAGCCAGACCTCGGCACTGCCAGCCAGCGGCGCGGCGCAATTCCAGCGGATGCCCCGCACGCCACGGTCTTGGCATACGGTCAACTCCACCCCCGGCCACAGCCGCGACCAGAAGCCACGATCGTGAACGACTGCGGCGACCTCAGCGGACGCTGCGACAATGAAGCTCTCGTCGATGAGGTCGACCTGGGGCACGGTCCGACAATGCCACGGCCAGTCGACGGGGCCGACCGGCCGGCCGACAAGGTAGCTTCACAGCCCTACGCTGCGTAGGCTCCGATAGCCAAGATGATCAGTGGAAGTAGGTCCAGTGAACGAGATCAGCGTTCCCGCAACAATCAAAATTGGATCAACCGAGAACCTCGTCGACTCCGTCTGGGCCAATGCCGCCGCTCACCCGGCGCACGTCGTGTTCAACCGGCGCTCCGGCGATGACTGGGTTGACGTCACCGCGGCAGAGTTCCGCGACGACGTCGCCGCGATCGCCAAGGGGTTGATCGCCGGCGGCGTGCAGGCTGGTGACCGGGTCGGGTTGATGTGCAAGACCAGATTCGAGTGGACGCTCGTCGACTACGCCATCCTGGCGGCCGGGGGGGTGACCGTGCCGGTCTACGAGACGAGCAGCGCCGAGCAGGTGTCGTGGAACCTCGGTGACTCCGGAGCGGTCGCGGTCTTCGTGGAGACCGCTGATCACGAGGCTGTCGTGACGTCGGTGCGCAGTGAGGTGCCTGACCTCAAGTCGGTGTGGCAGATCGACGCCGGCGGCCTGGACACCGTGCGGGGCCTGGGCAAGGACATTTCCGACGAACGGGTCGACGAGCGCCGCACGGCCGCCAATCCGGAGACTCTCGCCACGATCATCTACACCAGCGGGACCACCGGCCATCCGAAGGGCTGCGAGCTCACGCACCGCAACATGCTCTTCGTCGAGCGCACGGCCGTCGACGGCCTGTCGAGCCTGTTCAATCCTGAGGGTGCCACGCTGTTGTTCCTCCCACTGGCGCACGTGTTCGCCCGGCTCATCCAGGTAGGTGTGGTGGAGACACGAGCCCGCATGGGACACACCGCCGACGTCAAGAAACTGGTGCCGGACCTGGGGGCCTTCCAGCCGACGTTCATCCTGGCCGTGCCGCGGGTGTTCGAGAAGGTCTACAACGTCTCCAAGCAGAAGGCGCATGCCGACGGCAAGGGCAAGATCTTCGACAAGGCCGACGCTGTCGCCGTTGCCTTCAGTCGGGCACAGGACACAGGCGGCGCCAGTCTGGGCCTGAAGATCCAGCACACGCTGTTCGACACCCTGGTCTACTCCAAGCTGCGGGCCGCGCTGGGTGGTCGCTGCACAGCGGCGATCTCAGGTGGCGCGCCGCTCGGTGAGCGTCTCGGCCACTTCTACCGCGGCATCGGCTTGACCGTCTTCGAGGGCTACGCGCTGACGGAGACGGCGGCCGGCGGCTGCCTCAACCTCGAGGGCGCGGCGAAGATCGGCACGGTGGGCCGGCCCATCCCGGGAGTCTCCGTCCGGAGCGCTGACGACGGCGAGCTCCTGCTCAAGGGGGACAACGTCTTCCGCGGCTACTGGCACAACGAATCAGCCACGGCAGAGGCGATGACCGAAGACGGGTGGTTCCGTACCGGCGATCTCGGCGAGATCGACGACGACGGCTTCGTGAAGATCACCGGCCGCAAGAAGGAGATCATCGTCACCGCGGCCGGCAAGAACGTGTCACCCGCGGTGCTCGAGGACCGGCTACGAGCCCACCCGCTGATCAGTCAATGCATGGTCGTTGGCGACGCACAGCCGTTCATCGGCTGTCTTGTCACCATCGACATCGAGGCCTTCCCGGCCTGGAAGCAGCGTGCGGGCAAGCCCGCAGATGCCTCGATCGGTGACCTGCGAGAGGATCCGGATCTGGTCGCGGAGATCCAGCAGGCCGTCAACGAGGCCAACAAGGCCGTGTCCAAGGCCGAGGCGATCAAGAAGTTCCGCATCGTGATCGGCGACTTCACGCTCGAAGGCGGCCAATTGACGCCGAAGTTGAGCATCAAGCGAGCAGTCGTCCTCAAGGAGCAGGCCGACGAGGTTGCCGCTATCTACTCCTGAGCGATAACCGCCGGGCTACAGTGCGAAGGCCAGCTCTGCGCTCCCGGGGGGATCGGCTGATGTCTGACCGGTGTCGCACGTCTGCCCTTCGCTTTGCGGCGTTGCTACTGACCTGTCCGGTTTCGCCATCTGAAAAGCACCGGCTGCGGCCGTGACGACGAGTCACGCATCTATCGGGCTCGACGCGCAGGCACAAGCCGACACGCGCAGAACGCCGCGGCGTCAGATGCTGGCACCCGCCGTATTCCGGCTATGCCTTCTTGGCCTCTGCGTCGCCTTGGCCGAAGCCGGGCATGCCGGCGGTGCGCTCCCATGGCTGGCGGCCCTGCTGCTATTGGCCGGCCTGTCTTTCCGGCGCGAGGACGCCGCTTCGGGGCACTTCGTGTTAGTCGCAGAGGTTGGCCTCGTCTGCGTCGGCGTGACTCTGACGGGCGGTGCGGTCAGCCCGCTGCTGGCCTATCTTCCCGCTCCGGTGCTTGCAGCGGGCCTGCGACATGGACAGCGCTATGCGGTCGTCTACGGCGGGCTGGCGGCCGCGCTGCTGATCCTCGGCCGAACATTGATCGGGGCGGACGGTGGCACCTGGGAAGCCTTCTCGGCAGTGGCTGCGCAGTGGGTTGTCCTCTCCGTGGCGGTCGGCGTCCTCGCCGATCGGATCCGCAAGTTTCCGACCCAGGGCAAGGCCGAGGTCGATGCGTCGTACGAGGAGGCGCTGCTGCTGCTCGGCCAGTTGCGCAACGTCACACGTCGGTTACCGGGCAGCCTCGATCCGGTATTCGTCGCCGAAGCTGTCCTTGAAAGCTGCTCGAACATCGCCGCCTTTCAGACCGCTGCGGTGCTTGTGCACACTGGTGACGAGCGCCTGGCCCCCTTGGCCACGCGCGGGATGCAACGAGTCCCCTGGCGCCACCCCCTGACCGCCCCCGGCCCGCTGCGAACTGCCTGGCTGGATGCAAGACCTGTGCTCGATGTGCGCATGCCAGACGTCGACGGACGGCGCGCCGGTAGTTGCCTGCTCGTCCTGCCGGTGACCGTGGCCGACCAATTGATCGGCCTGGTGGTGCTGGAGTCCCGCAAGATCGACGGGTTTCCAAGCAGCATGATCGACGCGCTAGCCGACTCTGTGCAGCGTCAGGCGCTACGACTGAGTACCGCTGTCGTGTTCGACGAGTTCCGTGCGTACGCCAGCATGGAGGAGCGCGAGCGGCTAGCGCGTGAGATGCATGACGGGGTCGGCCAGGATCTGGCCGCCATCGGCTTCGAGTTGGACGAGCTACGCCACCTTCTTTGGGGCCACGCTGACGCTGTCACTCATGTGGGCTTGGTCCGCCAACACGTGACCGACATGGTCAGGGACATCCGGCTTTCTATTATGGAGCTCCGCTCGGGTGAGGTGCTCTCGCGCGGGCTCGGCGCCGCGCTGACCAGCCACATCAGAGCCGCGGGCGCCGGTGGAGGTTTCATCGTCCATCTGTCCCTTGACGAAAGCACGTTCCGGCTGGCTGCTGACACCGAGGCCGAGTTGCTGCGCATAGCCCAGGAACTGACGTCAGCCGCACATCGGCGGTTCTCCGCTGAGAACGTCTGGGTCGCTCTGAAGGTCGACCCGCCCGCCGCGGTAATGCTGTTGGAACACGACGGGGTTGAGCTACAGAACTTCCCCGAAAATGCCGACCTGCTCAAGGCAAGAGTCGCACGGGTTGGCGGCCAAATGGAGCTCGGGAGAACGACTTCGCAGCGAGCGTACGTAGAGATCACGCTTAGAGGGGTGGACGGAACATGATTCGGGTCTTGATTGTGGACGACCACCAGTTGATCCGCGAAGGCTTGTCCAGATCCTTCGAACGAGAGCCGGGCTTCGAGGTCGTTGCCGAAGCGCATTCTATCGCCGCGGCACAAAGCGCCTTGGCGACGCTGTCCCCTGACCTCGCGGTGATCGATCTGCACCTACCGGACGGTGACGGGATGACGCTTGTCCGGCAAGCAAGGGCGGCGTACCCCGATCTCGGGATTGTCGTACTCACGATGAAGCAGGGTGACCAGCACCTGTTCGAGGCGCTGGGTGCCGGCGCATCCGCATTCATCACCAAGGGCGCCCCGACCGAAGAAGTCATGGCCGCCTCTCGGCATGCTGCGAGCACCCCGGGAACGTTCACTTCGGTGGATCTCGCTCGCGCAATGCAACGGCGGATGAGCCCGGAGCGGGTCCGGCTGAGCCGGCACGAGCACGACATCTTGCTGCTGCTCAAGGAGGGGTTGTCAACGGCTGAGATCTCTCGTCGGCTGTACATCTCATCGTCAACTGCCAAGAGTCACATTGCCAAGATCTACGAGAAGCTCGGCGTGAACAATCGTACGCAAGCGCTGATGAGGGCCCTACGGATCGGATTGATTCGGCAGGAAGTCGAACAGGTCCCATCCAAGTAGCTGAATTACCCAGTATCGCGGGCCCTAGCCCAAAGCCTTCTCGCCGTCAACCCCTAGCTGGTCGGACATTCTGTGCGATGCACCGATCACATGGCGAACTTTTGTCCACAACACTAGAAGGCCAGACACATACGTCGAAAGGGCGGAGACAGTGAATCTCGGTCAGTCGCCACCCCGTCGTCGCCTCACCGCTCCTCGCGGTGAACTCCTGCTACTCGTGCTATCTGCGGGCACGATTCTGCACTTATCGGGGTCGCCCTGGTGACCGTGCTCCGGGCATGACCGACAGCATCGGCCGGACCGCTGCCGAACTGATCAGCGAGCCCGAGCACAGCATCTGGCTCGTCGACAAGCCGTGGCCCACGGGATTCACCCGGCTGGACGGGTGTCTCTGCGGTGGCCTACAGGCCGGTGAGCTGACGCTGATCGCCGGCGCCCAAGGACTGGGCAAGACGACCTTGGCGCTACAGATGGCACGCAACATCGTCCGGACGGGCGGTCGAGCCATCTACGTCTGCTACGAGCACTCAGATCGGCAACTGCTCGAACGGCTGGTCAGGATGGAGGCGGGCTTGGCTGCCCCTGACGAGCAGCCAGCCACGCTCAGCGACATCCGGCATGCGCTGGCATCGCTCAACTCGACGAAGGCAACTACGTCGGTCCGCAAACGCGACTGATCGAGGCCCTTGGCGCAATCCGGAAATACGGCGAGCGTCTTCGGCTTGTTGGAGCCCGCGCCTCGGAGGTCGACCTCGAGGTGCTGGCAGAGGTCGTGTGGGCAGCCGGCAACGAGCGCGCAGCGATCTTCGTCGATTACCTGCAGAAGATTCCCATCTGGGGTGGTGGGCTGGCCGAAGACGAGCGAGTCACCCGGGTCGTGGAGCGATTCAAGGATCTGGCGCTCGAACACGGCGTGCCGATCGTCGCCATCGTCGCCATCGACAAGAGCGGGCTGGGTGCCGCCCGCACTCGGCTACAGGACCTCCGCGGTTCGACAGCTCTGGCCTACGAATCCGACGTTGCGCTGATCCTCAACGACAAGCACAACATCGTTGCTCGGCACCATCTAGTTTTCGGAACGCCGGAAGCCGCTCGCTTCCACGAATACGTCGTCTGCTCGATCGAGAAGAACCGCGCCGGACGCGCCGGCGCCGACATTGACCTGCACAAAGCCTTTCACCGTGGCTGCTTTGAGCCGACCGACGGGCTCGTTGTCGAGCAGCTCCGCGACGAACGCGTATATGTCGACTAGCCGCATGCGTCTTGGCGGTTCGCAACGCATCGACTGGGGCCGCATCGTGATGGTCTCGCTCTGCACCTGCCTCGTCCTGATCAACCTTGGCGCCTTTCCGGCCACCCTTGCCGAATTGTCGGGTCCGGCAGCCGCAGCGCGAGCTGTGGGGCTCCTACTGACGCTGGCCTTCTACACCATGATCGTGGCGCCTACCTGCGACGCGGCAGAGCCACAGCCACCAGCCGGTCGGTGCCGGCAGCGCTGGCGGCGCTGTCAGCCACGGCGCTGCCCTTCGCGCTTCCTGTACTGACGTCACCCCGCGACGGCTTAGCCACTCTCGTCATCGCAGACGTTCTGCTGCTCGCTGGCCTGTCGTGGTCGGTCTGGTCCGTACGCACGCTAGGGCGCAGCCTCAGTGTGCTGGCGCAGGCACGTGTCCTGGTGGCCAATGGCCCCTATCGGCTGGTCCGCCACCCGCTCTACCTCGGGGAACTGGTCGCGGCCCTGGGTCTGGTACTGCACGGCTTCACCATGGCCGCCCTGCTCGCATGGATTGTTCTCGTCGGACTCCAGGCATACCGAGCGCGCCAGGAAGAGGCTCTGCTGTCGAGTTCGGTCGCCGGCTATTCCGAGTACCGCGGCGAGACGAATCTCCTCATCCCGGGTCTCATCTGAGTTAGCGCCGCTCAGGAATTGCTGAACGCGTGGAAGATCGATATCGCGCCTGGGCCGATGATGACGACGAACAAGGCCGGGAAGATGAAGAAGACAAGTGGAAACAGCACCTTCACGGGTACCTTCTGCGCCTTCTCCTCGGCGCGCTGCTGACGCTTGAGCCGCATCTCCTTGGCCTGTTCCCGCAGCACATCCGCTATCGGGATGCCGAAGGCATCGGCCTGAGTCATCGCACCGACGAACCCTCGCAACTCGGCCACGTCGGTGCGCGCGCCCAGCGCGCGGAAGGAATCCGATCGAGTCTTGCCAATCTGCATCTCCTGCAGCACGCGGAAGAACTCCCCCGCCAGTGGGCCTTGCGTGTTGCGCGCGACCTGACCCAACGCGGCGTCGAAGCCCAGCCCGGCCTCCACGCTGATGGTGAGCAGATCGAGCGCGTCCGGCAAAGCCTGCTGAATCTTTTGCTGCCGTTTGAGCCCGCTGTTGTACAGCAGGATGTCCGGCAAATAAAAGCCGGCCGCTGAGAAGCTGACACCAAATAACACCAGGAGCAGCAAACTATGCCTGCCGAAAACGCAGCCCAATAGCCCGAGGATGAGACACCCGGCGCCCTTGAATGCGAGTTGACGATCGACTGTGGCTCCGGGTGGATTGCCGGCCAGATCCAGTCGCCGCAATATGCGCGCGTTGACTCCGTCAGGTGAGAACCGCCGGGCGAAGCGCGCGAGCGCGCGGAAGCAGGGCACCAACACCCGGTCGACGAAGGATTCCGTCGCTGGGGCCCGCAGCGTTGTCATGCCGCCACCGATTCCCCCGATGGCTCCGAGGGACCGGCTGACCTCCCGCCGAGAGCTGTTGGGAAACGCGAGGACGCCCACGCTCAGCAGGACGGCGGCGAAGATTCCGCCGAGTCCCAGAACCAGCAGTGCCGTCGGAGCCATCAGACCTCCACCTTGATCAGTTTCTTCATCCACAGAGCGCCCAGCAGGACGAGAATCACGGCGAGGACTGACATGACGATGCCGATCGGATCTGTGTATAACGGCCTCATGTAGTCACGACGGAAAGTGAAGGTGAAAAGGGCGATAGCGATCGGCAAGCCGACCAAGATGTAGGCCGACAGCCG
>Ga0136617_10004758_pt1 | contig 12162 bp, 12 predicted proteins | sample AntDrymUQ3222106_2_FD_129672 | JGI IMG/M metagenome (GOLD analysis project Ga0136617, IMG submission 129672) | Polar desert sand microbial communities from Dry Valleys, Antarctica - metaG UQ322 (21.06) | ecosystem: Environmental > Terrestrial > Soil > Desert | place: Antarctica: Dry Valley...
GAGCAACCCCCATATCTGAACGCGATCGTCCTCGTGACCGGCGAGCGATCTCCTGCCCAGTGGCTGGAGCTCGCGCACATCCTTGAGCAGGCGGCCGGGCGGATCCGTGAAGTGCATTGGGAATCAAGAACTCTGGACGTCGACGTCATCGTCGTGGACGACATTCGGTCAGACGACCCGACACTGACGTTGCCACATCCGCATGCCCACGAACGCGCGTTCGTCCTTGTCCCTTGGCTGGACGTTGATCCGGACGCGACATTGCCCGGTTATGGCCGAGTCACGGCTCTTGTGTCCACTATGGACACTGCACACGTGACGCGTCGGGGAACCTTGGAGCCTTCGGCATGACGACAACCAAGGCACGCGACATCGCAATGATCGCGGCGGTCGTGGGGGTGCTGTCATGGTCCCTGGTGCGCCAGTACTACGGAGACCTGCCGCCGCTGCCCTGGTATGTCTCGATCTCGCTGGGTGTCCTGGGGGTCGCCGAACTCATGGGCGCCAGCACATTGCGGACCCGAATCCGGGCAGATGCGGGACTTCCGTCGGCAGAGGCACTCATGGCCGCCCGGGCCCTCGCCCTGGCCAGGGCCAGCGCCCTCGCCGGAGCCGGATTCACCGGGCTCTGGCTCGGCGTGCTCGCCTACACCGTGCCTAACCTGGGATTCCTCGCTGCCGCCGGCAGCGACACGGTGACCGGCGTCGTCGGCGTGCTGTCATCGGCGCTGCTGGTCGCCGGAGCACTGGTCCTGGAGAGCGCCTGCCGTACGCCGCCGCCTCCCGAGGACCGCAACGATCGCCGCCCGGGCTCGGACTGAGCGGCGGATCAGGGGAGGATTGGTACGGATCTATCGTCGCAGGGGTCCCCTGACTCGACTCGAATCAGCTCCGTAGCCTGCGGCGGATGGGCCCGCGTACGGCAGTCACCGCCGTCTTCTTCCTCAGCGGAGCTGCGTTCAGCTCCTGGTACGCGCGCCTGCCGTCAATCCAAGAACGCCTCGACCTCGGTCCCGGCGCGGTGGGCCTGGCCCTGCTCGGCGCACCCTTGGGGTTGCTCATCGCTCAGCCGGCGGTCGGGGCGATCATCGCCCGGCGCGGTTCGCGCCCCCTCGTGGCCGCGGCTCCGCTCTATCTCGCCGCCATGGTCCTTCCGGCTCTCGCGGTGAACACGCTCACCCTGTTAGCCGCCCTCACCGTCCTGGGGGCGGCCAACGGGGCCCTGGACATCTCCATGAACGCTCAGGGGTTGGTCGTCGAGCGCGCGGTCGGACGGCGCTTGTTCAGCTCCTTGCACGCGGCCTTCTCCTTCGGCGCGTTGGCCGGCGCGATGCTGGCCGCAGCGGTGGCTGGCCTCGGCGTCCCGACGTTGCCGCACCTGGCCGCAACCGCCGCGATCGGCGCCGTCGCGGCGCTCGTGATTGCCCGCGGTCTCCTACCGGACCGGCCAGACGGCGACCGACCAGCGCCGCGGGTGGCGCGGCCGAGCTGGCGGCTGGCGACCTACGGCGCGATCGCCTTCTGCGTGCTGCTGGCCGAGGGCGCGGTCTTCGACTGGAGTGGCATCTATCTGGCCACCGAACTGCAGACCGGGGCTGGGCTCGCGCCGATCGGCCTGGCCGCCTTTTCGCTCACGATGGGTGTGGGACGGTTGCTCGGGGACCCGGCCTCGGGGCGCTTCGGCGACGCGTTCGTCGCCGGCCTCGGTGCCGTCTTGGCCGCGACCGGACTAGGACTGGCGCTGGCGACAGACATCGTCGCCGCAGCCATCGCCGGCTTCGCTGCCATGGGCCTGGGCCTGGCGGCGGTGTTCCCACTGGCCCTGCGAGCCGCCGCACGCAACACCGACACTTCCGCCCCCGACCTGGCTGCGGTCTCCACCGTGGGCTACCTGGGATTCCTGTTGGGGCCGCCGGCGATCGGGGCTCTCGCCGAGCTGAGCAGCCTTCGGATGGCGCTGTTGCTCGTCTGCGGGGTCTGCCTCGTGGCCGCGGCCCTGGCATCTCGGATCGGCAGCGGCGCCGAAGCCGGGCGCTAGACGGCGCCTGCGGTCTCCGGCACCGAACCGTCCACCGAGCGGCGAAGTGCCGAGTGCAGGGACTCCGGGGTCAGCACACCGAGGAAGCGGCCGCCGTCGAGGACCGCGACCCAGCCGGCCTCCAGTTGCAGCATCTGGGAGAAAGCGGACTTCAGAGTCGCGTCGACCGGCACCCAGGCCTCCATCCGGCGACCGTTCTGCACTACGGTCCCGGGCCCCTGGGCGCGCTCCAGCGAGATCCACCCGTGCAGTTCCTCCTCGCCGTCGAGCACCACGGCCCACCGGGCATCGGCGCGCTCGAGGACGGCCCGGGCGTCGGCCAGTGAATCGGAGGCATGGACGACCGGTGGGTGCTCGAGGTCCTCGGTGTCGATGTTGGTCACGGCCAGCCGCTTGAGTCCCCGGTCGCTGCCCACGAAGTCGGCGACGAACTCGGTGGCCGGCTTTCCGAGCAACTCCGCTGGGCTGGCGAACTGTTCGACCTTGCCGCCCTCGCTCATGACCGCGATCCGGTCCCCGAGACGGACGGCCTCCTCGATGTCGTGGGTGACGAACACGATCGTCTTGCCTACGGCGGCTTGCAGGCGCAGGAACTCCGACTGCAAGCGCTCCCGTACGACCGGGTCGACGGCCGAGAACGGCTCGTCCATCAGCAGCACGCTGGGATCGGCGGCCAATGCCCGGGCGACTCCCGCCCGCTGTCGCTGACCACCGGACAGCTGGTGGGGGTAGCGGTTCCCGAAGGTGGCTGGATCCAGGCCGACGGTGCCGAGTAGCTCCTCGACTCGATCGGCGATCTTCTGCTTGTCCCAGTCGAGCAGTTTGGGAACGGTCGCCACGTTGTTGCGGATGCTCTGGTGCGGGAACAGTCCAACGTTCTGGATCACGTACCCGATCCGTCGCCGCAGTTGGTGCGGGTCGGCCTTCGTGACGTCCTCGCCGCCGAACAGGATCCGGCCGGTACTGGGCTCGATGATCCGGTTGATCATCTTCATCGTGGTGGTCTTGCCGCACCCGGACGGGCCGACGAGCACCGAGAGCTCTCCGGCGGCGAAGTGCAGGTTCACCTCTCGCACCCCGACACTGCCGTCGGGGAATGTCTTGCTCACCCCTTCGAGGTCGATCGGCTCGGCTGCGGTCTCCGACGTCGCTGAGCTCTCAGACCCTGAGTTCTCAGACTGCGCGGTAACGTCCACGTGTGGCCTCCCTGCTGGGCACCCCCCGATGAGGGTTGCTGCGGTACTCGCGGTCGACAGCGCGCCGAACCCGTGGATCAACTTCGGCTATCTCGCGGACAACTGGGATCGCATTCTTCCCTATTTGGGCCAGCACATCCGGCTGACCCTGATCTCGGTGCTGATCGGCACGGTGATCGCCCTGCCGCTGGCGGTCCTCGCCCGTCGGATCCGGTTGTTCGCCGCGCCGATTCTGGGGCTGTCGACCCTGCTCTACACGATTCCGTCGCTGGCGATGTTCGCTTTCATCGCGCCCTACACCGGGCTGTCCCCGACGACGGTGATCATCGGGCTGGTCCTGTACTCCTTGGTGATCCTGGTCCGGAACTTCCTCGCCGGGCTGCAGGCGGTACCCGATGAGGTCCGCGAGGCCGCCCGGGGGATGGGGTACGGGCCGGCCCGGATGTTCCTGAAGGTGGAGTTGCCGCTGGCCCTGCCGGCGTTCATGACTGGTCTGCGGGTGGCGACCGTGTCCACCGTCGCACTGGTCACCGTCGGGGTGATCGTCGGCCAGGGTGGACTCGGGCAGCTGATCATCGTCGAGGGCTTCCGGCGCAACTACTTCAAAGCACCGATCGTGTTCGGCACCCTGCTCTGCATCCTGCTGGCCCTGGTGCTCGATCAGGTGCTGGCTTTCACCGAACGCCGGCTCACGCCCTGGACGAGGAGGGGTACGTGAGCATCTTCGAACGGGCGCTGCTCTACCTCAACGATCCGGTGAACTGGACCAGGCGCAACGGCATCCTCGAGCTACTCGGTGAGCATCTGACGATCGCCGGACTGTCCCTGTTGTTCGGGATGCTCATTGCCCTCCCGCTTGGAATCTGGTTGGGGCACACCGGACGAGGCGGTGGTTTCGCGGTGGGGCTGTCGAACGTGTCCCGCGCCGTACCTACCCTGGCGATCCTGACGATCCTGGCGGTGACACCGATCGGCTTCACGATCTGGGCGCCGGTGATCGCGCTGACCGTCTTCGCCATCCCACCGATCCTGGCGAACACCTATGTCGGATTCCGGGAGGTCGATCGGGACGTGATCGAAGCCGCCCGCGCGATGGGCATGGACACCGGCGAGGTCGTACGGAAAGCGGAGCTACCGTTGGCCATGCCGCTGATCATGACCGGCATCCGCACCGCAGGGGTCCAGGTCGTGGCGACCGCGACCTTGGCCGCGCTGTTGGCCGGGGGGACCCTGGGTCGGCTGATCCGATCGGGGTTCGGTACCCAGGACTACGGCGTGGTGCTGGCTGGTGCGTTGCTGGTCGCGTTGCTGGCGATCCTGACCGAGGTCGTGCTGGGCTCCCTCGGGTGGGTGCTCACCCCGGGGCAGAAGTACATCCCGTTCGCTGGACTGTTCGGCCGACGCAACTCCGGCGAGGCAAGCGCGGCAGTGGCGAAACTGCCCGTGGGGGACGTGCCGCGCCCGGTCACCTAGCTGGGCTACGGCTGGGTCGGCCAGAGCAACGCCTGGGCGACGATGACCTTTCCCCCGTGGACGGTCACGGCCGGGCCGCCGTACAAGGTGTATCCCAGTTCTAGGGCATCGCTGACGCGGCGGCAGAACGTCTCGTCGTCGGGTCCGGTCAGCACTCGGTAGGCCGGCAGGCCCTCCGGTGGTGTGGTCGCCATGTGCGACATTCTCGCAAGAGATAACAGGCGCACAACGGCCGCGAGGATCCGGTTGCAGGATGCGGTTCGCTGGGGTTCAGTGGATGCCCGCGGGAAACCTCCCGCCAGACACGCGTTGTGGCCGTCATCGGTCGCACCGGGACACAGAAGGCGGGCAGATGCGACGTCGTCGTACCGCAACCATTCTCTTTTCTTCCCTAGTACTCGTCGGGCTGGCCGCCTGCGGTGAATCCGGATCCTCCGGCGGGGGCGATGACGGGGGCGGCACGGATGCCTCCGGTGACGCCTGCGCACCGGTCTCCGGCGAAACCGTGGTGCTCCTGGAGGACGACCTGGGACTGCAGCAGGTCGACAACCTCATCCCGGCCGTCAACGCTGCGGCTGCGACTCCGCCGTTGCTCGAAGCTCTCAACGCCGTCTCAGCCGCACTGACCACCGAGGACCTGATCAACCTCAACGCCGAGGTGGACCTCCAGTTCCAGACCGTCGAGGACACCGCCACGGGTTATGTCGAGGCGCAGGGCCTGGCCGGCACGGTCACCGGCGGTAGCGGCGACATCGTGATTGGCGCGGCGGGCTTCACCGAGAGCCTGATCCTCGGGCAGATCTACGCACAGGTGCTCAATGCCACCGGCTTCAACGCCACGGTCACCCAGGTCGACAACCGCGAGCTGTACTACCCGGAACTGATCTCCGGCAGCATCCAGGTCGTACCTGAGTACGTCGGGACGTTGGCGACCTTCATCAACGGCCAGGTCAACGGCCCCGAGGCCAACGAGTCCGATCCTCCGGCCAGCGGTGACCTCGAAGAGACGCTGACCAATCTGACCACGCTCGGTGAGGGCGTCGGGCTGACCTTCGGCGAACCGTCGGAGGCCCAGGACCAGAACGCCTTCGCGGTCACCCAGGAGCTGGCCGACGGCCTCGGGGTGGCGACCCTGTCCGAGTTGGCCGAGGCATGCGGAGACGGTTCGCTGGTCCTCGGTGGACCGCCGGAGTGCCCGGAGCGCCCGTTCTGCCAGCCCGGTCTGGAGGAGACCTACGGGATGACCTTCGCCAGTGTCGAGGACATCGACCTGGGCGCGCCCACGGTCGAGGCGCTCAAGCAGGGCGAGGTTTCGCTGGGCCTGGTGCTCAGTACCGACCCGAACCTCGCCGGCGGATAGCGCCTGCCGCTCGCTACCGTGGATGCGAGCGCAGGAAATGAGCTGGTTGCCATCCCGCCGGGGCGGGTGAGGCTCTCGGACCGGCGGACGCAGCGCAGCTGGGCGGTCGAGGTTGGGCCGTACCAGATGGGCGCGATTCCGGTTACCCAGCGGCAGCACGCACGGGTCACTGGTCAGCGGCCGAGTACCGCTTGAGGCGACCGGTTGCCCGTTGAGGGCGTTTCGTGGTGGGACGCGGTCCGGTTCTGCAACGCCTTGTCCCGACGCGAGGGGTTGACGCCCGCCGATCACCTCCATGCCGACGTCTAGGGCGTCGCGTCGGACGCCTCCGTCGACGGGTACCGGCTACCCACTCCAGGCCGAGTGGGAGCACGCATGTCGTGCCGGTACCACCGGTCCGCGGTACGGGGAACTCGACCAGATCACCACTTTGCGCTGATCCGAGTCGGTTGCCGCCAGGCCGCGATCTCTCAGTCGGGCGGCCAGCCATCGCGGGGTATTGCTCGCCGACCGGGACGTCCACGGCGAGCCGATACCGGCTTGAGGAAGCGAGCCTTTGCCGAACCCTAACTCGTAGCTGTATATTCGTGCACAAGTAAGGGAGGTGATCAAGATGGCCCAGCAACGCAAGGTCGCCAACCTGCTGGCGCTGGCGGTCCTGGGCACTGTCGTCCAGCGTCCGATGCACCCCTATGAGATGGCATCGATCATGCGGGCCCGCGGCAAGGACCAGGACATGCAGATCAAATGGGGATCGCTTTACACGGTCGTGCAGAACATGGAGAAGCATGGCTTCCTCGAGATCATCGGAAGTAACCGGCAGGGAGCCCGCCCAGAGCGCACCGTCTACCAGATCACCGAGCTCGGCAAGCAGGAACTCGTGGACTGGACACGGGAGTTGATCGCCAACCCGCAGGCGGAGCATCCCCGGTTCGTGGCCGGCCTTTCGTTACTCGTCGTGCTGCCGCCGCACGAGGTGATCGAACTGCTGCAGATCCGACTCGGCATGCTCGAGGAGTCGATCACCGCTCAACAGGCGGCGATCGACGGGGCCAGCGCGGAGGTTCCGCGAGTGTTCCTCACCGAGAGCGAGTACACCGTGGCGATCGGCGCCGCCGAGGCGGCATGGGTCCGGTCGCTGCTCGACGAACTGATCTCCGGCACCTATCCGGACCTCGCCGCGTGGCAGGACTGGCATCGCACCGGCGAAATGCCGCAAGAACTGGCCACACTCGCGGAGAGGGGGGCAACACCGGACTAACTCAGACCAGGCCCGGTGGCGGTGCTGTCACACCGCCACCGGGACCTCCTCCAACCGATGCCCGCACACGACGAACCCGGCCAAGAGGCGGTAACCACAGGATATCCGGGTTCTCTTCCGCGCGGGACGGTGCAACACCCACCCGAACCGCAGGTCGGCGGCCAACAGCCGCCACACATCCGCTGGGAGAGATCGCATGTCCAAAGTAAGAACCGCACTCGTCATCGGCGGCGGCATCGCCGGACCTGTCGTCGCCGCCGCCCTGCACAAGGCCGGTTTACAAGCGACCGTCTACGAGGCGTACCCCGCCGCGTCGAACGGCATCGGCAGTGCGCTCGCGCTCGCCCCGAACGGGCTGGCCGCCCTCGGCATCATCGATGCCGACGCAGCCGTCCGCGCCATCGCCCTACCGATCACCGGCACAGCCATCTCCATCGCCGGCAAGAACATCGCGCTACCCGGGCTGCCGAACCTGCCACCGCTGCAAATGGTCGACCGTGGTGACCTGCACCGGGTGCTACATGACCGGTCGGCCGCGGCTGGCGCGAGGTTCGAATACGGCAAGCGCCTGGTCGGCGTCGAAGAAGGCCTGGAAGGCATAACCGCGCGGTTCGCCGACGGCAGCACCGCGACCGCCGACATCCTGATCGGCGCAGACGGCGTCCGCTCCACCGTCAGAACCCTGATCGACCCGAACGCGCCCAAGGCAAACTACACAGGCTTGCTCGGTTTCGGCGGCTACGTCGACGCCGATCTCCACCTAGAACCGGGCAGGATGACCTTCGCCTTCGGGGCGCGCGCCTACTACCTGTACTGGGCGGTGCCCGACGGCAGGCTCGCCTGGGGCGCCAACCTTCCCGCGCAGAACTACCTGTCCCTCACCGAGGCTCGGGCGATCCCCGCGCAGGAGTGGCTGCACGCCTTGCGCGAGACCTACGCCGGCGACACCCCAGGCGAGATGCTCGCCGAACGCACCACAGCCCAATCGTTGGAGGTTCTCGGCGCGATCCACATCATGCCGCCCGTGCCGCACTGGTACCGCGGCCGGATGGTGCTGGTCGGCGACGCCGTCCATGCCCCGTCCAACAGCACCGGCCAGGGTGCGTCGCTGGCCATCGAGAGCGCGATCCAGCTAGCCCGCTGCCTACGCGACCTTCCGGACGCTTCGTCAGCGTTCGCCGCCTACGACGCGCTACGCCGGGCACGGGTGGAGAAGATCACCAAACGCGGCGCCAAGCTCAACCACGCGAAGACTCCGGCGCCGCTGGCCAGGAAGATGATGCAGCTGGTGATGCCGATCATATTCAAGGCCATGAACCCAGAGAAGACCTTCGGCTGGGAACAGCGCTACACGATCGACTGGGAAGTCCCACTGGAGAAGTCAAGCACCGTAAGCACCTCCACCCCCTGACAGCTCTGCCTCGTCGCGCAACGTCCGCAGCCGGTTCTGTCGTCAGCGAGGCCGAAGCATCATGGTGCTTGGTACGGCCAGCCACCCGCTGGGTACTGCTCACCGACCGGGACGTCCACCTCGACCCGGTTTCCCTGCTGCGCAAGCGGGCACACCCATCGGGGGCTGTACGCGCAGGACGGGTGGTAGGCAAAGTTGAGGTCGACCACGATCGTGGCGTCCTGGCCGGGACTCCTGTCGGTGCCACTGCCGGAGCCGAGATCGGCTCCCTTCACGGTGTCCAGCAGGTAGCGCCCCGCGCCGTAGGTGGTGCGCCCGGCGGTGGCATCGCGGATCGGGAGGAACAGCCCGCCGCCGTACTGGGCAAGCCACCACACATCCAGGCGACCGAGCTCGCCCATCTGCACCCGCCCGAGCCGGTCCATCGTGACCACCTCGTCACCCTGGGTCGGGATAGCCAGCCGCGCGGGCTCGACGTCGGTGTCGATCCGCGGTTGGAAGCGATAAGCCGGGTCGTACGGCGGGTACCGAAGGCCGGTGAAGACTGCGCGGGCCGGCGGTTCGAGCGGAGACTCAGGATGCTCGGCGAAGAGTTCGTTGCGGCCCTCGCACCACAGCTCGAAGCCCTGCTGAGGGTGCTCGCAGTCGCGTACCCGCCGGTACAGCTCGGCCACCACGCGCCGCCACCCCAGCACACTCGTGCTCACGGCCCCAGCCTGCCACGCGAGATACCCGGCCACCCGCCGTACCCTGTTGCGCATGGCACAGCGCGCGGAACGGGGTCCTGCCGCCCCGTCGCCGCTGCGCACAGTGGCCCTGGCCATCGGATTTGTGTGCGCCGTCGCGGCCAGCGTGGCCATCTTCGTGACCGAGAACGCCGAGTACCTGCGGATCGGGATCGTCGTCGCGCTGTGGGGCTTCGTCTTCGCCGCCCTGGCCGCCGGGCGCCGGCAGACCGAGCAAGTGGTGGCAGCCAGCACCGAGGTCGAACTGCGCAAGAGCTACGAACTGGAACTCGAACGAGAGGTCGCAGCGCGCCGGGAGTACGAACTTCGCCTGGAGTCTCAGCTTCGTCGGGAACTCCAGGACGACTTCACGACGGAGGTCGGTGCCCTGCGCGAGGAGATGATCCGCCTCCGGCGCGAGCTGTCCGAGCAGTGGGACAGCGAACTGCGCGTGGAGCGCATGGTCATGCGTACCCAGTCCGTCCGAATGGGCGGGGACCGGCGCGAGTCCCTGGACCACGATTCGTCCGGCCGGCCCAGCATCGACCCGGCCCCCTCGTATCCCGGCCCGGACTACACCGCCCCCTCCTATCCTGGCCCCGCGGATCCCGGCTCGTTCGTTGCCGACGCTCCGGAGGTCGAGCCGTTCGGCGCCGCCCCGGCAGCGGCCGCCGAGCCGGAGCAGCCGCGCTGGTCCGAGGATGACGGCTTCCCCGCGAACTCCTTCGACCAGGCCCCGGCCTTCGACGAGGCCCCGGTCACCGACCAGGCCCCGGCCACCAGGGAGGTCCCGGTGATTGCCGGCCTCCCACCGACGATGCCTACCGCACCGGTGCCGCTGTTACCGGGGGCCAGGCGCCGTACCCCCGTGCAGCCGGCCCCGCCAGCGCCCGAGCCGCCGCCGCTCTACTCCGCCCCGCCCGACGCCCAGCCGGACGACGCAGCGCGCGAAGAGATTTTGGCCCGGATCCTGGCCGAAGGCGGGTCGAGTACCGGTGGACGACGCCGGAAGCACCGCTACGCCGACGAGGACGAGGACGCGGTTCGGGCCCAGTGGTGAGCGTGCTGCCCTTGCCGGGGCGACGGTACCTATTTGTCGATGTCGCCGACCACGAAGAACATCGAGCCGAGAATGGCCACCAGATCCGGTAGCAAGGTCCCGGGCAGCAACTCGGTGAGCACCTGGATGTTGTTGTACGAGGCGGAGCGCAGCTTGCACCTCCACGGGGTCTTCTCCCCGCGGCTGACGAGAAAGTATCCGTTGAGGCCCAACGGGTTCTCGGTCCACGCGTAGGTGTGCCCCTCGGGCGCCTTGAGGGTCTTGGGCAGCCGTACATTCACCGGCCCGGTCACCGAGGCCAACCGGTCCAGGCAGGCATCGGCCAGGTCGAGTGCCGCGTACACCTGGTCGAGCAGGCACTCGAACCGGGCGTGGCAGTCCCCGGCGGTACGGGTGACCACCCGCAACGCAGCCTGCAGTTCGCCGTAGGCGAGGTAGGGCTCGTCGCGGCGCAGGTCGAAGTCGACGCCACTCGCCCGGGCGACCGGGCCACTGACGCCGTAGGCATGGACCTGCTCGGCCGAGAGCACCCCGACGCCTCGGGTACGGGCCAGGAAGATCTCGTTGTTGCGGATCAGGCCGTCGAGGTCGGGCATCCGGCGGCGGACATCAGCGACCGCCTGGCGGACCCGCCCGGTCCACCCGGCCGGCACTTCCTCCTTGATCCCGCCGACCCGGTTGAACATGAAATGCATCCGCCCGCCGGCGGCCTCCTCCATCACCGCCTGGATCGTCTCCCGCTCCCGGAAGGCGTAGAAGACCGGCGTGATCGCCCCGATCTCCAGGGGGTATGAGCCCAGGAACATCAGGTGGTTGAGGACCCGGTTCAGCTCGGCGAGCAGGGTGCGCAGCCAGATCGCCCGCTCCGGGACTTCCATGCCCAGCATCCGCTCGACGGCCAGGACCACCCCGAGCTCGCTGGAGAACGCCGACAGCCAGTCGTGCCGGTTGGCCAGCACGATGATCTGGCGGTAGTCGCGGACCTCGAACAGCTTCTCCGCACCCCGGTGCATGTAGCCGACGATCGGTTCGGCGCTGACCACCCGCTCGCCGTCGAGGACCAGCCGGAGCCGCAGGACCCCGTGGGTGGACGGGTGCTGCGGGCCGATGTTGAGCGTCATGTCCGTGGTGGGGAACTCGTGCAGCCCGGCCGCGGCATCGCCGACCCCGACGGTGACCTCCTCGCGGACCATCCGCCCATCCTGCCGGTCGGGCGAGTCAAGTCCAGTCGTGGGGAGCGACGGCAGGCTTGTGAATCAGGGGAGCACGCCAGACAACACCTGACCAGAAGGAGGACTACCAGCTCTTCCTAGCCCTCGTCGACCCGGACCGCTTCTAGGTGGCTGGTGTTTTTCGCCGCGTGGCGTTCCGCTGGTGGTTGCCACGGTTTCGAGAGGATTGGTTGCTGGTAGGGGATTCGTCTTGTTCGGGGGGTGTGCATGACGTTGGGTCTGGCGGGGCGTCAGGGTGTTCTGCTTGATGATCTGAACCGTTTCTGTGAGCAGGCGCTCCCGGAGGCTTCGATTTGTGCGTTATTGAACCGGGAGCGGGACCGGTTGTTTCCCGATGAGATGTTCGCGGATCTGTTCAGCGATCGGGGCCGGCGCAGTGTCCCGCCGTGTGTGGTCGCCACGGTGA
>Ga0136617_10004759_pt1 | contig 12159 bp, 11 predicted proteins | sample AntDrymUQ3222106_2_FD_129672 | JGI IMG/M metagenome (GOLD analysis project Ga0136617, IMG submission 129672) | Polar desert sand microbial communities from Dry Valleys, Antarctica - metaG UQ322 (21.06) | ecosystem: Environmental > Terrestrial > Soil > Desert | place: Antarctica: Dry Valley...
GCATCTGCATGTAGAGCTCGAAGCCGAGCGCCGCCACGTGACCCGACTGCTCGTCGCCGAGCAGGTTTCCCGCACCGCGCAGCTCGAGATCGCGCATGGCGATCTTGAACCCCGCGCCGAGCTCGGTGTAGTCCGAGAGCGCCGCCAGGCGATTGGCGGCCTCGGGGGTCAACGCCGCAGCGCTCGGGTACAAGAGGTAGGCGTAGGCTCGTTCCCGGGAACGACCCACGCGGCCACGGATCTGGTAGAGCTGGCTGAGGCCGAACACGTCGGCCCGCTCGACGATCAGCGTGTTGGCTTGCGGGATGTCGATGCCGCTTTCGATGATGCTCGTGGAGACGAGCACGTCGGCGTCCCCGCGCAGGAAGCCCATCATCCGCTCCTCGAGCTGCTTCTCGTCCATCTGCCCGTGGGCGACGGTGAAGACCATCTGGGGGCAGAGTGCCCTGAGGCGCTCGGCGGTCTCGTCGATGTCGTCGACGCGGTTATGCAGGAAGAACGCCTGGCCGCCGCGGGCGTGCTCGCGCTCGAGCGCCTGCCTTACGAGAAGCTCGTCGTACTCGCCGACGTAGTTCTTGACGGGCCGGCGGCCTTCGGGCGGGGTCTCGATCACCGAGATGTCGCGCACCCCGGCCATCGACATCTGCAGCGTCCGCGGGATCGGCGTCGCGCTCATGGAGATCACGTCCACCTTGAGCTTGAGCTGGCGCAAGAGGTCCTTCTGCTTGACCCCGAAGCGCTGCTCCTCGTCGACGATGATGAGCCCGAGGTCCTTCGCGCGCACGTCGCGCGAGAGCAGGCGGTGGGTGCCGACCAGGATGTCCACCGAGCCCTGCCCGAACGCCTTGATCGCCGCCTTCTGATCCGCCGGAGCGCGGAAGCGGGAGACGTGCTCGACGTTGAAGGGGTAGTCGCGCAACCGCTCGGAGAAGGTGCCGAAGTGCTGCTGGGCGAGGATCGTGGTCGGAACCAGAACCATCACCTGCTTGCCGGCCTCGGCGGCCTTGAACGAGGCGCGCAGCGCCACCTCGGTCTTGCCGTAGCCCACGTCGCCGCAGATCAGGCGGTCCATCGGGCGCTCCGTCTCCATGTCGGCCTTGACCTGCTCGATGGCCTCGCGCTGGTCGGGCGTCTCTGAGTACGGGAAGGCGGCCTCGAACTGGCGCAGCCAGTCGGAGTCGGGCCCGAAGCCGAAGCCGAGCCGCCGCTTGCGCTCCGCGTAGAGGTTGATCAGCTCGCCCGCGAGCTCCTGCGCCGCGCGCCGGGCGCGGGCCTTCATCGTGTCCCAGCGGGTACCCCCGAGCTTCGATAGCGGTGGGTGGGCGCCGCCCGCGCCCACGTAGCGCGAGATCTTCGCCAGCTGCTCCGACGGCACGAAGACGCGGTCCGATCCCGCGTACTCGAGGTAGAGATAGTCGCGCGTGACCTTCGCCACGGTCTTGGTCTCAAAGCCGGCGAAGCGGGCGAGGCCGTGGTCCTCATGGACGACGATGTCTCCCGTGCGAAGGTCGGCGAAGGAGCGAAGTGCTCCGCGACCCCCGCTGCGCCCGCCGGGGCGCGAGGCGGCCTTGCGGCGATGCATGAGCCGATGCTCGGGGATCATCGCGAGCTGCATCTGGGGCGCGATGAAGCCGTCGCGAAGGGTCGCCTCGACGAAGTTCAGCGGCCCGCTTCCGTCGGTGCCCCACTCGACCTTCATCCGCCCGAGGTTGAACGCCGCGCGCTCGCCGGCGCCCTTCTGCCGCCAGGCGACCACCGTCTTGTAGCCCGATCGTGTGAGCTTCTCGAGCTCAGGCTCGGCCTCACGCAGCGAACGGGCGGCGACGTCGGCGGCCTGCGCCCTCAGCTGGATGGGCTGATCGCCTGAGATCGAGGAGAGCCGCACGTCGGCGCGGTCGTCGAGCGCCGCCATGATGGCGTCGGGTGCGACGTAGAGGTGGTGGGCGTCGGAGTCATGGAACGCGGTGCAGACGTCGTCCCAGTGATCGCGCAGCGACGGCTCGACGTCCTCCTCCGCCGCGATGATCACCTGGGCTTCACCCACGAGGTCGAGCAGCTCGCGGAAGTCGCCGACGGGCAGCAGCTCGGCTATGTCGGGCCGCTCGTCCGCATGCTCCAGGGCAGCGATCTCCGCCAGCTCGCGATGCTCCGCGGCCAGCTCGGCGGCGGGCGAGACCTCGACGGACTCGGCTTCGCCGAGGGAGCGCTGGGTGAAGGTCGAGAACCAGCGAAGCGACTCGATCTCGTCGTCGAAGAGATCGACCCGCACCGCTCGATCCTCCGTGGCCGGATAGAGGTCGAGCAGGCCGCCGCGCACCGCGAACTGCCCGCGGTCATCGACTTGGTCGACGCGCTCGTATCCGGCGGCGACGAGGTCTGAAGCGCACTCCTCGAGGTCGAGGAGCTCGCCGACGCGCAGGACGAACCCGTGTGGGCGCAGAGCGGGGTCGGGGACCTTCTCCGACAACGCGACCGCCGACACGACGACGACCGGAGGGTCAGAACCGCTTTCGTCTGCTGGGCGGTCCGCCCGGACCTCGCTCCCGACTTCGGCGAGCGAGTCAAGCGCAGCGACTCGCAGCCCCACCAGATGCGGCGGCGGGGTGAGGTGTGATTCATATGCGACGCCGCGGCTCGGGTAGAAGCGCACGGCGCGCGGCCGGAGCCATGCGCGCAGGTCCTGCGCAAGGTCTCGGGCGGCCCGATCGTCACCTGCGACGACCAGGGTCGGCCGGCTCAGATCGCGGTCGGCGAGCGCCGCGAGCACGAACGGACGCAGCGATTGCGAGACGAAGGCGCTGCCGCCCTCGCGGCTGAGGAAGACGGCGTTGGGGTCACGGTCAAAGTGGGTGAGGAGGGGGCGCAGGGTCATGTTCCGGGCACGCCGAATCGCCGCGCGATGCCGCCCGGTGGGTGCTTCGAAAGAGTCTAGAAGGGCCGCCGCGCCAGGATGTTGAGGCGGACGTAGTCGATCCCGTCGTCCTCGAGCGCGACGGCGACGGCGTGGACGAAGGGCACGCGGTCGGTCGCCTCGAGGCGCTCGAGGTGGGAGCCGAGCATGACCGTCGCGAGGTACTCGCCCAGATCGTCTGGCACCACCCGGACATGTTGTGGCCAGCACCAGACGTCGGAGAAGCCGGCCGCGGCGAGACGCCGCTCGGTGCCGGGCACCGACGCGAAGTTCCACGGACCCGGCCATTGGACGAGCGAGGAATGGGCGACGCGCGCGATCGCCCGCCGCACCGCTGAGACGTTCCCCTCCCCTCCACATTGCGCCACCAGCCGGCCTCCCGGCACGAGTGCTGCGCCCAGACGTGCGAAGAGCCGATCATGGTCGGCGATCCAGTGGAAGGTCGCGGTGGAGAGGATCGCGTCGGCCGGCGGATCGAGCTCGAGCTCGAGCAGGTCCACGACCCGCACCTGGACCCGCTCGGACGGCAGCGCCGCCCGCGCGGTCTCGACCATGGCAGGGGACCCGTCGACCGCGACCACCTCCCCGTCCGGCAGCCGCTCGAGCAGCGCGGCCGTGACTCGCCCGGTGCCGCAGCCCGCGTCGAGTACCCGTTCGTCGCCTCGCAGGACGAGGCGGTCGAGCACGTCGCGGCCCATGGCCTCGAGGGGTGCGGAGACCCGTTCGTAGGAAGGGGCGTTCCAGTCTCTGGGTGCCATACGCTTGTACGTTATCGCGTACGTGAGTACTCGTGGCCGAGGCGAGGGTGCACAATCGGGGGGCGAGACCTCTGAGAATCGCCTCGACCCATCTTGTGCACCCTCACACCGTCACCGACCCCTTCCCTCCTTCACCAGCAGGGGTTGACGCGAAGGGGCCTGAGCGCGAAGGGTCAGCCGCCCAGCACAAGCCGCTCGGCCGCATCGGCCGCCCGCTCGACCAGGTCCGCGACCTCTGCGGCCGGCTGACGCCAGCGGCCCAGAACATACGCGGCGACGATGTCGGGGTCGGTCGAGTCCGGTCGCCCCACCCCCACGCGGACGCGATGGAAATCGGCGCCACCGAGCTCGCGCTTGAGGGACTTCAGGCCGTTGTGACCTGCCAGGCCGCCCCCCAGGCGAATGCGGATCTCGCCGAACGGCAGGTCGATCTCGTCGTGGACCACCACGAGCCGGTCGAGGTCGAGCCGATAGGTACCGCGCGCCGGCCCGACCGACCGACCGGCCTCGTTCATGAAGGTCTGTGGACGGAGGACGGCGACCCTCGGACCTCCCGTCCCTGTGCGGCCCTCCACCAGCTCACCCGCGAACTTCGACCTGAACGCGCCGAGGCCCCACCGCCCGACCAGCGCGCCCGCGACCTCGAAGCCGACGTTGTGCGGGGTCTGCGCGTAGCGCGAGCCCGGATTGCCGAGCCCGACGAGCAGCCAGTCGATCGGCGTGCGAGCTCCTAGGAGGCGTCGGCCTCTTCGGCCGCGTCGCCTTCGCCGTCTTCGTCCTCGCCGCCCTCGCCGATGACCTCGGTCTCCGTCTCGATCTCTTCCTCGACGGGCTCGAGCGTCGGTGGGGTGATCGTGGCGATGACGGTCTCGTCGAGATCGTCGAGAAGCGTGACCCCCGAAGGTGCCGTGACGGCCGACAGGGTCAGCGTGTCATGGATCTGCATGGCCGAGACGTCGTGCACGATGACGTCCGGCAGATCACCCGGCAGCGCCTCGATGTTGAGTTCGCGGGTGTCCTGACTCAGGACGCCCCCCTCGACGACGCCGGGGGCCTCGTCCGCGCCGTGGAGCTCGAGCATCACGGTCGAATGGATCGGCTGGGAGAGGTTGACCCGCAGGAGATCGACGTGCATCGTCTCCCCGCGGACCGGATGGCGCTGTACGTCCTTGACGATGACGGGCTCTGCGGCGCCGCCGTCGATCGCGAGGTCGAGCACTGCGCCTGCGTGGGCGAGCGTGTTGCGCAGGAGCTTGGCCTCCACCTCGAAGGCCTTGGGTGTGTCCGAGCCGCCGTAGACCACGCCCGGGACCAGCCCCCGGCGACGCAGGCGGCGCGTCGCGCGCGAGCCCTCGACGGGGCGCGAGGCGACGGGAAGCGCGGCTGTGTCCGTTCCGGCCATAAGGGTTGGCCATGCTAGCGAAGGTCGAACGACCTGGCGTGTACCGCGCCCTGTCCGGGGTACCATCGCCTTATGAACTCGCAAGAGGAGCTGGTGCTGATCTTCGGCGTCCTGCACCTCGTCGCTGCGGCTTTCGGCGGCGTCATGCTCCTGATGTTCATGCGATCGGACGAGACGCCGCAGTGGCGGCCGCCGCCCGAGGACGACGAGTCCGGCGGCGGAGGGAACGACCGCACGTCGGAGCCCCCCAAGCGCCTGCCCCCATCGGGCGGGATCCCGTTGCCCGACGCCGACCAGTCAGCCACCCGGTTCCGGGGGCCGGCCCGTCTGTCGGACGCTCATCCGCAGCGCGGTCGCCGTGCGACTCCCGAGCCCCGCCGCAGCCCGGCCCGCTCACCCACCCGACGGTGAGCGCCTGGCCACCGGCGCCGCCCCGCCACCCAGTTGGTCCGTCGCCCGGAAGGACGCTTGCGCGTCGGCGAAGGCGGGCTTGCGGGCGAAGGTGCCGTAGGCGGTCAGGCCCTTCTGGTGGATCGGGGGATTCGGGCGCGGGTTGCCGCCGTCCCAGCCCGGGCGCACGCGGAACTCGTTGAGCGCCCAGTAGAGGGCTCCGCTCAACCATGGCTTGGTGGCGAAGGTGGCGAGATTGAAGTTGACGTACTCGCGCTGATAGGCGTAGGTGCCCTTCTCCTCGACGGGACCCTCGCGATTGGCTTCGGCACCGAACTCGGTCACGATCACCGCCTTCTTCGGGTAACACGCCCGAACCTGGTCGAGGAACGGCGAGAGGCCCTTGCGGTCAAAGAGCGAGCCGTTGGCTCCCGGGTACCACCCGAAGTACTCGTTGATCCCGACGACGTCGAGCGGCGCGTACTCGGGCTGGCAGCCCGCCGACGGATAGCCCGCGACCGCCAGGCCGACGGGACGCGTGGGATCCAGGCGCTTGGCCTGGGCGGCGGCCCGCTTGATGTAGTAGCTCTGCACCGGCCCCGGTCGCGAGGAGAGCTCGTTGGCGATCGACCAGATCATCACGGACGGGTGGTTGGCGAACGTCTCGATGTTCTTGGCGAGCTCTCTGGCCGCCTGGGCGCGGACCGTGCGCTTCGCGAGGTACCGGGTCTTGACCGCGTACACGGGTATCTCGGACCAGATCAGCAAACCCTTGCGATCCGCGAGCTCGTGCGTGTACGGGTGCATGGGGTAGTGCGTGCGGATCATGGAGGCGCCGAGCTCCTTGGCGTCGTCGACGAGCTTCTCGCGCAGCGCATTGTCCACCGCGAAACCCTGCTCCTTGGAGTCCTCGTGCAGCCCCACCCCGCGCAGGTTGACCCGGCGGCCGTTGAGGAGGAGAAGTCCGTCTTGAGAGATCTTCACCGAGCGCACGCCCGACTTCAGCTTGTAGCCGGCGAGCTTCCGGCCGCCGGCGCTCGCACTCAGCGAGACGGGATAGAGGTTCGGCGCCGTAGGGCTCCAGAGGCGGGGACTGCGAACGCGGATGGACGTCTCGCGGGCCGTCACCCCCCCCGGCCCGAGGGACACGGTGCCGAGCGAGAAGCGGCGGGCACCGAAGCGGCCCGTCACCCTGGCGGTCACGCCTCTCCCTGAGACGTTGCGAAGGCGGGCCTTGACCTTCACCGTCGCGTTGCAGGTGGCACACGGCAGGTTCGGGGTCACACGCACCTGCGCGAAGTCGAGGCGGTCGATGCGACGCAGGTAGACCTCCCGGATCAGACCGCCGTAGTTCCACCATCCGCCGGTCGGCCCTCCCACGGCCGTCAGCCCGGAGGGCGGGAAGTCGGTGGGGCGCCGCCGCGAGTCGACGCGAATCACGAGGCGGTTGGTTCCGCGGCGCTTGACCCCGGCCAGCGTGAACTCGAAGGGCAGATACGCGCCCTTGTGCGAGCCCACCGCCCTACCGTTGAGCCAGACCTGGGAGCGGTAGTTGACCGACTCGAAGCGCACGGCCCAGCTCAGCGCCGCCGCGGCGCTCGGAAGGGAGAAGTCCTTGCGGTACCAGGCCGTGGAGCCGGCCATGGACTCCGGGGAGTCGTCGCCGACGTTCCAGGCGTGTGGCACCCGGACGGGAGTCCAGCCCTCTCGGCCGGTCTGGCGCTGGAAGCGCTGCTTGAGTCCGGCGTCCTCCTTGTCGAGCCGGAACAGCCACTCCCCGCCCATCAGCCGCCGGCCTTCGGCGCCGTCGGCGTAGAGCGTCCGCGGGGTCGGAGTGTCGGCTCCCGCCGTCGGCGGAGCCAGCAGCGCGGGGAGGACGAGGATCGCGGCGATCAGCACGCGCAGGCGATAGGACATGGTCCGGCATGTCAACACACGCGGGGGCGGAAGGTCGCGCTCGACGGTCAGCGTCCGCACGAAGCCTCGCCGTCGATGGGATTCGAGAGCGACAGCAGCGTGACGCCGCCGCCGGTCAGGGGTCCCTCGCGACGCACCCGGACGCATTGCACGACGGGCAGGGCGGCACCGGCCTTCCACGCGACCCGGCCGATCCCGGACTGACGCGTGAGAGACAGGCCGACGGACGGTCGGTAGTTGAGCACCTTGACCTCCCCGGGCCGGCGCAGGAGCCGCGACCGCGACCGGGTCGTGGCCGCGCACGCGGGCTCCCGGGCACAGTCGGGCAGGTCTGAGAGCACCGCCTCCCCATCGCCGCGGACCTGCGCCCTGAGCACCTCCAGCACCGCCGCGCGCTCCGCCCCCGAACCCGTGAGCGCGCGAGCCAGCAGTAGCGCGATGGCGACGAACGCGAAGACCGCGATGGCGATGAGGGTCAGGCGGGCCGGACGCGACACGCCGGGCATGATGACCCGCCGACGGGCGGACCTACCCCGTCTGGCCGAACTCGTCGCTCGAGAGCTCCAGAAATCGCTGGACCGAGGTCTCCTGCCGACCGAGCTGCTCGCCGGTGCGCCTGGCGTGCTCCGCGGCCACCTCCAAGAAGTCCTCGAGGCAGCGCTCGGGGTCGTCGGGAAACGAATAGACGCGGGCGAAGTCCTGCTGGGCGCAGGCGATCCCCATCTGCGGGCGTCCGGCGGCGAGGGGTCGCGCGGCGCACACGGGCGTCACGACGAGACGGCGCTCCGGGGCCACCAGCGCGCACGGCATGAGACGGTGCGCGGGAAGCCGGACGGTGAGCCCGACGGACCGGTCGACGGTCACGCGTGATCCGGTGAGGTCCTCGAGGGGCTCCCGCCAGATGTCGAGCACCAGGTCCGCGCCCTGCAACGCGTCACGAAACGCCGCGGCCTGCTCGGCGTACAGGCGCTCGGCCTCCTCGCGGTCCTCGGCTTCGGCGAGATCGAGGTCGCACGGCACGCGCAGCAACTCGTCGGCCCCCACCTCCGCACCCCGCCCCCGGCGGCCGTGGGCCACGTAGGTCTGGATGGTCCCGAGGTCGCGCCGGCCGTGAAATACGACCGTGAGCGTTTCCGACAGCGACAGCCCTGAGATGCGGAGTGCGACCGCAGCCGAGTCGTCGGGCTCGATGAGCGCGCGTCGCAGCAGGTCGTCGGCGTGATGGTCGTCCATGATCTCCTCCTGGACTCCAGTATCGATCGGAGTGAAGGAGATGTTGACCGACCGGGAGGCGGAAGCCAAGGGGGAACGGTTGTCCCGTCGGTCGATCCGGGTAAGCTCGCCGCGCGATGAAGCTCATCTACAAGCCCTTCGGCATCATCCTCGGCATCCTGGCCGCCCTGGTCGGCAAGCGCGCCTTCAACTTCGCGTGGACCAAGATCGACGACGAGGATCCGCCCAAGGCCACCACGGAAGAAGCCGCGTGGCCCAAGCTCCTGGTGGCCGCGGCGCTCCAGGGTGTCGTCTTCAAGCTCATCCGGGTCGTCGTCGACCGCTACGGCGCCCGCGGCTTTCAGTACCTGACCGGCGTGTGGCCGGGCGAGAAGCGCCCCGACCCCGACGAGTAGGGTGGATCAGCCCCCGCCACGCAGCACGAAGCCGCGCTCGGCAAGCGTGGCCAGCGCGTCCTCGAAGTGCCCGAAGTCCCGTCGCGTGAGGTGATCGATCGGCCTTCCCGCCGGGCCTTCGCGCCGTACCCAGCGCCTCAGCACCGGTGCCCCGGCACGCTCCTCGGCTTCCGCGAGGAGATCGAGCAGGATGGGCAGCTCGGGCTTGTCCTCCAGTGCACCGGAGACGATGCTCAACGGGTCCGAGTCCAGCACGAGCATCAGCTCCTCGTCCGACAGACCGAGGAGCTCTGAGAGCCGCGCCGCGCCCGACCCCATCACCACTTTCTAGAACAGCTGATTCTCGCCCCCGAAGACCTCGGAAACCGAATCGTCGGTGAAGATCCGGCGAATCGAGTCGGTCAGCAGGTCGGCGCAGGACAGGACCTGGATCTTGTCGGGAGCTCCGGGCCGCAGCGGCACGGTGTCCGTGACGACGATCTGCTCGAACGGCGAGGACGCGAGGTTCTCGTAGGCGCGACCCGAGAAGAGGCCGTGGGTGGCAGCCGCGAAGACGCGAGCCGCACCCTCGTCCATGACGGTCTGGGCGGCCGCCATCAGCGTGCCCGCGGTGCCGATCATGTCGTCCACGAGGATCGCCGTACGCCCCTGCACGTCACCGATCACGTAGCCGATCTCGGCAACCTGCTGAGCCGGACGCTCCTTGTTGAGGATCGCCAGCTCCGCCCCGATCTTGGAGGCGAAGTTCTTCGCCAGCTTCACGCGGCCCGCGTCCGGGGACACCACCACCAGGTCCTCGAGCTGCTGGTCTGCGAAGTACTGGGTGAGCATGAAGAGCGCCGTCATGTGATCGACGGGCTTGGAGAAGAAGCCCTGGATCTGGCCCGCGTGCAGATCCATGGTGAGCACCCGATCCGCGCCGGCGGACTCGAGGGCGCGGGCGACGAGCCGCGCCGAGATCGGCTCGCGCGGCGCCGACTTCTTGTCCTGGCGCGAGTAGCCGAACCACGGGGTGACCGCGATGACTCGGTGCGCCGATGCTCCTACGGCGGCGTCGATCAGGAGCAGCAGCTCCATCAGCGCGTCGTTCGGGGAGACACCGGTCTCCGGATTGCCACAGGTCGGCTGGACGATGAAGACGTCCGCACCACGGATGGACTCCTCGTAGCGGCAGTAGACCTCGCCGTCGTCGAAGGTCTTGAGGGTCACACCGCCGAGCTCTACGTTGAGCTTGCCGGCGATCCGGGCGGCCAGCTCAGGATTGGCGCGCCCCGAGAAGACCATCAAGCGCTTGTCGTAGCCGAGCGTCAGCGCGGAGGATGCGGCGGGCGACGGGTCCAGCGCGCTCACCGGCGGGAGTCTACGCCGGAGTCCCGACAGCGTTCCGGTGTCCACTCACTTCCTCCGTTCGGCGTAGCCGTCGACGTTGCGTTGACGCTCGCGGGCGATGCCGAGGGCACCGGCGGGGATGTCGGCCGTGATCACCGATCCTGCGCCCGTGTAGGCGCCGTCCCCGACGGTCACCGGGGCGACCAGGGCGGTGTGGACGCTGACCCGGACGCTGCGCCCGATCGTCGTGCGGTGCTTGTGCTTGCCGTCGTGGTTGGCGGTGATGGTGCCCGCCCCGAGGTTGGACTTCTCCCCGACGTCGGCGTCCCCGACGTAGGAGAGGTGCGGGACCTTGGCGCCCGCACCGATCCGTGAGTTCTTGATCTCGACGAAGGTCCCGGCCTTCGCGCCCTCCTCGAGAACCGCGTCCGGTCGCAGATAGGCGAAGGGCCCGACGGATGCGCCGTCGCCGACCCGTGCCCCCGTCAGGTAGGAATGCGGAGCGATCACGTCGTCGCCCAGCGCCGAGTCGATGACCGTGGTGAGCGGGCCGATCTTGCACCGCTCGCCGACGACGGTCGTCCCTCGAAGAAAGCTCGACGGCTCGACGACCGAGTCCCGGCCGATGATCACCCCGACGTCGATCAAGGTGGATGCGGGATCCACGATGGTCACGCCGGCACGGGCGTGGGCGTCGTGGATGCGCTTCTGAGCATGGGCGCGCACCTCGGCGAGGTCGACGCGGTCGTTAACCCCGAGCGTGATGACCGGGTCGACGATGCGGTGCGCGGCCACGGTGCCCCCCGCGGCGAGCAGGATCGGCAGGACGTCTGGCAGGTAGTACTCGCCCTGTGCGTTGGCCATCTCGATACCGCGGAGGGCGTCGACGAGCGCCGCGCCGGCGAAGGCGAAGATGCCCGTGTTGACCTCGGCGATCTCGAGCTCCTCAGGGCTCGCGTCTCCCGGCAACTTCGTCTCCACGACTCGGATGACGGAGCCGTCCGCCGCGCGGACCACCCGCCCATACCCGCTCGGATCCTCGAGCACCATCGTCGCGATCGTGGCCGTCGCCCCTGTCCTCTCGTGCTCTTCCACTAGCCCGGCGATCGCTTCGGGGGTTATGAGCGGGACGTCGCCGCTGAGGATGACGACCGGTGCGTCCGGATCGATCAGCGGCACGGCGGCCATCACTGCGTCCCCGGTCCCCCTAGGCGCCTGCTGCACCACCGTCTCGACCCCTTCGGGAAGCATGCCGGCGAGCTGTGAGGCCGGGTTGTCGACCATGATCACCCGCCCGGCGCCCGCGGCTTGGGCAGCGAGAACGGGCCACAGCACCAACGGGCGGCCGCACAGCGGATGCAGCACCTTGGAGGTGGCCGACCGCATCCGCGTGCCTCCACCCGCGGCCAGGATGACGACCGTGGGGACGCTCACCGGAGCATCGTAGAGCCGCGCGGGCTTGACGCGCTCAAGAAAGTCGCGGGGTCACCGACTATTCCCCTGTGGAGACTCCGCGCCAAGACAAGCCCTCGGCGGCCCTGCTGGACACTGGGCGTCTCGCCGAACTGCAGGCGACCGGCCTGATGGACGCCGGTGCGCAGCCGGCACTCGAGCGGTTCACGCGGCTGGCCTGCGCGATGATCAACGCCCCGGTCGCCGTGGTGTCGCTGGTCGACGACCACCGCCAGTACTTCGCTGCGATGCAGGGCATTACCGGTTGGGCAGCCGACGCCCGAGGCACCCCGCTGAGCCACTCGTTCTGCCAGCACGTCGTGTCCGACGGCGTCCTCGACGTCCCGGACGCGCTCGAGCATCCGGTGCTCC
>Ga0136617_10004760_pt1 | contig 12157 bp, 9 predicted proteins | sample AntDrymUQ3222106_2_FD_129672 | JGI IMG/M metagenome (GOLD analysis project Ga0136617, IMG submission 129672) | Polar desert sand microbial communities from Dry Valleys, Antarctica - metaG UQ322 (21.06) | ecosystem: Environmental > Terrestrial > Soil > Desert | place: Antarctica: Dry Valley...
ACCGAGGTGGCCGAGTGGTTCCACAGCGCCGGCATCTTGATCCTCGAGGGCTACGGCCTGACCGAGTCGTCGGCCGGATCCAGCGTCAACCGTCCCGAGCGCTACCAGCTCGGGACGGTGGGCCTGCCGTTGCCCGGCACCGAGTTCGCCGTCGCCGACGACGGCGAGATCCTCGTCAAGGGGCCGGGCGTCATGGCCGGTTACCACTCGATGCCCGAGGCGACCCGCGAGACACTGACCGACGACGGCTGGCTGCGAACCGGTGACATCGGCGAGATCGACCCCGACGGTTTCGTACGGATCACCGACCGCAAGAAGGACCTGTTCAAGACCTCCGGGGGCAAGTACGTCGCGCCCTCGCACATCGAGGGCCTGTTCAAGGCGATCAGCCCGCTCACCAGCCAGGTCCTGGTGCACGGGTCCGGCCGAAACTTCTGCTCGGCGATCATCGCGCTGGACCCGGACGCGGTCGCGGCCTGGGCGTCTCAGCACGGCATGGCCGACGCGCCGTTCGCCGAGGTGGTGGCCTCCGTGCAGCTGCGGCAGGTCGTCCAGGACCACGTCGACCAGCTCAACGCCAGGCTCAACCCCTGGGAGACCGTCAAGCGGTTCATCCTGCTCGAGCACGACCTGACGGTGGAGTCCGGTGAGCTGACCCCGAGCATGAAGGTCAGGCGCGGGGTGGTCGAGGACGCCTACGCCGACGAGCTGGACGCGCTCTACCGCTGACTGCTGCGCACCGGGCCGCTGACTGCTGCCGCACCGGGAGAAACTGGGGCATGCCAGCGACACTGCCGCCCGGGTCTCCCGCCCCGGCCGACGGCCGGCTCCCGGCCGAGGCGCTGGCGTCGGTGGGCGAGCGGCCGTTCGGGATCTACGTGCACGTTCCGTTCTGCGCGGCCCGCTGCGGCTACTGCGACTTCAACACCTACACCGCCGTCGAGCTCGGAGCGGGAGCGTCCCGGGCGACGTACGTCGACCAGGTGCTCGCCGAGCTGCGGCTGGCGACCGAGGTCCTCGGTACGGGCGGCCGGTCGCTGCCGGTGGCCGACACGGTCTTCGTCGGCGGCGGGACCCCGACGCTGCTGCCGACCGACGACCTGGCCCGGGTCGTCGGCGAGGTCGCGGACCTGTTCGGCCTGGCCCCCGGCGCCGAGGTCACCACCGAGGCCAATCCCGACAGCGTCACGCCGGAGTCGCTGGTGGGGCTGCGGCAGGCGGGCTTCACCCGGGTGTCGTACGGCATGCAGTCGGCGGTGCCGCACGTGCTGGCCACCCTGGACCGGACCCACGACCCGCAGCGGGTGCCGCAGGTGGTGGCCTGGGCCCGCGCCGCCGGGTTCGAGCAGGTCAGTCTCGACCTGATCCACGGCACGCCGGGGGAGTCGGCGCTCGACTGGGAGCGGTCGCTGACGACGGCCCTGGCGACCGGCCCCGACCATCTCAGCGCTTACGCCCTGACCGTCGAGCCCGGGACCGCCTTGGCGCGGCGGGTGGCCCGGGGGGAGGTGGCCGCTCCGGACGACGACCAGGCGGCCGACGCCTACGAGCTCGCCGACCGGCTGCTGGGCCGCGCCGGGCTGCACTGGTACGAGCTGTCCAGCTGGGCGGCCCGACTCGACGCCAGGTGCCGGCACAACCTGGGCTACTGGCGGGGAGACAACTGGTGGGGAGCGGGGCCGGGGGCGCACTCGCACGTGGGCGGGGTGCGCTGGTGGAACGTCAAGCACCCGGCCGCCTACGCGGCCCGCGCCGCCGAGGCGGTCAGCCCCGCACAGGCCCGCGAACGGCTGGACGCGGAGACCCGCCGGGTCGAACGGGTGCTGCTGGAGACGCGGCTGGCCGACGGGCTCCCGCTCGGCCTGCTCGACGACGCCGGCCGCAGCCAGCTGCCGGGCCTGGTGGCGGACGGGACCGTGGCCGTCCACGGCGAGCGTGTGGTGCTCACCCTGCCGGGACGGCTGCTCGCCGACGCCGTGGTGCGGCGGCTGCTGGGGTGACCCGCCTTCGATCCGGCGCCCGTACCGGCCGGCTCAGGAGACGAAGCGAATCGTCAACGGATAGCGATAGAAGCTGCCGCTCGAAGCCCGGATGCTGCCGATGATGACGCAGACCAGGTAGAACACGGCGTACAGCGGCAGCAGGATCAGCCCGATGAACACCAAGACCAGCAGTGCGAATACCACCGTGTATAGGAGTGCATTGATCTGGAAGTTGAGCGACTCGATCGAGTGCGCCCGCACGTAGGCCGACTCGCTGCCCTTGAAGAGCAGGACGGCGAGCGGGGCCAGCAGGCCGAGAGCGGCCCAGGCGGCGACGAAGCTGCCCAGATGGGCGGCCATCGCCCAGTTGCGCTCCTCCGCGGTCGGCAGCGGCGGCAGTGGTGCGGGGTACTCGTGCGCGCTCATGCTCCCAGTGAACACCCGACCGGTCAGCCGGTGCGTACCTGCTCGGCCTGGAACCACTCGATCGTCGACCGGAGGCCGTCGACCAGGGGCAGCGGCTCGAGGTCGGGGAACAGTTGACGCAGCCGGCTGCCGTCGGCCTGCGAGTGCGGGATGTCGCCAGCCCGCACCGGGTGGTGCTCGACCTCGACCGGCCTGCCGAGCAGCTGCTCGATGAGGTCGAGCAGGTCACGCAGGGAGGTCCGGGTGCCGAACGCGAGGTTGACCGGTCCGGGCGCCGACACCCGTTCGGCCACCGCTCGGTGCAGGACCCCGGCCACGCTGTCTACATGGGCGAAGTCACGGGTCTGGCTCCCGTCGCCGTGCAGCGGGACCGGCCGACCGGCCAGGGCGGCGTCGACGAACGCGGGCACCACCGCCGCGTACACGTGCCCCGCCGCCTGCAGCGGCCCGAAGACGTTGAAGAACCGCAAGGCCAGGACGTCCAGCCCGTAGCACTCCGAGTACGCGACCGCGTACGCCTCGGTGGCCAGCTTGCTCACCGCGTACGGCGACCCGGGCGCCGGCGCGAGCCCCTCGTGCTTGGGCAGGTCGGGGTTCGAGCCGTAGACGGCCGACGACGAGGCGACCACGACCTGCGGGCCGCCGTGTCGACGCGCGGCCTCGAGCACCTCCAGCGTCCCGGTCACGTTGGCGTGATGGCTCCCCATCGGGTCGGCGACCGACCGGGGCACCGAGGCGACCGCCGCCAGGTGGATGATCGCGTCCGCGCCCGAGACCGTGGCGTCGAGCAGTCCGCGGTCGAGGACGCTGCCCTCGTGGAAGGTGACGTCGAGCCCGTCGAGGTTGTCCCGCCGGCCGGTGGACAGGTCGTCGACCACGACAACCTCCGCGCCGCCGGCGCGCAGTACGCGGGCAGTGTTGGCGCCGATGAACCCGGCACCGCCGGTCACGACCACGCGCATGGGCTGTACTCCTTCGATGCGGCCCGACGTAGGGTCTGGTAACGGCCGGTGCAGCGAGTATGGTCGCGCCGACCCGCCCCCGACCGGCGATCGGCTGCATTGCCCCGCCGTGGCGCGACCGCGCCGCGGACGCTGCCTAAGTGTAATCAAAGCGCGACTGAAAGCGACTGCGCCATTCTCCGGAGCCCCGCGAGCGGCTCAGGTATGCTAAGTCGACAATCGCAGTAGGTGGACGTGAGGCCGGGCCAACACGGATGCAGTGATTGCCGCCGTCCGACACTGACAGTCAATTACCAAACACGTTCGGTGAGATTGGTGCGCTCGGCCTGTTCACCATGCTGTAATCCAACGTCCATGTGGAGTTGGAGCTGGCTGGTGTGTTTGGGCCAGTCCGACCGGGGTCCCCGTCACTGGGGTGAGGAGAGTACGTGGTAGCGGTTCGAGCACCTCAGGGTACGAAGCCGGAGCAGGTGGCACCGCCGCCGACGGACCACCGGAAGTGGGTCCGTCCGGGTAGCGATGTCGTACCCGTGGTGGTGGCCATCGACTGTGTGGCGCTGCTGGCCGCGTGGGCAATCGCCGGGACCGGGCCGGGGCCTGGGCCGGGGACAGGCCCGGGGTTGCTGGCTCCCCTGATCTTGGGTCTCAACGCAGTCGGCGGACACTACCGCGCCCGGCTGGCGCCGTCCCTGCTGGACGAGATGCCCGGACTGTTCGGCCGGGCCCTGGTCGCCGGTGCACTGGTCACCGCGCTGATCACTGGCTTCGAGTCGCCCGTCCAGCGCGGCCCGGTCACCGTGGCGATCATCTTCTTCGCCTTCGCCTGCCTGGGCCGCGCCGTCGGGTACCCGCTGATGCGCCGGAACCGGGTCGTGGGGCGGGCCGCTCGACCCACCTTGATCCTCGGCTGCGGCCGGGTCGGCGACCAGGTTGCCAAGACGCTGCTGGAGCACCCTGAGTACGGCCTGTCGCCGGTGGGCTACGTGGACGACCTGCCGTTCCTCCCCGTGTCGGACCGGCACGTCCCCTTGCTGGGCGGGACGAGCTCGCTGAACCACCTGCTGCGCCAGTACCGAGTGCGCACCGTGATCGTGGCGTACTCCTCCAGCCGTGAGGCCGCCATCGTCGACGTGCTGCGCACCTGCGACCGGCTCGCCTGCGAGATCTTCCTCGTCCCCAGGTTCTACGAGCTGCACGCCATGAACAAGGACACCGAGCTGCTGTGGGGGATGCCGCTCACCCGACTGCGCCGAGCTTCGTTCCGGTCCGTCACCTGGCGGTGGAAGCGGGCGTTCGATGCCGTGCTCGCCGCCGGCGCGCTCGCGGTGCTCAGCCCGGTGCTCGCCGTGTGCGCGGTCGCGGTCCGGCTCGAGGGCGGTCCCGGGGTCGTCTTCCGCCAGGTGCGGGTCGGACTGGACGGGCGGCCGTTCACCATCTTCAAGTTCCGCTCCTTCACGCCGAGCTCGGAGCAGGACTCGCACTCGCGCTGGTCCATCGGAGGTGACCCGAACATCGGTCCGGTGGGACGGCTGCTTCGGAAGACCTCGCTGGACGAGCTGCCACAGCTGTGGAACGTGCTGCGCGGCGACATGAGCCTGGTCGGACCGCGGCCCGAACGCCCGCACTTCGTGCACGAGTTCACCGAACGGTTCCCGCGCTACATGGCGCGGCACCGGGTCCCGGCGGGCATCACCGGCTGGGCGCAGGTAAACGGGCTGCGCGGCGACACCGATATCTCCGACCGGGCCCGCTTCGACAACTACTACATCGAGAACTGGTCGCTCTGGGAGGACACAAAGATCGTGCTGCGGACGACCGCGCAGGTCCTCGGCGGCAGGGGTCGATGAGCCCGACACCTCCACCGGCACGGGTAACGCCGGCCGAATCAGGCGATCTGCTTCGACGCGTCGGCAGACGTGCTCTACTTGCGAAAGCCACGGAATCGAGCGGGGAATGGCTCGAGCCGCGGTGTCGGCACGGTTTGGACACAAACATCGGAAGGCGAAGCCGTCGTGAAGATCCTGCCGGTCAGCGCAATGACCCGCAGAGTGTCAGCACCGCTTCGAAAGCGCGCCGACAGACGCCGTGAGGCTCTCGGATGCGACCGCGTGAGCTCGGGCACCAGTTCGGGTGCCGGGTGCCGTCGAGGGACCGTCCAGCGCGGTGCGCTGGTCCTGGCGTTGCTCGCCGTCGGGGGGTGCTGGAACGGGTCGGAGGCCGACATCACCACCCCGGAGCCGACCGAACAGGTGCTCCAAGCAGGGCCCGAGGTGCGCTACGTGAGCCCGGACGGCGACGACGAGGACGAAGGAACCCGGCGCGCGCCGTGGGAGACTCTGCGGCACGCACTGACGTCGATCAACCCCGGCCAGGTTCTGTACGTCCGCGAGGGGACCTACCGCGAGGACCTGCGCAAGATGAGCCTGAACCAGGGGTCGGAGGACGAGCGCGTCCTCGTACAGGCCTACCCGGGTGACAGCCCCCTGGTCCGCGGGTTGGTATGGCTGCGTCAGCCGTCCTACTGGACGATCGACGGCCTCGACGTCACCTGGGACACCGCCATCGCAAAGCCACCCCCGCACATGGTGAAGGTGACCGGCGGTGTCGGGTGGACCTGGGCCAACAGCCGGATCTGGGGCGCGGTAGAAGCCGCCAACGTCTTCATCACCGGCTGGGAGAACGACGAGCCCGCCGACTGGGAGTTCGTGGGCAACTGCGTGCACGACCCGGTGCCGGGCGGCACGTCCCAGCGGGGGAGCAACCTGACCGTTGGCGACATGGGTCCGGAGTCCGGCCCCGGCTTGATCGAGCGCAACCTGCTCTTCGGTGTCGAGAACGGGCGCAACCTCACTCTGGGCTTCCGCCGCGGCCCGGACCAAGGCGGTCCGACCGACGTGGACGTGTGGTTCAACACGCTGTACGACTCGTATACCGCGATCGCGGTGGCCGGCGACACCAGTGACGTGAGCGTCGAGCGCAACATCCTCGGCGACATCGAGTCGCTGACCTTCGTCCGGTCGAAGCGGTTGGCTGGCGCGGGTGGCGTCCGCGTGCAGGTGAATCTCGGCCTCGCCCCGAACGGGTACTTCGAGAAGCCCGAGTTCCGCCAGCGACTCCGGTTCTTCCAGACACCGGAGTACGACGGGAAGCTCGGCGCTTACCGGTCCGGCAACACCATCGTCGACGACGTCAGCTTCGAAGACACGACGACCTGTGGCGGCTTCACCACCACGAACAGCGTGGCCTTGCCATACGGCCGGGACGGGATCGGATGAGTCAGCCGCCGGCGGGGGCCGGCGAACCAACAATGCAAGACAGATGGGAAGGGTAGGTCATGGATCGAGGCGGAGATGTGTTCGGGACGCTCGCGTGGGGGGTTCGCCGCTACGCCTGGTTGGTCGTCCTGACGACCGTCGCGGTGGGAGTGCTGGTGCCGTTCGTGCTCAGCCAGGGCGACGACGTGTACGAGGCGCAGGCGACCGTACAGGCGAAGACTGAGGTGGTCATCCCGTCGACTGAAGATTTGCCGAGGTTCGGCGAGAACACCTTCAACAACGGCGCAGTGGCGGAGGCGATCCGGACTCGGTACGGGCTGTCGGCCGAGGACTCCGTCATCCCCGAGCGGGTGGAGCTGATCACGGGGCAGGACGCCCTCGGTGGTTTCATCGTCATCGGGCGGGACGACGACCCGGACGTGGCGGCGGACCTAGCCGCTGCTGCGGGTGCCACCTTCCAGTCCGAGCTGAACGACAGTTCGGGAGCAGTGGGTACTTTCTACGTCCAGGAGGCAGTGACGACGCCGGGGACGCCGGAGCCCAAGCTCGTGGGTGGACCGTTGACGATCGCTCTCGGTGTGCTCGGCGGGCTGCTCCTGGGCCTCGGACTCGTCGCGCTGCTGCTGGTCTTGCGGCGCCCGGTGCTGGACGCGGCGGCGGCGCAGGACGCGACCGGCTCCCCGGTCCTCGGGCGGGTGACGCTGCCGAAGGGGCGTGGCACGGTCAACGAACGCGACACCCAGGGCCTCGGCGCGCTGTCTCGACGGCTGCTGGCCGGCAGTGCCCCCGTGATCCTCATGGTCAGTCCCCGCTCGGCGGTGGGCCAGCGGCACCGGCTCTCCGCAGTGCTGGCATCGCTGCTCGGGCGCAGCCGCAACGTGTTCGCCAGTCGCGGCGGGGAGGAGGACCTGCCGTCGCAGTGGGAGCTGGCCACCCGGCGCGGCGGCCGTAAGGCCGGCCAGGTGGGTCGCGAGCCGACCGCTGACCGCACCGAGCTGGTGCTGGTCGACGGGCCCACCGTCGAGGAGCGGACCCACCGCCCCGACTCCTCCCTGACCCTGCTCGTCGTGCCCGAAGGCATCGCGCTGGGTGCCCTGCGCCAGGCGGCCGACGAGTACCTCGACGGCGAACCCGGCGGCGTGGTGCTGGTCCGCACCCGTCGTCCCGGTCGGTTCCGCCGCGAGCCGGTCGACCAGGCGCCGGTCGCCGTGCACGACCGCGGCGACGACGACGACGAGCCGCCCAGCATCTTCACCCGCACCGGGTCGTGACCTCGCCGGCGGCGGCACCGGTTTCACTCGCCCTACGGTGCGAGATCACCGAGCAAGTGGCCGACCGCGCCGCCTGGTGGTATCCCGAGCTGTCGGGACCGGTGCAGGTCGGGTTGCGCCGGGTCCGCGACCGGCCGAGCTGCTCGCTGTACGCGGTGCGCGTCACCGGTCGCGACGGCACCAGTCGCCAGGTGCTCGCCAAGATCCGGTCCGAGGCGCCCACCGGACCCCCGCACCGGCCCGGCCGGCCCCGGCTGGCCGGCGCCGCGGTAGGCCCCGAGGAGCTCACGGGATTCGAGTACGACGGGCTGCGCGCGATAGAGGCGTTCGCCGGCCGATATCCCGCGAGCTTCGGGGCCGTCCGTCCGCTCGCACAGCTGCCCGGCCGGGCGACGTTGCTGATGGAGTACGTGGAGGCCCGGACCTTGCGGCAGGCGTTGCTCGCCGAGAGCCGGCTGGTCAGCTGGCTGCCCCGGCTCGGTGGAACCGGCGCCCACCCGTCCACCTGGCACCACGTCGGCGCCTGGCTGCGTACCTTCCACGACGAGCTGCCGGCCGACGGCACGTCGGCGCGCCAGCAGACCCGGGATTGCGTCGTGGAGCGGTTCGAGGCGTACGGCGCCTACCTCGCTGAGCAACTGGGGGACCGCGCGCTCGGTCAGATCGCCTCCGCCGGTGCGGTGCTCGCCGCCGACGTCCTCCCCGCGAGGCTACCGATGGCGGTCGGTCACGGGGACTTCGCCGCCCGCAACATGTTCGTCGACGGACAGGGACGTGTCACGGTCTTCGACCCCATGGCCCGCTGGCGCGTTCCGCGCCTGGACGACCTGTGCCGGTTCATGGTCAGTCTGCGACTGCTCGGCCTGCAGGTACAGACCCGGGGAGCGGCCTACGCCGCTACCGAGCTGGCGCGAAGGGAAGAGGCGTTCCTGGCGGGCTACTTCGTCGACGGCGTCGTGCCTCGAGACCAGCTACGGTGTTACCAGCTGCTCCTCGTGCTGGACAAGTGGTCGGCGCTGGTGCACGCAGCCGCTGGCACCCGCGGGCGCCAGCGCAACGCCTACATCCGGGACGAGGCCCGACGACTGCTGGCTGACGACGCGACCGCTCGGGTCGCCGCCTGAAGGCTCACGGGTAGCCCCAACGCGCGCTCACCGGCGCGGTCAGCATCGTGTCCAGGGCGGCCACCTCGGGACCGAAGACCGTCCGCAGCTCGGCGGCAGTCGCGGGGTCCATGGCCGGCCGGTCCTCGGCGTACGGCCGGTAGAGCACCTGCCGCAGCAGCGTCGATCGCTTCACCCTGGAGCGCAACCGGGCGAGCCCCAGTCGCAGCACCAGCCGGGAGGCCTTCTTGGCCGCCGCCGCGGCCGAGGCGTTGCGCATCCGGCCCGCGGGCATGCGGCGGGCGATGGCCGACGGCGGCAGTACGAGGGGATCGACGCCCAGGAAGGCGAAGACGCCGTCGGCATAGGCCTGGGGGTCGGCCTGCAGGTCGTCGAACAGGCCGACATGCAGCTGCCCACGGTCGAACAGGTCGACGTAGTGGCGCAGGTGGGTGGCGTAGCGCCCCCGGTCGACCAGCCGCGGGAACCGCTCGAGCGCGGTCTCGAACGACCCGTCGTGCTGGCCGTTCTTGACCAGGTCGAGGTAGTCGGAGAAGGCGCGCTTTACCGGTTCGCGCAGGCACGCCAGCAGGCGGATCGCCGGGTTGGTGGCCAGGATGCGTGCGGGCGCGTCGACCGAGGACAGGTACGAGTGCGAGATCTCGCCGCGGGCCAGCTGGTGGTGTGCGTCTGCGAAGTGCCCGAGGTACCAGTCCTCGCCGCGACCCACGTGCTGGTCGAAGTAGTACAGACCTTTGCTGGACGCGAGGAAGACCTGCGGGTGCACGGCCAGCGCGTTGAACAGCCAGGTCGACCCGGCCTTGCTCGTGCCTATGTACAGGAAGGTCGGCAGCTTGCCGCCCATGGTTCCCCCTCTGGTCACTGGCTCGGGTCGTATCCCTCGGCGATGACGTCCCAGTAGTCTGGCGTGAACGGCAGACCGCACAGGTCGTCGGAGGTGACCTGCCACAGCTGGCCGCGCCCCTCGGCCACGGTGTTCTCCAGCTTCAGGGCGGTGGTCCCGCCGGAGTCACCGATGTAGAAGCCGTACTTCTGCAGCGCTTCGGCGATCACCAGCGCCTGCGGGTGCAGGTTCAGGGCGTCCAGGTCCACCGACGGCTTGACCCGCAGCCGCAAACCCTGCGGCGGGACCGCGGGGTCGTCGCCGGTGTAGTCACCGTCGGAGCCCACCATCGGGAACACGTGCCGGCCGGAGACCTCCGGACCGACCGCCACCTTGAGCACGTGGTCGATCTCACCGGCCGCGACCATGTCCCAGCGCGCCGCCAGCGTCGCGCCGTTGTTGCCGCGGTGCGTCCCAGTGTTACGAGGCTCGTCGGAGGCCGCGAGCTCGCCGTACAGGCCGTTCGAGTCCAGGTAGGTGACCGAGCCCCCGGAGGCGGACCACTCGTCGTCGGACTGGTCGAAGCTCGCGTCGGTGAGGGCGACGACGTACCCGCTCTCGAGGTCGAACACCGTCATGTTGCCGTCGTTGTTGTCGCCGGCTCGGGCATCGGAGGGGATCCGGAGGCTGTCGAGCTCCGGCGGGCGCTGCGGGCTGTCGATGCCCTGGATGTCGTACGTAGGATCCGACCGCGTCGCCCAGTAGAAGGGCTGACCCCACGGGCTCTGGCCGGCACCGGCCAGCTTCAGGCAGCGGTCGCCACTTTCCGGCCCGGTGCTCAGGAACTCGAGGATCTCCTCGCCGTAGGGGTTCAGCGGAGCGTTGGCGGCGACCGGGGCGTTCCACCACGAGTCCCCCTCGAACGCGCGGAACACCGGGGGCGCCGGCGGTGGTGCCGCCAGCGTGTCCTCGGGCGGTGGTGGGTCCTGCTGGTCGCCCGAGGCGACACCGACCACCGCAACGATGCCCACCGCGAGCACGCCCACGACGGAAAGGATCAGCCGTCGGAACGCGCGCATTAGCACCTCGCAGGGCCGGCTCGGTCATGGGGTCGGGCGCCGGCCCCAACGCGTGTTCCGGCCCTCGTCAAGGGATTCAGCCGGCTGGCTGACGCGCCCTCGTTACTGACTTCCCTCGTACTGACTCAATGGTAGGTCAGCGGGTCTGGCCATTGCAGGAGAACGAGTCCGTTCGCCAACGCTTCACCCGCCGGTCAACTGCTGCGGAAGGCGGCCAGGTACGGCGAGCGCCCGGCCGCGCCGGCGCCGCCGAAGTGGCCGCCGGCGTAGAGCCCCGCCGGGGTGGCGGCGAGCGCCTTCACGCCGGGGTAGGAGTTGTACATCTTGGGGGCGAAGGCCGGGTCCACCGCACCGTCGACCGCCCGGACCGCTGCCAGCTGCTTGCGCTCCTCGCCTCCGAACAGGTTCCCGAAGTGGCCGCCGGCGTACACGAGCCCGTCGGCTACCGAGACGGCCTGGATGTCGCCGTCGGCCCGGACCCGCCAGGCCACGGCTCCGGTGACGGAGTCGAGCGCCACCAGCCTGCCGCCGGGTCCGGAGGCACCGGCGTAGACCCGCTGCCCGTCGGTGGCGACGTCCCACACGGTCTCGCAGCTGGGGTGGAGCTTGGGCGGGTGCCAGCCGGACAGTGCGCCGCTCGTCCGGTCGACCGCGGCCAGCTGCGGACGGACGGCGGCGTTGACCCGGGTGAACTTGCCGGCGACGTACAGCTGCTCACCGCTGGTCGCCAACCCGTAGGCCGGGTCGTTCGCGACCGCCCGGAAGCCGGGCACCCTGGCCCCGGTCGTCGCGTCGAGTGCGCCGAGGAAGCGGTCGGCGATGCCGTTCAGGGCATGGAAGCCGCCGGCGACGTACACGCGCTGGCCCACGACGAGCAGGTCGTTGACCCGGCCGCTGGCGCTGCCCCGCCAGCCCGAGACGACCTCGCCGTCGCTCGCGTCGACCGCGACGAGACGTCGCTGCGGCGTGTCGTTGACGTTGGCGAAGTCGCCGCCGAGGAACACCTGGGAGCCGTCAGCGGACACCGCGATCGCGGTGACCGGGGCGTCGGCCGACACGTCCCAGCTGCGCACCAGCTCGCCCGAGGAGGCGTCCAGCGCGGCCACGTGGCCGACCAACACCCGGTCGCCCGTGCTCGCGTCGGTCAAGGCGGTGAAGGCCCCGCCGATGTAGACCACATCGTCGAAGACGGCGATCGCCTGCACGGGCGCGTCC
>Ga0136617_10004761_pt1 | contig 12156 bp, 8 predicted proteins | sample AntDrymUQ3222106_2_FD_129672 | JGI IMG/M metagenome (GOLD analysis project Ga0136617, IMG submission 129672) | Polar desert sand microbial communities from Dry Valleys, Antarctica - metaG UQ322 (21.06) | ecosystem: Environmental > Terrestrial > Soil > Desert | place: Antarctica: Dry Valley...
AGACGCGCCCGTGGCTCCACGTCGGCGATCACTGCGCCGCGATCGAGCTCGTGCTGCGGCAGGGTGGCGCAGGCGAGGTCTACAACGTCGGCGGCGACGAGCGCGAGAACCTGGAGCTCACCCGGCGGATTTTGGAGCTCACCGGAGCCGACGCGGGACTCGTCCGCCACGTCGAGGATCGGCCCGGCCACGACCGTCGCTACGCGCTCGACAGCTCGAAGCTGCGTGAGCTCGGGTGGACTCTGGAGCGAAGCTTCGAGGAGGGGCTCCACGACACCGTCGACTGGTACCGCAACAACAGAGCCTGGTGGGAGCCGCTGAAGTCGGGCGAGTACCGCGCCTACTACCAGCGGCAGTACGCGCAGCGCCTCAGCTAGTCAGCGTGGGGAAGCCGGGCTTGCCCGGTGCAGCTACCACGCGGCTCCGGCGCGTCAATCTCTGAAGGAGGGGGCCCGTGGGGGAACCATGGGTTCCCCCACGCGTCAGACATGATGCTTGACGACACTCATCGCAACGTCACGAGTTCCGGCCGCCAAGAAGGGCTACGAACAGCGTTCGCGGGCCAGGGTCACGTCCGGGTTCGGGCCGAGCAGAGCCTCTCGGCGGTTGAGGTAGGGCAGCGCCTCGCTACACCGCCCGAGGCCTGAGAGAGCGTTTCCGACGTTGAAGTTCGCGTACGCCTCGTAGGTCTCGCCCGAGCCGCGCAGGTTGGCGAGCGCCCGCTGCGCGATCGGGAGCGCGCGGGCGTAGTCACCGTCTCGGTTCAATGCGGTCGACTGATCCGTGAGTCGGATCCCCTCTGCGACCGAGCGCCCACCGGCCGGCAGCGTGGGCGTCGACGGGGTCGGCGCCGCAGTCGAGGCAGGGGCCGTCGTTGCCGTCGTCGGTGGCGTCGCGGTCGTCACCGGCGTCGCGGTCGTCACGACCGTCGTCGGCGCGGCCACCGACGTGACGACGGTGGTCGCCCTCGTCACGGTCTGGACGACCGTGTCTCCCGGGGACGTCGTCACGAGAGTCCTCGTCCGAACGAGCGTCGTCTGGATCACCTCCGGCGCAGCGTCCTCCCCGCCGCCGGAAAGCGCCGCGGCGAGCCCGCCGCCCGCGAGTCCCGCGGCGACCACCCCGAACGCCAGGAGCGGCCAGCGCCGACCGCTACGGCGCTTCGTGAACCCGGCCGGGGCGACGGGAGCAGCCACCTCCTCGACAGGGGGAGGGACGACCACGGGCGCCAGCACCCGCGTCTGCCCGGCGCTCTCGACGAACCCGTCTCGCAGCGCGGCGACGAAGTCCGCACACGTGGGATACCGCCGGTCGGGATCCTTCTCGAGTGCGCGGCGGAAGACGGGATCGAGCTCGCATGGGAGCTCGTCGAGCCGGTCGCACACCGACGGAACGGGCTCCTGGACGTGAGCCATCGCCTCGGCGGTCGCCGTCTCGCGCCCGAACGGGCGTGTCCCGGTCAGGAGCTCGAAGGCGACGACGCCCAGCGCGTACCGATCGGTGGCCGCTGTCGTCGGATGACCCATCGCCTGCTCCGGCGCCAGGTAGCCGGCCGTGCCCAGCACCGTGCCGGTCATCGTGAGCGAGTCGAGCCCGGCGGCGCTCGCAATCCCGAAGTCCGCGACGTGCACCTCGCCGTTCCGGTCGAGTAGCAGGTTGGCGGGTTTCACGTCGCGGTGAACGATCCCGTTCGCGTGCGCCGAATCGACCGCGCGGGCCGACTGCTCGAGCCAGACGAGCGCACGTCCCGGTTCCTGCGCACCCTCCGCGCGCAGCCGATCCTCGAGCGAGCCGCCGCTCAGGTACTCCATGACGATGAAGGGCCGGCCGTTCCATTCGCCGACGTCGAAGATCGTGATGATGTTCGGCTCGCCGGAGAGGCGTGCTGCCGCGAGCGCCTCGCGGGTGAAGCGCGTGCGGATGGCGGCGTCCTGCGCGTAGCGATCCGCGAGCAGCTTGATCGCCACTGCCCGGCCGAGGACGCTGTCGGTCGCACGGAAGATGTCGCCCATGCCACCTCGACCGATGCGCTGTGGACCGCGATAGCGAGGAGGGATGAGGTCGGTTTCGAGTGGCATCGCTAAACAGGGAGGGACATTACGCCGATTTCCCGTCTATGCAGCCTGAAAACGTGCGGCAAGGTGTCCATCAAGGTTCCGTAAGGGGCCGGTCTGCGCCCGGGGCGATCCGATAGCCTCCGCGCCCTGAAGCGGCCAATGGTCTTCCGCACCGTTGCACTCACGTGCGCGCTCGCCCTCGTCGCAGCCGACGGAGGGTCGACCGCTGCCAACCTCGAGCCGGGTGGCTTGCCCGCGGCCGCTGTTCCGACTCCCACGTTTGCGGTCTCGGGTCGCGGCTGGGGGCACGGCGTCGGAATGAGTCAGTGGGGGGCATACGGGTTCGCGCAGCGAGGGCTCCGCTACAGGCCCATTCTGGCCCACTACTACCGGGGGACGCTCCTGGGGCGAGCGCCGGTCAGTCGGGTGCGCGTGCTCCTCGCCGAGAACCAGGAGAGGCTCTCGATCGGCTCGCCGGCTCCATTCCGCGTTCGGGACGCCCTCGGGATCCTGCACAGGCTCGATGCCGGCACCTACCCGCTCGGCCCCGGGCTGCGCCTGAAGCCGGTGGGGAAGGCGAAGCCGCTGCCACTGCCCCCCCCGCTCCTCTTCAGCGCCGGGCGGAAGCCGCTCGAGCTGAACGCGAAGGCCTATCGCGGCTCGATCCAGGTCGGCATGGAGCTGAAGCGGCTCCACGCGATCAACAACGTCGGCCTCGAGCCCTACCTCTACGGCGTCGTGCCCGACGAGATGCCACACACGTGGCTGCCGGAGGCGCTGAAGGCGCAGGCGGTGGTCGCGCGCTCCTACGCGCTCTCGGTCCGCAAGCCGACCGGGCCCTACGACCTCTACGCCGACGTGCGCAGCCAGGTCTACAACGGCATCGCGGCCGAGGAGGCGCCGGCGACGAGCGCGGTCGATGCGACGGCGGGCCAGGTGCTGCTCTTCGGCGGCCGGATCGCAACGACGTTCTTCTTCTCGACCTCGGGCGGCCGGACGGCCGCGATCAGCGACGTCTGGTCGGCACGACCGACGCCCTATCTCGTCTCGGTGCCCGATCCCTACGACGGGATCTCGCCCCACCACAGCTGGGGCCCGTTCGCCTTTACCGCCCAGACCCTCGGGAAGGCGCTGGGCGTGCAGGGATCGCTCCTCGACGTTCGCACCAGGATCAACCCTTCCGGCCGGGTCGCCGAGGTGATCGGAGTGGCCAGTACCGGCGAGTCGGCGCTGCCGGCCACGGAGTTCCGGCGCAAGCTCGACCTCCGCTCGACCTGGTTCCGGATCGGCGTGCTCGCTCTCGTGCGTCCCCCGAAACCGGTTGCGTTCGGCGGGCCGACCGAGCTCGCCGGCGTTGCGCGCGACCTGCGCGACGTGCTGCTCGAGAGCCGGCCGGCCGGAGGCGTGTGGCGAAGCCTTCTCGTCGTGACCCCGGCCGCCGACGGGACCTTCGTGGCTCGAGTGAACCCGATCGGGACGACCGAGTACCGTCTGGCCAGCGGCACGGTACGGAGTGCGCCGATCCGGATCGACGTCGCTCCGGTCGTCCGCCTGCAACGGGCTGCGGACGGGTCGAGCCTGCAGGGAACGATCAGGCCGCCCGTCGCCGGCACGACCGTCGTCGTCGAGCGCAGGGAGGGAGCTCTCTGGTCGCCGGTTGCCCGCGCCCTCGTCGACGAGCGCGGGATCTTCACGGGGTTCCTCGATCTCCTGCCGGGCAGCTATCGCGCGCGGACGATCGCGGGCGGCGGTTTCGCTGGCGGCGTCTCGGCGGTGCTCGCGGTCACGGGGCGATGAAGCGTATGACCCCACGCATGGCGCTCGTCGCCCTCTGCCTTGCAACAGCGGCTCTGCTCGCCGCCGGTAACGTACGGGCCGGCCGCTTCGCGATCGGCGTCGAGCGAGGCGCCTCGCTCGATCGCCTCGAGCGGCGCCTGGAGCGGATGACGGGTGGCCGCGTCACGCGCAACCTAGCCGCGGTGGGCGCGCTCACGCTCTCCGCGCCCGCCGCCAAGGGCGCCGAGCGGCTGCCGGGCGTTCGCTACGTCGAGCGGATCGACCGCGTGCGCCGGCTCGCGTTCTCGCCGCCCGATCCTCTCGCCGCCCGCCAGTGGTACCTGGGGCAGACGCGCGCGTTCGACGCCTGGCCCGAGCTGCCGGCCCTGGGAGGAGTCCGCGTGGCGATCGTGGACTCGGGGATCGACTACGGGCACCCGGAGTTCGCCGGCCGGATCGCCGAGACGAAGACCTTCGTGGGCGGCGATCCGAGGAAGGACGAGCTCGGACACGGCACGTTCGTGGCCGGCATCATCGCCGCCAACCTCGGCAATGGGCAGGGTATCGCGGGCATCGCCTTTCCCTCGCAGCTCCTGATCGCCAAGGTCGTGCGCGGCGGCGACCGGACGATTCCCGTCGAGGCCGAGGCGGAGGCGATCCGCTGGGCGGTGGACAAGGGTGCTCAGGTGATCAACCTCAGCCTGGGCGGCCTGCGCGATCCCCGGAATCCGAAGCGCGACACCTACTCCCAGCTCGAGGCCGATGCCGTCGCCTACGCGTACCGTCGGGGCGCCGTCCTCGTCGCCGCCGTCGGAAACACCGAGGGCACGCCGCGGAAGCCGTGGCCCTTCGCAAGCTATCCCGCTGCCCTGCCCCACGTGATCGGCGTGAGCGCTCTCGCGCGCGACGGCAGCATCCCGAGCTTCTCGCACCAGGACAAGATCTTCAACGACATCTCCGCGCCCGGACAGGAGATCTTCTCGACGCTGCCCCGCGCGCTCACCGCACAGCGCCCGGAGTGCGTGCACCAGGGGTACTCCGAGTGCGGCCCCGACGAGTACCGTTTGGCCGAAGGGACGTCGTTCGCGGCGCCTCAGGTCGCGGCTGCCGCGGCTCTCGTCCGCAGCGTCAGGCCCGACCTCCAGCCGGGCCAGGTCATGCACGTGCTGACGCGGACGGCGGTCGACACCAGTCCGCTCGTGGGACGCGACGCGTACGCCGGTTGGGGGCGGCTCGACATCACGAACGCCGTCCAGCGGGCACGAGACGCCAAGCCGCCGAGCCCGGACAGCCGCGAGACGAATGACGACGCAGGCAGCCAGGCGGCCACGCTCTGGGGCAGGCGCGGCGGCACGGTGCGCGCTACCATCGATTTCTGGGACGACCAGACTGACGTGTACCGCGTCCGGCTCCGCAAGGGGCAGCGGCTGTTCGCGTCCCTCCGCGGGCCTCCCGGCACCGACCTCTTCCTGTGGAAGCCCGGCACCAAGCGGGTCGACGCCATCTCCGAGGTCCTCCAGCATCATCGCGTGGCGCAGTCGGCGCAGCGGGGATCCGTGGAGCGCTTCGCCTACCGGGCCCCCCGACGCGCGGACGGCTTCTACTACCTGCAGGTCAAGATCAGCGAGGTCGGGGACGGCCCCTACACCCTGAGCGTCACGAAGTAAGCGCGGGGGACCCATGGTCCCCCGCGGGCCCCCTCCTTCGAATGCACTTGCGCCGGAGCCGCAGGGTGACTGCGCCGGGCAAGCCCGGCTCCGTCGGAACGGGCAGGAGCAGCGTTAAGCGCTGAGGAGCTCCTCGGGCGGCACCTCGCGGATCTGCCGCGCCGGATTCCCGACGACGACTGCGCGCGGCGGGACGTCTCGGACGACGACGGCGCCCGCGCCCACGAACGCCTCCTCGCCGATCTCCACGCCGGGGCAGAGGATGGCACCGCCGCCGACCCGCGCTCCGCGCCGGATCGTCGGGCCTCGCACGAGCGCGTGCCGCCCCTCCGTCCGCCCCATGAAGTTGTCGTTGGTCGTGACCACGCGCGGCGCGATGAAGACGTTGTCCTCGAGCGTCGAGTACGCCGTGATGTAGGCGTCGGCCTGGATCTTCGTGAGCCTGCCGATCGTCGTGTCGTTCTCGATGAGCGAGCCGCGCCCGATCACGACGTCGTCGTCGATCACGCAACGCTCGCGCACGCAGGCCTGGTCGCCCACGATCACGCGCGCGCCGAGGCGGCTTCCGGCGAAGACGATCGCGCCCGTCGAGACGATCGTGCCGGGGCCGAGCTCCGCCGGGGGCAGGGGATCGCGCCCGGCGGTGGAGCGGGGCGAGAGCGACGGCTGCTTTCCCACGACGGCGCCGTCGGCGATCGTGCACCCGGCGCCGACCACCGTTCCGGGGTAGACGACGACGTGCTCGCCAACCTGGTAGGCCGGGGTCACGCGGAGACGGCGGCGAGCGAGTTCTGCAGCGTCTCGAGCGTCTGCACGACGAGGAGTCCGTCCCGCGCCGCTAGCTCCGGGTCGCCCTCGCCGGCAACGAGCCGGAGGAAGTGCTCGCACTCGAGCCGCAGCGGCTCGTCGTTCGAGATCTTGGGGCTGAAGATGTCGCCCGTGCGCGTGCGCCACTCGCCGTAGTTCTCGGCCGGCTGCCAGGGCGCCTTCTCATAGATCGTCACCTTGCGCTCGAGCTCCATGTCGTCGAAGACGACCATCTTGTCGCGGCCGACGACGGTGATCTTGCGCATCTTGTGTGGGTCGAGCCAGGAGAGGTGCATGTGCGCGATCTTCCCGGAGGGGAAGCGGAGATAGCAGAAGACGACGTCCTCCACGCCCGGCGTCAGGAACGAGTTGCCGTGCGCCCAGACCTCGCTCGGCTCCTCGCCGACGAGATAGAGGATCACCGACAGGTCGTGCACGCCGAGCGACCAGAGCGCGTTCTCGTCCTTGCGGATCACGCCGAGGTTCTGCCGGTTGCCGTACACGCAGAGGACGTCGCCGAGCTCGCCCCCGTCGACGAGCTGCCTGAGCTTGCGCACGCCCGGGTGATAGAGCAGGAGGTGGCCGGGCATGAGCACGAGCCCGCCTTCGGATGCGATCGAGACGAGCTCCTCCATCTCGTCTCCCCGCATGGCCGGCGGCTTCTCGACGAGCACGTGCTTGCCCGCCGCTAGAGCGCGGCGGGCTAGGTCATAGTGCGTCGGAACAGGGGTGGCGATCACGACCGCGTCGAGATCGTCGTCCGCGAGCAGCTCGTCGAAGTCTCCGGTCGTTCGGGCGGTCGGGTAGCGGTTGGCGTAGCGCCCTCGCAGCTCCGGCGAGAGGTCGCAGAGCCAGCGCAGCTCCGTCAGGTCGTCGAAGTTTCGGGCGAGGTTCGGACCCCAGTAGCCGAGGCCTGCGAGGGCGACGGAGGTCAGAGCTTCCACACCTTGTCGGTCTCGGCGCCGCGCTCGCCCGTAGCGTTACGGAGGTCGACGACGAGCCGCGACCCTTCGACCAGGGCGTCGTAGTCGATCCCACGATGCGCCGTCACGATCACCACGCAATCGGCGCCAACCGGATCGAGCTCCACCGAGGAGAGGCGGTACCCCGGCAGCTCGGGCACGTGCGGATCGTGGTAGGAGACCTCGGCACCCTGCTCGCGGAGCAGCTCGATCAGCTTGAGCGCGGGCGACTCGCGGATGTCGCCGATATCGGCCTTGTACGAGACGCCGAGCAGGAGCACCTGCGCGCCCTTGAGCGCCTGCTCCTGCGAGTTCAGGGCACGGACGATCTTGCCCAGGCACCAGAACGGCATGTTCTCGTTGACCTTTCCCGCGAGCTCGATGAACTCGGTGTAGAAGTGGTACTCGCGCGCCTTCCACGTGAGGTAGAAGGGATCGATCGGGATGCAGTGCCCGCCGAGGCCAGGGCCGGGCTGGAAGCTCATGAAGCCGAACGGCTTGGTGGCCGCGGCGTCGATCACCTCCCAGACGTCGATCTTCATCCGGTCGCAGAGCTGCGCGAGCTCGTTCACGAGCGCGATGTTGACGGAGCGGAAGATGTTCTCGAGCAGCTTGGTGAGCTCCGCGGCTTCCGGGGAGGAGACCGTGTGCACGACGTCTATCGCCCGCTGATAGAGAGCCACCGCGCGCTCGGTGCAGGCCGGGGTGACGCCGCCGACGATCTTCGGCACGTTCTTCGTCGTCCACCCGCGGCTCCCGGGGTCGACGCGCTCGGGCGAGAACGCGAGGTGGAAGCCTTCGCCGACGTTCAGGCCGCTCGCTTCGAGCAGGGGGAGAACGACGTCGCGCGTCGTGCCCGGGTAGGTCGTCGACTCGAGTACCACGAGTTGACCGCGGAGGCGCTGCGCGATCTCCCGCACCGCGCTCTCGACGATGGAGAGATCGGGCTCCCGTTGCGGCGAGAGGGGGGTCGGCAGCGCGATCAGGATCGCGTCGGCGTCGATGAGGACGTCGTAGTCGGTCGTCGCGGTCAGGCGACCGTCCTCGAGCAGCGGCGCGAGGACGTCGGCGGGGACGTCCTCGATATGGCTCTCGCCGCGGTTCAGCGCCTCGACGAGCTCGGGTACAACGTCGACGAGGACGACCGAGCTACCCGCCTCGGCGAAGACCTGTGCGAGCGGTAGGCCGACGTAGCCGGCGCCGACCACTGCGACGTCGTACAGGCGCGTCGGGCGTTCGGGCGCGTCGCTTCCCACCGTCTGGCGGCTGCTCATCGGGGCCGAAGCCTAGCGAGCGCCTCCGCTATCCGCCCGGCCGCCCGGCCGTCACCGTAAAGCGCGGGACGGCGCTCGGGCATCCGGGCGTCGGCCACCGCGGCGGCGAGTCGGTCGGGGTCGTCGTCGACGAGCGTGTTGGCGCCGAGCTCGACCGTGTCGATCCACTCGGTCGACGGCCGCGGGGTCACGCAGGGGACGCCGTACCAGTAGGCCTCCTTCTGCAAACCGCCAGAGTCGGTCACGATCACGCGCGCCTGCGAGGCGAGTGCCGCGAGATCGAGGTATCCGAGCGGCTTCGCGGCTCGGACGTGCGGAGAGAGGGCGAGGCCGTTCGCTGCGATCGCCGCGGTGGTGCGCGGGTGAGCGGGGAAGACCACAGGCTCGTCGAGGCGATTGAGCCCTTCCACGATCCGGCCGAGCCGTGGGGGGACGACGTTCGCCTCGCGATGGATCGTCGCCACGACGTAGCGGGCGGGGTCGACCCCGAAGCGTTCCAGCACACGTGAGCGCTTACGCGCGATCGGCGCGAAGCGGAAGCAGGCATCGGCCATCACGTCACCCACTACCTCGCTCTCTCCCCTGACGCCCTCGGTGCGGAGGATCTCGCGCGAGCGCTCGTCGGGACAGAGGAGGAGGTCGGCGATCCGATCGACCTCGATCCGGTTGCGTTCTTCCGGCATGGAGAGGTCGCGGCTTCGCAACCCCGCTTCCACGTGCGCGAGGGCGGTTTCGGTAGCCACTGCAGCGTGCGCGCCCGCGAGCGTCGAGTTGGTGTCGCCGAGGACGAGCACCCAGTCGGGCCGTTCGTGGCGCACGGCGTCGGCGATCGCCGGTCGCATCCGCTCGGGGTCGGCCGAGCGCGTCTCTAGCCGGTAGCGGGGCTGGGGCAGCGCGAGCTCGCGGAAGAAGACGTCCGAGAGCTCGGGGTCGTAGTGCTGCCCCGTGTGCAGCACGACCTCCTCGAAGCCGGCTTCGCCGAAGGCGAGCGAGAGCGGCCCGGACTTCACGAACTGCGGCCGGTTGCCGACCACTGAGAGCACCTTCACCCCGGCTAGACTAGGCAGCCCGCGGGCCGTTAGCTCAGTTGGTAGAGCAGGGGACTCTTAATCCCAAGGTCGAAGGTTCGAATCCTTCACGGCCCACCTGCGAAGTTCCTGCTAATGATGGTGTCCTCGATGTTTCGAGGTCGCGCCGAAACACAGGGTGGCAACGAAAGTGGCAACCGGGAGTTCCATCTGCCGCTTGCGATCGAGCTCGCGGCGGCGCGCATCAAGCTGTTGCCCGAGCGCGCGCTGCTTCAGCGCCTCGAGCAGCGCCTGAAGCTGCTCTCGGGTGGGGCCCGTGACCTGCCGGCGCGCCAGCAGACGCTGCGGGCCGCGATCGACTGGAGCTACGACCTACTGTCCCCGGAGGAGCAGCGGCTGTTCGCCCGCCTGGCCGTGTTCGCCGGCGGGAGCAGCCCGGAGGCGATCGAGGCGGTCTGCAACCCCGAAGTCGATCTCGATGTGTCGAATGTCTGGGCTCGCTCGTCGACAAGAGCCTGCTCCGCCAGGCGGGGGCGAAGGTGACCACCCGTTGCGGGACTCCGACGGGGAGCACCCCTCCTTGACAACCTTGGCTGGAGCTATAGGGTTGCGTAGCTTCGTTGCTCGCTCCGCAGGGGGTTCGCGTGCCGGGTCCGATCGTGCATCTCCTTGTCCAGCAGCGGCTCGCCACGAGTCTGCGTCGGTCGCACCGGTCACAGAAGCTGGCGGATTTGCTGGCGGAAGAGCCGTGCAGCCCCTACGCGGGATTTGGCTCGATGGGGCCAGATTTCTTGTTTTTTTCACTGCGTGAGTATGGGGATGCGATCGCAGACCTTTCGAACTTCATCTTCGATGTGTACGACACAATCGAGCCGATCATCAAGTTCGTCGAGGAGACCATCGAGCCGATCAAGACGGCGATAGACGACGCAGTATCTGCGCTCCTGCCGGACGACCTTGAGGCGCTGCTTAGGGAGCTCGGCGACACGGCCAATACGCTCGGCTCTGCAGTGCTCGCGAAGCTCGGCGATGTGGTGACGAATGAGGTTGACCTTTTTTATAAGTTTTACCCGAAGATTCAGCTGGGCGCCCCAGAGACTGATTGGTACTGGTTTGATTTTCTGCACTACCGCCGGACCGGCCGCTTCTGCAGCGCGATGTGGAAGCTGGCGCGCGCCTCGGGCGACCGAGATCTCATGCGATACTGCTTGGGCTACGCAAGTCACATCGGAACCGACGTGGTCGGGCACCCGTTTGTCAACTCGATTGTGGGCGGGCCGTATCGCAACCATTGGCACCGCCACAAACTCGTCGAGAACTGGATCGATGCCTGGTCGCGCCGCAACTACAACGACTCGACGAAGCTGTTGACGTGTATCAATCTCGGGCCGGCGGACAGGTACCGACCCGACAGCATCGCAGGGAGCTACTACGCACGGCTCTGCGAGTTCCCAGGCCAGACGATGCCTTCGAAGCTGAGCCAGCTGTTCGTGGACGCCCAGCACGCAGTCTACGACGACATTCCCCACCCGCCGGACTTCCTGCCCGACGACGTCGACGCTGCTTACCGTCTCTGGATCCGCTGGTTCGACCGGGCGACGTCAATCGGAGACGCTCTGCCTCCTACAGCCCCGCCGCCTCCCGGCGCGGCAGCGTCGGCACTCGTTTCCGACTACGTGAACGAGATCTCGAGCATCTGGTCTGGAGGCGGCGGCGGTGGCGGCGGCGGCTTCTCGGTCTGGGGGTTCTTTGCGGCCATTTTGAACTTCGTCAAGAGGTTGCTTGAGACGGTCGCGAAGACAATCGAGTACATCGTCACCCACATCGACGACATCCTGAAGCTGCCGCTTACGGAGGCGATAGCGCTGATGCGGTGGCTGGTGTACCAAGCGCACTTAGGCTTGTGGCAAATCTACGACGAGGCCCGGTTCGCGCTCGTTCTGGGCGGCTACCTGTTCCCGGACGAGCGGGATTTGGCGAGGCTGCCCTGGTCGGAGGCGTTCGTCAATGCGGGCAAGGCACACATGACCGGTGGACCGGCTGCTGCCTTCTTGGCGTACCCGCGTAAACGACAGGCCTATCAGCTGTTCGGACAGACAGAGATCCACCTCGTCTATCCCGGCACGCAGCGTGAGCAGCCCTCCGCAGAGCCGTGCCCGCTGCCCCATTTCGGTGTCTACCCCAACGTTATGATCGACCTGCACATGGGCGACGCGGTCGCTGACGCGTTCTTCGGCTGCGCCCAGCCATACCCGGCGAAGCCGTCCGACCCTTCGTTGAACTTCACGTACAACGTGGAGAAGGGCACCTGGAGTTCCCCGCAACTCGGCTCGGCGCTGCCCTTCTCGGCCCGGCTGATCGCGGAGATGATCGACGATCTTCCCAACTTCAACCTGGACGGCGACCGCGGCTACGGCTTTCTGACCTGGCGGCTCGACGGGTTAGCTCCAACCGATCCCGAGGTGCCGCCCGCCAAGATCGAGAAAAACCCGGTGGAGGCCAGCAAGGGCCAAACGGTGAAAGCCGTGCCCAGGCCGGAAGACTTCAACGAACGGAGCAAGGGCCACAGGGAGGAGCCCACCAAC
>Ga0136617_10004763_pt1 | contig 12154 bp, 12 predicted proteins | sample AntDrymUQ3222106_2_FD_129672 | JGI IMG/M metagenome (GOLD analysis project Ga0136617, IMG submission 129672) | Polar desert sand microbial communities from Dry Valleys, Antarctica - metaG UQ322 (21.06) | ecosystem: Environmental > Terrestrial > Soil > Desert | place: Antarctica: Dry Valley...
AACGTCGCCTTTCGCACCGAATGGAGTCGCGTGGTGGCGGCGCTGATCCGCTCGACCGGGGATTGGGACTTGGCGGAGGAGTGCGCGCAGGACGCCTTCGCGCAGGCACTCGAGTCCTGGAAGCGCGACGGCCTGCCCCGCCGCCCGGGCGCGTGGCTGATGACGACGGCCCGCAACCGCGCGACGGATCGGCAGCGGCGGGCCGGGACCGCCGCGGCACGGCTCGAGGAGGTGGCGGTGATGGCACGCATCGATGCGACCGGCGACGTCGCAGACGATCCGCAGGACGACCCGCTCGACGTGCCCGACGACCGGTTGCGACTGATCTTCACCTGCTGTCACCCGGCGCTGCCGCTGGACGGCCAGGTCGCGCTGACGCTGCGCACGCTGGCCGGCTTGTCGACGGCGGAGATCGCACGCGCCTTCCTCGTCCCGGAGGCGACGATGGCCAAGCGCCTGGTGCGGGCCAAGCACAAGATCCGCAACGCCGCCATCCCGTTCCGGGTGCCGCCGGCCGAGCAGCTGAAGAGCCGCACACCGGCCGTGCTGGGCGTCCTTTATCTCCTCTTCAACGAGGGCTATGCCGCCACCGCCGGCGCAGACCTGGTGCGCGAGAACCTGAGCGACGAGGCCATGCGCCTGGCGCGACTGCTCGCCGAGCTGATGCCGCGCGAACCCGAGCCGCTCGGACTGCTCGCCCTGATGCTCCTGCACGACGCGCGGCGCGCCACCCGGGTCGACCGCGCCGGCGAGCTGGTGCCGCTCGAGGATCAGGATCGCGCGCGCTGGGACGGCGGACGCATCGCCGAGGGCACCCGGATGCTCGACCGGGCGCTCGAGCTGGGCGGTGCCGGTCCGTACCAAGTGCAAGCCGCGATCGCGGCCTGCCACGCGACGGCCACGGTGGCGGCCGACACCGATTGGGCCGACATCGCCGGCCTGTACGAGCGCCTTGCGCGACTGGTGCCGTCGGCGGTCGTCGAGCTCAACCGGGCGGTCGCGGTGGCGATGGCCGAAGGGCCCGCCGTGGGCTTGCGGCTGGTCGGCGCGCTCGCGGCGTCGGGCGAGCTGGCCGGCTATCACCTGCTGCCCGCCACGCGGGGCGACCTGCTGCGCCGCCTCGACCGGCACGCCGAGGCCGCAGCTGCCTATCGCGAGGCGCTCGACCTGGTCACCACCGACGCCGAGCGCCGCCATCTCGAGCGGCGATTGGCCCAAGCCGAAGGGAGTCTCCGATGGGACTGAACGAATGCAGAGTCGGGTCGTTGATGGCCGTATCCGACCTCGACAAGGCGAGGCGCTTCTACGAGAGCCAGCTGGGGCTCGTGCCCGGCGAGGAGGAGGACCAGGGCGTGCGCTACCTCTGCGCGGAGGGGACCAGCATCTTCGTCTATCTCTCGCCGGAGCACGCGGGCAAGTCGCCGGCGACGCTCGCCGGCTGGGACGTCGATGACCTCGACCAGACGATGGACGAGCTCGCGTCGCGCGGCGTGGCGTTCGAGCGCTACGACCAGCCCGGCATCGAGACCGACGAGCGCGGCGTCTTCGACGCCGGCCGCTTCAGGGCCGCCTGGGTCAAGGACCCCGACGGCAACACGATGGCGCTCACCGGAGGTGTCCGGCTGACGGCGCCGGTCAGGCGCCGAGCGAGCCGACCTGAGTGGCGGCCTTGCCCAGCGTCCCGTCGATCGTCTGGATCACGCGCTGACCGGCCTCGAAGGCGCGCAGCGAGGCGATCATGTCGACCATCGAGCGGGCGGCGTCGGCGCCGGAGGCGTCCAGCGCACCGGCCTTGACGATGCCCGCGGCCGTGCCGACCGCCGTGCCGGAGACCATCACGTCGCCCTCCTCACGTGTACCGTCCAGCCGCACGACCTGGAGCTGGTGCGGATCGACGCGGCCGTCGGCGCCGACGCGCAGCGTGCGGCCGCCCCGGCCCAGCACCGGATCGCCCTGGGCCGTGACGAGCAGGCCCTGCGGAGAGACCGTGAACTGGCCGGCGCGCGTGTAGCGAGTGCCTTCGCCGGTGCGCACGGCGAAGAAGCCCTCGCCGGTGATCGCGAAGTCAAGCGGCTCGCCGGTCTCGCGGCTGGGCCTGGGGGAGACGTCGGTCTCGACGCGGTCGACCTGGCGGTCCATCTGGGTCGGGATGATCGGCGGCGCTGGAGCGGCCTTGAGCGCGCTGGCCTGGCCCGACGGACTGGAAAAGGGGGCGATTACCCCGAATCGGTGATGTTGGGGTCCGCACCTTAGGCCGATACCACCAGCATCCGCCAGTGCCGTCCCTCCCCAGGAGCCTCCGTCCCGATGAAGACCGCCGCCGCACCGACCAGCCGCAAGAGGATCTCCTCCGATGACGCGCTCGCCCTGTGGCGCGAGTACAAGTCCACCGGTGACCTCCAGGCGCGCAACCGCCTGGTCATGACCTACGCCCCGCTGGTCAAGTACATCGTCTTCAAGAAGGTGCGCGAGCTGCCGGCCAAGTGCGAGGTCGAGGACTTCATCTCCTGCGGCCTTGAGGCGCTGATCGCCTCGATCGACCGTTACGACCCTGAGAAGGGCGCCACGCTCGAGCAGTTCGCGTGGACCCGTATCCACGGCGCGGTGCTCGACGAGCTGCGCCGCCAGGACTGGGCGCCGCGCTCGCTGCGCCGCTGGGAGCGCGACATCCACAAGGCGCGCGAGCAGTTCAGCTCGAACCACGGGCGCCGGCCCACGCGCGAGGAGCTCGCCGACTCCCTCTCGATCTCGGCGGACGAGCTGCGCGGCCGCCAGGACGACATCGCCGTCTCCGACGTCACCTCGCTCAACACGCTGGTGATCTCCGACGACGAGACCACGGTCGAGCGGATCGACACCCTGGCCGCCACCGACGCGCGCCTGGACCCGGAGCACGCGGCCGCCAACCAGGCCGCGAAGGACAAGTTCCGCCGCGCCTTCGAGACGCTGCCCCAGCGCGAGCGCGAGGTCGCCGTCCTGCTCTACGTGAAGAACCTGACGCTGCGCGAGATCGGCGACATCCTCGGCGTCTCCGAGAGCCGCGTGTGCCAGATCCACTCGCAGCTCAAGCGCACGCTGAAGGCGCAGCTGGCAGACGACGCGCTGCTGTTCTCCGCCGTGGGCTAGGTCAAGTCCCGCGGCGCGTCGCCGATGAGGGAGGGAACCATGACTCTCCAGATCGGTCAGCTGCTCTTCAAGCGGCCGCCCACGCTCCCGCGGTCGTCTCGGACGTGATCCCCGCGACCCCACCGCCCGAGGTGATGTTCGAGGTGGACGCCGCCTGGGAGCGCAGCGCCGAGCTGGCCGGCCAGGACCGCGACCTGCACTTCGGCACCGACGAGGCCAGCGGCCGCGTGATCATCGAGGTGCGCAGCCGCGACGGTGAGGTGCTGCGCACCATCCCGCCCTCGCGGGCGCTCGACGTGATCGGCGGAGAGGACCTCTAGGCCGTCGGCCGGGCTCGGATTCAGCGGATCGCGTCCAGCGTCGACACCTCGGCGGTCGTCGAGGCGCTGATGGGCATCGAGCGCCAGGCGCTCACCCGCAACCCGCCCGAGCCGCCCGGCACCGCTGGGCACCGCGATCCCGCCGCTCAGCCTGCTGGCGTAGCGCCCTGGCTCAGCGGGGCTTGCGACGGAGGGCGCTCATCGTCAGGGGGAAACGGAACGTGGCGTCGTCGGGCGAGGAGGCGAGGGTGGCGAACCAGGTCTCGCTCTCGGTGGCGGTCGTGAGGCCCCACTCGAGCGCCAGTGGAAGCACGCTGCGGCTCGCGCCCTCGATGTAGCCCCGCGCCTCCTCCATCGAGTAGATGAAGCCGTCGACCCCGGTGGCGTCGGGCGTGCCGAGCCCCGCCTCGATGAACTGGCGGCGCAGCTGCGTGCCGGCGTCGAGCGGGCGGCGGGCGCGTTCGAACACGCCGAGGGTCGCGCGGCGGAACTCGTCGACGACGGCGAGTGGCGGGTCGCTGGCGACCGCGTCGAGGTCGAAGTCCTGCACGAGCACGGCGCCGCCGGGAGCGGTCCACTCCGACATCCGGCGCAGCACGGCCAGCGGGTCGGGCGCGTGGATCAGCACGAGCCGCGTGTAGACGAGGTCGAACGGGGCGCCGTCGGGCTTCGAGAGCGTGAGCACGTCGCCTTCGAGGCACGTGGCCTGGGTGTGGCCCAGCGCGTGCAGGCGAGCCTGCGCGTTCGCGCCGAGCGCGCCGTCGAGGTCGATCCCGACGACCGCGCCGCGGGGACCGACCCGCTCGGCCATCAGGCGCATGACCTCGCCGGGGCCGCAGCCGACGTCCAGGCAGCGCATGCCAGGAACGAGGTCGGCGCGGTCGTGCTGCGCCGCCGCGAACGGCTCGAGCTGGCGCGCCTGGCGGATCAGGCGCTCGTACTCCCCGGCGGTCCGCCCCATCACGTAGGGCTCCTCGCTGCGGGTCATGGTCGTCACGGGTCGGCTCCTACTCGGCGGTTCGTCATCGGGTATGCCGGATGGACGCCGCGGACGGGCGGGCCATTCCCGTCGAGTTCGACGGTGCGACGCCCGCGCGGACCTCGACCCCACCCGTGCCTCCCTTCAGTGCGGCCGTTCACATCCGGGTCGCGAGGAGGACGGCTACACGCGGGCGCCGGCGAGCGCCTCGAGCATCGGCACCGAGTCGGCGACCGGCGGAAGCCAGGCCATCTCCTCGGCAACACGCCCGGCGGCAGCGGCGAATGACGCGTCGGCCAGCAGGCGTTCCACCGCTCCGGGCAGGGCGGCCAGCAGATCGGAGCCGGGCGGCTGGAACGCCATCCTCGGCGCGCCGTCCAGCGCGATCCCGGCGCCGGCCGCGGCCACGCTGCGCGCGTTGAAGTGCTGGTCGATCGCGAACAGCGGGAGGATCGCCTGCGGCACGCCGTGAGCCAGCGCGCCCAGGGTGGTGCCGTAGCCGCCGTGCCCGACCATGACCGCCGCGTGGCCGAGCACGTCGGCTTGGGGGACCCAGCGCTCGGCGTGGACGTTGGGCGGGAGCGGGCCCAGGGAAGCCGGGTCGAAGTCCTTGCCGGTGGTCACGAGCAGGCGCGCCCTGAGCGGAGTCAGCGCCGCGATCGCGTCGCGAAAGAGCGAGGCGAAGGGCGGCAGTTCACTGGCGACCGAGCCGAAGGTCACGTAGACGAGCGGGTCGCGGTTTCCGGGCCACCAGTCCGGCAGCGGTGCACCGTCCGTCGCCGCCTCGGTGCGGAAGCGGTGGGGCGCGGCTTCGTCGCTTCCGGCGTCCAGCGACGGCGGGGTGGCGGTGAGACTCGGCGTCGCGCGGATGCGCTCCCCGCCGGGATCGGGCTCCAGGCAGGCCGCGCCGCGCAGCGCATCAGCGGCGACGGCCGCGAAGGGCCTCGCCCAGGACGCGGTCGCGGCCAGGATGTAGGTGACGCACACGCTCGGGATGCCGTAGCGCTCGGCGGCCAGCGGCGCGGCCGGCTCCGCCGGCTCGAAGGCGACGACGTCGGGCGCCCAGGTCTCCATCGTGGCCAGCAGGCCGGGCAGCGCGGCGCGGGCGTTGATCCCGTAGAAGACGTCGCGCGTCATCCTCGCGTTGGCCTGCTCCATCGGCATGCGCGCGATCTCGCCGCGCGCCGCCAGCCAGGCCGCCTCGGGCGGGTCGTCGAACGGCGCCGGGGTGAAGCCGGCCCGCTCCACCACCGGAGCGCGGGCGCGCTGGGTGGCGATCCGGACCTCGTGGCCGGCGTCGCGACAGGCGGCGGCGAACGGGAGCAGCGGGATCAGGTGACCCGTGCCGCCGGTGGTGGAGAAGAGGATGCGCATGGCGAGGGGACGCCCAGGGCGGCTCGCTCATTCCCACTCGCGCATGCGCTGACCGAGCTCCTCAGCCCCCGACCACGGCCATCACCCGCAGGGGCCCGCCGCTGCCGCCCCGGATCTTCATCGGCAGGGCGATGACCTGGAAGCCCTCGGCCGCCACCCGCCCGAGGCGGGCGACGTTCTCGAGCACCGGCACCTGCGCGGCCGCAAGCACCCGGTGGGCCTCGTAGGCCGTCGACTGGCCGCGATCGATGCTCGCCGTGTCGATCCCCACCGCGCGGATGTCCCGCTCGTCGACGAGGAAGCGCGCGGCCTCCTCGCTCAGGCCTGGGAAGTGCAGCTTGGCCACAGCGGCCTCGCCGCGCTCGGCGGTACCGAGGTAGCGGGCCGCGTCGGGCCAGAACTTCGACCAGCCCGTGCGCAGCAGGACGATGGTCTTCGGCGCGATGCGCCCGTTCGCGGCCTCGAAGGCCTGCAGGTCGGCGACGCTGATGAGGTGATCGGGGTCGGCGGCCGCTGCGGCGCGGACGTCGACGCTGACCGCCGGTCCGGCCAGCCGGCGCAGCGGCACCTCGTCGGCCGTGTTCCCGGTGCGGGAGAAGTGGATCGGCGCGTCGAGGTGGGTGCCGCCGTGCTCGGCCCCGCGGAAGTTGTTCGCCGCGTAGTGCCACCCGCCCTCGGTCTGCCCGTCCGCGACCTTGGTGAGCTTGAAGCGCTGCGCGGTCGGCCAGTAGATCGTCCTGCGATCGAACGCGTGACTGAGATCGACCAGCCGGTCGCGCGCCAGGTCGACTTCGGCCGAACCCGGATCCTGCGCCTCGAGATTGTCGACCTGCCCGGCGGCAAACCCGCCCAGGCCGGCCGCCACCGCCGCCGCACACATCCACCGACTCCGCATGCTGCCTCCTCTCGCGAGAGCGCCGCCGCTGCTCGGCGGCGTCGGCGCCAACGCTGTCACACCGCCACCATCTCGTGACGGCAGGCCAATGTGACGACGTGCTCGCACCGGCGTAGTGTCAGCAGTGATGCACCTGCGCCGCGCCTTCGCACTCGTCCCCATGCTCGGCTTCCTAGCACTCGAGGGCGCGGAGCCCCCAGCCGCCTCCGCCGCGGAGCTGCAGCGCTTCTCCTCGTGCTCGAGCCTCGTGCGCTATGCGCGCGCCAACGCGCTGCGCACCCATGGGGTCGTCGGCGTGGCGCCGCAGCCGCTGATGCCGCGCCCTGTCGACTCCCCGGTCGCCGAGACCGCGCCGACCAGGAGCGGCGGCAGCGAGGACTCGTCCGGGACGAACGTGCAGGAGGCCGGCGTCGATGAGCCCGACATGGTCAAGACCGACGGCCGGCACGTGTTCGCGCTGGCCGGCGACGCGCTGCACGCCGTCGACGCGAGCGGCGCGACGCCGCAGCTGCTCGGAAGCCTCGACCTCGGCGCGCCTTCCGAGCGCGAGCTGCTGCTCTTCGAAGGCCGGGCGCTCGTGCTCGCCCGCGACTTCGACCGCCGCCCGCTCACCGTGCTCACGGAGATCGACGTGCGCGACCCGCGGCGGATGCGCGTCGTGCGCACGCTGCGAGCCGAGGGCGACTACAGCACCGCCCGGCTCAACGGCGCCACCGCGCGCGTCGTGATCGGCACCGCCCCGGAGCTGGCGGTCACCTCGCGCAGAGCGATCCGGGCCGCGCGGCTGGCCACGTGGCTGCCGGGCGCGTCGCTGCGCACCGCCGGGCAACGTCGCGGTTCTGGCCGCCATCTCGTCCACTGCGCGGCGATCCGGCGGCCGCGGTCGTTCTCCGGGCTCGGGATGGTCACCGTCCTCACCATCGACATGCGCCAGGGCCTGCCGGGAACGGACGCCGACGCGGTCATGGCCGATGCGCAAGTGGTCTACGGCTCGCCGCGCAGCCTCTACGTCGCCACGCAGCGCTGGATCGACCCCGACGCGGTGACGCGCGATCCGTCGCGCTCGGTGTCGACGCGGATCCACGCCTTCGACGCCGGCGAGGCGCCGGCGACGGCGTATCGCGCCACGGGCCAGGTCCCCGGGCACCTGCTCAACCAGTTCTCCCTCTCCGAGCATGAGGGGCTCCTGCGGGTGGCCAGCACCGAGACGCCGACGTGGCTGGGCACCGAGCAGCGCGAAAGCGAGAGCCGGGTGACCGTGCTGGCGGCGGACGGCGCGCGCCTGGTGCCCGCCGGCTCCGTGGGCGGCCTCGGCCGGGGGGAGCGCATCTACTCCGTGCGCTTCATCGACGGCGCGGGCTACGTCGTCACCTTCCGGGAGACCGACCCGCTCTACACGCTCGATCTGAGCGTCCCGTCCGCCCCGCGGGTGGCCGGAGAGCTCAAGCTCCCCGGCTACTCCGCCTACCTGCACCCGCTCGGCGGCGGCCTGCTGCTCGGTGTCGGGCAGGCCGCCACGGACGAGGGGCGCACGCTGGGGACGCAGCTGTCGCTGTTCGACGTCTCCGACCTCGCTCGGCCGGCCCGCCTGCATCAGCGCACGCTCGGGCGCGACAGCTCGTCCGAGGCCGAGAGCGACCACCACGCCTTCCTGTACTGGGCGCCCACCCGGCTCGCCGTACTGCCGGTCGATGGCGCCGCCCCCGGCTTCCGGCTTGACCGCGCCACGGGCATCACCGAGCTCGGCCGCGTCGAGCACGATGGCGGAGCCTCGATCCGCCGCGCGCTGGTTCTCGGCGACCGCCTGCTCACCGTGTCGGATCGCGGGCTGCTGGCCAGCCGCTTGACCGACCTCGCCCGGCTGGCCTGGACGCCGTTTCCGGGATGAGCGCGCCGCCGCTCGGGCTCGACGAGCCGGAAGGTCACGCGGCGGCCAGATGCACGCTCCGTCGTCGCCGAGCGTCCAGAACGGGTTGTGCGCGCCACGTCGGGCGATCGCGGCGCGCACCGCCTCGGCCTGCTCCAGCACGGCGTCGACCTCGGCGGGCGAGCTCACGCTCCATGCCTCCCATCGTCTCGAACACGGAGGTCGAGAGCGGCCACCGGGCCGTCGACCGCAATCGGGTCAGGCCCACTTGTCACGACGAGAAGGGGCCTGACCATTCTCTCGCGCCGTCGCGGCGGGCATAGTTGCCCGCGATGCTCGTCGCATTCTGGCGCAAGGCCTATACAGAGAACGTCACCGGGATGTCGGCGATGGTCGCCTACAACCTGCTGCTCTCGGTCTTTCCGCTGGCGCTTGTGGGCCTGTTCGTCGGCGGGCGGATCCTCTCCTCCGAGGACATCGAGGCCTCGGTCATCGCCGACCTGCAGCGGCTGTTCCCGACCGCCACGGACTCCACCCTGCGCAACGTGCTCGAGCGGGTGCGAAACTCCTCCACCACCGTCGGCATCGTCGCGCTGATCGCCGCCATCTGGTTCTCCAGCTCGTTCTGGGGGGCGCTGGACACCGCCTTCTGCCGGATCTACCACCGCGACTGCCGCTCGTGGGTGCGCCAGAAGGTGTTCGCGTTCGGGATGCTGCTCGTCGTCCTGCTCTTCTTCGCGGCCAGCGTGAGCATCCCCTTCCTGCAGGGCCTGGTGGCGCACGGCGCGCGCGACCTGCCCTTCGGCCTGGGGGAGGTACGTGGGCTGGTCTACGCGATCACGCTGGCCGGCGGCCTGCTCACGCTGTTCGGGGTGCTGTGCCTGATCTACTGGCGCGTGCCGCGTGGGCCGATCCCGTGGCGCTGCGTGTGGCCGGGCGCGCTGGGGGCGACGCTGGCGATCGGCGCGATCGACTACGTGTTCCCGTTCTACCTGTCCAACGTCTCGGTCCTGCGGGCGGGGACGACGTTCGTCTTCATCCTCATCGTGCTCGTCTGGTTCTACGTCATCGCGCTGGTCCTGCTGGCCGGGGCGGTGGTCAACGAGCTGCGCTTCGAGGCGCGCCAGGCGCCGGACTGACCTCAAGCCGACCGCCGGAACGGTCGATCACCCAGGCCCATGGTGCATCGTCTCGCCCTGTGGCTGCTGGCCGCCGCGCTCGCCGCGCACATGCTGCTGACCGCGTTCGGCGGGCCGGTGCCCGTCAGCGATGCCGTGTACCTCGGCGTGGCGGCCTTCGCCTCCGTCGTGTGCCTCGCGCGCGGAGCGACCTACCGTCCCGAGCGGCTCCCGTGGCTGGCCCTCGGTGCCGGCCTCGGGCTCTCGGCCATCGGCGAGTTCATCGGCGTCTTCTGGCTTGCCCAGCTCGACGAGCCGCCCTATCGAGCCTGGCGGACGCGTGCTACCTCGCCAGCTATCCGCTCCAGTACGTGGGCATCCTCGCGCTGCTGCGCGCCCGCACCGACGGGGTGCGCCCGTCGCGTGCGCTCGACGGCGTGGTCACCGGAGCGGCCTGTGCCGCGCTGTTCGCCGCCTTCGTCTTCCCGGCCATCCTCGCCGCCACCGGCGGCTCGGCGCGCGTCGTCGCGGTGACCCTGGCCTACCCGGTGCTCGACCTGGCCCTGCTGACGCTGGTCGGGTTGGCGTTCGGCGCCATGGGCTGGCGGCCCGATCGCAGCTGGGCGCTGCTCGGCGCCGCCCTGCCGGCGGTGGCGGCGGCCGACCTCTTGTACGCGTACCAGGACGCCTCCGGCACGTACCAGCCAGGCACGCTGCTGGACTCGGGCTGGGTCTTCTGGATGACGGCCATCGCCTTCGCGGCCTGGCAGCCGGCGGGCGGCCGGGCGGGCGCCCTGCGGGCCGGCGTGGCGCTGCCGGCGGTCGCGGCGCTGCTGGCGCTCGGGCTGCTGCTGGCGGCGGCCGTGCGGCCCGTCGCCGTGCCGGCCGTCGCGCTCGCCGCCCTGGCGGTGCTGGCCGCCTGGGTGCGCGCCGGCCTGACCTACGCAGAGAACGTCCGCCTGCTGTCCGCGAGCCGCAGCCAGGCCCTCACCGACGGCCTCACCGACCTGCCCAACCGCCGCGCGCTGATGGCCGGACCTCGACGCCGTGCTGGAGGCCGACCGCGGCGGCACGCTGGTCTTCTTCGACCTCGACGGGTTCAAGGCCTACAACGACGCGTTCGGGCACGGCGCGGGCGACGCGCTGCTCAAGCGGTTCGGCAAGGCCCTGCTCCAGGCCGGCGGCACCCACGGGAGCGCCTACCGGCTGGGCGGCGACGAGTTCTGCCTCCTGCTGCGCGAGCCGGCGGGCCCGGGCCATCCGGCCGTCCGCGCCGCGGTCGCCGCGCTCTCGGACCGCGGCGAGCACTTCGCGATCCGTCCCTCGCGCGGTCTGGTCGTGCTCGGGCGCGAGGCGCGCACGACGCGCGAGGCGCTGCAGCTGGCCGACCAGCGCATGTACGCCGACAAGCGCTCGCACCGGGGGTCGACGCGCCATCAGGTCGGCGATGTCCTCCTCAGCGTGCTCGCCGCCCGCGCACCCGAGCTCTCCCGGCACACGATCGAGGTCGGCGAGCTGGCGGCGGCCACCGGGCGGGGCCTGGGCCTGGTCGGCGACGAGCTCGATCTCGTGCGCCGCGCGGGCGACCTGCACGACATCGGCAAGGTCGCGATCCCGGACGCGATCGTCGACAAGGCGGGGCCGCTGGACCCCGGCGAGTGGGAGCTGATGCGCACGCACGCCGCGATCGGCGAGCGGATCCTCAACGCCGCGCCGGCGCTGCGCCCCGTGGCGCGGCTGGTGCGCTCCAGTCACGAGCGCTGGGACGGCGGCGGCTATCCGGATGGCCTCGCGGGCGAGGCCATCCCGCTCGGGGCGCGGATCGTCGCGGTGTGCGACGCCTACGAGGCGATGACGAGCGCTCGGGTCTACCGTGCCGTCGTGACCCCGGCCGACGCGCTGGCCGAGCTGGAGCGGTGCGCCGGCACGCAGTTCGACCCCAGCGTGGTGGCCGCCTTCGCGGACGCGGTCGCGGCGGCGGCTCAGGCGGCCGCCGCGGCGCAGCGGATGGTCTCGTCGGAGAAGTCGTACGCCGAGGGTCGCGGCAATCCAGCGCCCCGCGCGGCGTAGGCTGTGTCAGATGCCCGAGGAGGAGACCTCAGAGCTGCACGTCGACCAGGTCCGGCGCGAGCGGTCCGAGCGCGAGGAGGCCCACGACGCCGAAGCCGCCGGCGAGCGCCGGGCGCACGAGCGGCGCGCCGACAAGGCGGCCTACCTGAAGCGCAAGCTCCAGGAGCGCGGGGAGTCCGAGGATCAGGAGGATCGATGAGCGACGACTACGAGGACCAGGCCGACGCCGCCGAGCGCGAGCTCGCCGACATGCAGGAGCGCGGCGAGCGCGTCAAGGAGGACGTCGAGGAGGCCCGCAGGGACTGGGAGCAGAAGAAGGCGGATCCCTCGGTGCCCGGTGCCGACGGCGCGGACAACTCGGACGACGACGACGCGTGACCCTCACCGCGGGCGGCTCGGGACCGC
>Ga0136617_10004765_pt1 | contig 12153 bp, 12 predicted proteins | sample AntDrymUQ3222106_2_FD_129672 | JGI IMG/M metagenome (GOLD analysis project Ga0136617, IMG submission 129672) | Polar desert sand microbial communities from Dry Valleys, Antarctica - metaG UQ322 (21.06) | ecosystem: Environmental > Terrestrial > Soil > Desert | place: Antarctica: Dry Valley...
CCACCCAAACCAAACCCAGCTAAACCAATGCACTAACCAACAAACCAAACCCGCCGCCACGCTTGACTCCCTACATAGGGGTTAGATGCTAGGCGTGGCTGCAGGACGGGAGGTGAACAGGGCGCGAATTGCTGGCTGACGTAGCTGCCAGTGAAACCAGAAGAACAGAGCAAATAGCGCTCCGGCGCCGAGCAGCATGAGCAACGGGACGCGAGGTGGAGCCAGAAACCGAAGAAGCACAACAAGTGCGACACCAATAAACACCATCCAGCATGAAAAGAGCGCGGCGACTCTGGCTGTGGCCTGCAACCGAAGAATGCCGACTCCGAGGAAGACATTGAACGCCACCCAGACCAGCTCCAAAAGCAAGCCTGCGGACCAGTGGGCTGCGCCGTCGGCAATGATGCGGCCGGCGGCCCACATGGACTGACCGGCATAAAGGAACGCAACGACGGCGAACACATACAGGACGAGCGGTCGTTTCAGCATCTAACGAGACGGAGATAAGCTGCGGCGGGAGAGAGAGCGCGTGGCCCGCAGGGAAAGCGTTTTGATCATCTCAGAAGTTAATCGCGGAGCTTCCCGCCGTCAGCTTCATCGATTGGTTAGATGGTGGACGTGGCAAGCGCATGACGCATTCGAAATGCAGATTCTTTTGAGAGCGGCTCGGTCAACAGCGGATTCGCGAGCTCATGGATAACTTCTCTAATGGCTTCATAGGCGTGCTCCGCTAAATCAAGGTCGTCTCGCATCTCGACTAAATTCCCCCATCGCTCGATCTGCTCGGCCGTAAGCTCGCCTGCCAGATAACGCTCGAGCACGGATGCAACGTGGGCGGGCGTAATGACAAAAAGCGGCGAATCGCAATCCCACGGATACGCAGAAAGCTCGGCGATCACCGGCTCGATGGGCAGCGCATACTCCACGAGTCTGCGTGCGAGGTCGGCGCGAGCGGCGGACATAACCATCTAACGAGACGGAGATAAGCTGCGGCGAGCCCGAGGAGACGACCCACGGAGCAAAAAGCGTGGATGGCAAACACCCAGAACGTAGGCGACAAGCTTGCTCGCCGTCAGCTTCATCGATTGGTTAGGCGTTGAGGGCGTCGCGTGGCTCAACGCACTCCAGCTCCAACTCCTTTTTCGATCTTGTTGATAGCCGCATCGATTGATTTGCCCGCTGCGATGCGATCGCCTGCCGATAACTCAGCGATCGCTCTCTCAATGATAGGAATCGCCTCTATGCGATAGCCGGCCTTGTTGCGGCGACCGTGGCTGAGCGCCTGCGATGCGCTCCGCAGATCTTCCACTGGTTGAGCTGACGTCTTCGCCCTGCGCAGAGCGTCTAACGCCTCGTGCATTCTCAGCTGTGGACCACCAGCCAGAGCTGTGATGGCAACGACGCTGAGGAGAAACGAGCATAAGCGAAGCATGAATGCGTGCCGACGATAATGTTTCATATACGGAGCGGGTACTGAATTGGCGTGGAGATGTCGAGTGTGTAAACGCCTAACGAGGTATAGAGTGGAGAATCCCGCCTTTAAAGGCGGGATTCTCCCGTCTAATCCGCTTGATTACTTTGGGAAGGACCTCAAAATCGACGGCCATGGTGTCGACCGTAGTTCCGCCGCAGCCGGCAAACAAACGCAAACTGCTCGACCGGGTGCGAGACGTAATCCGCCTTAAACATTACAGCATCCGCACCGAGCAGGCTTATACGGAATGGATTCGGCGTTTTATTCTTTTCCACGGCAAGCGGCACCCCGCAGATATGGCCGAGGAGGAAATCGCGAATTTCCTGACCCACCTGGCCCGCGTCGGTGGTGTCGCCGCCTCGACACAAAATCAGGCGCTGAGCGCGATTTTGTTTCTGTATAAGGAGGTGCTCAAGCAAGAGGTGGGCTGGCTCGACGGCGTGGAACGCGCAAAAAAGCCGAGGCGGCTACCGGTCGTCCTGACTCGCGACGAGGCGAGGCGGATTTTCGAGCACTTGCGCGGGACGCATCGGGTCATGGCCGGGCTGCTCTATGGAGGTGGACTGCGCTTGATGGAGTGCGTACGGCTGCGGGTGAAAGACATCGACTTCGGATATGCCCAGATCACAGTGCGCGATGGCAAAGGCGGCAAAGACCGGCTCACGATGCTCCCTGAGAAGCTTGCTCCGTCCTTAGAGAGACATCTCGCGAAAACGAAAGCGCAGCACGACGAAGATTTGGCAAATGGCTTTGGGAGCGTGCATCTACCGTCGGCCCTGGAACGCAAGTGGCCGCACGCAGCGAAAGAATGGAGTTGGCAATATGTGTTTCCTTCGTCGCGGTTATCGGTCGATCCGCGTTCAGGAGCGAGGCAGCGACATCATACAGACGAAAGTATGTTGCAGACGGCGGTGCGCCACGCGGTGGCGGCTTCTGGCATCAATAAGCCAGCCACTTGTCACACGCTTCGGCATTCCTTCGCGACGCACTTGCTCGAGAATGGTTACGACATCCGCACAATCCAAGATTTGCTGGGGCACAAAGACGTCGCAACAACGATGATCTACACGCACGTGCTCAATAAGCCCGGGCTCGGGGTGCGCAGCCCGCTCGATCACGCGGCGTGAGGGACCCGAGAATCGAGCACGAGTAAAGCGCAGGAATTTGAACCTCGAACGCTGGACTGCCGAACGTCGGAGGCGAGCGCCGGATTAACGGGCGCGTTTCTTCTGGTCGCCTTTGTCGCCCTGGCCTGACTTGACCGTTTTTTTGGCTGTCTTTTTCCGGTCCTGCGCCAGGGAGCGGCCGACATCGTCGCTTTCTTTGATCCGGCCCTTTGAGTCGCGACGAATGTAGCGGGCGTCGCCTTTGGGTTTGATCGTTGTGCGTTTGCTGCTGGTCTTCTTTTTCGCTGGCATGGGTTAGCTCCTGTTCTCAAACCTTCGTGAGCGGCCTCTCTCGCGGCTGTGCCGATGTGCTATTGCGCCTGGTTGGACCGCGGTTCCATGCAGGTTGCGCGCACGGGCGCTGCGTTTTTTGCCTGCTCTTCTCGGCGTCGGCGAAAAGTTTCAACAGTTGTCCAACAGAAAGCCAGCCAGACAAGTCCGGCGGCGAGCGCAGCCAGAACATCGCTCAGGTAATGGGCGCCGAGGTAGATGCGAGTCAGGCCGATGGCGGCGACGAGCAGACAGGCCGTCGCGACCGCGACCAGGCGCCACCGCCATGGCTTGAGGGTGTGCGCGGCAATGATCGCGAGCAGCCCAAAGAAAAGAGTCGAGCCCATGGTGTGCCCGCTCGGGAAACCGAAGCTCGTGAGCGTGACGAGCGGGTTCTCGAAGACCGGTCGTTGCCGGTGAAAGAAATGTTTCAGCATGACATTGAGCAGGCTCCCGCCACCCATCGTGAGGACCAGAGCGAGAAGCCAATCCCACGAGCGTCTCCGCACGAGGAAGAGCCCACTAACAACCGAGGCAGCGATCAAGAAGCCGACCGAGCCTAACGAAGTGACGATTCGCGCGAATGCCGTGAGAGGCGGGCGGGTGCGTTGATAGAACCAGCCCGCTACTTCCTGATCAACGGCGGCCAGTTCCTCGGACGGACCGAGTCCCTCCGCGACTTCACTGAAGGACCAACCTCCGAGAACCATGGCGAGCAACCCGATGGTGAGGCGCAGGCCAAGATAATTCTCCGGGTGAAAGCGGTCCCGCATGAACCGGAGCCCGCGCTCGAAGTGTGGTCCCTTCACTCGCGTAGCCAGCCGGTCTCCGTTTTTTCAAAACGTTCCTGCGAGAGGAGAGCGAGATCGTTGCTCTCCGGCCGCCAGACATGGCGCTCGATCGCGACATGCGGCCGGTCGATGCGGATAAGGTTGAGGGAATTTGGCTGGCCGCGCCCGCGGGTTGACGTGCTCGTACCGGAGGAGACGACCAGCGCGGAATAGCCGGGGATGTCATAGCGCGTCGCGGTATAGCCGGTGCCAGCGATATGAAAATGGCCTGCCAACAGCATGTCCACGCCGCATTCGGCGAGCGTCCTGATGGCGAGACGCGAACGTCCGACGACGTGTCCCGTTACGCCCTCGGGCAGATCAAAGGGATGGTGCGTGACCACGATTTTGGTGCGCTCGTTCCCGAGCGGCTCAAGAGCCTGACGCAACTTGGCAAGCTGCAGGGCGTTGATGCGCCCGTCCTTCCAGGTCCAGGTTAAAGCGCGCGCGGTGTTGACGCCCGCGACGGCGATTTCGTCGTCCGCGTAGAACGGCTGCAGATCAGGCGTGATGTAGCGCCGGTAAGCGGCCAGACCTTTGACGAAACGTGAGAAGGGATTGCGCAACGGGACGTCATGGTTGCCGGGAACGACAATCTGACGGAACGGAATAGCCGCCAAAAACTCGCGCGCAGCGATGTATTCAACCGTCCGGGCGCGTTGCGTGAGGTCGCCGGAGACGGCTACGAGGTCCGGATTGGCACTGCGAATAAAATCGAGCAACGGCGGCAGGATAGCGGGATTGGTGCGCCCGAAATGCAGATCGGAGAGATGAATCAGGGTGCGCACTACGCGGCCTCCGGCGGAACAAGGACACGCAAGGCACGTGGCCGGATGAAGTAGCGCAGCGGGGTTTCCATTTCGTTTACTTCGCCGTCCGTAGCGACCAGCAACCGCGGCTGGCGAGCTTCGATTGTCGCTTCCTCTACGCAAAAGGAATCGAAGTCTTTCGCTTGATTTACTCTCCCGAAGAGCGCGTGGAGACCGAGACGGAAAAGGCCGACCCGGCCGGTGCGGTGAGCCAGATAAAGACCAAGCTTTCCCGCATTCAGGCAGGAGCGGCCGCCCAGATCTAAGCCGGCGATTTCATACTCGTTGTTGCCGATTAAGAGGAACGCCGTCCTGCGCGTGATCTGCTGGCCGTCGATTGTGATCCGCAAATTCAGAAAGGGAAACCGCCGGAGGGCACCCAGTGTCGCCCAGAGGAAGGCGGGCCATTTTCCGCGCGCGGACTGCTCCTGTTGAGCCTCGCGGTCGGCGACGATGCGCGGATAAATTCCCAAGCTGGAGTTGTTGAGGAAGACGCGGCCGTTCACTTCCGCGATGTCGACCTCGGCGATGTGTCCGCTGGTAACTGTCTCCACGGCTCCGGGCAATTCGAGCGGAAGTCCGAGGTCTTTTGCGAAATGATTTAGCGTGCCGAGGGGCAGCACGCCCAAAGTCTTTCCGCTGCCGGCGAGAACCCCTGCAACCGCACTGATGGTTCCGTCACCGCCGCCAGCAACCACCGTCGGCTCATTCTCGGCGGCCGCCGCGCGCGCCAGGGCAGTGAGGTCGGAATTCTCATCCGGGTGAACGATGCGAATTTCAACCCCGCGCGCAGCAAACAGCTGGCTGATATCAGCATCGCTCTCCCCGGCTGTTTCTGGGGCGGTGCCCGCGGCGCGATTAAGGATCACGATCACTTCAAGTGAATCGTGCCTGCGGCGCTCTGCGGTGCTGAATGTCAGTGTCGCTACTAAAAGATGAGCGCTCCACGCGTGGGATGCGCTTCGCGGAGGGCGGCCGCGCTCCACCTCTCGCTCGCGGAAATTCCCGGACTAGAGCGACCCGCGGTCGGGCACGAAGGGCTGATGCCGAATGTCTTCCGCGGCCGCGGCGTAGACGGCGTCTTCTGCGATGTTGGTGGCGTGATCGCCGACGCGTTCGAGGTGGCGCGCGATGAACATCAGATTCAAATAGCCGCGGAGTTGATCGGGGTCCTTTGCCATTCGCTCAATGAGGCGCCGGCTGGCGACGGCGTTCATTTCGTCAAGCGCCTTGTCGCGCGCCTTCAAGGCCATGGCGAGCTCCACGTCTTCGCGGATAAAAGCCTCCACGCTATCCTTGAACATGGACATGGCGTGCCGATGCATCGGTTCCACCAGGTCCGTCTCCGGAAGCGCTGGATGGCGACTGAGCTTTCTCGCTTTCCGCGCGATATTGACCGCCTGATCGGCCATCCGTTCCAGGTTCGAGCTCAGTTTCATGGCTGAAACGACCCGCCGCAGATCGGAGGCGACCGGTTGGAAGCGAAGGAGCAAATCGACGCCATCCTTATCGACCTGTTTCTCGAGTTGGTCGATTTCTTCGTCGTCGGCAATTGCGGTCACGGAAGCTTCGTCGTCGCGCTCGAGCAAGCCACGCACGGCGCATTCGAGGCTGCGTTCGGTCAGGCTCGACATCATAAGGACGTTGTTACGCAAGGAAGCGAGCGCTTCGTCGAACGTTCCGAGAATGTGGTTTTGTGCAATCATCAACCGAACCTCCCCGTGATGTAATCCTCGGTCTGGCGCTGTGCTGGATTGGAGAACATTTTGCGCGTGTCGCTGAACTCGATCAGCCGGCCGAGATAAAAGAACGCGGTTTGATCGGAAACGCGGCCAGCCTGTTGCATATTGTGGGTCACGATCACGATCGTGTAGCGCGTCTTAAGCTGGCGGATGAGCTCTTCGACCTTGGCCGTCGCGATGGGATCGAGCGCGGAGCAGGGCTCGTCCATCAGGACGATCTCAGGTTCCACCGCGAGAGCGCGCGCGATGCAAAGACGTTGCTGTTGCCCGCCGGAAAGTCCGTAGCCGCTCACATGCATCCGGTCTTTGACTTCATCCCAGAGCGCGGCGGAACGCAGGCTTTTCTCGACCGCCTCGTCGATCAGGGAGCGCTTCGAGATGCCGGCAATGCGAAGGCCGTAAGCGATGTTGTCGTAAATCGATTTCGGGAAGGGGTTCGATTTTTGAAAGACCATCCCGACGTTGCGCCGCAGATCGACCACGTCGATGTGCGGGTCGTTGATGTCGATACCCTCGATCTGGATCGAGCCCTTGGTAATGCGCGCGTCATCGATGAGATCGTTCATGCGATTGAGGCAGCGCAGCAGGGTTGTTTTGCCGCAGCCGGAGGGTCCGATGAAGGCCGTGACGGCACGCGCCGGGATCTCGAGGTTAATGTCGTGCAGGACTTTGTTTGTTCCGAAGGCGAAATCGAGATCCTCGATCCCGATAATGCCCTTCGTCGTTTCAGCGGCGGGCGCGGTTCGAGACACGGATGGATCGCTTGTTTTAGGGGGAGGATTTGGATTCACAGCGACGGTGGGCATCTCCATTAAGTTTACCATGATAGGCGACTCCGGCTTCTTTCGCGCAGCACGATCGAGGTCAATGCGATCAACATGACAAGGACGAGAAAAATCATCGCGGCGCCGTATTGGACCCGCTCGGTGTATTCGTTCTGCGGGATTTTCGAACTGACGACATAGATGTGATACGGCAGGGCCATGACGCCTTGGAAGACGAAATCCGTCACGCGATTCACCTGCCAGGGCATTTCATCTCGCATCGCGTAGGCAGCGGTGAACATGATCGGCGCGGTTTCCCCGGCGACGCGGGCGATGCCGAGGATCGAGGAGGTTAGGATCCCAGGCAGGGCGTAAGGCAGGACGTTCTTGCGAATGGTTTGCCACTTCGTCGCGCCGAGCGCGAGCGAGCCTTCGCGCAATCCCTGTGGCACAGCGCGCAACGATTCTTCGCTCGCGGTGATGATGGCGGGGAGGATCATGAGCCCCAGCGTGAACCAGCCGGCGAGCAGTGAAACATTCCAGCCGAAGAAGATGACAAAAAGACCAAAACCAAAAAGGCCGAAGACAATCGAGGGGACGCCCGCGAGGTTTAGAATGGCGATGCGAATGAGACGGATCCAGGGCCCGCTCCGGCTGTATTCGCTCAGGTAAATCGCGCTGCTAATGCCAATGGCGAGCGCGAGAGTCATCGAGCCAACGACGAGCAGCGCGGTGCCGACGATGCAGGGCCAGATCCCGCCGGCGGAATACGCGACCGTCGCTGGCTCTACGACCGCGTCCGGATGCGCTGCTTTCCATTTCCGAAAGTCCTGATCGCCGAGCGTTTCCTTCTTGCCTTCGAAATCGAAGACATACAGCGTCTGCGGCCGCTCGCTCAGAAAGGCGACGTTGATGAACGGCGGGGTGGTGGTGAAGACGGTGCGGCTGCCTTTGATGCCGATGTCGAGAAAAACGTAGCTGGCACAAGCGATGATGAAGTAAGTCGCGAAGCGGAAAACCCAGAAGGCGCCGCGTTGGAGGACGCGCGTGCGGAAAGCGTTGGGAGCGGCGGCCTTCATTTATCCAATGCTCATGCGGTAACGCGCCACGAACCGCTGCGCGAGATAGTTGATGCCGAGGGTGAGAACGAAAAGAACCAGCCCGACCATGAACAGAGCGCGGTAATGGATGCTCCCGGCGTCCACCTCGCCCATCTCTTGGGCGATGATGCCAGTCATGGTGTGGACGGGTTGGAAGAACGCTCCCAGTCCGGCGCTAAAATCGGGAATTTCGATTCGATTGCCCGCGCAGAGCAGGACCACCATGGTCTCACCGATGACGCGGCCGAGACCGAGGAGAATGGCCGAGACGATGCCGGACAAAGAGGCCGGCACGAGGACGCGCGCGATAGTCTGGAGCCTATTTGCGCCGAGCGCGTAGGAGGCTTCCTTGAAACCGCGGGGCACATTCCGGAGCGCATCTTCCGAAAGGGTGAAGATGGTCGGCACGGCCATGAGCGCGAGGAGACAACCAGCGGTGAAAACGTTCAGGCGTTCGCTCAAAGGGAAAAAGCTGATCCAACTGAGCCAGCTTGATTCCGATGCGGCGCGTAACGCCTGGCCCACGACGGCGATGCCGAAAAACCCCAGGACCACGGATGGAATGGCGGCGATGAACTCGATATAGGGCTTGATCAAGCGTTTCTCCGTCGCCGATGCGACTTCGCTGACGTAAATCGCCGACGCGACGCCGAACGGAACCGCGATGACAAGCGCCACGATCGAGACCATGACCGAACCGACGAAAAGTGGAATGATTCCATACCAATCCTGCCAGAAGCTCGCCGTCACCCAGTCGCGCCCGAAAAGAAAGGACCCAACTGCGCGATACCAGGGCACGGGCACGTCCGGCGACCACGCGCGCAGTTCGGCCCCTCCCGCAACTAGCTCGCGCAGGTGATCACGGGCATGCCCTTTCCAGGGCGTGAACGCTTTCTCCGCGCTTGCCTCCGGAATTTGCGGCGCGGAAGCGAGGAGCCCGCTCACCTGGGTATTAATGGCGGCGGCGGCCGCCTCGAAGACGGCGGTGCTCTCACGCAGCTTCGCCAAGGTCTCGCTCTGCGTGAGCGGCTGGTTTTCCAGCTCTCCTTCTGCGCTTGACGCGCCAGGCTGCACTGGATCGGCTTTCTGATCACGCGCGACTATTTGCGCGGCTAGCTGCGCTCTTAACGCGGAGGCGAGCTCGCCGGAATCGGAGACAACCCCGTTCAATGGCTCCGCGCTGTCACTGAAAGCCGCAGCGAATTCGTCGAACGGCGCGAGCGAGGCGTTGATGGCATCGAGCGGCACGTTCGCTTTCTCACCAGCCCTCACCTGCTTGAGCCGCAGCGTGCTCAACCCGCGCGATAAGGCCGAGTGCGCATCTGCGTGCTTTCGCATCAGGTCGACGAACTCGAGTCCGCTTTGCCGATACAACCGGATGTTGGTGAGATTTTGGCCGAAAAATCCGAAGCCTTCGCGAAACAAGAATATCGTGATGAGCGCGAGGACGACGATGGCGACCACTGCATTGCTCCCGAAGAAGAGTTTAATGCTTTGGTCGGTGGAAATTCGTTTCGCCCGCCTGGTCTGGAGGCTTTGCGGGGGATCAGCGACAGCTTCCATTCGGGGGAAGGAAACGATGCGGCTGGGAGCTACGGAGCGACAATCCCTTTTATGTGACGTTTCTGTGACAAAACGCTGTAGCCACGAAGAGTTCACCTGTAGCCACGCCCCTGTGGGGCGTGTGGCGCGGACATTCCATGGGGACATCAGCGCCGCACGGCCCACAGGGCACGTGGCTACAGGCGCGTCGAAGCTACTCGTGTGGGAACAGCGCCGGCTGCGAAAGAGCGGAATCGTGAGCCTCGGAGTGGATCGGCAAGACCACGCTGATGGTGGTGCCTTTCCCCGGCTCGCTCGTCGCCTCCACACTGCCGCGATGCAGTTGCGCGATATGTTTCACAATCGAAAGGCCCAGCCCCGTCCCGCCCATCTGTCGGCTGCGGGCTTTGTCCGCGCGATAAAATCTTTCGAAGACGCGCGGCAAATCTCGCGCCGGAATGCCGACACCTTCGTCCGAGACTGAAATGCGCACGTTGTCGTCCACACGCCGCGCTTTCAGCCAGACCTTCCCTTCCGGCTGTGAATATTTCACTGCGTTATCAAGCAGATTGTAAATCACCTCCTGCAGACGGTTTTCATCCGCTGAAATGACCGGCAAATCTTCCGGCGCGTCGAGCGAAGCTTGCAGCAGCTTCGCGCCGAACCTCCGCTCCCAATCACGCAAAATTCCGCCCAAAAAATCCGGCAAATGAAGTTCGCTAAATTCGAGCCGCGCGCCCGGCGACTCGAGCTTCGCCAGACTGAGAATGTCTTCGACGAGCAACGTCAGCCTCTCGGCGTGCCGGTCCATGACCTCGAGAATGCGAATCAGCTCAGCGGGCGGCTGCGGTGGGTCATCGAGAAGCGTCTCGAGATAACCGCGGAAGATGGAGAGCGGCGTCCGCAGCTCGTGCGAAACATTCGCGACGAAGTCGCGCCGCATCGCCTCCACCTGTTGCCTCTCGGTGACATCGCGGAAGAGAATGACCGCTCCGCCCCCAGACTGGCCGCTGCCCGAATAGGGAACCATGCTGACATCCATCTCCAGGGCGGGAACGCCGCCTCGCGCCAGCCGGAACGACTCGCTGCGCGCCTCGCCTTCCTGAAGCGCTGCCGCGAGGGCGCGATCGATCATCGCATCGGGCAGAATCTCGAAAAGCGCGATGTCTTCCGCGGCTTCGCTGACGCCAAAGACACGGCGGAACTCCGCGTTGACCAGGCGCAGCCGGCGCCGCTCGTCGACGATCGCGAGCCCATCCGGCAGCGCGCCCAGGATGGTCTGAAGGCTGATATTTCCTTCGCTGGCGTCGCGTTCGAGCGCGCGCTGCCGATCTGCGAATTTTTCCAGGCTGAGACCGAGGGCATTGGCGCGGCGATTGCCGGTCATCAAAAATTTCCGCGGAGCCTTGCGAGATATGATGTCCGCGACCAGCTCTTCGAGTTCGCGCCAGGGCTCGACCCAACGCTTCCAAAAGGCGACGCTGACCAGTCCCAAAACGATTGCCGCGACCGAGCCGAAAATAAGCGGAACCATTCGGTTTAGAATGCAACGCCGCTAAAATGCGGCGGCGGCGCGCGCCAGAATGTAGCCGACCAGGGCCGTGGCCGGGAGAGTGAAAATCCAGGCCCAGACGATTCGCTCGACCACGCCCCACTTCACTCCGCCGAAGCGCTTGACCGCGCCGACGCCCATGATCGACGTGCTGATGACGTGAGTAGTGGAAAGCGGGATGCCGTGTGAACTAGCGACCTGAATGATGACGGCCGCGGTTGTTTCGGCGGCGAAGCCGTGCACGGGCTGCAGTTTCACCATTTTGTGGCCGAGGGTGCGGATGATGCGCCAGCCGCCGGCAGCCGTGCCCGCAGCCATGGTGAGCGCGCACAGAATCACGACCCATTTCGAGACTGTGAACTCGGGGGTGTAGAGAAAGCCGAGCGCGGGCGGCAGATCGGCGAAGGCTCCGCTGCTGGTCCCGGTGAAGAGCGCAAGGGTGATAATGCCCATGGTTTTCTGAGCGTCGTTCGTACCGTGGCTGTGGGCCATCCAGGCAGCGCTAACCAACTGCGCTTTCCCGAAGATGGAATGCACGATGTGTGGCGTAGAGGAACGAAGTAGAACCAGGAGAAGGGCCATCAAAAGCCCGCCGACCACAAAACCGACCACTGGAGAGGTAAGCATGGGAATCACCACCTTCGGCATGAGACCGGTGTTCCACTTCAAGACCGACCAGTCCCCTCGGGCCGTCGCGAGGGCCGAGCCGCAAAGCCCGCCGATGAGTGCGTGACTTGAACTCGAAGGCAAGCCCAGCCACCAGGTGATTAAATTCCAGACGATCGCGCCCAAGAGCGCGCAAAAAATCGTCGGCATCGTGATTACTTTTGGATCGACCATCCCTTTGCCGATGGTAGACGCGACGGCGGTGCCCATGAGCGCCCCGGTTAGATTGAAAAACGCC